>Ga0075434_100000154_pt1 | contig 42762 bp, 39 predicted proteins | sample RhiMethybrSRZTD3_FD_75298 | JGI IMG/M metagenome (GOLD analysis project Ga0075434, IMG submission 75298) | Populus rhizosphere microbial communities from Tennessee, USA - Rhizosphere MetaG P. TD hybrid SRZTD3 | ecosystem: Host-associated > Plants > Roots > Rhizosphere > Soil | place: USA...
AGCGGTCCCTGCCCCGGCACGACGAGCACCGGGATCTTGCCGTTCGGGTTGAGCGCGAGGAACTCGGGTGTCCGCGTCGCGCCCGCGACGATGTTCATCTGCCTGAGCTCGTACGGGATGCCAAGCGCCTTCATCGTGAGGCGGCACTTGTAGCCGTTGCCCGAGGGCAGGTAGTCGTAGAGGACGTAACTCATGATCAGGCTTGCCCGAGGAGTTTCTGCGCCTGCGCCGCGGCGCGGATTCCGGAAAGATGCGCGCCGTGGAGCGTACCGTAGGCCGATTGTTCCGTGTGCTCGCCGGCAAAGACGAGCCGCCCGCCGACCGGGCGCGTCAGCACCGCGCGCGCGCCGTAGCGCCCCGGCACGCAGTGCGAATAGGCGCCGCGCGCAAACGGGTCCGAGGCCCAGGCGGTCGCCGAGCCCTTGTCGAAGTGCTTACGCACGTCGCCTCCGAGCATCGAGGTGAGCTCCGCGAGCGCCTGCTCGATGCCGGCCGCCTCGCCCGCTGCCTCGAGCTCGCGCGCGAAGCGGCCGACCGAGAATGCGATGCAGAGGTTGCTGCCGAAGTGGCGCGTCAGGAAGTTGAATCCGCGACCGTCGTTGCGCTTCTTCCGCAGCACCTCCGTCGTCTCCGACGGGAACACGTTCTTCCTGAAGCGGAGCGCGGTCTTCTGGAGGATCCCGAGCGGTAGGTCGGCGTGTGCCTGGAAGACCTCGACCGGCAGGTGCGGCGTGAAGACGACCGAGCCTTCCGCGACGATCGCCGACGGGAGCGCGACGACAGCGACGCGCGCGCTCGCAGGACCGTCGTCGGTCTCGGCAACGACGCCTCGCCCGCCCCAGCGGATGCGCATGACTGGCGTGCGAAGCTTCACGTCCACGCCCTTCGCGTAGTGCGCGAGCAGCGTGCCGTATCCGCGCGGGATCATGTAGTCCTCGCCGTCCTCGGCGAACTGGTGCGAGTCGAGCGCCGAGAAGTTCGCGGGCTCGACGCCTTCCCAGCCGGTGAGCTCCTCCATCGCCATCGGGTACCAGGGATCCGAGAGCGTCTCCTGCGTCAGCGCCGCCTCTGCCGGAATGTCGAGTCCGCGGCTTCCCGCCTTGTCGAGCTCGCGCTCCATGCGCTCGTGCACGGCGCGATAGCCCGCGGTCTCCGCGCCGCTCATGCGGCGAGCGCCGTCGTAGACCTCGCGCGCGAAGCGGTCGGGAAAGATCTCGAAGTCGTTGGCTTGCGCGTACTTGATCCAAGGATTCACGTTCGAGGCGTGCAGCCACGAGCAGCCGCGGTCCCAGGGCGTGCCGAGACTCCCGTCGGTGAACGCGCGCCCGCCGATACGATCGCGCGCTTCGAGCACGAGCACGGAGACGCCTTTCGACATCAGCGCTTTGGCGGCGGTGAGTCCGGCGCCGCCGGCACCGATCACGAGCACGTCGGGAGTCGCCGCAGCCGCGAGGGCGCGGGAACCGACGGCGCCGGCGAGCGCGCCCGCACCAAGTCCCTGCAGGAACCGCCTGCGATTCAACACGGGATCGCTTTCCCCCAGACCTTCAGCTTCTCACGATAACCCATCCCGGCATGGGCCGGGCTCGTGGACGGCAGCAGGCGGTACTCGAGGATCTGCGAGTTCGACAGCGTCGGCGTGACGCGCCGGCGCCATGCGGACTCCGCCTTGCGGCCGTTGAAGCAGACGCGCCGGATGCCGGGATGCGCCGCCAGGAACGTCGCGAAGTCGTTGACGCGGATCGAGTCTTCCTCGATGTCCGCGTCGAGGCTCCCGGGCCGCACGCAGCTCTCGAGCACGTCCCAGAGCGCGATTCCGGCGCGCTTCAGTCCCGCTTTCCGGCGCGCGTAGGGCGCGCCGTGCTCGAATCCGCAGAGCGCGCCAGCGATGCGCCAGAACTGGTTGTGGCGGAACGCGTAGTACTCGCCGGCGGCGAGCGAGGCCTCGCTCGGCATGCTGCCGAGGACGAGGACGCGCGCGCGCCGGTCCGCGATCGGCGGAAACCCGCTGAGCCGCTTGCGAAGGGGACGCACCCCTTCATATTAGTCGGCGCGCGTCTGCGGGAGTTGCGTCGTCAAGCCGTCGGCGAGCTTCGCCAGCTGCACGAAGTTCCGGGATTCCACATCGACGCCGTCGGCCGACTCGGCGAGCGTGATCACGTCCCGATAGGTGAAACTGCCCGTGTACTCGCCGCCGCGCAACAACTGCCCATAAGCCGCGGCTGCGGCCGCGAGCCTGAACTGCGCGGATGCCGCGCGCACGTCGCCGCGCATGGCGCTTACCCGCACCGGCTGCTCGATCAGGCGGCTCGTCGCCTGCATGCCGTCCTCCGGGCGCTTGTAGCGGAGTCGAACGAAGGCGAGCTCGTCACCGGTCGGCCTCGACTCGGGCTCATGGCCATAGCGCAGGGGATCCACGCGCTCTCCACCCTCGCCCTTCAGGGCAATCTCGTAGAGCGCCGTCACGGCATGGCCCGCGCCGATCTCGCCCGCATCCACCTGGTCGTTGTTGAAGTCTTCGCGCCGCAGCATGCGGTTTTCGTAGCCTATCAGCCGGTACTCCGACACCACGCCCGGGTTGAACTCGACCTGGATCTTCACGTCCTTCGCGATCGTGTGGAGCGTCGCGTCGCGCTGCGCGACGAGCACTCGCTCTGCCTCCGTCAGCGAATCGACGTACGCATGGTTGCCGTTCCCGGCGTCCGCGAGCTGCTCCATCAGGTGGTCGTTGTAGTTTCCGGTTCCGAACCCGAGAGTCGTCAGCGCGACGCCGCTCCTGCGCTTCTCCTCGACGAGGTCGACGAGCGCTTCGAAGCTCACCGTGCCGACATTGAAGTCTCCGTCGGTCGCAAGCAGCACGCGGTTGTTGCCGTCCGGGATGAAAGCCTTCTCCGCCATCGCGTAGGCGAGCGCGATCCCGGCGCCGCCATTCGTCGAGCCGCCCGCCTCCAGCCGGTCGAGCGCCGCCTGGATGGTGGCGGTGTCGGAACCAGGTGTCGGCTCCAGCACCACGCCGGTGTTGCCGGCGTAGACCACGAGGCTGATGCGGTCCGCCGCGGTCAGCTGCCGCGCCAGCAGCTTCAGCGAGGCTTTCACCAGCGGGAGCTTGTCCGCGCTTTGCATGGATCCCGAGACATCGACGAGGAATACCAGGTTCGACGCCTTGGGCGGTGCGACCGGCTTCCAGCCTTGGATGCCGACCTGCAGCAGCCGCGTCTTCGGGTTCCAGGGTGTCGGCGCCACTTCGGTGATCACACCGAAGGGAGTCGACGCGTCGCGGGGCGCCGCGTAGGCGTAGTTGAAGTAATTGATCAGCTCTTCGACCCGCACCGCATCGCCCGGCGGCAGGCGGCCTTCGTTCAGGATGCGGCGCACGTTGCTGTACGCGCCGGTGTCCACGTCGATGCTGAAGGTCGAGACCGGATTCTCGGCGACGCGATGCAGGGGGTTCGGGTCGATCTTGCCGTAGTTCTCGCGGTCAATATCGGGCGAATCGAAATATGGAGGCGACACAGCCAAAAGAGCAGTCGCAGGAGCGGGCAGGTCCGCAACTAAGCGGCCCTTCGCGCGCGATGCCGTGACGATCACTTGCTCGAGCGCGCCGGATTTCGACGCGGGAGTTCTGGCGGCGTGCTCGGTTTTCTGAGCTTCCTCTTGCTGCGACACGGGCGTCGGCGCGCAGGCGACCAATGCGAGCACTGCGGCCAAGGCGGAACAACGCTGGACCGGGTTCATGGGCGGCTCCCAGGGGACTGTTTCCCCTGTAAACGGAGCGGGGTTGGCGGTGGGGTTAACGCGGACGGGACAGTCCGCCTTTAAAAGTGACCGTCCCATTTAAACGGGACGGTCACTTTTAAAGGGGACAGTCCCCTACGTGCGCGCGATCTTTGCGACGTAGAGGACGGCGCCCGTCGGTGCGCCCGTCGGCGAGCCGCCGGCCGGCTCGTCGCTGACTGCGACGTTGGCCGCGGCCGCAAGCGCCGCACGCTGGCGGTCGTTGAGCGCGAGACGGACCTCGCCGCTTGCGGGCATGAGGCCGAGCGAGACCGGCGCCGCGCCTTCCGGCAGCGCCCATAGCTCGCGCGCACGATCGCCCGGGACGCTCACGGATCCGACCGTGGCGACCTCGAGCTCGTCGCCGCGCGCCGTGAGCTCGACCCGCCACAGCTCCGCGCCCTGCTCCGAGGCCAGCGTCGCCGTCGCGAGCGGCGGGCGCGTCTCCTGCCAGACGATCCAGCCGAAGGTGAAAGCAGTGATGAGGGCAGCCGCTGCCGCCAGCGAAAACCAGCGGCGCGGCGACGCGGCGCCGATGCGCCGCTCGATCGCAGGCCAGACGCCGGCCGACGGCGCAACAGGCACCAGGCGCAGGCTCAGCTGCGCGAAGCGTTCCTCCCAGGCATTCACGCGCCGCGCAACGAATGGATCGCGCCGCTGGCGGCGCTCGAAGCTCTGCCGCGCCCTGCCCTGCAGCGTCCCGATCACGTACTCGGCCGCCAGCAGGTCGAGGTTTTCCGGTTCGTCGCGTTTCATGATTCGAGGCACCGCTTGAGCGCCGTGAGCCCGCGGCGGATCCAGCTCTTGACCGAGCCGAGCGGCTCACCGAGCTCGCCCGCGACTTCCGATTGCGATAGCCCGCCCTGGTACGCGAGCACGATGCACTCGCGCTGGCGGGGTTGCAGCGCGGCGAGGCACATCGCGAGCGCCTTCGACGCCCGTTTGCCGAGGGCGGCCAGTGCGTCCTGCGACTCGTCCTCGCCGGGAATCTGGTCGACGTCCGCGAACGGCTCGGCAACGACACGCCCCTCGCGGCGCCTGAGGTCGATCGCCCGGTAGCGCGCGATCGCGATCAGCCAGGCCCAGGCGGAACCGCGCGCACTGTCGAACTGGCCCGCGCGTCCCCAGACCTGCACGAAGACATCCTGTAACGCGTCCTCCGCCGTCGCGCGGTTTCGGAGGATGCGCAGGAGGCAGGCGAGGAGCTGGGGCGCGGTCCGCTCGTACAGGCGCTGGAAGGCCGGGCGGTCCTGGCGCGCGCAGGCCGCCAGGAGACCGGCCACTTCGCTGTCGTCAGCGCGTGCGGTTTCTGCGGCCATCCTGCCGAGTATACGCAGCCACCGCCCGACCGGATGCGCGCGCCCTGCATCCGGTTCGCGCTCCCCCGCGTATCTGCATTGAAAACCACATCACACGCTCCCCGTGAGCCAGGAGACTGACATGCAGAGCCCCTATCCCAAGCTCGCGCTCGCCGTGATTGCGGCGCTCGCAGCCTCGTCCAGCCAGGCGTCGAGCCACCGCGAGGCGCCCGCGATCACCCGGATGCCCGCGGTCGACGCCACCGACTTCTACCTCTTCAACAGCTACGAGCCCGGCCGGTCCGGTTACGTCACGGTGCTCGCCGACTATATCCCGCTGCAGGACGGCTACGGCGGCCCGAACTACTTCGCGCTCGATGACGCCGCGCTCTACGAGATCCTGATCGACAACAACGGCGACGCGCGCGAGGACCTGACGTTCCAGTTCCGCTTCAACAACAGGCTGGCCAGGAACAACGAGGGGCTGGCGCTCGACGTCGGCGGCGCCTCGGTCGCCGTGCCGCTCAAGAATGTCGGCCCCGTCTCCGCGGCCGACCGCTCGCTCCTCAACTTTCGCGAGTCGTACACGCTGCGCCTCGTCCGCGGCGACCGCCGCGCGGGACAGACAGCCTGGGTGACGCGTGCGTCGGACGGTTCGCCGAGATTCGGCAAGCCCTACGACTTCGTCGGCACCAAGACCTTCGGCAGCGTCCCGGGCTATGAGCAGTACGCGCGCTCGTTCGTCCAGGACATCGCAATCCCGGGCTGCTCCCTGCCCGGCCGCGTGTTCGTCGGGCAGCGCGACGAGCCCTTCGCCGTGAACCTCGGCAAGGTGTTCGACCTCGTGAACCTCGTTCCGGTGGACGGCAGCGCGTTCCCGGGCGGCATCACGCAGGACCGCGCGAACGACACGATCGCCGACAAGAACATAACGACGATTGCGCTCGAGCTGCCGTCCAAGTGCCTGGTCGGCAACGGCAACGGCGTGATCGGCGGCTGGACCACAGCGTCGATCAAGCAGACGCGGGACGCGCACGCCCCGGTCGGCGAGGCCGGCCAGGAGACGGGCACCGGTCCATGGGTCCAGGTCTCGCGGCTCTCGAACCCGCTCGTGAACGAGGTCGTGATCGGCTTGCCCGACAAGGACGGCTTCAATGCCAGCGAGCCGCGCAATGACGGGCGCTTCGCCACCTACGTGACGAACCCAACGCTGCCGGCGATCCTCGACGCCTTGTTCCGTGACGCGGTCAACACGACGCTCGGGACGAACATCCCGAACCTCGCGCCCGCGAACCTACCGCGCAACGACCTGGTCGCGGCCTTCCTCACGGGCTTCAAGGGTGTCAACCAGCAGAAGATCGTGCGGGCCTCCGAAATGGTCCGGCTCAACACGGCCATCGCCGCGACGCCCGCGGCGCAGCAGAACACGTTCGGCGTCGCCGGCGGCGACCTCGCCGGCTTCCCGAACGGGCGGCGGCCGGGCGACGACGTCGTCGACATCGCGCTCCGCGTCGTGATGGGCCGGCTCTGCCACCCGCTCACGATCGGCGGCAACAGCGTCGACCTCGGCCTCTGCAAGCCGTCGGCGGCACCGGTGGGGCTCGCGCCGTTCACCGACGGCGCGCCAGTCAGCGCGGCGGATTTCGACACCGCGTTCCCGTACCTGCGGACGCCGTTCCCCGGCTCAGGCGGCTGAGGGGCGGCGCTTGCCGGGCCGCGGTTCAACGAGGGCGACGGTCGTGGCTTCGGCCACGGCCGTCGCCACGTTCATCACCGCGTGGGCTCACGCCGAGACGGCGCCGCGCTGGCGACCGCGGGACGGCAGCGACTTGATTCTCGTGCTTCCGGTGGCGCCGGGGCCTGCGGACGCTGGCGCTGCGGCGGATCCGCTGCGGGTCGCGGCGCAAGCCGACGCCTTCATCGCGCTCGCGCGCCGGTCGCGCGATGCGCGGTGGTTCGGGCGCGCCGAAGCGCTCGTCGAGCCATGGGTCGCGCGCCCCGACGCGCCGGCTCGCCTGCTCGTCGCGGCGGCGGACGTCGCGCAGCAGCGTCACGACTTCACGGCCGCGCGCGGCTATCTCGATCGCGCGCTCGCCGCCGACCCCGGGAACGCCGGCGCGCGCCTGCAGCGCGCCAATGTCGCCCAGTTGCTCGGTGACTTCATCGCCGCCCGCTCGGACTGCCGCGCCGTGCTGGTTTCCGGCAACGCTTTCGCCGGCACGACTTGCCTTGCCGCCACGGCGACGGGCCCGGGCAGCGTCGCGCGTGGCCGGAAACTTCTGACTGCGCTCGACCGGCAGGGCGAGGTGCCGGCTGCCGTCGCCCGCTGGCAGCTCCTGACGGCGGCCGACCTCGCATCGCGCGACGGCGATGCGGACGCGGAGCTGGCGTTCCTGGCTCGCGCCCATGCGCTCGATCCTGCACACGAGGAAACGCGGGCGCGCCTCGCCGCGCTCCTGGTCGATCGCGGCGATGCCAAGGCCGCGCTCACGCTCGCCGCCGGCGAGAACGTTTCCGCCGCACTCCTCGTCGCCCGGCTGCGTGCCGCTACCGGGATCGATGCAGGCATCGCCCTGGCGGCTCGACAGGAGCTCGACGCCTTGCTGGAAGTCGGGCGGTTGCGCGGGACGCGCGCCCACCTGCGCGAGGCCGGCGAGCTCGCGCTCCGCGCCGATCGCGATCCACGCCGCGCGCTTGCCCTCGCCCGCGAGAATTTCGCCATCCAGAAGGACACGCCGGACCTGCGGCTCTTCGTCGATGCCGCGGTGGCCGCCCAGGATCACGCGACGATCCGGTACCTGCAGGACTGGATGGCCGCGACGGGTTTCGAGGACCGCGTCGCGGCCAGCCGGCTCTCGAAGGCAGGCGCGTGATGCGCTGGATTTCGTGCGTGGCCGCGGTCGTGCTCGCCGCAATGGCTGCGCCGGCGTCCGCGCACGAAGGAAGCACGAGCTACCTCGCGCTCGATGTGGGCGCCGGCAAGGCGGAAGTGACGGGACGCTTCGACATCGCACTCATCGACCTGGCACTCGCGCTCCCGCTCGATGCGGATCGCGACGGTCGCTTGCGTTGGGCCGAGATCGAGTCCGCGCGCCCGGCCATCGCGCGATTCTTCGGCGCGGGTCTCCGTGTGTCGCGTGGCGGCGCGCCCTGCGCGCTGCGCTTCGGCACACCCTGGCTCACCAAGCGCCTCGGACAGACCTACCTGTCGCTCGACCTGGCGGCGGATTGCTCCGTCGCGGGCCGCCTTGCCGTCGCCAGCACGCTCTTCTTCGATCAGGACGCGTACCACCGCGCGCTGATCTCGCTGCGGACGCCGACGACGACGTTTGCGGCCACGCTCTCGCCGGCCACCCGCGCCTGGTCGGAGCCGGCACAGGCCTCGGCCTGGCGGTCCGCGATCTCTTTCGTCGGCCAGGGGATGTGGCACGTGTGGACGGGCTACGACCACCTCGTGTTCCTGTTGCTGCTGCTCCTGCCCGCGGTCGTGCCGCGCGCGGACTCCGCAAGCCGCGGCCGAGCGGTCGCACTTGACCTCGCGCGCATCGTCACGGCGTTCACGGTCGCGCATTCGATCACGCTCGGGCTCGCCGCGACCGGGACGGTGCGCTTGCCGCCTCAGCCGATCGAGGTCGGGATTGCGGTGTCGCTCGTGGTCGCGGGCGTGCTGAACCTGGTGCCGCGCTTCGGCAGGCTTCGGCTGCCGCTTGCGTTCGGCTTCGGCCTCGTGCACGGATTTGGATTCGCGAATGCGCTGGCGGGTCTCGACGTCGGAAACGCCGCGATGCTCCCCGTGCTCGCGGGGTTCAACGTCGGCGTCGAGCTTGCGAATCTCTCGGTGATCGCGGCGACGCTGCCGCTCCTCCTGTGGACCGGGCGCTTCGCGTGGTACGCGCCGCGGGCGATGCCGGCGATGTCGCTGGTGTCGGCGGCGCTCGGGGCGATGTGGATGATTCAGCGGATCTGAGAAAGGACTGTCAGCAGGGATACGAGGAGGGGACAGTCCGCCTTTGCGTCGCTACGCGACGCAAAGGGGACAGTCCCCAAAAGAAAGGCCCGCCGAAGCGGGCCTTTCGTCGACAACGAACGGTTGCTTACCAGCGACCGCCGCCACCGCCGCCGCCACCGCCGGAGCGGAAGCCACCGCCACCGCCCGGACGCATGCCGCCGCCGCCCGGACGCGGGCCGCGCGGACGATCCTGCGCTTCATTGACGCGCAGCTGACGGCCACCCATCGAGAAGCCGTTCAGGGCCTCGATGGCCTTCGTCGCTTCCGCCTGGGGCATCTCCACGAAGCCGAAGCCGCGCGGACGGCCGGTCTCACGATCCGCCGGCAGCGCGACGGATTCGACCGCACCGTGCTGCGCGAACAGGTCGCGCACCTGGGCCTCGGTCGCCGAGAAAGGCAGGTTTCCAACATAGATCTTCATGACTCAAGTCTCTCGCTATTTCGGACAAACACGGCCGCCCGCGGCCCTCTCACGAGGGTCGGCGACGGCCTTTCACTACGGCAGGAAACACGGTCGGGATCGTCTGGGCGGGCAAGTAGCTCGGCAGGGCGAATCTTCGATCAGCGGGTCCTGTCACCTTGACCGTGCCACGGGGGTACGGCCGGCGCGGAGAATAGCATGGGGGCGGGGCGGCTTCTATTTCGAGTAGTTAACAGTTAGGGCAAATATTCCTCCGCCGGAGGGGACAGTCCCCTTTGGCGATAAGGACTTAGGCGCACGCCGCATTGAGGAGGGGACAGTCCCCGTCAGTCGAGCCGCTTGCGGAAGCGCAGTATGGCGGCGGACATCATGACGGCAGTGAATGCGAGCAGCGCGACCACGTTCGGCCAGAGCTCGAGGAGGCTCGCGCCGCGCAGCATGATCCCGCGGATGAGCCGCACGAAATGCGTGAGCGGCAGGATCTCCGCCACCCACTGCACGACCCGCGGCATGCCCGCGAAAGGGAACATGAATCCCGACAGCAGGATGGACGGCAGGAATACGAAGAACGTCATCTGCATCGCCTGGAACTGCGTCTGCGCCCGCGTCGAGATCAGGAGCCCGAGCGTCAGGTTCGCGAGCACGAGCAGCACGGCGGCGACGTAGACGTCGAGCACGGAGCCGCGGATCGGTACGTTGAACAGCAGGAGCCCCACGAGCAGCACCACCGTCGTCTGCAGCAGCCCGATCGCGGCGTAGGGCAGCACCTTCCCGACCATCAGCTCGCTCACGCTGACGGGCGTCGCGATCAGGAGCTCCATGTTGCCGCGCTCGCGCTCGCGCACGATCGCGACGCCGGTGAACAGCACCATCGTCATGGTCAGGATCACTCCGATCAGGCCCGGCACGATGTTGACTTCGGAGCGGCGCTCCGGGTTGTAGAAGCTGACGACGCTGATCTGGTCGGGCGTCACTTCGCGCAGGCCCGTCACGCTCGCGAGCGAGCGCCCGTAGTCGAGCGGCATCCGGGCGAGCTGGATGGCCGCGCTCTGCACGACAGTGTCGCTGCCGTCGACCAGCACCTGCACGGCCTCGCGCCCCTCGGCGCGGCGCCGCTCGAAATCGGGCGGCACGACGACGCCGACGCTGATCTCGCCGCGGCGCAGCTCGTCCATCAGCTGCTGCGGAGTCGCCGCGGCCACCACCGGCTTGATCACGCCGGTCGCGGCCATGTCCATCACGACGGCACGCGAGCCCGCGGTCCCGGCCTGGTCCGCGATGCCGGCGTCGAGGCCGCGCAGGTTGAGGTTGATCGCGTAGCCGAACAGCACCAGCTGCATCACGGGAATGCCGATGATCATCGCGAGCGTGACGCGATCGCGCCGCAGCTGGCGCAGCTCCTTGACCATCACCGCGCTCAGGCGCCTCGCGTTCACGCGGCAGGCCGGTCCGCCGTGCGCCCGCGGTCGGCGCCGGTCGTCGCCACGAAGACGTCCTCGAGGTTCGCGGGTACCGTAACGGCTTCGGACTGCAGGCCAGCCGTGCGCAGGGACGCCTGGATCCGCGCAGCGACGTCCTCCCCGGGCTCGGCGAGCACGCGCAGGTTGTTGCCGATCTGCGCGACGCTGATTACGCCCGGCTGGCCGGCCAGCATGCGATGGGCCTTGCGGGCGTCCGGCGTCACCACTTCGACGATGCGGCCCTCGAGCGCGCCGGTCAGCTGCGCAGGGCTTCCGTCGGCCACCAGTCGCCCCCGATTGAGGATTGCAAGCCGGTGGCAGCGCTCGGCCTCGTCCATGAGGTGCGTTGAGACGAGGATCGTCGCGCCTGCGTCCGCGAGCTCGAACAGTTTCTCCCAGAAGTCGCGTCGCGACTCGGGATCCACGGCGCTCGTCGGCTCGTCCAGGAACAGCAGCTCCGGCTCGTGGATGACCGCGCCCGCGAGGGCGAGCCGCTGCTTCTGCCCACCGCTCATCGTGCCCGCGAGCTGCCGCTCGCGGTCGGCGAAATCGTACTGCGCGATGAGCTCGTCCACGCGACGCTTCGTGCGGTCCTTCGGGATGTCCTGCGCGGCGGCCAGGAACTCGAGGTTCTCGCGCACCGAAAGGTCCTCGAACAGCGAGAACCGCTGCGTCATGTAGCCGATGCGGCGCCGCAGCGCCTCCGCCTCGCGAGGAACGTCGAGCCCGAGCACGGAGATATCCCCGGAAGTCGGCGTCATCAGCCCGCAGAGCATCCGGATCGTCGTCGACTTGCCCGAGCCGTTCGGCCCGAGGAAGCCGTACACGTGCGAAGCGGGAACCGTCAGGTCGACGTGGTCGACCGCGACCAGCGCGTTGAACCGCTTGGTCAGCCCGCGCGCGCGGATCGCGGGCTCATCGGGCGGCATTGAATTCGACCCGCGCCGGCAGGCCCGCGGGCAGGTCCGCGGGCAGGTCCGCGGCCTGCGTGTCGAGGGAGATTTCAGCGAGGTAGCTGAGGCGCGCCGCATCCTCTCCCGTCAGCGCGTAGTACGGCGTGAACACGGGCTCACTGCGTATCATGCGCACGCGGCCCGGCAGGGCGTCCTTGCGTCCGGCGACGAAGACGCGCGCTTCGTCGCCGACCTGGACCCCGGCCCGCAACGGCTGCGGGACGTAGATGCGCGCATACGGCGATGCGCCGACCAGCATCACGACCAGCGGCGAGCCGACCGGCGCCTGGTCTCCGAGCCGGTACGGCAGGCTGTCGATGCGCCCGTCGCGCGGGGCGACCACGTCGAGCTTCCCGAGCAACGCCCGCTGCGCCACCTCGTTCGCCTCCGCGCCCTGCAGCGCTGCGGCGCCTTGCGCGACCTGCTCGCGGCGCGTGCCATGCAGCAACTCGTCCAGCGCCGCCTGCGCCAGCTGCACCCGCGCATTCGCGCTGCTCGAGGCGGCCTGCGCACGATCGACCTCGACGGCCGACACCAGCTGGCGCCCAGCGAGCTCGCGGACCCGTGTGTAATACGCGTTGGCGTCGCGCGCGTCGGCCTGGGCCGCCGCCAGGCTGGCGCGCGCCTGGCTCACCTGCTCCCTGCGCGCGCCGGCCTCGAGCTCGGCGAGCGCCTCGCGCTGCCGCTGCGCGTTCGCAGCGGCTGCCTGCGTCTCGGCCTCGACGCGCGTGCGCTCGAGAGCGAGCAGCAGCGTGCCCGCCTTCACCTGCTCGCCCTCGTGCACATGGATCGCGACGATCTTTTCCGCCGCCGGCGCGGGCACGGTGATTCGGTCGTACTCGAGCGTGCCGAGCGCCTCCGGCGCCTTCGCGGCGCAACCCGCGAGCCAGAGTGCCGACAGCGCAACCGCGATTGCACGCCCCATGACGGCCCTCCCCTTCACCTGCCCGGTCGCGCCTATTTTCCACGATTACCCGGGCCGCGGCGCGGCGCTCGCCCGGCACCGCGCGTTCCCGGATAATGCCGGCATGACGCAGACCCGATTGCGGCTTGCGGCCACGGCGCTGCTCGCCGGCCTGGCGGTCGCGCTGCCCGCTTCCGCCGACGACGGAGACCCCCCGATGATCTCGATCGCCATCCATGGCGGCGCAGGCGTAATCAGCCGCGCCACGATGACCGCCGAGAACGAGCGCGCCTACCGCGCAGACCTCGCGCGCGCGCTTGACGCCGGATACGGCGTGCTCGAGAAGGGCGGCACGAGCCTCGACGCGGTGGTCGCGGCCGTCAAGATCCTCGAGGACTCCCCGCTCTTCAACGCCGGCAAGGGCGCGGTATTCAACCACGAGGGCATCAACGAGCTCGACGCCTCGATCATGGACGGCGCGACCGAGCGCGCCGGCGCGGTCGCGGGCGTGCGGCACGTGAAGAACCCGATCGAGCTCGCGCGGCTCGTGATGGAGCGCTCGCCGCACGTGATGCTCGCGGGCGAAGGCGCGGAGGAATTCGCGCTCGAGCAGGGCATGCCGCTCGTGCCCGGCACCTACTTCTACACGGAACGGCGCTGGCAGCAGCTCGAGGAGGCCCAGAAGGCCGAGCGCACCGCCTCGGCCGGCAAGGAAGACATCGGCTTCTTCAGCACGGTCGGCGCGGTCGCGCGCGACAAGGACGGCAACCTCGCGGCGGCGACATCCACCGGCGGCATGACCAACAAGCGCTGGGGGCGCGTCGGCGACTCGCCGATCATCGGCGCAGGCACCTACGCCGACAACGACAGCTGCGCGGTCTCGGCGACGGGCAGCGGCGAGTATTTCATCCGCGCGGTGGTCGCGCACGAGATCTGCGCGCGCGTCCGGCTCTCCGGCGTCAGCGCCGCCAAGGCGGCCCACGACGTGATACAGGGCAAGCTCAAGGAGATCGGCGGCGACGGCGGCGTCATCGTCGTGGACAAGGACGGCGCGCTCTCGCTCGAGTTCAACACCGAGGGCATGTTCCGCGGCGCGCGCGACTCGAAGGGCAGGCGCGAAGTCGAGATCTACTGACCGCTCGCGGCGTCCTGGCTCCCCGCCGCGGCCTTGCGGTGGAAGTAGCCCGTCTGCATGTGCTCGTATTCCTGCTCGAGGACCTCGACGCGGTTGCGGCCGTGGTCCTTGGCCGCGTAGAGCGCCTGGTCCGCGAGCTGGATGACGCCCGCCCAGCTCCGCCGCGCGAGCGGCTGCACGCAGGCGACACCCATGCTCACGGTGAGCACCGTCGCAGTGCCCGATCCCTCGTGCGGGATGTCGAGCGCCCGCACCGCCGCGAGCACTTCCTCGCCGATGCGCTCGGCCTCCGGCCGCTTCACGTCGAACAGGATGATCGCGAACTCCTCGCCGCCGTAGCGCGCCGCGAGGTCGAGCGGACGGCGCGCGAAGCGGGCGAGCGCGCCCGCGACCGCCTTCATGGCCTCGTCGCCGGCCTGGTGACCGTAGCGGTCGTTGAAGACCTTGAAGTGGTCGATGTCGACGAAGAGGAGCGCGACGGGCCGGCGCTCGCGGACGCACTGCGACCACACGCGCTGGAGGTGCTCGTCGAAACGCCGCCGGTTGTGGATCCCGGTGAGGCCGTCCTGCAGCGCGCTCTCGGCGAGGCGCTGGCCCTCGAGCCACGCCGTGCGGCGCGCGTGCTCGAGGTTGTAGGCGCCCGCGACGCAGATGATGTTCGCGATCGAGAGCGTGAGGAGGTAGTGCGTCAGGTCGACGGCCGGCATGTCCTTCATCGTCGCGAGCACGGCGTAGGCGGCGAAGGCGACCGCGTTCACTCCGATTGCGGCGCGGAAGTCGATGCCGAGCACGAAATAGACGGCGACGATCGCGAGGATCAGCCTGCCGAACAGCCTGGGCTCGCCGATGAACCAGGCCGAGAGCGTCACCCAGCAGATCCCGGCGAGCGCGATGGTCATCGCGACCGCGATGTAGCGCGGGTACCAGACGTCCGCGCGGCGCAGGAACGTCAGCCCGAATCCGATGACGAGGAGCGGCAGCATGATCCCGGTGCGCGCGAGGTCCGGCACGATGCGCCCGATCACGGGCACGACCACGCGGTCCACCTGGATCACGAGGATGCTGATCGCCGCGAGGATCGCGAGGTTGATGCGCAGGTAGCGCAGCCGCTCGTAGAACTGGTCGCGGCGGTACGCCGTTTCCAGCTCGCTCTCGAATCGGAGTCCGTGAAACCCGCGTTGAAGCTGTTCCGTCAGCGAGGGCGTGTCCGCTCGGCTCAAGGACGGTGACCGTTTAGACCAGCGATCCCGCAGTATAGCGCGCCACGAATTCGGCGAACGGCAGCGCGTCACGCTCCTCGACCGTGCGCTGCTCCTCGAGCGACGCCGCGGCCTCCTCGCGCAGCTCCGCGATGCGCGCGGGATTCGGCGGATAGAGCTCGCGGAAATAGTCGCGGTGCATGCGCGACATCCAGAGCCCGGCTTCGCTGAAAGACATGCCCTGCCGCTTCATCTCTTCGAGGAGGCGCGCGGACGGCAGCTCCGCGTAGTCGGCGAGCTTCGCGCGCTGGAACGCGAGCGCCGCGGCGTAGGGCTTCGACGCATCGCCCGCGTCGAGCAGCTCGCAGATGCCCTGCATCTGGTCGAGGATCTCCGACGCCCAGTCGGCGAGCGTGAGCGTGCCCGCCTCGGTCCAGAGCCTGAGCCCGCGCTCGCGGCCGCGGCTCGCGACGAGCACGTGGTTCGCCTCGTACTGCGACGAGAGCTCGTGCGAGAGCGGCGCGCTCTCGCGCAGGAGGCAGAGCGCGGCGAAGGCCTCGAGGAAGAGCAGCTTCCTCTGGTTGACGCCGACCGGGTCGTAGGCGCCGACGTCGAGCGAGCGCATCTCGACGTACTGCACGCCGCCGCGCAGGAGCGCCTTCGTCGGCCGCTCGCCGGAGAACGCGACGCGCTTCGGCCGGATGAAGCTGTAGTACTCGTTCTCGATCTGCAGCAGGAAGGCGTTGAGCTGGCGCCACTCGCCGTTCACCTCGACGCCCTGCGCCTCGTAATCCGGGTGCGGGGTCGAGATGAGGTGCGAGAGGTCGCGCACGTACTCCGCGAGCGAGTTGACCGACACGTAGACCCCGGCCTGGTTCTTGTTGCGGTAGCCGAGGTCGCTCATGCGCAGCGACGTCGCGTGCGGCGCGATGAGCGTGCCTTTCCCGAGCGGCTCGAGGCCCGCGGGCACGCCGCGCCCGGCGAAGAACGAGCGGGCGATCGCGGGCGAGACGCCGAACAGGAACAGGATCAGCCACCCGTAGCGCCGGTAGTTCCTGAGGAGCGAGAAGTAGGCGTCGTCGATGAAGGCGCGGCCGCGCAGCTTCGCGTCGGTCACCGACTCGAGGACCGGCCACAGCCGCTCCGGAAACGAGTAGTTGAAATGAACTCCCGCGATCGCCTGCATCATCCGCCCGTAGCGCAGGCCGAGGCCGACGCGGTAGACGTGCTTCATGCGCCCGATGTTGGAGCTGCCGTAGCGCGCGATCGGGATCTCGGAATCGCCCTCGATGTCGCAGGGCATGCTGGTCGCCCAGAGCAGCTCCTCGCCGAGCTCGCTGTAGACGAACTGGTGGATGTCGCAGAGGTACTGCTGCAGTTCCCAGGCGCTCGGAAACGGCGGCGTCACGAGCTCGATCAGCGCTTCCGAGTAGTCGGTAGTGATGTGCGGATGGGTCAGGGCCGAGCCGAGCGCCCGCGGGTGCGGCGACTGGGCGATCCGGCCTTCCGGCGTGACCCGGAGCGCCTCGCGCTCGACGCCCTTGAGCCCGCCCTGCAGCACGCCCCGCTCGCGGGCATTGACGAGCCCGGCGAGGCGCCGTTCGAATCCGCGATCGAGCCGATTTCTCCCCATGGGCCGGCCATTCTGCGGCCCCTCGCCAACTTAAGGAACCGCTGGTCGGTCCGCCCTTGGAACCGGCCTTGCCGGGGGCGTACATTGAAGGCCTGCGATTTCAGTCGCCGTTCACCTGCCGCCGGGCAATGTGGCGCCATGAAGAAAACGATACCGGGGATGGTTCTGCTCGCCGCCGCGCTGGCCCTGCCGGGGCCCGCCACCGCCGATTCCATGCGCTGCGGCACCAAGCTGATGACGGACGGCGACCCGGCCGACAAGGTCGAGTCGTACTGCGGCCGGCCCGCCAGCATCGAGCGCCACGAGATCGTCCGGCCCTACTACTACAACCACGGATACCCGATCCACAGCTCGTACGAAGTGTCGGTCGAGTACTGGACGTACAATTTCGGGCCCAACAAGCTCATGTACCGCCTGAGATTCGAGGACGGTCTATTGGTGGACGTCGACACCCTCTCGCACGGCTACCACTCCGCGAACGAAAGCTACTAGCCGAGTCGCCCGCGCGCCCGCACGCGACGGTCGGCCGGGGGCCCTCGCTCGCTCCGCCGGAACTTAGTCGCTCGCTCGGGGACCCGGCCGACCGTCGCGTGCGTGTGGTCGGACAATCGTCAGGTAACTAATCGTTCACGTAGGTTTCGCCGGGCGCGAAAGTAGGCCGGCGACCCTAAAACGTCCCTGAAGTGCGACACGCGTCGATGGAATTCGGCCGTCGTCCACATTAAGTTGCATGCCATGGGACGCAATTCCGCAATCGACTGGCTGCCGCGCTACCGCGAAGTGCTCGTGGCGACCGCCGTCCGCGCGGTCCGCGACAGCCTGCCGGCGGTCCAGGCATTCGCCGCCGAGCGCCGCGCCTGGCTCGCGGTCGCAGCCGAGGAAGGCGGCTGGCGCGCCGTCGCGATCGCGGCCGGTGCCGTCCCGGAACCGACACCCACCCGCTGAGCGGCCGGCCCCGTACGGGGCCAATCATTCCAGCCCGATGATCCTCATGCCGTCGCCCGCGACGGCATGCCCGACACCTTGCGATAGCGCAGGAGCAGGAGCATGGCGCAGGTGACGAGGCCTGCGATGAGGCCCGCCCAGATGCCCGACGGCCCGAAGTGCTGCCGGATGCCGAACCACCAGGCGGCGGGAAACCCGACGATCCAGTAAGCCGTGAAATTGAGCGCCATCGGCACGTGCGCGTCCCTGAAGCCGCGCAGCGCTCCCGCCGTGCCGACCTGCAGCCCATCGGGGATCTGGAACGCCGCGACGAACAGCAGCAGCCACATCGCCAGCCCGCGCACCGCGGCATCCGTGGTGTACGCCGCGACGATGGGCCCGCGCGCGGCGAGTATCACGAGCGATGACAGCGCCATGACGAGGCCGCACATCGCGATGCCGCTCCAGCCGGCGTAGCGGCCCGCGACGACGTCGCCGCGCCCGACCTGGTGGCCGACGTGGATCGTCGTCGCGGAGTGCAGCGACAGCGGGATCATGAACATCAGCGATGCGTAGCTGATCGCGACCTGGTGCGCCGCCACCGTCACGGTGCCGAGCGTGCTCATGAGGAGCGCCGCGACGGCGAACAGCGCTCCCTCGGAGACGACCGACCCGGCGATCGGGATGCCGAGCGCGAGGATCTCGCCGATGGCGCGCCGGTCCGGGAGGTCGAAGCGCCCGAACAGGCCGAAGCGCCGGTATACGGAGTGGCGGCGCTGGTAAGCGTGCATCGTCGCGAGCATCGCCCAGTTCGCGAGCGCCGTCGCGATGCCACAGCCGTGCGCGCCCTGCGACGGGACGCCGAGATGGCCGAGCGTGAAGACGAAGTTGCCGATGACGTTCGTCGCGAGCCCGACCGCCGCCGTGTAGATCACGGGCCGCGTCCAGCCGATGCCCTCGCTGGTGTAGCGGTGCGCGAGGAAGACGAGCATCGCCGGCATGCCGAAGCACATCGCGTAGACGTAGCCCGCGGCATGCGGAATCGCGCGCGCATCCGTACCGAACCAGCGGAGCAGCGGCTCCACGCAGGCGAGCACGGCGACGAGCGGCACGGCGAGCATCAGCGCGAGCCACACGCCCTGCCGGAAGCGCCGACCGACTTCCTCGTCGCGGCCTGCGCCGTAGGCGTGCGCGACGATCGGCGAGATCGCCATCAGCACGCCGAGGCCGAACAGCCAGAACATCTGGTAGAAGCTGCCGCCGACCGCGACGCCGGCGAGCGGCTCCGGCCCGAGGCGCCCCGCGAATACCGTGTTCGCGAGCATCATGCCGGCGATCACGACGTTGTTGACGAGGAGCGGGCCCGCGAGGCGCAGGATCGCCCGCGAATCGCGCGGAAATGCGTTGCGAAAGCTGCTGATGCTGGCATTCTAGCGGAAGCAGCCGAGCCTGCTTCCATCGGAGAGACTTCATGCTGGTCGGTTCATCGCCCCGGCGGGTCGCGGTCATCGGCGGCGCCCGCATCCCGTTCGCGCGCTCGTCCGGCTCGTACGCGAGCGTCGGCAACCAGGAGATGCTGACGGCGGCGCTCAAGGCCGTCGTGGACAAGTTCGCGCTGAAGGGACTGCGCCTTGGCGACGTCGTCGCGGGCGCGGTGATGAAGCATTCGAGCCAGTGGAACCTGACGCGCGAAGCGCTGCTCGACTCCGGCCTCGCTCCGGATACGCCGGGCCTCGACGTGCAGCGTGCCTGCGGCACGAGCCTCGAGGCGGCGATCATCGTCGCCAACAAGGTCGCGCTCGGCCAGATCGACGCCGGCATCGCCGGCGGCGTCGACACCGCGAGCGATCCGCCGGTCGTGTTCGGGCGCGAGTACCAGCAGATCCTCCTGCGCGCCCATCGCGCGAAGTCGTTCGGCGAGCGGGCGGGCGCCCTGCTCGGCATCCGGCCCCGCCACTTCAAGCCGGTGTTCCCCGGCGTCGGCGAGCCGCGCACCGGCCTCTCGATGGGCCAGCACACGGAGAAGATGGCGCGCACCTGGGAGATTCCGCGCGCCGACCAGGACGCGCTGGCGCTCAGGAGTCACGAGCTCGCGCACCGCGCCTGGAGCGAGGGCTTCTACGCGGACCTCGTCGTGCCGTACCTCGGGCTCGCGACCGACAACAACGTGCGCGCCGACACGAGCATGGAAAAGCTCGCGAAGCTCAAGCCGTCGTTCGCGAAGGACGGCACGCTGACGGCCGGCAATTCGACGCCGCTCACCGACGGCGCGGCGGCGGTGCTCCTCGCGTCGGAGGACTGGGCGCGCTCGCGCGGCCTGCCGGTGCAGGCTTACCTCTCGTACGGCAAGTGCGGCGCGGTCGACTTCGTCGGGGGCGAAGGGCTCCTGATGGCGCCCGCCTTCACGGTGCCGCGCATGCTCGCGGACGCCGGCATCTCGCTGCAGGACTTCGATTTCTACGAGATCCACGAGGCCTTCGCCGCGCAGGTGCTCTGCACGCTGAAAGCCTGGGAGTCGGAGAAGTTCTGCCGCGAGCGGTTGGGGCTGCCCAAGGCGCTCGGCTCGATCGACCGCGCCAAGCTCAACGTGAAGGGCGGGTCTGTCGCGGTCGGCCACCCGTTCGCCGCGACCGGCGCGCGCATCGTGGCGACGCTCGCGAAGCTCCTCGCGACGCGCGGCTCGGGTCGCGGGCTCATCTCCGTCTGCACCGCGGGGGGCATGGGCGTCACGGCGATCATGGAGCGTTGATCGGCGTAAAATGCGCGGATGAAACGCTACATCGGACACCCGCGCGTCGAGGGCAAGGCGTCGCGCCAGGCACACGCGGACCTGCCGCCCGGCACCTTCGAGCGCGAGATGAGCAAGGAGGGCTTCTTCGGGCCCGCCGCGTTTTTCCACCACCGCCATCCGCCAACCGGCTGGTCGGCATTCGAGGGGCCGCTCTCCCCGCACGCCTTCGACTTCACGAAGCTCGACGCCGTCGCCGCCCATCCCTGGTCGGCGCCCGACCTCCTCTTCAACTCGAGCGTGCGCATCCGCTTCTGGCGCACGTCCGGGAAGATGGACGCGCTCGCGCGGAACGCCGACGGCGACGAGCTCCTGTTCGTGCACCAGGGCCGCGGCGACCTTTACTGCGACTTCGGCCGGCTCGCCTTCGAGGCCGGCGACTACATCGTGGTTCCGCGCGGCACGATGTGGCGACTCGAGTGCGCGGAGCCGGCGGCGATCCTCCTGATTGAGGCGACCAACGCCTCGTACATGCTTCCGGAGAAGGGCCTGGTCGGCGGGCATGCGATCTTCGACCCGGCGATGCTCGATGCGCCGCGCGTGGACGACGCCTTCCTCGCGCAGCAGGACGAGAAATCCTGGCGCGTGGCCGTGAAGCGCCGCGGCGCACTGTCGACCGTGACGTTCCCCTACAACCCGCTCGACGCGATCGGATGGCACGGTGACCTTTCCGTCTGCCGCATCAACGTGCGCGACATCCGCCCGCTGATGAGCCATCGCTATCACCTGCCGCCGTCCGCGCACACGACCTTCGTCGGCAGCCGCTTCGTCGTCTGCACCTTCGTGCCGCGCCCGTTCGAGACCGATCCCGGCGCGATCAAGATCCCGTTCTTCCACAACAACGACGACTACGACGAGGTCATCTTCTACCACGCGGGCGACTTCTTCAGCCGCGACAACATCCATCCGGGCATGGTCACGCTGCACCCGGGCGGCTTCACGCACGGGCCGCACCCTAAGGCGCTCACCCGCATGCTCGTGCAGCCGAAGCCGGCGACCGAAGAATACGCAGTGATGGTCGACACGCGCGACGCGCTCGAGATCGCGCCCGCCGCGGCGAAGGTCGAGTGGGCCGGCTACGTCGACTCCTGGAAGGGCAAGGCGAAATGAAGTTGGCGTCGCTGGCCGGCGGCCGCGACGGCAGGCTCGCGGTCGTAAGCCGCGACCTCACGCGCGCGATTCCGGCAGAAGGCGTCGCGGCGACGCTGCAGGACGCGCTCGACGACTGGCCGCGCAGCAAGCCGGCGCTCGAAGTGCTCGCGCGGGAGCTCGAGTCGGGCCGCACGGCCGGCCTGCCATTCGACGCCGCTGCAGTGCTGTCGCCGCTGCCCCGCGCCCACCATTGGGTCGACGGCAGCGCCTACGTCAACCACGTCGAGCTCGTGCGCAAGGCGCGGGGCGCCACGATGCCGGAATCCTTCTGGACGGACCCGCTCGTGTATCAGGGCGGATCGGACGACTTCCTGCCGCCGCAGGCCGCCGCGCCCTTCGGCAGCGAGGACTGGGGCATCGACCTCGAGGGCGAGGTCGCAGTCGTGACCGACGACGTGCCGATGGGCATCGACGCGGCCCGCGCGCGCGCGCATATCCAGCTCGTGATGCTCGCGAACGACTGGTCGCTCCGGAACCTCATCCCGGGCGAGCTCGCAAAGGGATTCGGCTTCTACCAGTCGAAGCCCGCGACCGCCTTCTCGCCCGTCGCCGTGACGCCCGACGAGCTCGGCGATGACTGGCGCGACGCGCGCGTGCACCGGCCGCTCGTCGTGCACCTCAACGGGAAACTTTTCGGCAACCCGGATGCCGGAACCGACATGACTTTCGATTTCGGGCAGCTCATCGCGCACGCGGCCAAGACGCGGCGGCTCGGTGCCGGCAGCATCGTCGGCTCCGGGACGGTCTCGAACCGCGACCGCTCGACCGGCTCGACCTGCCTTGCGGAGCGGCGCATGCTGGAGACCCTGGAACAAGGCAAGCCCGTGACACCTTTCCTCTCATTCGGCGACCGCGTGCGAATCGAGATGCTCGACGCCGCAGGACAGAGCATCTTCGGCGCGATCGACCAGCGCGTCGCGAGGGCTGCGTGATGCGAGCCCAGGACGATACCCGACTCGCGGCAATGGGCGCGCTCCGCCTCGACGATGCTGCGCTGCTGCGGCAGCAGTGCTACGTGAACGGCGCCTGGGTCGACGCGCCGGGCCGCGCGTCGCTACCCGTGCACAACCCGGCGACGGGCGCGCAGCTCGGCACGGTGCCCGCGCTCGACGCCGCCGCGACCGAGCTCGCCGTGGCGGCAGCCCATTTCGCCTTCCCGGCCTGGGCCGCTAAGACCGCGAAGGAGCGCGGAGCGATCCTGCGCCGCTGGAACGACCTGATCCTCGCGAATGCCGCCGACCTCGCAAAGCTCATGACCGCCGAGCAGGGCAAGCCGCTCGCGGAGTCGAAGGGTGAGATCGCCTACGCCGCGTCCTTCGTCGAGTGGTTCGCCGAGGAGGCGAAGCGCGTTTACGGCGACGTGATCCCCGGCCACCAGGCGGACAAGCGCATCCTCGTGCTGCGCCAGCCGGTCGGCGTCGTCGCGGCGATCACGCCTTGGAACTTCCCGGCCGCGATGATCACGCGCAAGGTCGCGCCCGCGCTCGCCGCCGGCTGCACCGTCGTGTGCAAGCCCGCGACGCAGACACCGTACTCCGCGCTCGCCCTTGCCGAGCTCGCGCACCGCGCCGGCCTACCGGCGGGCGTCCTCAACATCGTGACGGGCCCTGCCCGCGAGATCGGCGGCGTCCTGACTGGCGATGCGCGCGTGCGCAAGCTTTCCTTCACCGGCTCGACTGAGATCGGCAAGCTGCTTATGGCGCAGTGCTCGAAGACCATGAAGAAAGTTTCGCTCGAGCTAGGCGGCAACGCGCCCTTCATCGTGTTCGAAGACGCCGACCTCGATGCCGCGGTCGCGGGAGCGATCGCGAGCAAGTACCGCAACACGGGCCAGACCTGCGTCTGCGCGAACCGGCTGCTGGTGCAGAAGGGCGTCTACGAGGCATTCACCGAAAAGCTCGTCGCGGCAGTGCAGAAGCTGCGCGTCGGTGACGGACTCGCGGGCGAGACCGAGCAGGGCCCGCTCATCGACGCGGCCGCGCTCAAGAAAGTCGAGGAACACGTCGCCGACGCCACGAGCAAGGGCGCCCAGTTGGCGACTGGCGGCAAGCGCCACGCGCTCGGCGGGACGTTCTACGAGCCGACCGTGCTGACGGGCGTCACGCCCGCGATGCTGGTCGCGCGCGAGGAGACTTTCGGCCCGGTCGCGGCTTTATTCATATTCAGTTCGGAAGAAGAGGCCATCGCAATGGCCAATGACACCGAGTTCGGGCTCGCGGCGTACATGTACACGCGCGACCTCGCGCGCTCCTGGCGCGTGTCGGAGGCGCTCGAGTACGGCATCGTCGGGCTCAACACCGGCCTCATCTCGACCGAGGTCGCGCCCTTCGGCGGCGTCAAGGAGTCGGGGACCGGCCGCGAGGGCTCGAAGTACGGGATCCTCGACTACACCGAGATCAAATACGTGTGCGTCGGCGGCGTAGCGTAAAAACAACGCTGTCCTACACGCCGTTTCACGCGGATTTCTGGCCGGATCTCGACTGGCGCACGCTGTCCGGTTGAACCGGGTCACAAATACACCACGAAATTTGCCGCGGCGCGAAAGCGCTATTTAACATGCGATTACAGACCCGGGCACGGTCACCTCGGCCCCGAGGCGAGGCGACCGGCGGCTTCTCCCCAGGACCGCGGCCCGGGTCGGGACATTCCCCTCAGTTGCACAGGATGAGCATCATGAAGTTCGCAAAAGTCATGTTGGGCAGCCTCATGCTGGCGGCCGCGCCGCTCGCGGCGATGGCCGAAGACATGAGCTACAACTATGTCGACCTCGCCTATGTCGACCAGGACATCGACGGCGTCGGCCCCTCGGCCGATGGCTTCGGTCTCCGCGGCTCGATCGGCTTCGCCGAGAACTGGCTGGCCTTTGCCGAGTACACCTCGACCAGCGTCCAGGGCGTCGACATCGAGCAGATCGCCGTTGGGTTCGGTGGCCACTACGGGCTCACCGACCAGCTCGACCTGGTGGGCCGCGTCGGCTACTTCGAGATCAATCTGGACTCCGGCCCCTTGAGCGCCGATGACGACGGCTACCTCCTCGACCTCGGCCTGCGCGGCCGCGTGACGGAAGGCGTCGAGGTCGAAGGCGGCGTGCGCTACACCGACCTCAGCGAAGGCGGCGATGACACCGCACTGTGGGTCGGCGGCCGCTTCCACTTCAACAAGACCTGGGCGGTCGGCGCCGAGTACCAGAGCGGGGACGATATCTCGAACCTGCTCGCCTACGTTCGCGCCAGCTTCTGATCCGGTCTCATTGACGATCATGGCCGGGAGGCTTCCTCCCGGCCATTTTCTTGCCCCGGGGCTTCGTGCCCTGGCCTCGCGCCTTCCGGTATGGTGCCGCCATGCCAGCCCGGAGCGGTGTACTCGTCGTCAACCTCGGCACGCCGGACGCTCCGACGCCGGAAGCCGTGCGTCGGTTCCTGGCGGAATTCCTGTCGGACCGGCGCGTCGTCGACCTGCCGCGGCTGCCCTGGCAGGTCTTCCTGCGCACGTTCGTCCTGCCGTTCCGTCCGGCGAAAAGCGCGGCGGCCTATCGCCAGATCTGGACGCCCGCAGGCTCCCCGCTCCTGACCGGAACCGAGGCGCTCGCCCGCGCGCTCGGGCGCCGGCTCGGCGCGCTCCTGCCCGAGCCGCCCGCAGTCGCGATGGGCATGACCTATGGCAACCCGTCGATCGCGCACGCGCTCGAGCGCTTGCGGGCGGCGAATGTCACGCGTGTCGTCGTGCTGCCGCTCTTTCCCCAGTACTCGGCGACGACGACGGCCGCGGTCATGGACCGCGTCGACGACGCACTCGCGCGCTGGCCGGCTTCGCCCGAGCGCATCGCGATCGAGGACTACCACGCGGACCCCGCCTACATTGATGCGCTCGCAGCATCAATCCGCCGCGCCCGCCTGCCCTTCGACCACCTGCTCTTTTCGTTCCACGGAATCCCTCGCCGCTACGCGGCGGCCGGCGATCCGTACGGGGAGCGCTGCCATGCGACGGCGCGCCTCGTCGCCGCGCGGCTCGCGCTGCCCGGGGCGCGCTGGTCCGTCGCGTTTCAATCGCGCGTCGGCCGCGCCCGCTGGCTCGAGCCCTACACCGAGGAGCGACTGCGCGCGCTCGCGGCAGCGGGCGTGGCGCGCGTCGCCGTGTCCTGCCCCGGGTTCGCCGTCGACTGCCTCGAGACACTGGAAGAGATCGCGATCCGCGGCGGTCAGTCGTTCATCGCGGCAGGCGGCATCGACTTCGAGTACATCCCCGCGCTCAACGACGATGCGGCCCAGGTCGAGGGACTCGCGCAGCTGGTCGCGGCATGTCTCGGCGCGCAGGCGGCGACCCGATGATCGGTCGCTTCCACGAGGTCAGCGTGCATGCGCCCGACGTCCTCGAGTCGATCGCGTTCTACGAGAAGCTCGGCTTCACGCAGGTCACGGCGGGCGAGGCCTGGCCCTATCCCTACGCCGTGCTCGCCGATGGCCGCCTCGCGATCGGCCTGCACGGCCGCGAGCTGGCACAGTCCCCGCTCCTCGCCTTCGTGCTGCCGGACCTGCGCGACCGGATCGAGGCGCTGGAGCGCCAGGGAATCGAAGTCGCGGACCGCCGGCTCGGCGAGGACGTCTTCAACGAGGCGAGCCTCGAGGTCGCGGGCCAGGTGGTGCGCCTGCTCGAGGCGCGTACGCACTCGCCGTCGCCGCTAGGACCCGGCGAGACGTCGCAGCTCGGCTGGTTCGAGGAGATCGCCTTGCCGGCGGCGGACTTCAAGCTGGCGGAAGCGGCCTGGGAGCGGCTCGGCTTCGTGCCGGCCGAGGAAGGCGAAGATCCCTATCCTCACGTCGGGCTCACGAGCGACTCGCTGAACGTCGCGCTCCTTCGTGCGGGCATGCTCCGGCGACCCGCGCTCGTCTTCACCGACGCCGAGATGCCGGCGAGGATCGCGAAGCTCGCCGAATCGGGCTTCGAGTTCCAGCGCCGGCCGCCCGGCAACCTCGATGCCTCGCGCCATGCGATGCTGATCGCCCCGGAAGGCACGCAGCTCCTGCTCACGACGGCCGAATGACACGCGCCCTCTTCGCCGCCCTCCTCCTTGCCGCCCCGACCGCGGCACTCGCCTGGGTTCCCTGCGTGGACAGGAGCATCACGCCTCCGGTCCCCGTCGAGCGCGAGGCGCCGCCTTATCCGCAGGCGGTACGGGCGATCGGAATCGAGGGCACCGTCGAAGTCGCATTGACGGTTCTGCGCGACGGCGGCGTCGGCTGGGTCGAGGTCGTGCGCGCGGACCCGCGCGGCTATTTCGAGCAGGCCGCGGCGCTCGGCGTGCGCCAGTGGAAATTCCGGCCCGCGACGAAGGATGGCGCGCCGGTCGAGTGCCGCATGCACACGCGCGTCCGTTTCGCCCTCACGGACAGCGCAACGACCGGCGATGATTCGCCGCGGCGCGAGGGACCACAGCCCCTCTACCCGGCGGCACTGCTGCAGCAGCGCATCGAGGGCTGGGCCGAGGTGGAGTACGACCTCGACGCCGAAGGCAAGGTGCTGGACGCGAGCGTCACGGCCGCCATGCCGCGCGGTGAGTTCGAGAAATCGGCGCTCGCCGCCGTCCGCGGATGGCATGGGCCGGCGGGCGAGGAACCGACCCGCCGCGAGACGCGCCGTTTCGATTTCCGGCTGCCCGATACGATGCTCGACGTCGTGCCGCCGACGATGCTCGCAAGCGCGCCCTTTCCGATGGCGGCCTGCGAGCGGCGCACGACCGGCCGCGTCGCGCTCGAGGTCGACACGGACGCGGGCGGGCAAGTGCGCGCGGCACGCATCCTTTCCGCCGAGCCCGCGGGACTTTTCGACGAGACGGCACTCAAGATCGCGCGCGGATCGCGGCTCACTCCGGCCTACCGGGACGGCCAGGCGATTCCTGCGACGGCGCTCCTGACGCTCCGCTTCGATCCGCTCCGCGCGACCTGCCCCGACGCGAAGTCGCCGGATCGCAAGCCGTCCGCGCCCAACCGCCCGACGCCCACGGTCACGCACGACGAACGGCCCGCTCGCCACGACGAGTCGTGGGCCTGCCTGTCCCCGGAAGCCGCCCAGCCGCTACCATGAGCGCTTCGCGGACGCCGTCGGCGCCGCCCAACGACTGACTGGAGTTCCCGATGAGGCTGATCCTGCTTGCGGCGCTCGCCGCGCTCGCATCCTTCGCGGCTGCCGCGGAAGAAGGCATGTGGACCTTCGACAACCCGCCGACGGCCGCCGTCCAGCAGAAATACGGCATCACGCTCGATTCCGCCTGGCTCAACCACGTCCGCGAGTCGACCGTGCGGCTCGAAACCGGCTGCACCGGCTCGTTCATCTCCGGCGACGGACTGATCCTGACCAACCACCACTGCGGCGTGGGCTGCGTCGCCGACAACTCGTCGGAGGGCAATGACCTCGTGGCAAACGGATTCCTCGCATCGAGCCGCGAGAAGGAGCTCAAGTGCCCCGACAGCGCCGTGTCGGTGCTGGTCGCCAGCGAGGACGTGACGGCGAAGGTCGCCGCGGCCGTCGCGGGCGTCGCACCCGACAAGCTGGTCGAGGCGCGCCGCGCCGCGCTCACGAAGCTCGAGCAGGCCTGCGAGGAAGCGTCGAAGAAGTCGAAGGGCGGCGCGCTCAAGTGCGAGCGCCTCGCGCTCTACCAGGGCGGCCAGTACTGGCTCTACAAGTACCGCCGCTTTGAGGACGTGCGCCTCGTGTTCGCGCCGGAATACGACATGGGGCAGTTCGGCGGCGACCCGGACAACTTCCAGTTCCCGCGCTGGTGCCTCGACATGTCGCTGCTGCGCGCCTACGTGGACGGAAAGCCGGCGAAGACGCCGGCGCACCTGCGTTTCGACTGGGACGGCGCGCAGCCGGGAGACCCGGTCTTCGTCGCCGGCCATCCGGGCAACACCGACCGCCTGCTGACGGTCGCCGAGCTCGGCCTGCAGCGCGACAGCTACCTGCCGTTCTGGCTGCTGCGCTACGCGGAGCTGCGCGGCCGCATGATCCAGTACTCGAAGACGGGTGACGAGCCGAGGCGCACGGCTGAGGGTTACCTGCAGCAGATCGAGAACGCGATCAAGGTCCGGCGCAAGCAGCTCGATGCGCTGCTCGACCCGGCGCTGATCGCGGACGCGACCGCCAAGGAGAAGGCGCTTCGCGACGCGGTCGACGCCGATCCCGCGCTCGCCTCGGCGCGCGGCGCCTGGGCCGAAATCGAGAAGGCGCAGGACACCTGGCGCAACATCCTCGTGCCGCACGCATTCCTCGAGGGCGCTGCCGCCTTCAACGGCAACCTCTTCGGCTATGCACGGACGCTGGTGCGGGCCGCCGCCGAGCGCGCGAAGCCGAACGAGACGCGCCTCCCCGAATTCACGGAGGCGCGCCTGCCCGCGGTGGTGCAGGGCCTGAAGGCGACGACGCCGATCTATCCCGACTTCGAGATCCTGCGGCTCTCGTTCGGCCTCGAACGCATGCGCGAGTGGCTCGGGCCGGACGACCCGGTCGTGCGCCAGGTATTCGGCAAGGACTCGCCGGACTCGCTCGCGACGCGCCTCGTGCGGCAGAGCAAGCTCGCCGATCCCGGCACGCGCTTCGCGATGTACGAGGGCGGGCAGGCCGCGATCGACGCGAGCCAGGACCCGCTCATCAAGCTCGCGATCGCGGTCGACCCGGCTTCGCGCGCGCTTCGCAAGCAGCTCGAGGAGGAAGTCGAGGGACCGACCGAGCGCGCGCAGGAGGAGATCTCGAAGGCGCGCTTCGCCAAGTACGGCACGAGCATCTATCCCGACGCGACCTTCACGCTCCGCCTCTCCACGGGCTCCATGAAGGGCTGGGTCGAGAAGGGCCAGGAAGTGCGGCCGTGGACCGAGCTGTCGCGCCTCTACGAGCGCGCGACGGGCGAGCCGCCCTTCCGCATCTCGGCTCGCTGGCTCGCCGCTAAGGACAAGCTCGACATGTCGACGCGGGTCAATTTCACGACCGACAACGACATCGTCGGCGGCAACTCCGGCAGCCCGATGCTGAACGCGAAGGGCGAGATCGTGGGGCTCGCCTTCGACGGCAACATCCACTCGATCTCCGGCAGCTACTGGTTCGACGAGCGGCTGAACCGCTCGGTCGGCGTGCACCCGGCTTACATCCGGACCGCGCTCGAGAAGGTGTACGGCGCGAAGGCGGTGATCGAGGAAATCGACCGCAAGTAGGCCGCCGAAGCCGCTAGAGCTGCGCGACGGTCACCTGGACGATCTCGCCCTTGAAGTCCGTGGCGCCCGGCTTGTAGTCGTCGGAGACCATCGTCTCGTTGTCCACGCCGACGTCCACGCCCTCGTCGGCCGAGAAGGCGAAGGGCTGCGTCTTCGGGATGTGACCCTCGGCGACGAGCTGGCCGTCGACGCTGATCGTCGACTTGCCGCCGGTGCCGGGCTTCGGCTCGTCGGGGACGAACTCGTACACGATCCTGTGCTTGCCGGGCGAAAGCGGCGCTTTCGATGCGACCTTCGTGTGCGTGAGCCCGAAGAAGTTGTAGTCGTGCACCACGCGGCCGCCCTTCAGGTAGAGCGACCAGCCCCCGAAGTAGCCGGCCTGCGCGATGATCACGCCCTCCGACTTCGCGTCGGGCAGCACGACCTCGGCCGTGATCGTGTGGTGCACGCCCTTCACGTTGATGAAGGCGTTTTCCATGATGCCGGTCATGCCGTCATAGACCGTCATGGACGTGCGCCCGCCGAGGAGGTCCGGCCGGCCGGCGATCGCCGGGTTGAACCGCTCCGCGCGGCGGTCGTCGATCGGGAGCACATGGTTGCGCTCGGCCTCCTGCATGAAGAGGTCCTGCAGCTCCTTGAGCTTCTCGGGGTTCTGCGCCGCCAGGTTGTCCGCTTCGCTGAAGTCCTTGTCGATGTTGTAGAGCTCCCAGACGTCGTCCTTGAGCGGCGGATTCTGGGTCAATACCCAGGGAATCGAGTGGCGAGTCGCCGCGATCCAGCCCTCGTGGTAGATCGCGCGGTTGCCGAACATCTCGAAGTACTGCGTCTTGCGCCGGTCCGCGGCCTTGGCATCGTCGGTGCTGTACAGCATCGAGACGCCGTCCATCGGGTATTGCTCGATGCCGTTCACCGTCTTCGGCTCCGGGATGCCCGCGGCCTCGAGCGCCGTCGGCGCGACGTCGATCACGTGGTGGAACTGGCTCCTGATCTCGCCCTTCGCCTTGATGCGCGCCGGCCACTGCAGGACCATGCCGTTCCTGGTACCGCCGAAGTGGCTCGCGATCTGCTTCGTCCACTGGAACGGCGCGTTGGTCGCCCAGGCCCAGCCGATCGCAAAGTGCGGAAACGTTGTCGGCCCGCCCCAGTCGTCCACGTGGTCCTTCATCTGGTCGTAGGTGCCGACGATGCCGTTCAGCGCCATCATCTCGTTGTAGGAGCCCTCGGGCCCGCCCTCGGCGCTCGCGCCGTTGTCGCCGACGATGTAGAAGAAGAGCGTGTTGTCGAGCTCGCCGAGCGCATCGAGCTGCTCGACGAGGCGCCCGACCTCGTGGTCCGTGTGCTCGGCGAAGCCCGCGAACGTCTCCATCTGGCGCTCGAACAGGCGTTTCTGGTCGGCGTTCATGTCGTCCCAGGCCGGGATCTCTTTGGGCCGCGGCGTGAGCTTCGTGCCGGCGGGGATGATCCCCATCTCCTTCTGGCGCGCGTAGGTCTCCTCGCGCAGCTTGTCCCAGCCGCCGGCGAACTGGCCCTTGTACTTCGCGATCCACTCCTTCGGCACGTGGTGCGGCGCATGCGTCGCGCCGGTCGCAAAGTACAGGTAGAACGGCTTGTCCGGGGTCAGCGAATGCTGCGCGCTGACCCACTTGATCGCCTGGTTCGTCATGTCGACCGTGAAGTGATAGTTGGGCGACATGTCGTGCTCGACGCGCGTCACGCCGTCGAAGATCGCCGGCGCCCACTGGTTGGTCTCGCCGCCGATGAAGCCGTAGAACTTGTCGAAGCCCGACCCGGTCGGCCAGCGATCGAAGGGACCGGAGACCGAGACCTCCCAGGGCGGCGTCTCGTGGTACTTGCCGAAGGCGGCCGTGCTGTAGCCGTTCATGCGCAGGATCTGCGCAAGCGGCGTGACGCTGCCCGGCCGGATGCCCGTGTTGCCCGGGAATCCCGTGGCGAGCTCCATGATCGCGCCCGCGTTGTTGATGTGGTGATTGCGGCCGGTCAGGAGCGCGACGCGCGTCGGGCTGCAGAGCGCCGTGGTGTGGAAGCGGTTGTAGCGCAGGCCGTTGGCCGCCATCTTCTCGAGCGTCGGCATGCGGATCGGGCCGCCGAAGGCGCTCGAGGCGCCGAAGCCGATGTCGTCGATCAGGACGATCACGACGTTGGGAGCGCCGTCCGGCGCCTTGACTTCGAAGCGCGGCGGCGCCTTGGCGTCGCGCGCATCCAGATCCTTGTACGTCGGCACGGCGGGCTCGTGGACCGGGAGGACCGTGCGATCGAGCGCGCCACCGCCGGCCGGGCCTGCCGGGGGCTTGTCGTCAGCGCAGGACGCCGCGAGCGCCGCGAGCACGAAAAGGACGGCCGCACGCCAGGCCAAGTTCTTCATCATCGTTCTCCCTGCGCGGGAACAAGGCGATCCCGCCTGCAACATCGATCCCGGGCATCCGGCCGCGCCGGCTCAATGAAACCAAAGCCTGACTTGCTCGAGCACCTGCTCGTGATTCATGCCCGCGTACAGCACGAGCACGACGAAAGCGCCGACATAGACCGTCGAGACCACCGTCATGAAGTAGCCGAGCACGATGACGGCACCGTCGCGCTCCGCCATCCCGAAGCAGAGTAGCAGGATCGCGAGCGCCGGAAGCGAGTTGATGAACGGCACCAGCGGGATCGGCGCCATCAGGAGCAGCACGGCGAGAATGACGAGCGCACCGTTCAGGATGTTGATTGCGCGGCCGCCGGTAAGGCCCAGCCAGCGTGGCCGCACGAGGTGCTCGAAACGCTCCGACCAGCCGCGGACTTTCGCGAGCACCGTTCGCACGGTCGGTGCCGGCAGGCTGCGGTTCAGGATCCTCGCCGGCAGCCACGGCACGCGGCTCACCATCACCGAGAATCCGATCAGAAGCATCGGGATCCCGAGCACCGTGCTCATGCCGGGCACCGTGACCGGCAGCAGGAACGGCGACGCGAGCACGCCGCAGAAGACGAGCAGTCCCTGCTCGCCGAGCATCGCGAGGAGCTCGCGGAGCGTCACGGACGGGTCGCGCACGTCAGCCTCCGCCGAGGCAAGGGCCGCCGACATCCGGACTTCCGGATTGCGGAACTGGATGCCGGTCACGAGCCGCGCCTGGCTTCGAGCGTCAGGTCAACCTCGAAATCGTCCCGGACCTTGAGCACGCCGAGCGCGACGGTGAATGGCACGAGGCCGACGTCCTCGTGCGTCAGGTGAAACGTTCCCTTCGCCTCGAGATTGTCGCCGTCGATTGCGACCGTGAATGGCGCGGTGACGACGTGCTCGCTGCCCGCGATCGAGACGCGCACCTTCGCCTCGTACTGCCCCGCCTCGCCTGAAACGGATTCGGACGCGAGCCGCAGCTCGGGCTGCAGCGCCGCGTTCAGGAGCTTGTCGCCCAGCATGTTGCGGCGCGTGCCTTCCCGGTCCTTCTCCGGCACGGGCGCGGAGAAATCCGCACCGGCGCGCGCGCGCGCTGCATCGTCGTCGACGACGAGCGACTCGAGGGGGAGCGACAGCTCGAAGCTCGACGCGGCGACCGGCTCGCGCATCTGGATGGTGCCGGTCAGCGCCGCGGTCGTGATCACGTGGTTGTGGCCGAGCTTCTGCATCGCGCCGTCGCGGTAGACGCGCACGTCGAGCTGCGAACTCGTGACGGCCCAGGGCTCGCCCGGCGCCACCGGCTTTTCCGCCGGCGCAGCGACGGGCGCGGCGGGCGGGGCTTCCTCGCGCGGCGGAATCGCGCAGCCGGCGAGCAGGAGGACGACGGGCCACAGGAACTTGTGCATTCGCGTATTCTCCAAGACCTGATGCCAGCGCGAAACAGTCCCGTGCGTTACGGCTACGTGGCGCAGGCCCTGCACTGGATTATCGTCGGCCTGCTGATCGTGCAGGTGACGCTCGGCAATATTGCCGACGACCTGCCGCTTGGGCTCGAGAAGCTGGTCACCCTCGCCCGCCACAAGTCCTTCGGCATCACGATCCTGGGACTCGCCGCCATCCGGCTCGCCTGGCGCGGGTTCAACCCGCCCCCGCCCGAGCCGCCGATGCCGCGGTGGCAGCTCGCGGCCGCGCGCCTCAACCACTGGGCGCTCTACGCCATCCTGTTCGCCATGCCGATCACGGGCTGGCTGATGTCCTCGGCCTCCAACATCCCGGTGAGCTGGTTTGGACTCGTGCAACTGCCGGACTTCGTCGAGCCCGACCGTGGGCTCAAGGAAACCTTCGAGGAGGTGCACAAGTCCCTGGCGTACGTGCTCTACGCGCTCGCGGGCCTGCACGTCGCGGCAGCGCTCAAGCACCAGTTCGTCGACAAGGACGGGCTCATCTTCCGAATGCTGCCAGGTGGCAAGCCATGATGCTGCGCGCAATCCTCATCTCCCTCGCGCTGTCCTCGCCCGCCTTCGCGGGCGCACTGCAGGCGGACGGAACCTCCGGCAAGCTTGAATTCTCGGGCACCCAGGCGGGCGCGAAGTTCACCGGCGCGTTCGGGAAATTTCGCGTGAAGCTCGACTTCGACCCGGCGAATCCCGCGCAGGGCTCGCTCGACGTGACCATCGAGACGGGTTCCGTGAACACGCTGGACGCGGAGCGCGACGAGGTGCTCCGGAGCCCGGATTTCTTCTGGGTCGAGAAGTACCCGGAAGCGACTTACCACGCGGCCCGGTTCGAGCGCGACGGCAACTCCTGGCGCGTGCCCGGCGAGCTCGCGGTCCGCGGCGCGAAGAAGCCGGTGCCGGTCGTCTTCACGTTGACGCCGGCCGCGGGCGGCAGCGCGATGAAAGGCAGCGCGAGCCTCAAGCGCCTTGCCTTCGGCCTGGGCCAGGGCGACTGGGCGTCCACCGAATGGGTCGGCGACGACGTCGAGATCCGCTTCGACCTGAAGCTGACGCCCGTACGCTAGAGTCGCGCCCATGAACGGGCGCCGCACGCGGCAGTTCACGGGCGTCGAAGACTGCGTCGAGGCGACGCTCTCCAGGGTGGGGCGGCGCGTCGTGCTCTGCACGCCGATCGGCGCCGGCAAGCCCGTCGCCCTCCTCAACGAATTCTACCGGCGCGCCGAGGCCGACCCTCGCATCGAGCTTTCGATCCTGACTGGCCTCACGCTCGCGCGGCCGAGCCCGGCGAGCGAGCTCGAACGCCGCCTGGTCGGGCCGATCTCCGCGAAAGTCTACGGGGACGCTCCCGAGCCCGCCTGGGTCGCGCCGCTTCGCGCCGCCCGCCTGCCGTCGAACGTGCGCGTGCAGGAGTTCTTCATGGAGCCGGGCGCCTGGCTCGGCGTGCCACTCGCGCAGCAGTCGTACGCGAGCATCAACTACACGCACGTCGCGCGCACGGTGGCCGCCGCGGGCGCGAACGTGATCGCGCAGCAGGTTGCGCGCCGCCCGGGCGGGCGCATCTCGCTCGGCTCCAATCCCGACGTCACCGCGGACCTGATCCCGGTCCTGCACGAACGCCAACGCGCCGGCATGCCGGTCGCCGTCATCGGCCAGGTCAACGACCGCATGCCCTTCATGTTCGGCGCGGCGGAGATCGACGAGTCCTCGCTCGACTACGTCGTGGACGCCCCCGGCCTCTACCACGAGCTGGTCGCGCCGCCGAACCTGCCGATCCCGACCGCCGAGCACGTGATCGCGCTCGCGACGAGCATGCTGATCCGCGACGGCGGGACGATCCAGATCGGCATCGGCGAGCTCGGCGACGCGATCGTGCATGCGATGACGCTTCGGCACCGCGCCAACGCCGACTGGCGACGCGCGCTCGCGGACGTGAACCTGCTCCCGCGATTCGAGACGGCGCTGCGCGACATGGGCGGCGACGCGCCGTTTTCCGAGGGACTTTACGCCGTCTCCGAGCTCTTCGTGGACGGCTTCCTCGACCTCTACCGCGAGGGAATCCTGAAGCGCCGCGTCGAGCCGGACGGCGCGCTCCTTCACGGCGGCTTCATGCTCGGGCCGCGCGCCTTCTACGAGAAGCTGCGCGCGATGCCGGACGAGGAGCGTGCGCAGTTCCGGATGATGCCGGTCAGCTTCACGAACGAGCTCCTGGGGCCCGACTGGGAGCGCAAGGTCGCACAGCGCCGCGATGCGCGATTCGTCAACTCCGCGATGATGGCGACGCTCGGCGGCGCGCTCGTTTCGGACGGCCTCGCCGACGGACGTGTGGTAAGCGGCGTCGGCGGGCAGTACAACTTCGTCGCGCAGGCCCACGACCTGCCCGGTGGGCGCTCGATCATCGCCGTGCGCGCGACGCGCGCGAAGGCCGGACATGTCGAGTCGAATGTGCGCTTCAACTACGGCCACGAGACGATCCCGCGCCACCTGCGCGACGTCGTCGTGACCGAGTATGGCGTCGCGGACCTGCGCGGGAAGAGCGATGCGGAGGTCGCCGCGGCCATGCTCGCGGTCGCGGACTCGCGGTTCCAGCCGTCGCTCCTCGCGGAGGTTCAGCGCGCAGGCAAGCTGCGCGCGGATTACCGGATCCCGGACGCCCATCGGCGGAACCTGCCCGAGGCGCTCGAGGCCGCGCTCGCACCGCACCGCGCGGCCGGACGCTTCGGCGCCCTGCCCTACGGGACCGACCTGAGCCCGGAGGAGATGCGCCTCGCCGCGGCGCTGCGCGGGCTCAAGGCCCGTTCGGAGACGCTGCCCGGCAAGCTCGCCATCGGGGCCGCGTTGCTGAAGCCGCTGCCCCGCGACGCGGAAAGCCGCGCGTTGTTCGAGCGCATGGGCGTCGCGGCTCCCCGCGGCTTGCTGGAACGCTGGATGCGACGCCTGATCGTCGCCGCGCTCTAGTGTCCGATGGCGGCGAGCAGGCGGTCGATCATCGCCTCGGCCTGCGCCCGGTAGCCGCCGCCGAACAGATTGAGGTGGTTCAGCACGTGGTAGAGGTTGTAGAGGTCGCGGCGTGCCGCGATTCCGGCATCGAGCGGCCATTCCGCCGCGTAAGCCGCATGGAAGTCCGCGCCGAATCCGCCGAACAGCCGCGTCATCGCGAGGTCGGCTTCGCGGTCACCGAAGTACACGGCAGGATCGAAAACGACCGGCGCACCGTCGGCGCGGATCGCGCGGTTGCCTGCCCAGAGGTCGCCGTGCAGCAGTGACGGCGCCGGTCGGTAGTCGATGAAGAAATCCCCGACTCGCTCCAGAAGCCGCTGGCCACGCTCCTGGAGCCGGCCGCCGTAGCCGTTGCGGGCGGCGAGATCGAGCTGCGCGCCGAGGCGCCGTTCGCGCCAGAACGCGACCCAGTCCGTCGTCCGGCGGTTCGACTGCGACGTCGCGCCGATTGCATTGTCGCGCTCGAGGCCGAATGCATCCGCCGTCACGCGGTGCAGCCGGGCGAGCGCTTCGCCGAGCCGGCGCTCCGCCCTCGCATCCGGCGATCGCAGCTCGATCCACTCGAGCGCGAGGAATGCCTGCCGGCCGGCGATGCCGGCGGCGCGGACGGCCGGCACGCGGATCGCTGTTGCGAGGCGAGAAAGTCCGTCCGCTTCGGCCTCGAGGATCCAGCCGCGGCTCACGTCGCAGCACTTGACGAAGACGGGACCTGCGGCGCCCTGCCAGCGATAGCAGTCGTTGATGCTGCCGCCGTGCACGGCGGCCTCGGGCCGCGGCGCGACGTTGGAACCGAGCGCCTGCGCGAGGGCCGCCGCGACGTCCGCGAACGCGGTGACGGGCAGCGCTCCGTCAGTGCGACGCGATGCGCTCGGCCTGGCGGCGGAGCGCAGGCCCGAACCGGTGGCGGTCGTAGAACACGCCGAGCGCCGGCAGGTCGGGTTTGCGGCGCTTGAGCGACTCGAGCGTCACCTCGAGCGGCATGTCGCAGGCGATCGCGGTGAGCCGGCGCGCGAGGTATGCGGCCTCGCGGTGCTCCGAGAGCTTCAGCGCGAGCTTCGCGGCGCCGCGCACCGGCAGGGCGCCGACGCGGTCGAGGCCGGCATAGATCTCGTCGAGCGACGCGAAGGCCGAGAGGAGCGCGGCCGCGGTCTTCGCTCCCACGCCGGGCACGCCCGGGATGTTGTCGACGCTGTCGCCCATGAGCGCGAGGAAGTCCGCCATCCGCTCGGGGCGCACGCCGAACTGCCCCTCGATGTCGCCGTAGGCGAAGCGCCGCGCGCCCGCGTAGTCCCAGTAGTGGTCGCCGTCGCGGATGAGCTGCGCGAGGTCCTTGTCGCGCGTGACGACGACGGCGGGACGCCCGATCGCGCGCAGCCTCGTCGCGATCGTGCCGATGATGTCGTCGGCCTCGTGCGTCGGGCTCCCGAACTCGGCGACGCCGATCAGCCGGCAGAGCTCGCGGCAGAGCCCGAACTGGCGCTTGAGCTCCGGCGGCGCCGGCTCGCGGTTCTTCTTGTACGCCGGGAAAATCTCGTTCCGGAACGATGTCGTCAGCGACTCGTCGAAGGCGACCGCGACGTGCTCAGGCCTCGCTTCCTCGAGCAGGTCGCCGAGGAAGCGCCCGAACCCGTACAGCGCGTTGACCGGCTGGCCGTCGCCATCGGTCATCTCGAGGCCGACGGAGTAATAGGCGCGAAAGACGAAGTAGCTCGCGTCGATCAGGTGGACCGCGGGCAATCCCGCGCCAGTCACTGCGTGAATCGCTGGATGCGGGCGTGAAGCGGGCTCGCGCGCGGGAAGTGCGCGAGCAGGTACTCCATCTGGTCGGCGAGCACGCGCCGGCCCTTCAGGTAAATGTATTCGGCATACGTCGGCGTGAACGGCACCGCGAGCAGCTGCATGCCGGCCTGCTCCGGCGTGCGCGACGCCTTCTGGTTGTTGCAGCGGCGGCACGCGGCGACGACGTTGTTCCAGACGTCCTTGCCGCCCTGGCAGAACGGGCGCACGTGGTCGCGCGAGAGCTGGCTCGACGAGAAACGGTTTCCGCAGTACATGCAGAGGTTCGCGTCGCGGCGGAACAGCGTCTCGTTGTTGAGCGGCGGCACGTAGTCGCCGCGCATGCTCCCGGGGTTCCCGGAGCTGCCCTGCGTCGCCATCATCGAGTTCACTTCGATGACGGTCTGCAGGCCGCTCCTCGCGTTGATTCCGCCGTGCAGCGCGTAAAGGCGGCTGCCGAACGCGTATGCAACCTGCCCGAGGCAGTGGAGCCGGACCGCCTCCTTGTAGTCGATCCACTCGAGCGGCATGCCGGAGGCATCGGTGCGCAGCACCTGCTGCGTGAGCGCAATCGGCGCGCCCGCGCCCTTGGCAGCCGTCCTCGCGATGACATTGGCCGTGCCCATTCGCCCTTTCCGGCTCCTGAAAGCATCAAACAATAAGGCACGATTATGATATTTTCCAACGCCGCCGCCCGGCCGGCTACAGACCAGGGGAAGTTTGGATGCCAGTCACGATCGGCGTGCTGAAAGAGACCGTGCGAGGCGAGAACCGCGTCGCAATCGTGCCCGAGGTAGCCACCAAGCTCGCCGCCCAGGGCGCCAAGGTCGTCCTCGAGCGCGGCGCCGGGGCCGCGGCGCGCTTCCCGGACGCCCAGTACAAGGATGCGGCCTTCGCCGACGGGGCTGACGCCGTCGTCGCCGCCGCCGACCTCCTGTTCACGGTGCAGCCGCCCGATGCGGGCGTGGTCGCGCGCCTGAAGCCCGGCGCCGCCATCGCGGGCTTCCTGTCGCCGCACAGCCAGGCGCCGCTCGTGCGCGCGCTGAAGGAACGGAAAATCACGAGCTTCGCAATGGAGCTGGTGCCCCGCATCTCGCGCGCGCAGTCGATGGACGCGCTGTCCTCGCAGGCCGCGGTCGCCGGGTACAAGGCCGTGCTGATCGGCGCCGCCGCGCTCGACAAGTTCTTTCCGATGCTGACGACGGCCGCCGGCACGATCCGCCCGGCGACCGTGCTCGTGATCGGCGCGGGCGTCGCCGGACTGCAGGCCATCGCGACCGCGAAGCGGCTAGGCGCAGTGGTCGAGGCCTACGACGTCAGGAGCGCGACGCGCGAGCAGGTGAAGTCGCTCGGCGCGAAGTTCGTCGAGACCGGCGTCACCGCGGAAGGCACGGGGGGCTACGCGCGCGAGCTCACCGCCGAGGAGAAGGCGAAGCAGCAGGAAGTGCTGGATGCGCGCATCGCGGCGGCGGACTGCGTCGTCACGACTGCCGGCGTGCCCGGGCGCCCCGCGCCGCGAATCATCTCGCGCGCGGCGGTCGAGCGCATGAAGCCGGGCGCGGTGATCGTCGACCTGCTCGCCGAAGGCGGCGGCAACTGCGAGCTGACGCGCGCCGGCGAGACCGTCGACCACGGCGGCGTCCGCGTGATCGGCCCCGTCAACCTGCCGGCGACCGTCGCGACCCACGCGAGCGAGATGTACGCGAAGAACCTCCTCAACTTCATCAAGCCGGCGCTCAAGGACGGGGCGCTTGCGATCGACTGGAACGACGAGGTGTTCGCGGCGTCCTGCGTCACGCACGACGGCGCCATCCGCCATGAACCCACCCGCAAACTCGTGGAGAGCGCGTAAATGGAAGGCGTGATCGCCCTATACATCGTCATGCTGGCCGCGTTCACCGGCTACGAGGTCATCGCGCGCGTGCCGGTGATCCTGCACACGCCGCTGATGTCGGGTTCGAACTTCGTGCACGGCATCGTGCTCGTCGGCGCCATGGTCGCGCTCGGGCGCGCCGACACGCCGGTCGAGCAGGTCATCGGGTTCATCGGCGTCGTGCTCGGCGCCGGCAACGCGGTCGGCGGCTACGTCGTCACGGAGCGGATGCTGCAGATGTTCAAGTCGAGCGGCCAGAAGAAGAAGGAATCCGCCTGATGCAGGGCCCCGTACCCGCGAGCGTCGCGACCGTCGCGATCGACTTCTCGTACCTCCTCGTCGCCTTCCTGTTCATCATGGGCCTGAAGGCCATGAGCTCGCCGGTCACGGCGCGCCGCGGCATCGTCGTCGCGGGCGTCGGCATGCTGATCGGCACGCTGATGAGCTTCCTCTACCCCGGCATGGGGAACTTCCCGCTGATGCTCCTCGCCATCGCCATCGGCGGCGGCCTCGCGTGGTGGAGCGGGCGCATCGTCGCGATGACCGACATGCCGCAGATGATCGCGCTCTACAACGGCATGGGCGGCGGCGCGGCCGCCGCGATCGCGGCGGTCGAGCTCCTGCGCATGGCGGCGGGAGCCGAGGGCGCCGCGGAGCACGGGCCCGTCGTCACGGCGCTCGCCGCGGCCGGTGCCTTCATCGGCGGCGTCAGCTTCTCGGGCTCGCTGATCGCGTTCGGAAAGCTCCAGGGCCTCATCAAGCGAAGTTTCCGGTTCAAGGGCCAGCAGTTCGTGAACCTGCTGATCACGGCATCGACGATCGGCCTCGGCGCGTGGATCGTGGCGTCCGGCCATCCGACCATGCAGATGGTGGTCGGCTTCTTCGCGCTCGCGCTCGTGCTCGGCGTCACGATGACGCTGCCGATCGGTGGCGCGGACATGCCGGTCGTGATCTCGCTCTACAACGCCTTCACGGGCCTCGCGGTCGCATTCGAGGGCTTCGTGCTCGAGAACGCGGCGATGATCATCGCGGGCATCGTGGTCGGATCGGCGGGCACGCTCCTCACGCAGCTCATGGCGAAGGCGATGAACCGCTCGCTCGCAAATGTGCTGTTCTCGGGCTTCGGCGAGGGCGCCGCGGCGGCTGCCGAGGGCGTCACCGGCTCGCTGAAGCCGATCGAGCCCTCGGACGCGGGCGTCATGATGGCCTTCGCGCAAAAGGTGATCGTGATCCCGGGCTACGGCATGGCGGTCGCGCAGGCGCAGCACAAGGTGTGGGAGCTGTGCCAGCTCCTGATCGACAAGGGCGTGATGGTGCGCTTCGCGATCCACCCGGTCGCGGGCCGCATGCCGGGGCACATGAACGTGCTGCTCGCCGAGGCCGGAGTGCCCTACGACCTCATTTCCGACCTCGACGAGATCAACGCGGAGTTCGACACGGCGGACGTCGCGCTCGTTATCGGCGCGAACGACGTCGTGAACCCGGTCGCGCGCACAGACAAGTCGAGCCCGATCTACGGCATGCCGATCCTGAACGCGGACAAGGCGAAGAACGTGCTCGTGATCAAGCGCGGCCAGGGCGCCGGCTTCTCTGGAATCGAAAACCACCTCTTCTATCTCGACAACACGCGCATGGTCTACGGCGACGCCCAGAAGGTCGCCACCGAACTCATCCAGGCGGTCAAGGCGGCAGGATAGTTCCGCGCGACGCGCACTCTCGCTGGGCGGGGTTCCCTCGCTCGCTCCGCCGGAACTTAGTCGCTCGCTCGGGACCCCGCCCGCGCTCGGCGCGCGCCGCGCGCCCCATGTCTGGCGGTCGTGAAAGCCAAGCACCGCGCGGCAATCAGCGATGTCCGAAGAGCCGCCGGATTGCCGCGGTCGCTTCGGGCGCGCGTGCGAGCCGTTGCGGGACCCCGAGCGCGCGAATGTCCGTTCTTCTGAGCGCGCGAGGGGCGTCCCGCCGGCGAGGAACGCGCGCCCGAATCAAACGTCAGCAGCTTCGAGCAGCAGGTCCTCGAAGAAGGCGCTGTAGGGGACGTCGGGGTGGCGGAGCTGGATCTCGAGCATCCAGAGGCCGGAGGACGGCGTGAAGTCGGCTTTCGCGAGCGAGCCTTCGTACAGCGCGGAATGCGGATACTCGCCGAGCCGATGGCCGGCCATCTCGGGCTCGAGCTGCCAGCCGAGCGAAGCGGCCTCTGCGGCCGCGAACCGATAGAGCTCCGCGCCGCTCGGGCGCGACACGCGCCAGCGGCGGGCCGTGCGCTCGAAGACCTCGCGCACGTCGTGGACCAGGCGACGCCGCTCCGGGTCGCTGCCGACCGCGAAGGTCTCGGCGTAGTCGCATTCGTGGTTGTTCCAGAGCGGACCGACGTCGACGTACCAGACGTCGTCCTCGCGAAGCGCGACGCCGGGCTCCG
>Ga0075434_100000155_pt1 | contig 42689 bp, 46 predicted proteins | sample RhiMethybrSRZTD3_FD_75298 | JGI IMG/M metagenome (GOLD analysis project Ga0075434, IMG submission 75298) | Populus rhizosphere microbial communities from Tennessee, USA - Rhizosphere MetaG P. TD hybrid SRZTD3 | ecosystem: Host-associated > Plants > Roots > Rhizosphere > Soil | place: USA...
AAGAAGACCGAGCAGCGCTTCGCCATCCCGTGGATGGTGGCTTCCGCGATCCTCCTCTACCTCGGCATCGCCTTCGCGATCGAGCTCCTGCTCCCGATGATCGTGCGGATGCTCCAGTCCTTCGCCACCGAGCAGGTCGAGTCGCGCATGTCGCTCCTCGCGCTGCTCCACTTCGCCGTGAAGATGGCGGCGGGTTGCGGGCTCCTGTTCCAGCTTCCGCTGGTGCTCTGCCTTCTCGCCTGGTTCGGGGTCGTCTCGCCGCGCGTGCTCGCGCGGCAGTGGAGGCACGCCGTGTTCTTCATCGCGCTCGCGGCGGCGATCGTCACGCCCGGGGACGGCCCCTCCATGCTCGTCCTCTCGGCTCCGCTCGTGCTCCTCTATTTCGTGAGCCTCGTGTTCGCCTGGGCGATCTGGCGCAGCCGCTGGAAGTCGCGCCGCGAGCCGGGCGATCTGACCTAGAAAGGAGGCGTCGTGCTTCTCGCGATCGACGTGGGGAACACCGAGGTCACGCTGGGGCTCTTCGACGGACGGAAGCTCAAGCGGTCGTTCCGCCTGACCAGCGAGACCCGGCGCACCGCGGACGAGCTCAGGCTCGCGCTGACCCAGATCTTCCCCGAGCTGAGCGCTCCGGGCGAGCACGCCGCGGTGATCGCCTCGGTGGTGCCCAACGCGACCGGCTCCTTCATGGAAGCGGCGCGCAAGCTCTGCGGCCGGAAGCCGCTCGAAGTGTCCGCCGCCGTGCGCAGTGGCGTGGAGATCGAGTACCGCGACCCCGGGTCGACGGGGGCCGACCGGATCGCGAACGCGGCGGCGGCGCTCGAGATCTACGGGGCGCCGGTCATCGTCGTGGACTTCGGCACCGCGACCACGTTCGACGTGATCGTGAAGGAGCGGCGCTACCTCGGAGGCGTGATCGCGCCGGGCATCGTGACGGGCGCGGACAACCTGATCCGCCGCGCCGCGAGACTCTCGGCCTTCGAGCTCAGGCCACCGGAGCGCGTCGTCGGGCGCGACACCGAGGAGAGCCTCCAGTCGGGCGTCTACTACGGCGCGGTCGGCCAGGTGGACGCGATCGTCCGGCGCATCGCCGCCGAGCTGCGCCTCCGACCCAAGGTCGTGGCGACCGGAGGCCTCGCGTCGATGATCGCCGCCCACTCCAAGACCATCCAGAAGGTCGATCCGGACCTGACCCTCCAGGGCCTTCGGATCATCCACGATCTGGCGCGAAGGCCCGCGCCGCCGACGCGCCGCCCGGCCACATCCGCGACGCGTGCGCCCGTCTCGGCCCGCAAGCGCAAGAGATCACGGCAGTAGCGGGCAGCGGGGGGAGTGAGGAAGAGGGTTGCGCGGCGTGCACCCGATCGGATAGAGTGACGGGGATTAGCACTCGCTGGTAGATAGTGCCAACATCCCGCAAGGAGGATTGGAGATCCATGGCAAAGCAGCTGCAATTCGATTCCGCCGCGCGCGAGGCGCTCCAGCGCGGCGTGGACAAGCTCTCGAATACCGTCAAGGTGACGCTGGGCCCCCGCGGACGAAACGTCGTCCTGGACAAGAAATTCGGCGCGCCTACGATCACAAACGACGGCGTGACGATCGCGAAGGAGATCGAGCTGGAGAATCCCTACGAGAACATGGGCGCCCAGCTCTTGAAGGAAGTGGCCACCAAGACGCAGGACGTCGCGGGGGACGGAACCACGACGGCGACGGTGCTGGCGCAGTCGATGGTGCACGCCGGGCTCCGCCTCGTGACCGCGGGCGCGAATCCGATGTTCCTGAAGCGCGGCATGGATCGCGCGGTGCAGGCGGTCGTGGCCGAGCTGAAGAAGCAGTCCAAGCCCATCAAGACGCCGACCGAGATCGCGAACGTCGCGACGATCTCCGCGAACAACGATCCCGAGATCGGGAAGCTCATCTCGGAGGCGATGGACAAGGTCGGGAAGGACGGGGTCATCACCGTCGAAGAGGCGCGGAGCCTCGACACCACGCTCGACGTGGTGGAGGGTCTCCAGTTCGACCGCGGCTACCTCTCCCCTTATTTCGTGACGGATCCGGAGCGGATGGAGGCGGTGCTCGAGGACGCCTACATCCTGATCTATGACAAGAAGGTCGCGTCCATCAAGGACATCATCCCGATCCTCGAGAAGGTCTCCCAGGTCGGGAAGCCGCTCCTCGTCATCGCGGAGGACATCGAGGGCGAGGCCCTGGCCACGCTCGTCGTGAACAAGCTGCGCGGGATCCTGAACGTGGCGGCGGCCAAGGCGCCTGGATTCGGCGATCGGCGCCGGGCCATGCTCGAGGACATCGGGATCCTGACCGGCGGCCGTCTCATCACCGAGGAAGCGGGGCTCAAGCTCGAGAACGCCGTCCTCGCCGATCTCGGCCGCGCGAAGCGCATCGTCGTGGACAAGGACGACACCACGATCATCGAGGGTGCGGGCAAGAAGACCGACATCAAGGCCCGCGTGGATCAGATCCGCAAGGAGATCGAGGACTCCACCTCGGACTACGACAAGGAAAAGCTGCAAGAAAGGCTCGCCAAGCTCGCGGGCGGCGTGGCGGTCGTGAACGTCGGCGCCGCGACCGAGGTGGAGCTGAAGGAGAAGAAGGCGCGCGTCGAGGACGCGCTCGCCGCGACCAAGTCGGCCGTCGAGGAGGGCATCGTGCCCGGCGGCGGCGTCGCCCTGCTCCGGGCTCAGCCCGCGCTCACGTCCCTGGAAGCGAAGGGGGACGAGCGGTCGGGGATCGATATCGTGAGTCACGCCCTGGAGGCTCCTCTCCGCACGATCGCGGGGAACGCCGGCGCGGAGGGCTCCATCGTCGTGGAGCGCGTCCGTTCCCAGAAGGCCGCCATGGGCTACAACGCGGCCACCGGCCAGTACGAGGATCTCTTCGAGTCGGGGATCGTGGATCCGACCAAGGTCACGCGGTCCGCGCTCCAGAACGCGGTCTCGATCGCTTCGCTCCTGCTCACCACGGAAGCGGTGGTCACCGACGTGCCCGAGGAGGAAAAGCCGAGCATGCCGGGCGGCATGGGAGGCATGGACTAGGCTGCCCAAGCCCCGGTCGATCGCTTTGAGCCCCCGGAACGGTCCCCGGGGGCTTCTTGTTTTTCGGGGGAATTCCGCTTCCGGACCGGCGTAAACCCTGGTATGGAAATTGCCCCGTGTGCCGGATAATGGCTTCCGCCTGTGCCTTATGGAGGATGGGAGAGACACCTTGAGCTTCGAGACCCTGACACTCGACCGGCAACAGCTTGTGCTCAAACGATCAGTGCCGATCGCCCCGTACACGACCTTCGGCATCGGCGGGCCGGCGGACGTGCTCGTGGAGGCGTACACCGAGCGCGCTCTGCAACAGGTCGTGCGGGAAGCAATTTCGAGCCGGATGCGGTGGCTCCTGATCGGCGGGGGAAGCAACCTCCTCGTCGGGGACACCGGCTTCCGCGGGCTCGTGATCGTGAACCGGATCGAGCATCTCCGCGTGAACGGCACCCACATCGTGGCGGGCGCCGGCGCCGATCTCGGCGAGGTGGTGGAGGCCGCGCGGGAGCATTCTCTCTCCGGGATCGAGTTCGCGATCGACATCCCGGGGACCGTGGGCGGCGCGATTCGGGGGAATGCGGGCGCGTTCGGGCGTTCGGTGGGGGACATCGCCGTCCGGATCCGGCTCCTCGAAGGCACCGAGCTCGTGGACCGCACCCCGGCCGAGCTGGGCTTCGCCTACCGCCACAGCAATCTGAAGTTGAACGATCACATCGTGGTCGAGACCGAGTTCGTGCTCCAGCCGGGCGACCGTGCCGAGATGGACCGGATCATGGGCCAGCACGCCGCCCAGCGCGCGCGCCGGAAGGAGAAGGGCCTCCACACCGCGGGCTGCTTCTTCAAGAATCCGATCCTGGCGGACGGCCAGAAGGTCGCCGCGGGGCAATTGCTGGAGGCGGCCGGCGCGAAGGAGATTCGCGAGGGCGGGGCCGGGGTCCACGCCTACCACGCCAACTACATCGTGAACAACGGGGGCGCCTCGGCCTCCGAGGTCCTGCGCGTCGCCCGCGAGATGAAGCGCCGCGTCGAGGAATCCGCCGGCATCACGCTCGAGGAAGAGGTGATGGTGGTCATGGATCCCGCGCGGGAAGGGGCGGTGTAGGAGACCTACTTCGCCCGCAGCAACAGCACCGGCACCTTGATCCGGTGCTGCACGCGAATCGCCGTCGTTCCCAGGAAGATATCCGCCAGCGCCCGGTGACCGTGGGTGCTCATGGCCACCAGGTCGCATCCGTGCTGCATCACCCAGCGCACGATCTCCGTCGCGGGATCGCCGAATCCCAGCTCCGCCTCCACGGGGATTCCATCCGCGAAGAACTCGGCGCGCACCGACTCGAGATACGCCTTGTCCTCGTCCACCTCGGGGCTGACCGCGTTCCTTCCAAACCACTGGGCCGCCCAGCCGGTGGCCACGTGGAGCAGGACGACCCTGCTCTGCATGAGCTTCGCGAGCGGCCGGATGTGGTCCACGATCGCCCGGTCCGTGGAAGTCGCGTCCAGGGTTACCAGGATCTTCCCGTACATGCGACTAGCCTCCGACAATGACCTTCCACGCTTCCCGGAGCGACTCCGGCAGTCCGACGACGTCCATCGTGGTGATGATCAGGGCGCTGATCCACCCGGCGATCAGGAGCGCGAGGCCCGGCCTCCAGCCCCCCATGAGCCTCCGCGAGCTGGTGAACTGTAACAGGGGAAACATGGCCAGCGGCAGCTGAAGCGCGAGCACCACCTGGCTCAGGGTCAGGAGGTCGGTGACGCTGCCTTCGCCGCGGATTCCGATGACGAAGATCGCCGGCACGATGGCCAGGAGCCGCGTGATGATGCGGCGCACCCAGGGCCTGATCCTCCAGTGCATGAAGCCTTCCATGACCACCTGTCCCGCGAGCGTGCCGGTGATGGTGCTGCTCTGGCCGCTCGAGAGAAGCGCGACCACGAAGAGCGTGCTCGCCAGGGCCGTCCCCAGTAGGGGGGCCAGCGTCAGATGGGCGATGCGGATCCAGTCGCTCTCCGGGCTGAAGGTGACGATCTCCCCGCTGGGCAACGAGACGCTCGTCTTGCCGTAGAAGACGAGGGCCGCGAGGACGAGGATCGCCGCGTTCACGAGGAACGCGATCGCGAGCGCCGCCACCGAGTCGATCGTGTTGAACTTGATCGCCTTCTTCATCGACGGGACGTCCCGCTGGAAGCTCCGGGATTGCACGAGGGCGGAGTGAAGGTAGAGGTTGTGCGGCATGACGGTCGCTCCGATGATCCCGATCGCCACGTACAGCATTCCCTTCTCGCGGAAACCCGGCGAGAGAAGCGCGGCTCCCATTTCTCCGAAATGCGGGCGGGTCTGCGGCAGGATGAAGATCTCGATGTAGTAGCAGACGCCGATGGTGACGACCAGGAGGAGGATGACCGCCTCGATCGTCCGGACTCCGAAGCGCTGAAGCGCGAGCAGGAGCAGCACGTCGAGGCCCGTGATGAGGACGGCCCACAGGAGCGGGATGTGGAAGAGCAGGTTCAGCGCGACCGCGCTTCCGAGCACCTCGGCCAGGTCGCAGGCCATGATCGCGACCTCGCACAGGATCCAGTTGGGGATGCGGGTCCACCCGGGGTACCAGTCGCGGCATGCCTGGGCGAGATCCTTTCCCGCGACCACCCCGAGACGCGCCGACAGCACCTGCATGAAGATGGCCATGAGGCTGGCCATGGCGACGATCCAGAGGAGGCCGTACTTGAACTGCGCTCCCGCCTGGAGGTCGGTACCCCAGTTTCCCGGGTCCATGTAGCCGACGCTGACCAGGATCGCGGGGCCCACGAAGGCCCGCCACTGGCGGAAGAACCCCTCGGAGTGGTGGGGAACGGGGACCGTGCCGTGGATGCCCTCGAGGGACAGCGGGCCGACCCGCTGCGGCTCGCGATCTTCTTCCGGCAGGCTTTTCATGGCGCGTTGACCAGGATCCGCTGGGCCAGCGGCAGCCCGATGACGTGGCTCTTGGATCCGGCGCGGATCGTGAGCGGCCCGTCGTAGGGCTCCCGTTTCAGGCAGTGGACGGTCGTGCCCGGCACGAACCGCATCGAGCCCAGATAGCGGAGGAGCTCGGGGTCCTCGTCCTCGACGCGCACGATGCGCGCCTTCTCGCCGGGCGTGAGCGCCGCGAGCGTCCGGTACTTGGGCTCCGCCAGCTTTCCATGGGCGGTCGGGATGGGCGCGCCATGGGGATCGACTGCGGGCTCGCCGATGGCCGCCGCCATGCGGTTGATCAGCTCGGGGGAAGCGGCGTGCTCCAGGCGCTCGGCCTCGCCGTGGACCTCGTCCCAGGAGTAGCCGAGGGCCGTGACCAGGTAGGCCTCGATGACGCGATGCCGCCGCACCATCTGCAGGGCGACGGCCCGCCCCTTCTTGGTGAGGTTGAGCCCCCCGTAGGGCTCGTGGGAGACGAGCCCCTGCCGGACCAGCCGCCGCACCATGGCGCTCACGGAAGGCGGCGCGACGCCGAGGCGCGCCGCGACCTCCGACGCCGCGGCCGACCCCGATGGACCCGCGGGCCGCGACAGCTCGTAGATCGACTTCAGGTAGTCCTCGACGGAGACGGTGTACGCCTGCCCCACGAGATTCCTCCAGGCTGCGCGTGATGCCAAAACTAAACCGCGAGTTTAGCCTCGTCTAACAATGCTCGTCAAGCTCTTTCGGCGTGAGATCACATCTGGCTCCTCCGCCGCCCTTGACACCCCCTCCCCACGCCGATAACGTCGCCTCGCCATGCGCCCCATCGAGAAAAGCGCGCGCCTCCAGTCCCTCCCGAAGTACCTCTTCGCGGAGCTGGAGCGGAAGCGCCACGAGGCCGAGTCCGCCGGGAGGGAGGTCATCGATCTCTCGATCGGAGATCCGGACCTGCCCACGCCCGGATTCATCCTGGATCGGATCGCCGACCACGCGCGGGATCCCAGGAATCATCGGTATCCCACGAGCGCCGGGATGCGCGAGGCGCGAGCCGGGATCGCCTCGTGGTTCGCCGAGCGATTCCACGTGGAGCTGGACCCCATCCGGGAATTCGCGATGCTCCTCGGCTCCAAGGAGGGCATCGGCCATCTCCCCCTCGCGATCCTGAACCCGGGAGACGAAGCCCTGGTCCCGGATCCCGGGTATCCGGTCTACACGGCCGGCGTCACCTTCGCCGGCGCTGACCCCATCCGGTTTCCGATCCGGGAGGAGGCCCACTTCCTTCCGGACCTCCGCGAGCTCGACAAGACGGTCACGCCACGGACGAAACTCGTCTTCGTGAACTACCCCAACAATCCCACGGGGGCCACGGCCCCGCGGTCCTTCTACGAGGAGCTGGTCGCCTGGGCGATCCGGCGCGACCTCATCGTGGTCAGCGACGCGGCCTACTCGGAGCTGTACTATTCCGAGGCCCCGTCAAGCATCTTCGAGGTGCCCCAGGCCCGGGACCGCGCGATCGAGTTCCACTCCTTCTCGAAGACGTTTAACATGACGGGGTGGCGCATGGGATTCGCGGCCGGAGCCCCAGCGCTGATCGAAGCTCTGGTACAGTTCAAGGCGAACGTGGACTCGGGCGCTCCGCAGGCGATCCAGCTCGCGGCGGTCGAAGGGCTGAAGTCGCTCGGGGTCCATGGTCCGGCTCTGCGCGGCGTCTATCGCGAGCGCCGGGACCTCGCCCTGGACACCCTGAAGCGGCTCGGCTGTCCGATGCGGGCGCCGGGCGGCGCGTTCTACCTCTGGGGACGGGTCCCCGAGAGAGAGACATCCATGGAATTCGTGACACGTGTGTTCGACAAGACCGGCGTCCTCCTCACGCCCGGCACCGGATTCGGCGCCCAAGGGGAGGGCTATTTCCGGATCGCCCTGACCTCATCGGCGGACTCGCTTCGCCGCGCGCTCCAGAAGCTGGAAACGCTCGCGCCCTGGAAGGCGCCCCATGCCTCGCCGTCCCCGATCACCCGCTGACTCCGCCCCGGACCCGGCACGCGAGTTCCTCGACTGGCTCCGCCTCCCGCGGATCCAGGCCTACGGTCACCTCGGCGTCACGCAGAAGGAGCGGGACCTCGGCCAGAGGATCGAGGCCGACGTGGAGCTGGCCTACGCCCCGACCAGGTCACGGCGTCCGGACGTGCTCGACGACGCGATGGACTACGAGGAGATCTTCCGCCTCGTCCGGTCCTCGATCGAGATGTCGCGGTGCCGTCTCCTCGAGACCCTGGCCGAGGAGCTGGCCCTCGCCCTGATCCAGGAATTCGACACGCCCCGCGTGCGGGTCCACGTCCGGAAGCTCCATGTTCCGGTGCAGGATTTCACGGTCACGCCCGAGATCGTGATCGAGAGAGGACGCGCGTGAGCAAGGTCTTCGTCGGACTCGGCTCGAACCTCGGCGACCGGGAGTTCCTCATCCGGAAGGCCGTGGAGTCCATGCGCGACCTGCCCCGGACGCTCGTCGTGCGCGTCTCCTCGCTCTACGACACGGATCCCGTCGGAGAGGTGGATCAGCCCGCCTTCCTGAACGCGGTGGTGTGGCTGGAAACCACGCTCGAGCCGCGCGAGCTCCTCTGGCAGCTTCTCCTGATCGAGAAGCGCATGGGGCGCGTCCGCTCGCAGCGCTGGGGCCCGCGACCCATCGACCTCGACCTGCTCTTCTACGACGACGATCGGATCGACGAGCCGGACCTCCAAGTGCCGCATCCCGAAGCGCACCGCCGCGCCTTCGTCCTCCTGCCGCTCCTCGAGCTGGATCCTGAATTCGTGCATCCGACGACCGGGGAAACCGTCAGGAAGACCATCAAGCGACTCCCACCCAACCCGCCCGTTCGCAAGGGCGGACGCTTCTGGTATTGACCCAGGCGCACGCGCGCGTGCCGGCACGTTACATCGCGGTCGAGGGTGTCATCGGGGTGGGGAAGACCAGCCTCGCGAAGCTCCTGGCCGAGCGCCTCCATGCCAGCCTGATCCTCGAGGAGCCGGAGGCGAATCCCTTCCTCGAGGACTTCTACAAGGATCCCCGCCGCTACGCGTTCCAGACCCAGATGTTCTTCCTGGTGAGCCGCTACCAGGAGTTGAAAGAGAAGACGCAACCCGATCTCTTCCACGAGGGGATCGTGAGCGACTACATGTTTCAGAAAGACCGGATCTTCGCCAACATCAACCTCGGCGACCGCGAGCTCCATCTCTACGATCGCGTCGCGCCTCTGTTGGAGCGCGAGCTCGTGCCGCCCGATCTCGTGGTCTATCTCCAGGCGGCGCCCGAGGTTCTCCTGGAGCGCATCCGTCAGCGCGGGCGCGCGTACGAGCGCCTCATGGAACCCAAGTACATCGGGACCCTCGTGGAGGCCTATAATTATTTCTTCTTCCATTTCCGCGAGGCGCCCCTCCTCGTGGTCAACACCAACGACATGAACTTCGTGCACCGGAGGCAGGACCTGGAAGATCTGATCGCCCGGGTCGAGACCCATCGCGAAGGAATGGCCTACGTGACCCCCAGCTCGAAAGCGGAGGAACGATCGTGACGTCCGATGCCCGGCTCACGCGCCCCAAGGTCACCGTGCGCACCATCCGCGACATGAAGGCGGAGCGCGTGCGAATCGTCTCGGTGACCGCGTACGACTACCCCACCGCCCGTCTGGCCGACGAGGCGGGCGTGGACCTGATTCTGGTGGGGGATTCGCTCGGAATGGTCGTGCTCGGGTACGAGTCCACGATTCCGGTGACGCTGAGCGAGATGGCGCACCACCTGAAGGCGGTGGTTCGCGCGCAGCCCCGCGCGCTCGTCGTGGCCGACCTGCCCTTCCTCAGCTTCCAGACGAGCCCCGAGGACGCGGTGCGGAACAGCGGCCGTCTCATGAAGCGGGGCGCGGAGGCCGTGAAGCTCGAGGGCGGCCGGCGCATGCTGGCGCAGATCGAGGCGATCCTCGCCGCGGATATACCGGTCCTGGGGCATCTCGGGCTCACCCCGCAGTCGGTCCACCAGTTCGGCGGCTATCGGGTCCAGGGCCGCGAGCGCGAAGCGGCCGACGCCCTCCTCGACGACGCGCTCGCGCTGGAGCGAGCGGGATGCTTCGCGATCGTGCTCGAGGGCGTGCCGCTCACGCTGGGACGCGAGATCACCCAGGCTCTGAAGATCCCGACCATCGGGATCGGAGCCGGCGTGCACTGCGACGGCCAGGTGCTCGTGCTCCACGACCTGATCGGGCTCAGCTTCGTGAAGCCGGCCCGGTTCGTCCGGCGCTACGCCGAGGCGGGAGATTCCATCCGGAACGCGATCGCCGCGTTCCGCGAGGACGTGCGCGCCGGTCGCTACCCCTCGGAGGAGGAGAGTTACGCCGCGAGGACGGAGACGCCCGCGAAGAAACCGTGCGGATCGTAGTCCGAGGCGTGGAGATCCGCGGCCTCTCCCGCCGGGCGCGGGCGAGCGGCATGAGCGTGGGCTTCGTCCCGACCATGGGCTCGCTCCATGAGGGACATCTCTCCCTCATCCGCAGGGCGCGAAGCGAGAACCATCGCGTCGTGGTCTCGGTGTTCGTGAATCCGCTCCAGTTCGGGCCCGACGAGGACTTCACCCGCTACCCGCGCGACGAGGTTCGGGACGTGAGGCTCTGCCGGGACGCGGGCTGTGACTGGTTCTTCCTCCCCCGGGCGCGCTCCATCTATCCCGCGGGCTTCTCCACCACCGTGGATCCGGGACCCCTGGCCGACCTCTGGGAAGGGACCGCGCGACCGGGCCACTTTCGCGGAGTGGCCACCGTGGTGCTCAAGCTCCTGACCCTGGTCGAGCCCGACACGCTCTACCTCGGGCAGAAGGACCTTCAGCAAGTAAGGGTCCTCCAGCGCATGACGCACGATCTGGATCTTCCGATCGGAATCTCGGTTTGCCCCACGGTTCGGGAGCGGGACGGCCTCGCGCTCTCCTCCCGCAACGTCTACCTCTCCGCCGAGGAGCGGGCACGCGCTCCAGGATTGATCCGAGCGATGCGCGAGGGAAGGGCCCTGGCGCGGACCGGAGTGACCGAGGCGCGGCGCATTCTCGCCCGGGTCCGCTCCACGCTCCGCCGGGAGGCGAAGCCGGAGCGGGTGGACTACCTCGCCTTGGTGGATCCGGCCACGCTGCTGCCCCTGACCCAGGTCGGAAGCGCCGGGGCGTTCCTGATCGGAGCGATCCGGCTCGGGAAGACCCGTCTCATCGACAACCTCTACTTCCGGACCCGGTCGCGGGGCGGAAGGCGCAAGTGAGCGACCGGCCGCCGTTCACCGCGGTGGTGCTCGCCGCGGGGCTGGGGAAGCGCATGAACTCGGACCTTCCCAAGGTGCTCCACAAGGCTCTGGGTCAGCCGCTCCTGCTTCACGTGCTGGGTCAGCTCGACCCCTTGCGTCCGAAGCTCACCGTCGTCGTGGTGGGGCACCGGGCGCCGCTCGTGATGGAGGCGCTGCGTGGCCGCGAGGTCTCGTTCGCCGATCAGACGCCGCAGCTGGGGACGGGGCACGCCGTTCAGATGGCCTGGCCGGCCATCGAGAGGGGACCCGAGACGGTCCTCGTCCTCGCGGGGGACATGCCCCTGATCCGGACGGCGACCGTACGGCACCTGCTCGAGCGTCACGCGCGCGAGGGGAACGCCGTGACCTTCCTCTCGGGAATCCTGGACGACCCGGCGGGTTATGGGCGGGTCATCCGCGACGGAACGGACGAGTTCGTGAAGATCGTCGAGGAGCGGGACGCTACCCCGGAGGAGCGCGCCGTGGCCGAGGTGAACTCGGGCATCTACTGCTTCGCCCGCGCGCCGCTCCGCGAAGCCCTCGGATTCCTCCGCGCGGACAACCGCCAGGAGGAGTATTATCTGACCGACACGCTTTCCTTCATCAAAGGCCATGGGGGACGGATCGGGGTGGAGCGGGCGTCCGATTCCCGCGAGCTCTTCGGGGTGAACAATCCCGACCAGCTCGCGATGGTGGAAGAGGCGCTCCGCGCCTGGAGCGGGTCGTAGCGTGGACGCGCTCTGGGCCGGGTGGCGGATGGCCTACATCCGGAAGGCCGGCGCGAAGGGGGCGGATCGGGCTCCGTGTCTCTTCTGCGCGAAGGGTCGCCTCCGACCCAGAAAACGGAATCTGGTCGTGGCAAGGACGCCGCGGGTGGTCGCGATGCTGAACCTCTACCCGTACAACGTGGGCCACATGATGATCGCTCCGCGTCGTCACACGCCTTCGCTGGCGGATCTCGAGCCCGAGGAGTCGGTCGAGCTGACCGAATGGCTCGGGCGCGCGGAGCTGGCGCTCCGCCGCGAATACGATCCGCACGGCTTCAACGTCGGCCTGAATCTGGGTCGCGCGGCCGGCGCCGGGGTGCTGGGTCATCTGCACTGGCATGTGGTCCCGCGATGGAGCGGGGATACGAACTTCATGCCGGTGACCGCCAACACCAAGGTGCTGCCGGAGGCGCTGGACCGGACCTACGAGCGCGTCGTGCGCGCCCTGGCCGTGGTGGACCGGCGCTTCGGAGCGCGCGCGCGGCGCTAGCGCGGGCGGGGATCGGCCGTGACGAAGAAGTCGCGCAACGAGTCGCCGCTTCTCGACTGGACGCTGGGCCTCATGTTCCTGCTCATCGGCGTGTTCGCGGTCTCGGCCGCGGTACGCGTCGGGCCGCAGGCGGTCGTGAAGCCGAAGCAGCCGATCCGGATCCAGCTCTGGAACGGGAGCGGGCGGTCGGGCGTCGCCGCGGAGCTGGCGTCGTACCTGCGCGACGGCGGGTTCGACGTGCTGGAAGTCGCGAACGCGGACCGGTCGGACTACGGCGTGACGCTCGTGGTGAACCGGACGCAGAATCCCGAGCCCGCGCGGGTCGTCGCGGAGTACCTGGGCACGAGCCACCTGATCCAGCAGGCCGGCTCCCAGGAAATGATCGACGTCACGGTCATCGTGGGCCGGGACGCGAAGCGGTGGACGCAGCCGCACTGACCGAGAGAGCCACGCCGAAGAGGCGGGCTCGGAGAGGCAACCAAGGAAGCCATGTTCAACATCGGACCGCAAGAAATGTTCATCCTCTTCCTGATCATCATCCTGCTCTTCGGGGCCAAGCGGATTCCGGAGATCGGCAGGTCGATCGGAAGGGGCATCCAGGAGTTCAAGAAGGGCATGCGGGACGTCGAGGCGGAGATCAACGCTCCCGACAAGACCGAGGCGCCCAAGCTCGAGGAGCCGAAGAAGCAGGCTTAAGCTCGGCCTGCACTCCACAGCGGGGCGAGCAGCGCCGCGCACTCCTCGAGGCAGCGGCGGTCCTCCGCGCTGAAGGCGTCGGGAAGGTCGCTCTCCACGTCCACCAGCCCCACCACGCGCCCGCTCGTCCGGTCTAGGACGGGGACCACGACCTCGGAACGAGTCGTCTCCAGCGTCGGGAGGTAGCGAGGATCGCTGGAGACGTCGCCAACCGCGATCGTCTCCTTCGATTTCACGGATGCGCCGCAGAGCCCCTGGCCGACGGGGAACCTGGGATGGGCGGGAGCGGAGGGCCCGCTCCAGGCCACGACGCCGATCTCATCTTCGGAGACGTCGTAGATCCCCACCCAGCGATACCCGCCCGTCTCACGGATGGCGGCCGAGACCCGCCTCGCCTTTCCCACACGATCGCCGGGAACGGAGAGGATGTCGCGCAAGCGCTTCAGCATCGAAGCCGAATCGCTACGCCTCGTAATAATTCTCCCGGTAGTCCTCGATCTTCGCCTTCCGGCGAATCCCCTGCAGCCACTCCATGAACTTCGTCTGGCGGCGCTCGTTCATGAGCTGGGACCGGATCTGAGCTTCCTGGGCCTTGAAGTCCTCCTCGGTGGGGCGCGTGTGCTCCATGGCGAAGCCGAGGAGAGCGCCCGTGGTCCCGGTGAGCGCCTGGCTCCAGGTGTTGACCGGAGTGGCGAAGAGGCCGCCCACGATCTTGGGCTCGGTTCCAAGCTGTCCGAGGTATCCGTTCCTCGTGACCTGCATGGCGTCGCCGGTCACCCCGTGGAATTGCCTCGCGATTTCGGCGACGTTCGCGCCCGGCACCAGCGCGGCCTTCGCCTGGTTCGCCGCGTCCGTGGCCCGGGCGAGCTGCAGGGAGGCGACGAGGCGCTCCCGCGCGAAGGTCCTCACCTGGGCGAGGGGCCGAAGGCCGGCGGGCTGGCGATCCAGGATCTCGAACACGTACCAGCCGTTCTCCATGGGAACGGCGTGGGACACGGATCCGGGCTTGTCCAGGAAGGCCCAGGTCTCGACCTCGGGGAAGCGGTTCAGGACGTCATTGTTGCTCTTGCCTTGCCGGAAATAGGGGAAATCCGAGGTGGGGAATCCGGCGCGAAGGGCGGCCTTGGCCAGCGTCTGTTTCCGGGCGTTCGAGATGAGGTCCTGGACCGATTGACGCGCGGCGTGGATCGCGTCCGTTCCCGCCTCCACGCGGAAGGCGATCTCGTGGTAGTGCACCCAGACCTGGCTGGTCTTGGGATCGATCCAGCGCTTGTCCAGGCGCAGGAGGTGGACCGAGCGCTCCTCCTTGATCACGTCGGAGAGCTGCCCGGGCTGGATCGTCTTGAGCGCGGCCTGGAACGAGGGCCGGAGCTGCATGAAGAGAACGTCGGAGCCGTCGCCGCCCTTGATGTTGGAGCCGGCCTCCGAGTAGGTGCGCGCGTACCTTGCAAACGAATCGGGCTGGGCGGCGATCTGGTCGCGGATGCCCTGCATCTTTTCCCGGGCCATCGCGAAGTCCTGATCCTTGGGTCGGCGCTGCACGAGGGCGACCTGGAGCTTCACCTCGGGCGGACCGGTGAATTCCTCGGGGTGCGACCGATAGTAGGTCTCGATGTCGGCACCGCCGATCTTGCTCGTGTCCACCGGGAAGCTGTCCGCCCGAAAGAAGAGGTAGCGGACCTTCATGTTCTCGTTCAGGAGCTGGAACCGTTCGCGCACGTCCCCCTCGGAGATCTTGGCGGTCGACACGATCTGCTGTTGGAGCTTCTCTTGCGGGAGCGTCTGGGCCACGTAGTCCTCGACCTGCGCCCAGGGCACCTGGGAATTCGGGTTGTCGAGCTCGGCCAGGTACTTCCGGTAGTCGAACTTTCCGCCGGTCTGGAAGCCCGGCGCCGCCGTCACGAACTCCGGCGGCGCGAACCGGATCGCGATCTTGATCTCCTCCGGCGTCACCTTGATGCCGCGCCGGCGGACTTCCTGCGCGACCAGGCGGGACTGGAGCATCTGCTCCCAGGCCTGCTCCCGGATGTAGCTGTCCTCCCCCTCCTTCAGCTCCCGTCCGCTCTGCCGGACCTGGTTCACGGCGTTCTGGATCATGGCCCGGAACTCCTCGATCCGGACCGGCTCTCCGTTGATCTTGGCGACGACCCCCTGCGGTCCCGAGGCGTTCGGCGGGTTCAGCACGCCGCCGAGCTGGAGGATCCCGAAGCCGACGAGAAAAACGATCGCGGTGATCCAGATGATCACCTTCATGTTGTCCCGCATGGACTGCATCATGGTGAGTGAACCTCGATGAAAAGCGTCCGAAACAAGAGCGGCGCCCCGCGGGCGCCGCGAGAATCAATCGATGCCGGGAAGCATATCGCGCGGGGTCCGTTTGCGCAAGAGAGGCCACGGGACGCCCTTCGGAGCGCATTTGTGTTGACGGGATGCGGAAGCCGATGCAACGTCAACGGATGTCGACCTGAGTCTCGGGGGGAACCACGATGCCACGCGCTGAAGCGCCCGCCGCGGAGCGGGAGCTCCTGCTCCACATCCTCGACGCGCTCGACACCGGTCTCCTGGTCCTGGACGAGGACCGCCGCGTCGTGGCCATCAACGACACGCTGGCGAAGGGCTGGGGCGTGGACGCCTCCGAGATCGAAGGACAGCCGCTGGCCGAGGTCTTCAAGGCCGAGGTCGAGCGCTGGTACCTCCCGGAGCGCGGCGGTCGCGGCGAGTCGGGCCGGAGCACGCGGGAGATCCGCGGATCGGTCGCCGACCGCGACGTCCTGATGCGCTACAGCGTGTGTCCCCTCGGAGACACCGGCGGCGTCCTGGTGCGGGTCGAGGACCTGGTCGACGCGGATTCCGAAGAAGAGGTGTTCCGGAACACGGAGCGCCTCATCTCCCTGGGCGAGCTCTCCGCCCGGGTGGCCCACGAGATCCGGAACCCGCTCACGGGCGTGCGCACCACGGTCCAGTTCGTCACCTCCAAGCTCCGGACCGGGGATTCGCGCCGCGACGACCTGAACGACGTGCTCAAGGAGCTGGACCGGATCGAGCAGATCATCACGGACCTGCTCCTCTTCGCCCGCCCCCAGGCGGCCCGGCCGGTCCCGACCGACGTCCGGGAGATCCTGGACAAGGTCCTCGACAACCTCGCCATCCGCTGCCGCGAGGCCTCGGTGGAAGTGGCCCGCGATTTCGACGAGGAGCTGCCCTTGGTCCTCATCGACCCCGATATGGCGCAACAGGTCTTCCTGAACCTCGGCATCAACGCCCTCCAGGCCATGCCCGAGGGCGGGCTCCTGAAGGTCGGAACCGCGTTGCGGCGGACGCGGTCCAAGAAATCCTACGTGGACGTGGTGGTGGCGGACAGCGGCCCCGGGATCCCCGAGGAGGTGAAGGAGAAGATCTTCGATCCCTTCTTCACGACCCGTTCCATGGGAACGGGCCTGGGGCTCTCGATCTCGCTCCAGATCGCGCGCGAGCACGGAGGCAACCTCACGGCACGGAACAGCGCGCAGGGGGGAGCCGTGTTCAAGTTCAGCCTGCCCGCGATCGTGTCGCCGGACGGGGAAGAGGCGAAGGAGTAGCTTCCATGAAGCTTCGGATTCGGATCGCGGACGACGAGGAGCTCATCCGGAAATCCCTGGTGAAGCTCCTGACCGCCGAGGGGCACGAGGTGGACGCGGTGGGCTCGGCGGCCGAGGTGCTCGAATCGGTGCGGAATGACCCGCCCCAGATCCTGATCCTGGACCTGAGGCTGCCGGACGGTAGCGGCCTGGAGCTCCTGCCACGGCTGAAGAGCATCGCTCCCTCGCTCAAGGTGGTCGTGATCACCGCGTTCGGAGATCTCCCGACGGCCGTCTCCGCCATGCGCCAGGGCGCCACCGACTTCATCAAGAAGCCCTACGAGATGCACGAGATGGTCCTCGCGATCGAGCGGATGAAGGCCGGGATCGCCCGCGAGAACCAGCTCGACGCCTTCCGGCGCGGCGAGCTCGAGTCCTTCCTGAAAACGAAGATCGTGGGGGAGGCGCCCGCGATGCGGAGGATCTGGGATCTGGTCGCCAAGGTCTCGAAGAGCGAGGCGACCACCGTGCTGATCGAGGGGGAGAGCGGAACCGGGAAGGACCTGGTCGCCCGGGCGATCCACTTCGAGAGCACCCGGCGGGAGTCTCCCTTCCTGGCCCTCAACTGCTCCTCGTTCCAGGAGCAGCTGCTCGAGAACGAGCTCTTCGGGCACGAGCGTGGCGCCTTCACGGACGCCCGCGAGCCCAAGCGGGGGCTGGTGGAGCTCGCGGATCAGGGCACCCTGTTCCTGGACGAGATCGCCGATCTGCCGGCCGCCACCCAGGCGAAGTTCCTCCGCTTCATCGAGGATCGCACGTTCAAGCGGGTGGGGGGTTCGGCGGATCAGAGCGTGGACATCCGGATCGTCGCGGCCACGAACCGGGATCTGGACGAGACCGTGAAGGAGGGCCGCTTCCGCCAGGATCTCTACTACCGCTTGAAGGTCGTGTCCATCAACCTCCCGCCGCTCCGGGAGCGCGGCGAGGACGTGGAGCTCCTGACCCGTCACTTCCTCGAGTACTACAACGAGAAATTCCGGAAGCACTTCGCGTCGATCGCTCCGGAAGTGGAAGAGATCCTCCGCGGCTACCGCTGGCCCGGAAACGTCCGCGAGCTTCGGAATCTCATCGAGCGGATCGTTCTCCTGGAGGACGACGAGGTCCTCCGCGAGGATCACCTTCCGGCCGAGATGATCGCGGCGGTGGAATCGGTGCCGCGCGTCCTTCGGGACGCCCTCACCGCGCGCGGCGAAGGAGACGAGGACATGCCGACCCTCTCCGAGGTGGAGCAGGAGCACATCCTCAAGGTTCTCGACCACACGGAAGGGAACCGATCGCGCGCCGCGCGGATTCTCGGCATCTCGCGCCAGAGCTTGATCGAGCGGATCAAGCGAATCGCCGCCTCGCGCGGCTCGCTCGCGCAGGACGAAGCCACGCGCGCGCGACTTCTTCGTTGAGGAAACGCATCGTTCGCCTGTCGCGTTTCTTGGGATGTCGCGTTTCTCGACATCACGACGTCGTTCCTTCCACTCACCGAGAGGAAATCGATTCGCGCGATCGATGTCGCGCGCTCGGCGCTGTCTATTCCCATGACACCCGCGCGATCGATCCTCGAACCTGAGCGCGCTGCGAACTTCCTCGAAGAGAAATTTCTAAACGTTCGCGCACGCGCGTGATGCGCTGACGCGTCGCGCTCGCGACCGCGTCACGATGATGTTGGCCCGCTTCCTGCTTTCTATATCTACTCCGATGGACCACATCGATGCGCCAGGGGAGGTGTGGATTGCCCAAGTCCGTCCTCATCGTGGACGACGAGAAGCTGCTCGTGCGCACTCTCTCCAATGCGCTGAAGGAGGCGGGATACCGGATCGCGGTCGCGGGATCGGCCGAGCAGGCGGACAAGCACGTCTTCGGTGATCCGCCGTTCGATCTGATCCTGCTCGACAACCGCCTGCCGAACGAAAGCGGCATGGAGGTGGTCAAGCGGGTTCGCGACCGCGCCCTGAAGTCGAAGGTGATTCTCATGACCGCCTACGAGACCCCGGAGGTCAAGGCGGAGGCGAAGAGGCTCAAGGTCGAGCTGTATCTCAAGAAGCCGTTCGACTTGACGGTTCTCCTGGAAGAGATCCACGGGTTGATCGGAAACGGCAACGGCAAGACGACCGGGTGAACCGGAATCCATTCCAACGTGAGGGGAGGTGATTTCACGATGCCGGCGAAGAAGAAGGCTGGAAAGAAGAAGGCCGCGAAGAAGAAGTAAGCAGCTCTGGATTGGGCACGTCCTCAGGGCCGTCCGGGTTCTCCCGGGCGGCCCGTCGTGTATGATCGAGTCGTGCCCGCTCCCGAGATCTCGGAGGAGGCGGGGTTCGTCCGGCTGCACGGAGCCCGCCAGAACAACCTCAAGAACATCGACGTCGCGTTTCCACGCGCCGCACTGACGGTCGTCACCGGGGTGAGCGGCTCGGGGAAGTCCTCGCTCGCGTTCGACACCGTCTACGCCGAAGGCCAGCGCCGGTACGTGGAATGCGTCTCCACCTACGCCAAGCAATTCCTGGAGCGGCTGCCCCGGCCCGACTTCGATCGAATCGACGGCCTGGCCCCCGCGCTCGCCATCCGGCAAGGGGCCGCGGCCCAGACCGGACGGTCCACGGTCGGAACCGTCACCGAGGTGGCCGACCACCTGAGACTCCTCCTGGCCCGGGTCGGCGAGACGATCTGCGGGGGATGCGGCACCCGGGTGCCGAGACACAGCGTGGACTCGGTGCTCGAGGCGATCCTCGCTCGCGGCGGGGAAGCGGTCACCGTTTGGTTCGAGCTGGCGACGCACCCCGGCGAGAAGCCCAAGGATCTCTGGGCCCGGGCCCTCGCGCGGGGATTCGTTCGGGCTCGTTCCGGCGGGGCCTGGTCGAGACTCGACGAGCCCATGCCCAAGGGCACGAAGGCCCCCATCCAGGTCCACGTCGACCGGATCGAGCCCACGCCCGCGAACCGAGCGCGGCTCCGCGAGAGCCTCGAGATCGCGTGGCGCGAGGGCCACGGGCGGGTGTTCGTGGAGCGGGCGGACGGCGAGACGCTCGTCTACCACGACGGCCGAACCTGCGAGCGCTGTGGCCGCGAGTTCCCCGAGCCTCTGCCGCAGCTCTTCTCCTTCAACAGCCCCTACGGCGCCTGCCCCGAGTGCCGCGGGTTCGGCAACATCCTGACCTTCACGCTCCGCCGCGTGGTCCGGGATCCCGGCAAGAGCTTGCGCGAGGGCGCGCTCGATCCCTGGGCCAACTCCTGGCGGGCTCATTTCATGCCCAAGCTCGAGGCCGTCTGCGAGAAGCACGGCATCTCCATGGACAAGCCGTTCCGCTCTCTTTCCAAAGATCATCAGAAGATCCTGCTCCACGGCGAGCCCGGCTTCCGCGGCGTCTTTCCGTTTCTCGAGCGGCTTCGGGAGAAGTCCTACAAGTCGAGCGCCCGGTTTCTCGTCAAGGCCTACCAGGAGCCGATGATCTGCGCGCGGTGCGGGGGGAATCGCCTCAAGCCCGAAGCGCTCGAGGTGTACGTCGGAGGAAAGAACATCGCCGATCTGACCGCCATGACCGTCGGGGAGCTTCGCGCGTTCTTCGCCTCCCTCGAGCTGGACCCGCTCCGGGAAGAGATCGCCGCGACCGTGCTGGCGGAGCTGCGCGGCCGACTGGAGTACCTGGGGGAGACGGGGCTCGACTATCTCACCCTGGACCGGCCGTCGAAGACGCTCTCGGGGGGCGAGGCGCAGCGCATCGAGCTGGCGAACGCGCTCGGCGGGAGCCTGAGCCACGCGCTCTACGTCCTGGACGAGCCGACCGTCGGCCTTCATCCGCGCGACACCGAGAGGCTCGTTCGGGTGTTGCGTCGGCTCCAGTCGAGGAAGAACACCCTTCTCATCGTCGAGCACGACCCCGACGTCATCCAGTCCGCGGACTGGATCGTGGAGCTGGGGCCCGGCGCGGGAGAGCGAGGCGGCCGGGTGCTCTACCAGGGCCCGCGCGAGCGATGGCCGGGACGGGATCTCGGGGCCACCGAATGGGCCGAGACCGTGGCCGAGCCCGCCTCTTCTCCGTACGACGCCGCGCGCAGGCCGGGCTGGATCGAGATCCTGGGCGCGGCCGAGCACAACTTGAAGAGCATCGACGTGCGCATCCCGGTCGGGGCCATCGTCGGGGTGTGCGGCGTCTCCGGCTCCGGCAAATCCACCCTCGTCGAGGACATCCTCTGGCGCGCGGCCGCGCGCACCCTCGGCCAGGACGCGCCCGAGCCCGGCGCGCATCGCTCGGTTCGCGGCCTCGATGCCTTCGACCGAGTGAGCCTCGTGGACCAGACGCCGGTGATGCGCTCCCTGCGCTCGAACCCGGTGACGTACGTGAAGGCCTTCGACCGGATCCGCGAGCGATACGCCCGGACCCCGCTGGCGCGGCAGCGCCGCTACACCCCGGGGACCTTCTCCTTCAACGTCAAGGGAGGACGCTGCGAGCGCTGCGAGGGAGCGGGGGTGAATCGCGTCGAGATGTATTTCCTCGCCGACCTCTGGGTCCCGTGCGAGGGATGCGGAGGCCGGCGGTACCGTTCCGAAGTGCTGGAAATGAAGGTTCACGGGCTTTCGATGGACCAGCTCCTCGACAGGACGGTCGAGGAGACCCTGGCGCTCTTTCACGGCGAAGCGGAGATCCAGGAGCCGCTCTGGGTCCTGGAGCGTGTCGGGCTGGGCTATCTGAGATTGGGCCAGCCGCTCTCGACCTTGAGCGGCGGTGAGATCCAGCGGCTGAAGCTGGCGCGCGAGCTGTCGGACCGGACCTCGGCCATCACCCTGTTCCTCCTGGACGAGCCCACGGTGGGCCTCCATCGGAAAGACGTGCTCGTGCTCCTGCGCGTGCTGCGCGAGCTCAAGCGGCGCGGATCCACCGTCGTCCTGGTCGAGCACAATCTGGATCTGCTGGCCGCGTGCGACTACCTGATCGAGCTGGGGCCGGACGGGGGCGAGGCGGGCGGCTACCGGATCGCGGAGGGCGCGCCGGAGGATCTCGCCCGGAACGACGCCTCGCTGACGGGACGCTACCTCAGGAAGATCGCGGCCTGCGCGTAGTCGAGAGGGCGATGGCTCGGGATCGAGCCTCGCCCGCGCACCAGGAAGCCCCACTTCCGCGTCGCCAGCGCCTCGAATCCCACGTAGAGGTGGGTCTTGAGGTAGACCTCGGACTTGAACCGGGTCTTGTTCAAGCCTTCGAGGGAAGCCCCCTGGAGCACCACGTGGACGCCCGGCCCAGCCTCGACCAGAGGACGCAGGCGCCAGGATTCCCGGTAGGTCTTCATCGGCCGAAGCAGCACGTAGACGCTGAAGACGCCTTCGGTGAGCTGGTCCTTGGTCGTGCCGGTCAGCTCTCCCATGACGCTCGACTCGAAGACGGGGCCTTCGCCGACGAATCTCCGGTATCCAAAGCTTCCCACGGCGTCGAAGAACCCGCGCACCACTCCCGCTCCGAGCTCGAAGCGATCGGTCTCCTCGCCGGTGCGCGTGAAGGTGGACGTGACCCGTTTCCTCTGGCCCGCTCCCGACTGCTCACCCGCGCCCGAGGGAGCGGAGGGTGTGCCGAGGGGAGGCGTGGGCGGAGGCTGGGTCGTCGAGTCCGGCGGGGCGGTTGAGGGCGTGGACGGGACCGGCTGGGCCGAGGCGACGCAAGCGATCGCCGCGAAGGCGACGGCGCCGAACGCCGCGACGATCCGCCGGGCGCTTCTCACGGAAGGGTGAGGTCGCTCGAGGAAAGGAAGTTGTTGCCGGCCCGCATGTAGACCCGGTAGTCGCCGCCAAGCACATGGTGGCCCTGCGAGTCGGTGAGGTCCCACTCCACGGGCGGCTGCCGGAAGGGCCCGATTGTCGCGGGCTCCGCATCGTTCAAGAGGACTTTCACCAGGGCACCGTGGGCGTCGAAGACCGCGATCCGAACGTCGGTGGGAGTGGGAAGGAAGAAGGAAATGGAGTACGAGGCGGGTATGCTCGTGCCGGGCTGGTTGATGATGGCCGCGCACACCTGGATTTCGTTTCCGCCGCCGCCGAACTTCCCGCAGTCCTCCCACGACGTCCGCTCGGACCCAGGAAAGAATTCCAGGGGCGAGTCCACGTTGTCGGCCGAGCAGCCGACGACCGCGGCGGCGACGCCAAGGAAAACCAGAACACGCAGAGGCACACGCGCTCCGATCCGGCTCAAGACGCGATGGTAGCGGGAAATGGGCCGCCTAGGAAGGCGGGCTTTCGGAGGACGCTGGGGGACGATTCAGGTGTGCCGCGCTCGTCAGGTCCTCTCGCTTCGCGACTTTGGAGGAAGTTCCCCGCCATCCACGTGAATTCGCACCATAAAACCTCGCAAGAAACGACCCGCTGGATAGACTAGGTTTTAGCTGCGGATTGGAGCACGAGGCGGCAGGGAACTCCGCTCACCGACATCTTCGTGCGAGGCGCCCGATGCTGTCAACAGGTTTTCTCGCTTTTTTCGCATACCGGCGCTTCAAAAGTACGTAGGCCGGATCGGAAGTCGCCTCCTTCCGGCCTTGCCGCCACAGGGCGAACGTGGTAACTTTCGGCGTTTGTCTCGACTGGGACGTTTCGATAGAAGGGAAGCGCATCCGGCGTGTTCGACGAACTAACCACGAAGCTGGCCGGGGTCTTCCGGAAGCTGACCGGTCGCGGCAAGCTCTCGGAGCAGGACGTCCGGGACGCCGTCCGTGAGATCCGGCGCGTCTTGCTCGAGGCGGACGTGAACCTCGCGGTGGCGCGCGATCTCTGCAAGCGCGTGGAAGAACGCGCGGTTGGGACCGAGCTCCTCCAGAGCTTGGCACCTGGGCAGCAGGTCGTGAAGATCGTCTTCGACGAGCTGCTATCGGTCCTCGGGGGCGGCGGCCAGGCTGGGCTTCAGTTCCCGTCGAACCGGGCGGCCGTGGTGCTCCTGGCCGGGCTCCAGGGCTCCGGAAAGACCACGAGCGCGGCCAAGCTCGCGCGATTCTGGAAAGGCCGCGGGAAGAGGGTCTTGCTGGCGGCCCTCGACTTGCGCCGCCCGGCCGCCGTGGATCAGCTCGAGGTGCTCGGCAAGTCCATCGACACGCCCGTGCACCTCGACCGTGAAGCCAAGGACCCGGTGGCGCTTGCGGAGAAGGCGCGCGCCCGCGCGGATCGCGAGGGTTTCGATCTCCTGATCGCGGATACCGCGGGCCGGCTCCACGTGGATGAGGAGCTGATGGCCGAGGTGGCCCGCGTCCACGAGGCGCTCGCGCCCCAGGAGACGCTGCTCGTCCTGGACGGCATGACCGGGCAGGATGCGGTGCAGATCGCCGAGGCGTTCACGAAACGGCTCCCCGTCAGCGGCTTCGTGCTGACGAAGATGGACGGAGACGCGCGTGGGGGCGCGGCCCTCTCGCTCCGCGCGGTGTGCGGCGCGCCGATCCGGTATCTGGGCGTGGGCGAGAAGGTCGACGCGCTCGAGCCCTTCCACGCGGACCGGCTGGCGTCGCGCATCCTGGGCATGGGCGACGTGCTGACGCTGGTGGAGCGCGCGCAGGAGCGGCTGGACCACACGAAGGCCGAGGCGCTGGAGAAGAAGCTCCGGAAGGAGCGCTTCACCCTCGAGGACTTCCTGGGCCAGCTCCAGGAGATGAAGAAGCTCGGGCCCATGGACGAGCTCCTCAAGATGCTTCCGGGCGTCAAGCTTCCGCCGGGAGCCGCCGTGGACGAGAAGGAGCTTCGCCGGACCGAGGCCATCATCCAGTCGATGACGCGCGAGGAGCGGACGAAGCCCCAGGTCATCGACGGCAGCCGCCGCAAGCGGATCGCGCGAGGCAGCGGCACGACGGTGCAGGACGTGAATCGCCTGCTCCGGCAGTTCGAGCAGGCGAGAGAGATGTTGAAGCGCTTCGGCGGAAAGCGCGGACGGCTCCCCCTGGGGATGCGGTAGACACGCGGTCCGTTGGCAAGCACCACACACGGAGGAGCACGGGAATGTCAGTCGTCATTCGCATGAAGCGGGCGGGCGCGAAGAAGCGTCCGTTCTACCGCGTGGTCGTCGCCGATTCGAGGTTCGCGCGGGACGGCCGCTACATCGAGCAGCTCGGCTACTACGACCCGCTGACCGATCCGGCCAAGTTCCACATCGACGCGGGCAAGTTCGAGCAGTGGATCCGGCGCGGGGCCCGGCCCTCGGAGTCGGTCGAGGTCATGATGGCCAAGCACGCGCCGGCGGCGCTCCGCCCGGCGCCCCTTCCGGTCGCGCCGGGCGAGATCCCCGAGGCCGAAGCGGCGGCTCCCCAGGCGCCGAAGGAGAAGAAGACCAAGGCGGCCAAGGCCAAGGCGGCCCGGAAGCCGAGGAAGACGAGCGAGAAGAAGGCCAAGACGCGCGCGAAGGCCAAGGCACGGAAGGCGAGCGGCGTGGCGAAACCCAAGAAGGCCAAGAAGGCCAAGACCAAGAAATGAGCGATCCGGCACGGCTCAAGTCCTTCGTTGAGTATTGCGCGCGCAACCTGGTCGACCATCCGGATCTGGTTCACGTCGACGAGCGCGTGACCGGCCAGACCGCCGTGTACACGCTCCGGGTCGGCCCTACGGATCTCGGCAAGGTGATCGGGCGCGAGGGCAAGACGGCCCACGCGCTGCGGACGCTGCTCTCGGCGGCGGCCACCGCCACGGATCGCAAGGCCGTGCTCGAGATTGCCGACTGAGGAAGAGCCGGTCCTGGTCGGCTCGATCGCCCGGGCCCACGGGCTCGCGGGCGAGATGGTGGTGGACGCCTGGAGCGAGGTGCCCGAGCGGTTCCAGCCCGGGAGCTCCCTGACGGCGCGGCTGCCGGGGGGCGTCGAGCACCGGGTCGTCGTGGAGACGTCGCGACCGTTCGGCGACCGGCTCCTGATCCGGTTCGCCGGGATCTCGACCCGGACGCAAGCGGAGGCGCTCCGCGGCGCGGACCTCACCGTGGCGCGGCGGGACGTCAAGCCCTTGCCCGAGGGGTCGCACTACCGGTTCGAGCTGATCGGACTCCGGGTGCGGACCCGGTCGGGAGAGGTCCTGGGCCAGGTGGCGGACGTGTTCGCGACGGGCAGCAACGACGTGATCGTGGTCCGCGGCGAGCGCGGGGAGCTTCTGCTCCCCCACCTCACGAGCGTGGTCCTCTCCATCGAGCCGGAGCGCGGCGAGATGGTGGTGGAGGTTCCGCCCGGGCTGAGCGAATAGACCGGGACTTCGGGGCATGCGCTTCTCGATCCTGACTCTGAACCCGGGTTTCTTCCGGGGCGCGACGGACGAGGGCATGGTCCGGGTCGCGCGCCAGAAGGGACTGCTGGACGTGGTGCTCGTTCCGATCCGGGATTTCACCGTCGATCGGTACGGCACGACGGACGACTACCCCTACGGAGGCGGGGCCGGCATGGTCATGACCGCCGAGCCGATCTTCCGGGCCTTCGAGAGCGTCCTCCGGGAGTCCCCGTCCGGGAAGCCGCGGGTGCTCCTGACGTCGCCGCAAGGACGCGGCTTCACCCAGGCCGTGGCCGAGGAGCTTCGGACCGAGCCCGAGATCGTGATCCTGTGCGGGCGCTACAAGGGAATCGACGAGCGCGTGATTCCCTTGATCGGGGCCGAGGAGATCTCGGTCGGAGACTACGTGCTCTCGGGTGGTGAGCCGGCCGCGATGGTGATCCTGGACGCGGTGGCCCGGCTCCTTCCCGGGGTGCTGGGGGACGCGGAATCGGCGGAGGCGGATTCGTTTTCGGAGCCTCTTCTGGACGCTCCCGTGTACACTCGGCCCGAAGACGTTCACGGGTCGCGCGTTCCGGAGATCTTGCTGAGCGGCGATCACGAGAAGATCCGCGTCTGGCGGCGTCGTGAAGCGATCCGCCGCACGTGGCTCAAGCGTCCCGACCTGCTCCTCGGGCGAACCCTGAGCAAGGAAGACCAGAAACTGCTGGATGAGATCAAGAAGGAGGAGGGACGATGAGCACGGTCGAGCGGTTCGAGAACCGGTTCAAGACGGACCGGAAGATGGAGTTCAGTCCAGGGGACACCGTGAAGGTCCACGTCCGGGTGATCGAGGGAGAGAAAGAGCGCTCCCAGATCTTCCAGGGCGTCGTGACCAGCATCCGCGGCAGCGGGATGCGGCAGAGCTTCACGGTGCGCAAGGTTTCCGGAGGCGTGGGCGTCGAGAGGACGTTCCCGCTCCATTCCCCCGCCGTGGCCAAGATCGATCTGGCGCGGAAGGGGAAGGTTCGCCGGGCGAAGCTGTTCTATCTGAGAGGAAAGCGGGGCAAGTCGGCGAAAGTCGGCGAGCGTGAAAAGCTGAATCCCGAGACCGCCTAGCCGGGGGGACAGGCCAAGGATGGCGCGTCGAGGTCTGGCACGCTTCGATGACGACTACCGCGTCCGCTGGGGCGACCTCCTCGGAGGGGTCGACGAGGCGGGGCGCGGGCCATTGGCCGGACCGGTCGTGGCCGCGTGCGTGGTCTTGAGGCCCGGGACCCGGATCCCGGGCGTGCGCGACTCCAAGGTCATGACCGCCCCGGAGCGCGAGGAGACGCTCGGGAGAATCCGCGACCGTGCGGTCGCGATGGCGGTCGGGGTGGGCAGCGTGGTGGAGGTGGACGCGTTCAACATCCGCATGGCCTCGCTCCTCGCCATGCGCCGGGCGGTCCTGGCCCTGGGGATGACTCCCCAGGGCATTCTTGTCGACGGCATGGACGCTCTGGTGTGTGCCGCGCCGTGCGAGGCCGTCATCGACGGCGACGCGAAGAGCCAGGCCATCGCGGCGGCGTCCATCCTCGCGAAGGTGACCCGCGACGCGATGATGGACGAGCAGGCGATCGAGTATCCGCTCTACGGATTCGAGCACAACAAGGGCTACGCGACGCCGGAGCACTTCGAGGCGCTCCGCGCCCACGGGCCCTGTGACATTCACCGGAAGAGCTTTCGCCCCGTCCGGGAGCTCCTCTTCGTTCAGGAGGTCTTCGAGGGCTTCTAGGGGAGGACGGGATGTGGCGGGAGCGGGCGGCCCGGTGCGGCGAGCGCATCGCCGCGGAATTCGTGACGCTGAGGGGCATGGACGTGGTGGACCGGAACGTGCGCGTCGGACGAGGCGAGATCGATCTCGTGGCGCGCGACCGGGAGCAGGTGGTGTTCATCGAGGTGAAGTTCCGCACCCAGGGGGGACGCGCGACCCCGTTCGACGCGGTCGGCTGGAAGAAGCGCGAGGACGTGGCCAAGGCCGCGGCCGGATATCTCTCGAGACACGGGCTCCTGGATCGGCCGGTGCGGTTCGACGTGGTCGGAATCACGTGGAGGGCGGATGGGGAGCTCCTCGTCCAGCACGTTCCCAACGCCTATCCGGGGGGCCGGCGTCAGTTTTTCTAAGAAGATACTGATCCTGCATGTTCGCGCCGGGGTAGGGCACGAGCGGGCCGCACGCGCGGTCGAGTCGGCGCTCCGGGCCGAGGATCCCACCTGCGAGCCGATCGTCCGGGACGCGCTGGAATTCTCCTCGCCGTTCCTCCGCACCTTCTACGCCTCCTCCTACAACCGCCTGGTCGATCGCGTCCCTCGAGTCTGGGGATTCTTCTATCGCCGCGCGGAGGAGATCCCGGCCGACAGCTTCCGGCAGCGGCTCCGCTCCTCGATCCTGGCGGCGGGCTGCCGCGACTTCGTCACCGCCGTGAAGCGCTTCAAGGCGGACGCCGTGCTCTGCACGCAGTTCCTGCCCGCCGAGGTCTTCTCCTACGTCCGCAGCCGGGGCGAGATCTCGATCCCGGTCTACTGCGCGATCACCGATTTCGCGGTCCATCCGATCTGGGTGTATCCGGACATCGACCGCTATTTCGTGGCGACGGACGCTTCCGCGGAGGAGCTTCGGGGGACCGGCGTCGTGGCCGCGGACCGGATCGAGGTGACCGGCGTTCCCATCGATCCCAAGTTCGCGAGCACGATCGGCCGGGACGCGGCGCGCCGGGAGCTAGGCCTGGATCCGGACCCGAGCCGCGTCACGATGGTGCTGATGGGTGGCGGATTCGGTTGGGGGCCGATGGAGGCAATGGTGGACGTGGTGCTCCGGCTGCCCCGGTCGGTCCAGGCGCTGGTGATCGCGGGGAAGAACGAGCCCCTGCGGGAGCGGCTGCTGAAGCGCGTGGCCGGAGAGGAGCGCCGGATCCAGATCCATGGGTTCACCGACCGCGTGCACGTCTTCCTCGAGGCCGCGGACCTCCTCGTGGGAAAGGCAGGCGGACTGACCTCGAGCGAGGCCATGGCGAAGGGCATCCCCATCCTCGCCGTCCGACCCATTCCCGGCCAGGAGGAGCGCAACGTGGCGTATCTGCAAGAGGCGGGCGCCGCGATGCGCATCCACGATCTCTTCGACCTCCACGTCCGGCTGACCCACTTCCTCGAGCATCGCGACGACCTGGAACGGATGAAGGCGAACGCCCGCGGGATCGGGCGTCCGGACTCGGCGTTCCGGGTGGCCCGGTCGATCCTGGCCCGGTTAAACATTCGCGATCGCATGTGACAGCCGTCCAACTTGCCCCGGGGCAAGTTCGAATGGCACCTGTTGAACATGCCCCAGGGCATGTTGGAGCCCGCGAGGCCGTCTTTACACGCGCCTTCCGGAGTGCTACCATGCCTTGATGCCTAAAACCGCCGCAAACGACGTCATTACATCAAGATCGGCCGTGGAGAACGACTCGCGCGAGACCCGGAAGGGGGTCCTCCTCGACATCACGGGCCCGGGGAAGGGAAAGACCACCTCGGCGTTCGGTCAGGCGCTTCGCGCCCACGGGCACGGATTCAAGATCGCGATCGTGCAGTTCATGAAGGGAAGGATGTACGGCGAGCTGGATACGCTCCGCTCCCTCCCGCGCGTCGAGATCTGGCAGTTCGGACGCGTGGCCTTCGTGGATCCCAAGAAGCCCGATCCCAAGGACCGCGAGCTGGCACGGCAGGGCCTCGACAAGGCGTGGGAGATCGTCCGCGCGGGAGCGCACGACCTTTTGATCCTGGACGAGATCAACGTGGTCGCCGACTTCGGTCTGGTGCCGGTCGAGGAGGTGCTGGAGCTGGCGAAGGCGCGCCCGAGATGGATGGACATGATCTGGACCGGTCGGAACGCTCCGGCCGCGATGCTGGAGCTGGCCGACACGGTGAGCGAGGTGCGCGAGATCAAGCACCACTACAAGAAGGGAATCGAATCGCGCGCCGGGATGGAGTACTGAAGCTCGCCGAGGACCTGCTGGCCGGGGACTCCCGCTCGCTGGCGCGGGCCATGAGCCTGGTCGAGAACGGAGCGCCCGAGGCCGAGGCGCTCCTCGACCGGATCTACGGGAAGAAACCGGCGGCGCCGCGGGTGGGCATCACCGGACCGCCGGGCGCCGGCAAGAGCACCCTGGTCGCGGAGTACGCGCTGCTCCTGCGCCGCGAAGGCCGGCGCGTGGGCGTGGTCGCGGTGGATCCCACAAGCCCCTTTACGGGCGGGGCGATCCTCGGTGACCGCGTCCGGATGAGCGAGCTCTCGACGGATCCCGACGTCTTCATCCGGAGCATGGCGACCCGCGGGAGCCTGGGCGGGCTCGCGGGTCGGACGGAAGAGCTGTGCGAGCTGCTCTCCGGATGGGGCAGCGACGTGACCTTGATCGAGACCGTCGGCGTGGGGCAATCGGAGCTCGACGTGGCGCAGGCTGCGGATACCACGCTGGTGGTCTTGACCCCCGAATCGGGGGACGCCATCCAGTCGCTCAAGGCCGGGTTGATGGAGATCGCCGACGTCTTCGTGGTCAACAAGTCGGACCACTCAGGCGCGGACCAGCTCACGGCGGCGATCCGGTCGGCGCTCGCGCTCCGGCCGCCGGCGCCCTGGCGGCCTCCGATCGTGAGGACGATCGCGACGCAGCGCGCGGGAATCGAGGAGCTGCACCAGGCCATCCAAAGTCATGGAGCGCATCTTAAGGAGCCGGGCGCCCTGGCGACGATCCGGCGCGAGAAGATCCGGGCGAGGCTCAAGACCGCGGTGCGCGAGCGGCTGCTGGAGCGCGCCTGGGACCGGCAAGGGCTGGGCGCCCTTCTGGATCGGGCGACGGAGCAGGTGCTTCAGGGAGCGGTTTCACCGTATCGAGCGGCGCGAGACCTGATCGAAAGGATGACGGACCATGGCGAACGCAGCCCGAACTGAGACGGCGGAAGCCGAGCGTCCCGCGACGCGCGATCTGTCGCGCGCCCCGGAGAACGGCGCTCCCCCGCAGCTCTTCGAGACGCTCTCGGGGATCCCCGTCCAGCCGCTCTACACGCCCGGGGACGTGAAACCGGGCCTCGAGGAGCGCCTGGGCCAGCCTGGCCAGTTTCCGTTCACCCGCGGCCTCCATCCCGAGATGTACCGCACCCGCCTCTGGACGATGCGCCAGTTCGCCGGCTTCGGCTCCGCCGAGCACACGAACCAGCGCTTCCACTACCTCCTGGCCCAGGGCATGACCGGCCTCTCCACCGCCTTCGACATGCCGACCCTCATGGGTTACGACGCGGACCACGCGATGGCCCTGGGCGAGGTCGGACGCGAGGGGGTGGCCATCTCCTCGCTCGAGGACATGGAGATCCTCTTCCGCGGCATTCCGCTCGACCAGGTCACCACCTCGATGACCATCAACGCTCCGGCGGTCGTGCTCCTCGCGATGTACGTGGCCGTGGCCGAGGAGCAGGGCATCCCGCCCGAGAAGCTCGGCGGAACCGTCCAGGCCGACATGCTGAAGGAGTTCATCGCGCAGAAGGAGTGGATCTGCCCGCCGCGACCCTCCGTGAAGATCTGCGTGGACATGATCGAGTGGTGCGCGCAGCACATGCCCAGGTGGAACTCCATCTCGATCAGCGGCTATCACATCCGCGAAGCGGGCGCGACGGCGGTGCAGGAGCTTGCCTTCACCATCGCCGACGGGATCGGCTACGTGGAAGAGTGCCGGAAGCGCGGGATGGACGTGGATGCATTCGCGCCCCGCCTCTCCTTCTTCTGGGACGTCCACAACGACTTCTTCGAGGAGATCGCCAAGTTCCGCGCGGGGCGGCGCATCTGGGCCAAGCTCATGCGCGACCGCTTCGGCGCGAAGAACCCGCGCAGCTGGCAGCTCCGGACCCACGCGCAGACGGCGGGCGTTTCGCTCACGGCGCAGCAGCCCCTGAACAACGTCGCGCGCGTCGCGATCCAGGCGCTGGCCGCGGTTCTGGGCGGGACGCAGTCGCTCCACACGAACTCCATGGACGAGACCCTGGCGCTCCCGACCGAGGAGGCCGCGACGGTGGCGCTCCGCACGCAGCAGATCGTCGCCTACGAGACCGGCGTCACGAACGTCGTGGATCCCTTCGCGGGCTCCTACTTCCTGGAATCGCTCACCGACCGGATGGAGGAGGAGGCCATGAACTACATCCGGCGTATCGACGAGATGGGGGGCATCATCCAGGCGGTGGAGCGCGGCTTCCCTCAAAAGGAGATCGCCGATTCGGCGTATCGCTTCCAGATGCAGGTCGAGCGGGGGCAGAGGACCATCGTGGGGGTGAATCGCTTCAGCGGCGACGAGGAGGTCTCGATCCCGGTGCTCAAGATCGATCCCGAGATCGAGCGGCGCCAGATCGAGCGCGTGCGCGCGGTGCGCTCGAAGCGCGACGCGGCGCGATTCGGAACGGCGATGGCCGCGCTGCGCGACGCCTGCATGAGCGACCGGAACCTCGTCCCGTTCGTGTTCGACGCGGTGCGCGCGTACGCGACGCTGGGCGAGATCTCGGACGTGTTCCGCGAAGCATTCGGCGTCTACCGCGAGCCGGCGGTCTTCTAGGAGGGCGGCGGACGTCATGGCGCGAAAGATCCGGGTGCTGGTCGCGAAGGCGGGGCTGGACGGCCACGACCGCGGGGCCAAGGTGGTGGCGAGCGCGATGCGCGACGCGGGCTTCGAGGTGATCTACACGGGCCTCCACCAGACGCCGGAGATGATCGTCCAGGCGGCGGTGCAGGAGGACGTGGACGCCGTGGCGCTCTCCATCCTCTCGGGCGCCCACATGACGCTCTTCCCGCGCGTGCTCCAGCTCATGCGCGAGAAGGGCATCGCCGACGTGCTCCTCACGGGGGGCGGCATCATCCCCAAGGAGGACATGGCCGCGCTCAAGCAGTCCGGCGTGGGGGAGCTCTTCGGCCCCGGAACCACCACCTCGGCGATCATCGACTACATCCGGGGCGCCGTGCGCGCCGAAGCGGGGTCCGCGCGATGAACAAGGTCGTGAAGGGGGCGCGTGAGGCGCTGGAGCGCGCGGGGGTGAAGGACGGCTCCACGATCCTCTTCGGCGGCTTCGGGCTCAGCGGCATTCCGGAGAACCTGATCGTCGCGCTCCGCGATTCGGGCGTGAAGGACCTGACCTGCGTCTCGAACAACGCGGGGATCGACGACTGGGGCCTGGGCCTTCTCCTCCAGACCCGGCAAATCCGGAAAATGATCTCGACGTACGTGGGCGAGAACCAGACCTTCGAGCGCCAGTTCCTGAGCGGGGAGCTGGAGGTGGATCTCATCCCTCAAGGCACTCTCGCCGAGCGCGTTCGCGCCGGTGGCGCGGGGATCGGGGGCTTCTACACCCCGACCGGCGTGGGCACCGTGGTCGCCGAGGGCAAGGAGCTGCGCGTCCTGAACGGGCGCGAATACGTGCTCGAGATGCCGATCCGCGGCGACTTCGCCTTCGTGAAGGCGCACCGGGGGGACAAGGAAGGGAACCTCGTGTACCGGATGTCCGCGCGGAACTTCAATCCCGTCTTCGCGACCGCTTCGGAGCACACGGTCGCCGAGGTGGAGAAGCTCGTCGATCCGGGCGACATCGACCCGGACCACGTGATCACGCCCGGCGTGTACGTGAACACCATCTTCCAGGGGACGTATGGACCCAAGCGAATCGAAAAGAGAACGAATCGTCCGAAGAGCGGCGCGCGAGCTTAAGGACGGCTTCTACGTCAACTTGGGCATTGGGATGCCGACGCTCGTGGCGAACCACATCCCGAAGGGAGTCCACGTGACCCTCCAGTCCGAGAACGGGATCCTGGGCGTGGGTCCGTATCCCCTCGAGGGGGAGGAGGACGCGGACCTGATCAACGCGGGAAAGGAGACCGTGACGGTTCTGCCCGGCGCCGCCTTCTTCTCGAGCGCCGACTCCTTCGCAATGGTCCGGGGCGGGCACATCGACCTCACGATCCTGGGCGCCATGGAAGTGGACCAGGACGGGAACCTGGCCAACTGGATGGTTCCGGGGAAGATGGTCAAGGGGATGGGCGGGGCCATGGACCTCGTGGCCGGCGCCAAGCGGGTCGTGGTGACGATGCTCCACACCGCCAAGGACGGGACTTCGAAGATTCTCAAGAAGTGCGCGCTGCCGCTCACGGGAAAGAAAGTCGTGGACCTCGTCATCACCGATCTCGCCGTGATGGAGGTCACACCGCAGGGTCTGAAGCTCAAGGAGACCGCCCCCGGCGTCACGGTGGACGAAATCCTGAAATCGACGGAAGCGGAGCTCCTGGTCGAGGAAGTCTGCGAGATGCCGGCCTGACCGGCGCGGGGACCTGGATGGAGACGATGGCGGAAACACGCTCGAACGACCTCTACGAATTGACGCCCGAGGAGCGGGAATGGAAGGCGACGCTCCGGGATTTCGCGGACCGGGAGATCGCTCCGCGCGCGGCCAAATACGACGACGCCGGGGAGTTCCCCTGGGAGAGCGTGAAGAAGATGCGCGAGCTCGGCCTCTTCGGCCTGCCGTTCCCCGAGCAGTACGGCGGCGGCGGGTTCGGCACGCTGGAATACGCGATGGCCGTCGAGGAGGTCTCCCGCGCCTGCGCTTCCACGGGAATCACCCTCGCGGCGCACGTGTCCCTGGGCACGTGGCCGATCTACGCGTTCGGAACCGAGGAGCAGAAGCGGAAGTACCTGCCCGCGCTCTGTTCGGGGGAAAAGCTCGCGTCCTTCGGGCTCACCGAGCCCGAGGCGGGCTCCGACGCGGGTGGAACCAAGACCCGGGCCGTGCGCGAGGGAGACCACTACGTCGTCAACGGCCGCAAGATCTACATCACGAACGGATCGGTGTCCGGCACCACCGTGTTCACGGCGGTGACGACCCCGGGCGTCGGCGCGAAGGGGATCTCCTCGTTCATCGTGGAGAAAGGGACGCCGGGCTTTTCGGCGGGGAGCCGCGAGAAGAAGCTGGGGCACCGGGCGAGCGACACGGTCGAGCTGATCTTCGAGAATCTGAAGCTTCCCCGTGAGAATCTGTTGGGCGAAGAGGGGGGCGGGTTCAAGCAGTTCATGCAGACCCTCGACGGCGGCCGGATCTCGATCGGCGCGATGTCACTGGGGATCGGCCAGGCCGCGCTGGACGCCTCCGTCCGCTACGCCTGCGAGCGGCGCCAGTTCGGAAAGGCGATCGCGGAGTTCCAGGCCATCCAGCTCCTCCTCGCCGAGATCGTGACCGAGCTGGCGGTCGCTCGCATGCTCGTCTACCAGACGGCCCGACTCAAAGATCGCGGGGTGACGAACAGCCGGTACTCCGCGATGGCGAAGCTCAAGGCCTCGACCGTGGCGATGCGCGCCGCCGACACGGCGGTCCAGATCCACGGCGGCGCCGGATACATGACGGACCACCCGGTGGAGCGCTACTTCCGGGACGCGAAGCTCATGGAGATCGGCGAGGGAACCTCGCAGATCCAGATGCTGATCATCGCCCGCGAGCTCTTGCGCGAGGCGGGGCACAAGATCAAACCCTGAGTCGAGGAGAGATGGGCAATGGCAGATCGTGACGCATTCATCGTGAGCGCGTGCCGCACGGCGATCGGAGAATTCCTGGGCGGGCTCTCGAGCCTCCCGGCCCCCGAGCTGGGCGCCGTCGCCATCCGGGAGGCGGTGAGCCGGGCCGGGATCCAGCCGGGGGACGTCGAGGAAGTCCTGATGGGGAACGTGGTGCAGGCCGGCGTCGGCCAGGCGCCCGCGCGCCAGGCTCTCATCAAGGCGGGCATCCCCGATACCGTGGGCGCCACGACCGTGAACAAGGTGTGCGGCTCCGGGCTCAAGGCGGTGATGCTGGCCGCGCAGTCCATCAAGGCCGGGGACCAGGACATCATCGTCGCGGGGGGGATGGAATCCATGTCCAACGCTCCCTACTACCTGCCCAAGGCGCGCGTGGGATACCGCCTGGGGAACGGCGAGCTGGTGGACGGCGTGATCCTGGACGGCCTCTGGGATTCCTTCAACAAGTTCCACATGGGGAGCGCGGCCGAGCTGATCGCGCGCAAGTTCAAGGTCACGCGCGAGGACCAGGACCGTTTTTCGGTGGAGAGCCACCAGAAGGCGGTTCGCGCGCAGAAGGAAGGGAAGTTCAAGGAGGAGATCGTTCCGGTGCTGGTGCCGCAGAAGAAGGGCGAGCCCAAGTGCTTCTGCGTGGACGAGCGGCCGCGCGCCGACGCCTCGATGGAGTCCCTGGGGAAGCTTCGGCCCGCGTTCGAGAAGGAAGGCACCGTCACGGCGGGGAATGCTCCCGGGCTGAACGACGGCGCCTCGGCGGTCGTCGTGATGTCGGGCGCCGCGGTGAAGCGCACCGGGGCGAAGCCGATGGCCCGGGTCACCGGCTACGCGACCGGAGGCACGGCTCCCGAGATGGTCTTCTACGCCCCGGTAGTCGCGGTCAGGAAGCTGGCCGAGAAGCTCGGCCGGAAGCCCAACGACTGGGATCTCATCGAGGCCAACGAGGCGTTCGCGGCACAGGCCATCGTGGATGGTCGCGAGCTGGAATGGGATTTTTCCAAGGTGAACGTGAACGGCGGCGCGGTGGCGCTGGGCCACCCGATTGGAGCCAGCGGAGCGCGCGTGCTCACCACGCTGCTCTACGCGATGCGCGACCGGAAGGCCAAGACGGGGCTCGCGACCCTCTGTCTGGGAGGCGGGAACGCGGTCGCCCTGAGCGTGGAGGCGGTATCGTGACGGTATCGACGGCGACGCGCCCGGTCGCGGTGATCGGCGCGGGCACCATGGGGAGCGGCATCGCCCAGGTATTCGCGGCCGCGGGGCGCCAGGTGTACCTGGGCGACCAGGACGACGCGGCGCTGAAGCGCGGCCTCGCCTCGATCGCGAAGAGCCTGGACCGCCTCGTGAAGAAGGGGACCCTGGCCGCGGCCGGACGGGACCAGGTGCAGAGCCGGATCCGGGCTGCGGTCTCCGGGCTTCCGCTCGCCGATTGCGCGCTCGCGGTGGAAGCCGTTCCCGAGCGCCTGGAGCTCAAGAAGGCCGTGCTCCAGGCGCTCGACCGCGCGCTTCCGGCGGATTCCATCCTCGCCACGAACACGTCCTCGATCTCGATCACGGAGCTCGCGGCGGCCACGTCGCGTCCCACGCGCGTCATCGGGATGCACTTCATGAACCCCGTCCCCCTGATGCCGCTCGTCGAGGTCGTGCGGGGACTCGAGACGTCGGAGGAAGTGGTCCAGGCCACGCTGGAGGAGGCGAGAGCCCTGGGGAAGACGCCGGTGGTGGTCGAGGACCGGCCTGGATTCGTCTCGAACCGGGTCCTGCTCCCGATGATCAACGAAGCGGTCTTCGCGCTACAAGAGAACGTCGCGACGCGCGAGGCGATCGATACCGTCATGAAGCTCGGCATGAACCACCCCATCGGTCCTCTCGCGCTGGCCGATCTGATCGGCCTGGACGTGTGCCTGGACATCCTGGAAGTGCTGCATCGTGGATTCGGGGACGACAAATACCGGCCGTGTCCGCTCTGGCGGACGATGGTGGCTGCCGGCCGGCTGGGTCGTAAGTCGGGCCGGGGATTCTACGAGTACCCCGATTCCTAGGCTCCGATGAATTTCCAGCTCACGGAGCAGCAGGAGATGCTCCGCGCGGTCGCCCGCGAGTTCGCCACGGGAGAGATCGCGCCGATCGCCCACCAGATCGACGCCTCCGAGGAGATTCCCGATTCGCTCCGGAAGAAGCTCCGGGAGATCAATTTCTTCGGCCTCCTGATTCCCGAGCAGTACGGCGGCGCCGACATCGGCGCGGTCGAGTACGTGCTGGTCATGGAAGAGCTTTCCCGCGCTTCCGCCGCGGTCGCCATCACCATCTCGGTGCACAACTCGGTCGCGGCGGGGCCGATCGCGCGCTTCGGCACCGAGGCGCAGAAGTCCTGCTGGCTCCCCAGCCTCGTCAAGGAGAAGCTCGGCGCGTTCGCGCTCACCGAGCCCGGGTCGGGGTCCGATTCGGGCGCGCTCATCACCCGCGCGGAACGGCGCGGGGACGAGTACGTGCTGAACGGCACGAAGACCTTCGTGACGAACGGCCGCTACGCGGACGTCTTCGTGCTCCTGGCGCGAACCAGCCAGGAGTCCAAACACCGCGGCATCACGGCGTTCCTGGTGGAGCGAAACTCGCCCGGCTTGAAGATCGGGAAGAACATCGACAAGATGGGCATCCGCGGCTCCGACACGGTAGAATTGTCCCTCGAGGATTGCCGCGTCCCCGTGGCGAACCGCCTCGACGACGAAGGCCGGGGCTTTCGCGTGGCGATGCAGACCCTGGACGGCGGACGCATCGGCGTCGCCGCGCAGGCGCTTGGCATCGCGCAGGCCTCGCTGGACGCCGCCTCGCGCTACGCGCGCGAGCGCTATCAGTTCGGCAATGCGATCGGTGAATTCCAGGCGATCCAGTGGATGATCGCGGAGATGAAGACCGAGATCGAGGCGGCCCGCCTGCTCACCTGGCAGGCAGCCTGGATGAAGGATCAGGACATCCCGTACGGGCCGTACGCCTCCATGGCCAAGCTGAAGGCCTCCGCGGTGGCGCGCATGGCCGCGGACCGCGCGGTGCAGATCCACGGGGGATACGGGTACACCAAGGAGTTCGCGGTCGAGCGGTACTACCGGGACGCCAAGGTGACCGAGCTGTACGAGGGAACATCGGAGATCCAGCACATCGTGATCGCGAAGTCGGTACTGCATCCGAAGGACGGAAAGGCAACCACGTGAAATCCACAGTCGCCGTGCTCCGCACCAGCGCGCGGACCGTCGTCGACGACATCGGCCGCCTGATGGACCTGGCTCTGATCCAGGACGAGATCCGCCCGGACAAGACGACTCTGCTGAAAGTGAACATTTCCTGGCACGTCTACTACCCTGGCTGCTCCACCAGCCCCTGGCAGCTCGAGGGGGTCATTCAGAAGCTCGAGAAGTCGGGTTTTGCACGAGATCGAATTCTGGCCGCGCAAAATTCAACGGTCGTGGTCGACCCCCACGTGGGCATCCGGAACAACAAGCTGGAGCCGGTGTTGGACCGGTATGGGATTCGCTCGGTCTGGCTGAACGACAAGGAGAGCGAGGCCGATTGGATCCGGTACGAGCCCAAGGGAAAGATGCTCGTCCTGAACGATGTGTATCCGGATGGCCTGATGTTGCCGAAGACTCTCATGGGGGCGAACGTCATCCATCTGCCCACGCTCAAGACGCACGTCTTCACCGAGATGACGGGCGCCATGAAGAACGCGTTCGGCGGGCTGCTGCACCTGAAGCGCCACTGGACGCACGGCGTGATCCACGAGACGCTGGTGGATCTGCTGACGATCCAGAAGGAGATCCACCCCGGGATCTTCGCCGTCATGGACGGAGTGATCGCCGGAGACGGGCCGGGCCCCCGGGCGATGCGGCCGCATGTCACGAACCTCCTGCTCGCGTCCCGCGATCAGGTGGCCATCGACGCGACGGCCGCGAAGCTCATGGGCTTCGACCCGCTGACGATCCAGTTCATCCGGCTGGCGAACGACGCCAAGCTGGGGAACGGGGATCCGCGGTGCATCGACCTGGTCGGAGACGACGTCTCGGGGGTGAACCTGCGCTTCCACCGGAACGAGAACACGTTCGCCTCGAAGGGGCAGAAGCTCATCTACCACGGGCCGCTGAAGCCTCTGGAGAAGATCCTGCTCCGGAGCCCGCTCGTGCCGTGGTCGTATTTCGCGTCGCGTCTGTATCACGACGGGTACTGGTATCCCTTTGTCGGGATTCCTCGAAAGAAGAAGATCATGGAATCGGAGTGGGGAAAGCTCTTCCAGGAGTACGAACCCAAAGGACAGGCGTGAGGCGGGCCCCACGGCCCGCCGGGAGGTTGCGATGAGATTCGGTACCGGAATTCACCCCAGGCACTGGCATCGAGGGGCATGGATCGTCGCGCTGCTGCTCGCCGCGCTCGTGCTGCTCCTGACCCATCGTCCCACGGGAGGCCGCGCGTTCGCGATGGAGCCCGATCCGACCGGAACGGAGAGCCCCCTCCCCTCCTCGGTGTCCGCGGCCGCTCCCAACGGCAACGGCTACGTCGCCGAGATCGTGGACTCTTCCTACACGGTCGGCCCGGCCGAGTTCTTCGCGCTCGACCTGCCCACGCAGCAGAACGGCGCGCGCGCGGTCCACATCTTTGGAACGGTGACCACGCACGGACGGAAGGACATCGTGGTCCGGCTCTTCAAGTCGTCCGACTACGACCGCTGGCTCAAGCAGAAGAGCGGCCGGAAGCCGCAGGCGTTCTGGACCTCGCCGCGCTCCGGCAACCTGACGCTGGACCAGGATCTGCCCGCGGAGCCCGTGGTGCTTCTCCTGGACAACGGCTATTCCATCCGCACGCCCAAGAAGGTGACCTGCCAGCTCCAGCTGCGCTATCAGAGGGGCGGCACCGAGACCTTCGATACCGAGGGCGGTGGGAAGATCGCGGGATCCACGGAGGGGGGCGCGAAGTCGGACACGTCGGAGGAGAACCTGCCGACGCCCCGGTCGAACGCCGACGAGGAGATGCCCGCTCCCCCGCCACCTCCGCCCAGCGGGTACTAGCGGGTCGCCGTCTACCTCCGGTTGCGCGCGCCGCGCATCAGGAGCAGCTGGCCGCTCTCCCCCCTTCGATAGCGGTCCCGGACGATCTCCACCGTGTGTGCCTGGACGGTGAGGAGCCAGCTGTCCTCGCCGAATAGATCGCTCACGTTGGTGATTCCGCTCGTCTCCCACTCACCTCCCACGCCCTTCGGGTCGGGACGCCCGCGGCTGTCCCGCTCGGCGCACTCCGCCACCACGTCCAGCCGCCGCGCCCGGAGGTCATAGCGCAGGATCCGGGAAGGGTGGACGCCGCGTGACCCCGGAAACTCCTGGATCATGACGCACTGATCGTCCGTGTCGAGGCTCGAGGGCCGGAAGATGTCGTCGCCGTCGCTCGCGTCCAGCACGACCTCGAGCGCCTGGACCCGGGTCGGCTCGAAGGGATCGAGCGTCACCCGGTACACGCGCCCCGCCCCCGCGCCCGCCTGCACGAAGGCGCCCGGTCCCGAGCCGAGACGGTCGGCGAAGTAGAAGGCATTCGGCTTCTCGCGATCGATGGCCACCCCTTCCAGTCGCACGAAATTGAGGCACCCCAGACCCTGGACCTGGGCCTCCAGCGAGGCCGGTGACCGCGTCGTCGCGTCGTCGATCGGTATGAATTCGCCCGTCACGGGAAGGCCCCGTCGCAGGGCCGAGGCACTCCGCGACGAGAAGGGCACCATCGACCGGTCGACGCGGAGCACGTGGAGCCGGCCGCGGCCCGCGAGGAGGTCTACGTCCGAGTCGGCCACGTAGAGGTAGAGCTGGTCCACCGACTGCGCGGAGGGCCCGCCCGTCACGACCACGAGCGTCTTTCCCCCGGTGGCGGGGAGGGCGATCGTGCTCTTGTGACGCATCGCGCCCAGCCAGGGAAGATCCTGGATCGTCCCGTTCAGGGCGTCGATCGCCGCGACGACCGGGAGGCGGCGGTTGTGGCCGCGCTCGTTCACGACGAACTCGGGCCGCGGGAAGCCGACCTTGGAATCCAGCATGGCGGCGTGGGAGAACCCCTGGAACCCGCGATCCGGCCTCAGGGGACAGTCGGCGTCGAGGACGCCCGAGTTCCGGAGGTCCAGGACGAGGCGCGAGACCATGGCTCCCTCCACGCCGTCCAGCCAGGAGTCCTCGTGCGAGACATAGACCTCCGCGGTGCCGTCTCCGCGATCGCGCACGCCGAGCCCGCCGGCGCGCCCCGCGAACACGAACGGCGCGCGGGCCGGGTTGTCGGGGTAGAGCGTGTCTCCGGCGGTCAGGATGGGCGTGATCCGGACGTCGGGCCGGAGCGGGCGGACGTACGAGGCGGTCGGGGTGAGGTAGCCCGAGCCGGGCCCGGTCGAGGAGCGCACGCGGCCGGAGCCCGGGCCGGCGCATCCGGAGAGCGCGAGGGCAAGGAGCAGGCACGCCGCGCCTCGGTTCACCCTAGTCCTTCTCCTCGCCGGTCGCCTTCGCCACCACGAACTGCCCCTTCTCCCGGCGCACGACCTCCTCGGGAACGCCCTGGTCGCTGTCCACGTAGTAGATCAGCGTGACGTCGTTGTCGGTCAGGTCGATCTTGTGCTGCTTCTTGGCGTAGCCCACCACCTCGTCCTTGATGACGTCGACCAGGGCGTCGATCTCCCGCTTCGCTCCCTCGACGTTGTCGGTGTTTCCGATGATCTCCGCCACGACGTCGTGCTTCTCCCGATCGTAGTAGACCAGGGTCGGCTCCTCGATCCCCGCGGTGATCCGGAAGATGCTCGCGGTGCGCGTGGCGATGTCGTCCCCCACGGTGTACTCGTACTTCGAGTCCAGCTTCGGATTGTGGGCCGTCGCCGTGCAGGCGACGACGATGGCCGCGAGAAACGCGCCCGCGGCGAGCGGCTTCTTCCAGCTCATGGCTCCCTCCGTTCGCAAAGCTCGACCAGCACCCCGTTCAGCGTCCGGGGACTGAGGAACGCGATTTTGGTCCGGTGACTACCTTCCCGGGGAGACCGGTCGATCAGCT
>Ga0075434_100000157_pt1 | contig 42640 bp, 25 predicted proteins | sample RhiMethybrSRZTD3_FD_75298 | JGI IMG/M metagenome (GOLD analysis project Ga0075434, IMG submission 75298) | Populus rhizosphere microbial communities from Tennessee, USA - Rhizosphere MetaG P. TD hybrid SRZTD3 | ecosystem: Host-associated > Plants > Roots > Rhizosphere > Soil | place: USA...
CGCCGCCCTCGAGTTCCTCCTGCTCCTCTGCCGCCTCATCGCCAACCGCCTGCGCGAGATCGACGAGAAGGTCATCGGCTGGCGGATCATGTCCGGCGAGCGCAACGAGAGCGTGTCGGCGTAGGCCCCCCCAACCTCCTCTCTCCCGACCCCACCCTTCCCCCCTCACCGGGAGAGGGGGGGCGTGAGCGAGTAAGTGTCTGCAATATAAGCACTTATAGATTCCCGCCACGGCTCACCTGTAACGTGTCAGTAACCGGGCGTCCGAGGTGCGGCGCCTGCCTGTCGCAGCCGGTCTCAGGCTGTGTGTATCCTATGCGGAATCCTCGACCGGAGGGCTCGATGGTACGCCCGAAGACGCTCTATTCGCTGCTCGATGTCAAGAAGAAGACGGGCATCTCCTACCCGACCCTTATCAAGTACGCGCGGGACTTTGCGGATCAGATCCCCGTTGTCGGGAAAGGGCGCAACCGCCGCTACACCGTGGAATCCGTCAAGGCCTTCGAGCGGATCTACGCGAAGCGCAAGACGGGACGCAAGCCGGGAGAGGATTGGGTCAAATATCCTCCCGGCGCGGAAGCCGCCCTGCCCGGCCAGGGCGGCGGCGGGCCAGTGCAACTCGCCGAGGAGGACCGGGAGCTGCTCCGGAACGTGCTGAAGGCTCTGCGGGAGGTTTCCGCGAAGCTGGAGGCGTTCTCGGAAGCGGCGGCGCGATCAAGCGCCTAACCGCTCTCTTGCCATGGCCCGCCCCCCTCTGCCCTCGTCGAAATAGCCGAGGAGCTTGAGGCGGCATCAATGGCCGACGGTGCCAAAACGCAACCTGCGCGGGAGCATTACCGCCTAAGATGCCCGGTCGAACCCGGAGGGGTGGCGGGGAAACCGGAAGGGGGTTCCCCGCGGGCGGTGGGACTAAGTCTCTTCGCTTCGCTCAGCCAGCGGCAGGGGTCTCCCTGACTCGGTCACGTCTCGGAAAAAGGTGTCAGCGACTTCCCCGAGCCATTCCTCTACGGGCGCACCGCTCTGGACCTTAGCAGCGGCCTCCCTCCTCCCATCGCTCTACTGGGTCGGGGAAGGCCTGCACCGTGAAGGTCACACTTCTAGTGAACCGAGGTTGCATCTCAGGCCGCTCATGGCTACGCCCCCTCCGCTTCAATGGCCCACTGCGCCAGCTCTTCTTCGATGCGATGGGCGATCCTCCCGACCTCGACGCCTTGCCGGGCTGCGAACCGCGACAGCCGGGCATCCTGCCAAGGGAGAGAGGCGACGACGTGCTCCTGTCCCAGCGCTGTCAGAAATCCTTCCAGGTGGCGGAGATCGGCCGCAGCGGCCCGAAGCTCCGTTCGCGTTGCGGACTCAGGCCAGTTGGGCCAAGAAGACGCGCATTCCAGGGCGGCGTCGTAGAGCATCGCCCCAACGCGCCGCATGGCATCTGCATCTCCAGGGCGGGTGAAGTGTAGAAGAAGGGTTTCGCGGAAGCCTTCGCGATCCTCCCAATCGGACGGGTCGAGAACAGATGGACTGATAGACTTCGGATGGTCGGGCATGGGCTAGCTCCCTTTGCTCGGCTGGTCCGGCGAGGTGCGCCAATCACCTCGTCGGGCCGCTGGGTTATCCGCTCCCCCATGGGAGACGGAGGTCTAACTCGGCGCTACGGGACGCCGTTCGTGTTCTGAGCACCCTGGGCTGAGTGGCAAAACTCGGTTGGTTGGTCAGCCCTCTTTCCCATCGCTGCCAGTATACATGCATGCCGTCATGCATGCAAGCATGTATGACGGACGCGCTATGCTTCCTCTGTGCGAAAGACGACAACCTCAACTGGACCAAGAGGCGGCAAGACAACTGTGACCTCAGGAGGTCTCCTCAAGAAAACCATCTACCTTGATTCCGAAGAATGGGAAGCTCTTCGGAAAAAAAGCTACGAGGAGAATCGGCCGATCTCCGAAATCATCCGTGAACTGATCCGGGAGGGGCTCGGACTGGAGGAGCCATAAGGCCGTCGTGTTCTCACCAGTTGCGGGCGCTGGCAAAGGTGCTAGGTGCTCGGCAAGTGAAGGGAGGCTCAGCGCATGCGCCCGTAGCGGGCCGCGCCCAATGGCACTTACCATTACGGGAGCCTTAAGTCCTCGCCGGCGAGGACTCCTCGCCCCGATGCCGCGGCCGGGAGCCCCGTGGAGACTAGGCCGCCTCGTCGTGGCGGCGGCTCAAGCGTGGCTCCCCTGGATGCCCTCATTGTGATCCCTGGCGCTTGTAATCCTGCCCACGCCGAACGGTTCCCGGCTGATCTCATCCGGGCGCCGAAAGGTTCGGTCTAGCTGGGCACCGATCGTGCCGTACGTAGGTGCCGCACCGAATCGATACGGGCGTCCCGACCAGTCCGCGCGCTCAGACCAGAATGTATCGCTCCAACAACCACATTTTCTCGACCGAGGTCTTGGTGTCCGCAATCTTGATCTGCACGCTGTCCATTGCCGAGTCAACATCCTTTGCCACAAAGCATTTCATCGTTCCCGGCGTTCCCAGCGGCGGGCCGTCGGCAAAGGTAATGTCGTTTCCACCCTGGGTCGCAGTGAACGCAGCCGCCGTCAGAGAACCAGATGCAAACAAGTAGATATCCGTCGCCCTGATCTTCGCCGACGAACGCCCTTTGGTGAAAATTGGAAGCTTCTCGTTAAGCTTGTCGATCGTTAACACGCGCTCGGTGGCACCGGCAGGCGGATGATTCGCCGAGTACCATGCGTCCGAAAAGTCGTTCTTCAAATCGAACGCGGCGAACAGCCCCTCGTCCCGGCTCAGATCCTCGACGCTCTTGATGTATTCGAGCACAGAATCCGACGCCGGAATTTTGAGCTTGTGTCCACCATCGAGAGACGTGTACCGAAGGCGGAACACGACGTCGGTCATGGTTTCGTAATCGAACTGCCGAAACTTGTCCGGCAGCTCGAGCCTCCACTTGCTGATCGTGCCGGCGCCCTCGAACGGAAGGTAGCGCTCATCGTGGAAGTTCAGCTCGAATACTCCGTTTTCGTCTTCCAGCGAGCTCACGGCGATGGAGCTGATCGGCACATTGACCGTGCTGAACCGCTCATCGGTTCGGTCGGTCTGCTCGGGATAATCCCCTTTGCCCTTGACGATCGCATTGGTCCGGAACTTGTGCTCGAGCAGACGGAGCGTGCAGTTCAGACTGGTGTGGCCCCCTAAGACGCAGGGAATCCGGAGGCTTACGGACTTGATACGGCGCAGATAGTGTCCGGGATAGTCCATGTCGAACAGCACTTCGGGCAGAGTGAATTCGCAGGTGCCGGTTTCCTTGAGTTGGAGCAATGCCAATGGATTGATCTGGCGCAGCGAAATCGACTTCGAGAGCTCGTAGTCGTGGCCGCGCCTTTCCTGGTGCGCCGCTTCGAGCTGCTTCAGGCCGATATACAGGCGCTCACCGGAAAACAGGCCGTCGTATGCGGCATCCCAGTATCCGTATTGGATGAAATTGGACGTGGTCAGCCCGCGCTCGAAGCGAAACACCTTCTCCGCACGCTTGGCCAGGTCGTATGCCAGGTTGTATGCCTGATGGTACAAAGTCCTGATCTGGCTATCCATCCAAACGTAAAGATCTTCGTTCGTGTATTTGTTGCGCAGGAATTCTTCCACCTCTTGCGCATTGTCGATCTGCTTCTGCTGATTGGTGATTTCCTGTTGCGCGATGTTGATCCGGATCTGCTGCGTTAGCACCTGTTTGTCGATATTTTTGATCTCGTACCCGGCAACATTGACTTGTTGCACGCGGTCTTGAAGTTGCCGCAGGAACCCCGCCTTGCGGCCGGCGTTGGTTGACGAGAACGTCCGGTTTCCAACGACGACCTGATTCGCCCTCGCGACGGCCTGAGTCGCGCTTCCCACGTTCGACCCGCCAAAGGCCGTGCCTACGACACCGAAGGTAATGGTCACATTCGGTATCGCGTGAAAAATACTCGAGAGAACCTCAGTTCTGCCGACGTCTTCCTGTCGGTCGTTAGCCTCGGCGGCCTTGTCCATTTCCTCCTTCTCGTACGGAATCAGCTTCAACCCGCCCTCGTCGATCGGCTGCTCAATCTGATCAGGCAGCTCGCCAAAATCGGTGTTGCTATCCGGCACCTTACCAGAATCCTCGCCGATGAGTTTGAGGTAGTGGCGCAGGCGATATGCTGGTCCCTTTCGGCTCTGTTGCAAGGCGTCCAGCGCCCTACCAGCTTCGTCCAATTGCAGCTTCCTCAATTCCATGACCAGCTTGTGAATGCTGCTCTCGTGCTTGGCGCGCAGTTGACCGAGCGCTTCAGCGTCGCGCTTCTCCGTTATAGACAGGAAGGTGTTACCCAATGACTTCAATTCGGCACATAGCTCGACCGCCTTTTGCAGCAAGTAATAGAACCGGTAGTTCGGCATCGGACTGTTCAGATCATTCAGCACGCTCGACAGGCTGAGACCTTGCGCAGCGGCCTGCACCAACAAGGCCGGATCGATGGGCGGCTCGAAGAGCGGCAGGTGACGGACCACGCCGTCGATGTCCTGGCAATGCCGAATCTTGAACAGGCGGTCGTCGATGGTATCCCGCAGCGCCCTCAGTTGTGGGTTGTCAGGAATGCAGAAATACAGCGCGCTCGCAAAGCCAAAGACGTTGGCCAGCCCCACAACGCCGTTGCTCTCACCAATTGCCAGTGGCGTTTGGTTGCTGAACGGAAACGCCAGCTCAAGCTCGACCATAGCATTCCCGAACGCATCCCACTTGTCCAGCAACGAGCTGTATGTCTGCGGCAGGGTCTTGCCGCGCTTGGGAATCTTTTGCCCGCGGGGGCCATACACATGAGACGCGAGGACGTAGCATTGAATGGCCAGGGGAATGGTCTCGAGCGTGTTCCGGCGGAAATAGTAGTCGCCGTAGGCAATCAGGATCTCGATGTACTTCATCGCCACCCATTTCATGTAGGCCGATGGGCGCGAGCGGGCGACGGCATGGGGTTGGAACGGCTTGTTTCGCCATTCGTTGATCTGGCCGTGGGCGGCGTCTGGCGTGTTGGGTTGCAGGCCGAGGAACAACTTTTCCAGGACGTTGGTCGCATCGATTTCCTTGAACGGCAGAAACTGCCAGAATCGCTTGTCGTCGGTCCCTTGTGCATAAGGGTTGAAGACGTAGTGGCACATCTTCAGCGCCTGATCGAATTGCTGTGCCGCCAGCAAGCGGTCCACAAGCAGCATCGGCGCGTGGAAGGCGGCTTCCCAGTTATATAGAGAATAAGCACGTTTCAGTTCATGATAACCAGCTTTGTCGTCACGCCCGAAGGCCTCATCCTTGTCGGCGACTGTTGTCAGGTAGTAGTCGAACAGGTCATCGAGATCACCCGCCGCCAGGGTGCCCAACAGTTCGTGGGCGAAGAGGTGCGAAAACGTCATCGTCTTCCCGGCAATGTGTGCGGTGACTTGTGCGTTCGCCAGGTGAAAATACGGCTCAATCTTCATCAACGGCCGGGACGTATCAGCGTTCACAGCCTGGAATGAATGAATCGTCTTGTCACCGAACACCTGAAAGTCTGTCTGAGTTGTACTAAAGAACAATGGCGCCGCAGTGTTCTTGAAGATCTGACTGCCAGTAAAATCGAACTTGCCAATGTTTTCAGTACTGTTCAAGTAGACCTCGATGACGACCTTGGGATCCGGAGCTGTCATGACCCGAGGAGTGAAGTTGTAGTGATGAATCTGCCCTGAGAAGGTGAGGTTCCGAACACGGTCGTCGGTATAAACAGCGTCCGCCGACACTTGCTTCGGTGCCCATTTCCTATTGCGCAATTCACTCCACGCCATTTTGATTTCCCAGAATTCACCGATCTTTTCGTCGGCGCTTGTTTTCTTGGTGAACTGAGGAAAGAATACCAAGAGGCGTTTATTCCACACAACAGGTACTAGGTAGGCGCCATTTTCTGTGACCGCACTGGTGGCCTTATCCTCCACATCATAGCTGGGAATATCAACCTGCATCTTTTCCCACGGGTACCAGTTGTTCTCAGCGACGTGAAAATATCGATAGTAAAAGACGTACGGCGCGTTCCGAGCCCGGCCAAAGACGTGCAGTTTGAGATTCACGGGCTTCCCCGCGTCATCCACAGAAGGGTTTCCGTTCTTATCGGTAGCCTGTTCGAAATACAGCCCGACCACCCTCAGGTTAGCTACGTCGTCGACTTTGAACAGGTAGTTCTTGAGCGTGTCGTCAACGGTTTGTGGGTTGACGTCCTTTTGCAGCAGCTCGGATTCCAGGTCCTTATAGAATGGGCTCTTGTCGTCCCGGAGCTGAGACTTGATCCAGTTCTCCGGGTAGAGGAATATCTTGCGGTTGGCCTCCCAGACGCGGTACATCTTCATCCAGTTGTTCCAGCGGTCCCGGTCGAGGTCGACACTGGATACGCCGTGCAGTGCTTCAAGGCCAAGCAGGCAGCGCTCCACGAACAACTGCACCGTTGAGATGGCCTGTTTGATGCGTGACGTCTCCATGCAGGCGTCCATCTGGACGTCGATGAGGAAAAACTCGAACAGGCTGTCGGCATCGACGACTCCCCAATCGCGCAAATCCTGCTTCACGAGCAGGTAGCTGATCAGCGCCTGCTTCTGGTCTTCACGGAGCTGGTCGTTCAAAGGCTTGACGACTTGCTCCCAGTCCACCTGGTCGTAACGAGCACGCAAAGTGGCGCGGATGCCCTCGGCGATACGGTGGCAGACCGAGAACTTGGAAACCGGATTGGCCCAGGCGAAGAGTCGATCGATGTCTGTCCCGACGGCCTCTGACACTACAAGCGCCTTTTGCAGCGTGACCAGCTTGATCTCGTCGCGGAACGCTTCCGGATGGTCGAGGTCGAAGTGCTCGGGCGCAATCAACTTCTGGATATCGTCCTTTTTCCAGAGCGTTACAGCGGCGATTCTTTCGCCCAGCTTCGCGGGATCGGCCGGCTTATCAGCCCACTTGAACAAATCGAGTAGGCTCGATTCGGTTTTCGGCAACTTGTCACGCAGGCTGGCGTATGCCTGTAGCCGACGCCAGTGTCCCAGCGTGACGGCGTTGAAATCGAAATTCTTGGCATCGGCGGCGAAGTCGATTCCGTGCGCCTGCCAATAGCTCACTTCGTCAACCGTTAGTTTGAATCCGTTGACCACGAGGGCGGCCTTATACAGCTTGATAAAGGCTTCCTCAGTACCGCTTGACGAGTAATCAGGCAACAACGCCGAGGCAGGGATAAACGCCTTGGGCGAGGAAGACGTCTTCCACAGCAAGCCGGTTGCAGGCTGACCAGCCACCTCCACGAAATAGAGCTTTCCACTTTTCAGTGTTAGGGGGGTGGCGGGGTCGGTGGACCAGACATTTGACGGGTCTTCTTGTTGAACCGTGAAGGGGATCGACTGGCCATCGATAACAAGCGCCGGCGGTTGGGTATCTCCCACGAGGCTCTTGGCGACAAACGTATACGCGTCGTCGACCGACGGAATCAGATAGCCCTTCCAGTCGTTGCCGCTCGTCAGGGGTTCGTGGTGGATCTGTTCCAGTGCGCCGATGGCATGCTGCTTTGAGGCGCCTACCAGCAACACATCGGTCAACAGGACGTCGGTGACGTCAGTCGCCAGGCCGACGGCGCCCGACAGGTTGGTGACAATCAACCGGTGGGCGAGACGCTGTCGCAGGAAGGGGAGGAAGAACTGCAGAAAGTAGTAGCGCTTGACCGGGGCCGTGTTTGCGTCGGTTGCGGCGGGGTTCTTCGGATCGGGCGGGACGTTGATGTCGCCCGCCAACAGGGTGGCTACTGCCTCGCCGTTGTTCGGGAAGATACCCGACAGGTTATCGTTGAAGAACTGTCGTGCCTGCTTGCCAGCCCGGTCGACGGCTTTGGCCCAGCCGGTATCGTTCGAGAGAGTTTTGGCCTGGGCTCTTTCGGCGTCGGTCAGGATGCCGGTCACCTGGATGGACGCGCTGACTGGGGTCGCGTCTTTCTGATTCGTGTACGTGAGTTTTTTCGCTAGGGAATCCGTGTCGGGTATTACGATCGCCTGGTTCGACGGCGCATTCGTTGTGTAAACCGATGTTCCCTCCAGCAGGCTGATGATCTGCTCCACCACCGACGCCTCATACAACAGCCCGGCCTTGGCGCGGATCAGGTCGGCGGTTGCCTCGTCTTTCTTTTCTGTTGGCACATCCGGATGATCGTGGTCGATGGCGTTCAGGCCGTCATAGAGCGTCTTGCTGACTTGCAGGACCGTCTTCTGCGCCGGAGCCAAAGGGCGCCTTGCATTGTCGTGGTCGCGAATCAGGTAGTTGAGTTGACGGAAGGTGAAGCCCGCCTCCTCCATGCTTCCCCAGTCACGGAGAAGCGTCAGTGTGTCCTCTGCGCTCTTGAATGGATCGCAAAACAGCGCGAAAACCTCGACCAAGTCCGCGACCGACACATGAAGAATCTTCGCGAGCACGCTGTGGCGATAAAGCGCGGACACATTGATCAGGGTCAACGCATCACGCAGTCGGCGGAGCGCGACGACCGCCGTCACGTCGTCCGTCTTCATCCTGAGTGCGGCCATCACGACCGGCATATGGTCTGATATCTTGGCGTCCTGCGTCAGGTAGTTGCCGTTGGTGTCCGATTTGAAAACCTTGTCGATAGCGAGCAAGTTATGCGTCAGAAACAAGCGGGAGTAGAGCGACTTTTCTCCGGCAGTACTGATGTCAGCCCAGAATGAAAGCAGCTTGTCCAGGGGCAGGCCGGTGAGGTCGAGCAGCTTCCGGATGGCGACCAGTTGATGCAAAAAGTCGGTCGAGATGTTATCCGGCACTCTCGCAATGTCAGGACAGTTAGTGTCGTCCTTGACCTCCGGCGTGTCGCCGCATTCTCCTGTGTCGCCGTCGCCCATATCGCTGCAATCGGACTGGAAAATATCGAAGCCAACCGATCCGCCATCGCCGGGCAACATCGCTGCACCGCCAGAAATAGAAGGGGCACTGAACGTTCCAATCAGCGCCAAGTCGGTTTCCGCGATGGTCCAGCCCAGCTTGTGCCATAGACGGATGAAGCGCTGTATGCGGTCGTACTCTTCGGCGGTGACGGGCATCCCGTCAAGATGCGTCAATCGGACTTTGTCCAGATCACACGTTTCCCGGGCCGGGAGCCAGATCACCAATTTATCGGTCGACACATCTGTCAGCCCATTTACATCGATTAGACCAACTAGCTTATCGTTGACATCCTTAATCCGCAGTTCAAAGACTCCGAACTCGTCAATAAAGGAACTGCCATCTCTCCCAATAACCAGCCCGTTGATACTAACATTGCCGATGACGGCACCGTCCTTGTCACTAGTGATCGTCCCATCCTTGTGTAGCGTACCAATCGAGGCTAACGTACCGTCGGACAGAAGCAGAGGTCCCTCAAACGGTAACTGCGGCCCCTCACCGGACTCCAGGACGATCAGCTTCCCGATTCTCTCGAAATAGCAGTATACCCAGTTGCAAAAGTCCGTGTGCGGCACGCAGTGTTCAGGATTCTGCTGATGACAAGGGTCCGAGTGCAACAGGTAATCGATTTTAGGAACCAGCGTCTGCGGGTTGTTCAGGAACTCAATCAGCTTGGCATAGCGTACTTTCCGGTCGGTGCTGTCGACCACCAACATCTTCAGAAAGCTGTAGCTGAATCGTATGCTTTCTAAAATCGTCAGCGCCCTGCCTTGGGGGAACGCCGGATTAATGAACCGCGTCTTCAGCATCTCGACCAGGTCGACGTATTGAATTCCGGTGCGTGGCAAGAACTGCTTTTTCACGAAAGTGAGGCCCAGCTTAGAACTCTCGTTGATGCTGAGCATGTGGGCTTCAGTTTCGTAACCGTAATACTCGTGAACCGGTCTGACGCCGATCTTCTGTTGGTAGTCGTCCTGGCTGTGAACCTGCCGCAGAGTGAAGTCGAAGTAGGCTTTGGGCCAGAAGGCCTCCCGGGTCAGGATGATGTGTTCCTCTTGTGTGATGCCGAGAAACTCCGCATCCGCCGAGCGGTCCAGAACCCTCGCGTACAGCGCTTGTAGTTCCTGCTGCTGGGTGGGCGTCAGAACCACACCGGACAGAGCTTCGGTGGCGGTGCGGAACGTGTCCAGCAGCTCATAACGGCTGGTGCCCAGATACTTCAGGAAAATCCGGGCCGCATCGATCGGCTGGTGATAGGGCAGCGTGAACGGATAGACCGCGTCCTTGAGTATGCAGTAAGCCTGGTAGTTGATGTGCTGCGGCTGTGCCAAGAGCTCGCTCGTGGTTTCGTCCTCAACGTTGAAGACCTCCAGCGTCGCCTGCTTGGGCTTGTTTGGGTCGGAGTGGTACTTGTCGAGATGTACGACGAAGCTCTCCATCACCTCGTTGACGAGGTCGATGTAAGGCAGCACAGTGAAGGTGTTTTCGCAGGTCAGCTCCAGGCAACCCAAGTCCGGGCGACGGCGGAACAGCTTCTCAAGTGGCGTGTTGGAAATATCCTTTGGGTCGGTTCGGATGCCCGGACTAGGTTTACTCGGATTAGTCGGATCGGGACCGAGATCATTGTTCCTCAGATACTGAAGGATTTCGACGAAATACGCCGCCGGGCTGTAGACCGACAGACAGTCGTCGCACTCGCAGTAGTCGATGCTGCCGAACAGGGCCTCCAAATTCAGTGGCACGGCTTGCGCATCGGCCACCGCTTGCAGTTTGGCCATCCGTGCTTCCATAAGCTGCTGGCCATCGATGATCCCCAAGCCCGTTCCTCGCCACGCCTCGCGCATTGTCATCAGCGCGTGCTCGTTGCGGACGTTGGCGTTGATGGCATTCGTGTAGACCTGCTTGGCCGCGTCCTCGCCCAGCGTCTGCGCGTGAGCGCTGAGGAAAGTGGATTCCGGCATTTCGGCCACGCGAAACGCCGAAGTCAGATTCGCCGCCATCAACACCGGTACGGCGGCGGGTATTGGGCTGATCGCCTGCACGCGCTGTAGCGTCTTCAACTGCTCGACAATGCCAGCACGATGTTCATCGGCGATACCCTTGAACGCGTCGGGATGTTTGAGCGCGGTATAAACCGAAGTGGTGCGGATGTTGAATTCGGGTTGGTTGGTAAGAAAACTCGCCACGCCCGTACGTTGATTTGTATCCGCAATCGGGACTTCGGCGTCCTGCACCATTCGGTGCAATACGGCGGTGGGTTCGGCGGTGAACAGCCTATTTTGCAGGGCCAAGGCGAAGTTCTTTTTTTTCTCATCGGCCGTAGCGCCGACGGTGTTTCCCGGCACGGCCTTTGGGTTCACCAGCGCGGTAAGTTTTTCGACATTGAAGTGCAATGCCACATCGCGCAGGTTGGTGATGTCTGGCGTGTTGGCAATGGCTTTTACGACCGGCAGGTGATCGTCTGTCAAAACCGCCAGCGAATGAGCCAAGGCAACCTTTTGCAGCGCGGCGGCAGGTAGTTTTCCCTCCAGGCTCGCCAGCACCGTGGGCATATCGCCGTTCGCCGCTCGAAGCTCCGCGTCCACGACCTTCCGGTCGTCTTTGTCGGTCAGAACCGTATTCAGGGTCTTGATTCTGGCTTCGATATTAGGCATTCCTGATGGCATGGCTTATCGCTCCGACAATAGTTAAACGACCACTCCGAACCGGCTTCTTGCGCTGCCCAATAGAACATTTTCTTGGGGTTCATTGCATTCACCTACATTTGTTTTCCCAATAGTTATCATTGTTTTTTCACAACTGTGCCCGTTACCGAACGGAATCCCGTGACATTAATGATCCCCATTGCTCGCTGGAAAGCCTCGCACTGCTCACAGGAATAGTGCGATGACGCTTGGTAGGTGCCTGGTGGCAGGCCCTGCCCGCTTCGTGGCTCTGCGTGCCAACCCTCTGGGCCCGGCGCATCGTGAGCGCTACCGCCCGGAACGAACTCTACGTTCGGATAAATCTCTTGCGCGAGCACTCTCGCTTTCGGCGGAACTCCGCCTCTGTTTGCCGCGAGGATGACACGACCCTTAGGAGTAAAGCTGAGTGTAAGTACAGTTTCCTTCCGGCCTGAGGTCGCTCCGTGAATGCTCTGAACGGCGTCATTCGCGCTTTGAGCCTGCTCGACGGTGGGCGGAGAGAAGTTGCGCAGTTCTTCAGGTGTTCCCTTCGGTACGGTGGGTTTCTCGAGCCCTGGCGTGACAGATTTTGCCGATGCTGCTGCTGTTGCTGGCTCTGCCGCTGCTGGCGCTGTCGGCACCGCTGGTTCTGCAATTGGAGAAGCCATTTGAGGTAATGCTGCCGTCGGCTTCGGTGTTAATGAGGAATGTATCCTCGGTTTCGGTGTAGCTCGTGCGACTATCGCAGGAATCACCTTCGACTCGACAGCAGCCGTTCCACCCCCGAGGACCATGCCAGTTGCTGTGTCTGTGACCACTTCTTGCGTGGTTGGTAGCCTGCCTTGAATTGCAGCGCCATGATATGCTGACGCCATCCCACCGCTGGCCCCACCAATAAGTCCGGCCTCAATTGCGGTTGCCCCAAGTGCTACGGACGCCCCACCTGTACCCAATGCAACTACCGTCGATACGGTGGCGACGGCAATTCCCACCTGCAAATTCTCAAGATTTTTGTCATTCGTTGCAGCATCGCGCCATGATGTGTCTTTCGAATAGCCCTCACTGAAAATATCTTTACCATACAGCAGCCATTTGACGAAGCCGTTTCCGGCTTGGGGGTCAAACGGTTTCAGACCATCGCGATCCATGAATATAATGGGTGTGTTGCGGCAATATCTGTAGAGGTTTACTCCGTCACCTAGGCCCGCCGGATCACCGGCTGTCCAACAACCTAGCCACGCCGCGTAATACCTCGCACCGTGATAACTAAATCTCGTCTCTTCATCCCGCTCCTTGCCCGTATAGCGATACCGCCTCGCCGCAGCTTTGATCCCTTGATCCACCGCCTGATATGATGTACTGCCGTAGGGGGTGTACTCCTCGTAAGAAATGACGCTGCCCTTGTCATTCAATTCCAGACTGACTGAGCCCAGGTGATTGCCGAACTGATAGCGGATCAGTTGCAGCGGTGAACCGTCGTTGCCCTGCGTTCGGGTCTCCACCAATGCGATGCGCTGCTTGTCGTCCATGATATGTAATGTCTCGCGTTCGAGCGCGATGTCTATACCGTTGCCGTTGAACTCACGGTATATCTCGAAACCACCAAGATAAATCCGTTCCGCTTTGCGCGAGCCGTTCTGTCGTTCGGTGACCTTGCGCATGCGCTGCCAGCCGGTGTGGTACACATAGAAGGTCGTCTCCGGTACTTTGTCCGGTGGCGGAGTCATATTAACGGTCTGCCGCGAGGTCGCGCTCAACTGATCCTTGAAGTCCCATTGCATCAACGTGAGGTGCGGCATGCTGGTCATGTTGCCGTGGGCATCGTAGGTGTAGGGCTCGGTCGTTGCGCCTACGGTCGTGCTGCTCAGGCGGTTGCTCTTCTTGGCAGCCTCGATCAGGCTCGCTTCGTTATAGGCATAGGCTCGCGTCCAGTTGCCATTGGCCGCCTGATGAATCAGCTTCTCGAAATTGCCGACGGCGTCATACAGATATTGCACGGTGTAGTTGCGCATTGCCTGGCCGTCGCCGGGTTGGGGCAGATTGATGCGAGGCTCGTCGTTCCAGGTAGTTTCTGGCGGCTTCCCTAGCTGCCCGATATGCTCACGGCCCGTGGCGTTGATGAGGCGGTAGATTGCGTCGTAGAGGTAATCACAGTCCGGCCGCACCACCTGACCGTTGAAGTACGTGGTTTGTTGTGCGTCGTCTCGGATGTGGGTGATGTTGCCGACGGGGTCGTAGGTATAGAACAAGTCCTGGAATACCGTGCCCGCGCGGTTGGTCTTCAAATGGATTAGGCGGAAGGTCTGCTCGTCATAGGTGTACTCAGTCAGCGCGCCGTTGCCGTAGACGATGCGGGTGCGCTGGCCCTTGGCGTCGTAGTCGATGTTGGTGACCGCGTGCAGATTGGCCGACGACGGGTCGAGCAATCCGGATGGCTCGGCGGTCTGTCCCAGCCAGGCATCCACGCGTTCCAGAAAATTGGCCTCGTTGTAGCTGTGCCGGATAACGTTGATCTGCCTTTTGGCTTGGTTGCCGTGCGGCGCGACCATCTGGATCGGCCGATTGAGCGCGTCATAGCGGGTGCTGCTGGCGAAGATCTCTGTTTCCAGAACAGGCTGTGGATTCTGCGCCCAATCCGCTGTGGCCTTGTAGGCCTGTACCAGTTGCCGGGTGCTGCGCAACAGGTTGCCCTTGAAGTCGTACGCCTCGTTGGTCACGACACAGGCGGTGTCGTAGTGCCGGTAGGGTTTGCCACGCAGATTGGCTTGCAAGGCCTGAGCGGCTGTGAGGCCGCTACTGGCGGATTCGCCGTAGGCAATTTCCTCGAAGCGTATTTCGCGCGCGGGGTTCTGCTGATCGGCACCGATGACAAACGAGCGCAACGGCCGGCGTAATTCATCGTATTCGGTGCGCAGGCTGTGGTCACGCGAATCCCAGGCGCGGATCGGCTTGCCGGTGACGTCGCCCAGCATCCAGCGCTGGCCCGCCTCCATGCTGGATTGATGGACGCGGTTGCCGAGCATGTCGTACTCGTAGCTCATGACGACGCGGTTGTTGGCATCTTTGACCTCGCGCTGATTGCCTTCGATATCCAGCATCACGCGGGTGGCATATTTCTGTACCGCGCCGTTGGCATCTTTGCCGTTGTCGGCGACCGTCAGCATGGGCCGGCCCAGCGTGTCGAAGTAGGCCACGGTGGGCGTTGCAGCGTGAGCGGCTGCTTTGTCCGCTGCGGACTTTTCGATTAGCCCCTTCTGCCCGTTGCGTCGCAGGCCGTACCAGGTGGGCAGGTAGGCGACGGTGGGGAGAAGCTGAAAGAGCTCCCCGACATCGGGGTCGGTCTTGGGGTCGGATTGAGCTACCGTGTCATTTACGTCCCAGGTTTCTTGCCGCCAAGGATCGAAGACGACCTTCTCGTAGGTGTGATTGGGATGCAACGTGGCCACCAGCCGCTCCACGGGGTCGTAGAACAGGATCGGCGTAACGCCGGTGTCGGTCATCTCCGGTTCCGCTTCGTACAACTGCGTGCCGCTGAAGAACGGCTCGTATTGTTTGACCGGTTTGCCTTTGTTGTTATAAACGGTGCGGCCTTTGCCGACCCAGCGGGGGCTCGCGGTGCCCAACACCGGCACGCCGTTGTTGAGCGTCAATGAACCGGGGCGGACATCGCCGCTCGGCAGCGGTACGTTCACGGCACGGATCGGGGCATCGCCGGGCTCGGCTTGAATCTTCGATTGCAGGTCCCGACCAAAGCCGTCGGAATAAGCGAAGCTGACCTGAATCTGCAGGCCTTGCGGCGACAGCGGATCGCTGACATGGGTCTCGCGTACCAGCGTGGCGGCGAAGGGCGGTTCGCCGCAGCGACGGAAGCGATCGAGGTCGTAGACAAAGCGGCTGGTGGCGCCCTTGAGCAGCGATGCCTTGAGGTCAGCGGGCCGCGCGACAAACCCCTGCAGTTGGGCCAGGCTCGGATCGGCATCGAGGTCGCCGAAGTCACCGAGCGAATCGCCAAGCGTCTCGCTGCTTTTCCCACGGACCGCCGTAGCGACCGCCAGGCCGAACGCATCGAAGGCCGCAAAAGAGCGATTGCCGTTGGGGTCGGTCAGTTGCTTGGGTTGCAGGACGCGATAGTCGTGTAGGGCTTCGACGGTGTTTCCGAGTGCATCTGTGGTTTTGGCGGGGAGGAGGTCGTTCGCATAGTCCACAAAGCTGCTGTGCGCAAACGGATTGCGGAAGCGCCGCGGTAGGAAGAAGTGGCCCGTGGCTTCCACCAGCTCATCCGCGGCCGTGGCAGTCTCAGTCGGATGGAAGAACACGAGCCCGGAAGGAATCCAGCAGCGGCCGTCGCCATCGAGATCGACATAACCGCCGCGGTCGGACGCAAGGCTGGTGTCCGCTAGAAGAACCGCGCCTGGATTGGGCAGCAGATTTTCCGTCGCTTGGCCAGCGTGCGGCCGCTGGTACACCGCGCTCAATAGCCCCGGCGTAAAGGCCAGCTTGTAACTCTCCCCCGGCAACGCCAGCGCCTGCAAAGCCCGCAACGGGAGCAGTTGCCCGAGATCGTTGCTGCGGTAGCGCGTACGCAAGTCTTCGATGGGGCGCCGGTAGACGCCCGCATCGGTTGCGTGGGTGGCGTTGATGTCCTCGTAGGGAAGATCGTGTGCGCCATCGCCCGCTTGGGCGACGAGGGCAAGCATTTCATCGAACCGGAACAGGTTGGTGATGTCGGGGTGTTGTGAGGTCGGGCGCAGCTTGACCAGCTCGTACGTCTGTGCCTCGGCCGGTAGCGGTGTGCGATAGGCATCGGCGGCAAGGACTGCGTTGGTGAAGCTGGCTTCGGTGAGCGTCACGAAAAGCTGCTTCTGCTTCTTGCGGTCGGCATCGGTCAGCACGGGATCGGTATCGTCGAAGCGGCGGCCATAGGCAATCGTCACGGACTGGCGCACGTTGCCGTAGTCGTCCACCTCGAGGGTCATGGTGTGCGTGACACGGGGATCGGCCAGCCATTGGGTGCCTGGATTCTGCGCAGCGGCTACGGCATCGACGATCTGCCCGTTGAGGACGGGAAACAGCTTGCGCTCGTAATGGAAGTCGATGGTCTCGCGCGCGTGGGTGAAGAAGATGGAATGGCGGTTCGCGCCGCGCGGCTGCACAGGTCGGATGGTGTAGTTGCGCTCGGAGACGGAATACGGCCGGCCGGACGCGGCCTTGCCGTCGAACGCATAGATTTCCTGCCGCAAAATCGCGCCCTTGAGCGAGCGGATGGCTTCGCGGGTTTCGTCGATTGCGAGCTCTGCTGGCAGCACGGTGTCGTCGAGCAGCATCGCCTCGCGCTGAGGCAGGCTCAGCTCTCTGCCGGGCTGTCCGGGATCGCCTTCGCGGTAGTACTCGTGTTCCAGGTGACGCGAAATGCGCGCGCCGGCGCGGTAGGCGCCGGTGTGGAACCAGGTCTTGGTGAGTGTGGGCGGCACATGGAAGGCCGCATCGAAGTTGGTCGCTGGCGTGGCCACGGCCGATTGAGACAGGACGCCAAACTCCTCGGTATCCCACTGGTCGACCTGCGCGAAGCCGCGAAACTCACGCTCGATGCCGTCGAAATAGCCATGGTGATAGGCAGAGCGCGTGACGAAGCGGTTGCCGCTGATGAGATCGCGAGTCTCGACTCTGGTGACGACATGGACGGGAAAAGGCAGACGCGTGACCCAGGGCGTTCCGGCGGCTTTATCGGCCAAGTAGAACTGCGTGGAGGATGCGTATTCGACCCGGGTTTCGGCGCCGAGATTGTTGCGCACCGTCGTGAGCAGATGCGGCTTGACGCCGCCCATGAGATCCAAATAGCGCAAGGGTCGACGCGTGTCGCCCGGTAGAGGAGAAGACCACAGCAAACAAGCGGTTCCCCGTCCGAGAAAATCGACGACGGAGACTGATGTAAAATTGTCGATGCGCGGCACACGGTTCAGCAGTCGCGCTTCAGACAAGCTATTTCCGTGCTGATTGAGATAGACGCGCACGCCGTCGCGACCGAGATAGATGATGTCTGTCGGTCCGGAGCCATCGGTATCGGTCAGGTGGATATGGCGCTGATCGAACGATTCGGCATCGTCGAACCAAGGCACGTTGTCCATCGTGACCTTTACACCGAAGCGGCCATAGCCGAGGTTGGGCCAATAGCAGACTTCGCTCACCGTTATCCGCACCAAATCGGACAGACCGTCGCCGGACATATCGGCGAGATAGATGGAATGCGCCCCATTGGCGAAGACCAGGCGGGGTCCGTTCTCCTCTTCGAATGCGAGGGGTACACTCGTCGCTGGCCCGAATCCCTCCTCCGCGTAGGACTCGTGCCACGTGGAGAATACCTGATCATCGGCGATGAGGATGTCGGCATGGCCATCGCCCGTCAGGTCCACGAAGCGCATGTTGGGATCCTGCCAGTCGATGTTGGGCAGACTGGGGAAGGTACGGAATCGGTCCCAGCCGGCTTCCTCTGTCCGGGAAAAGAACCCTGCGGTCGGCGCTCCGAAGTCCACGACATCGAGGCTTCCGTCGCCTGCAAGGTCGAGGAGTTGCTGGCGTCCCCGGTTCAGCGCAGCCAAGGAGGGGCGCGGCGAGACGATTTCGACGGGCGCGAGATGCCCCTCGCCGAGGTTCCGTTTATACATCCAGGTGTCGGCCTGCTCACTGAGAACGCCGGAGATACCCTCTCCATCCAGGTCGACCCAGCGATAGCTGCTGCCGTCAATGCCGGCCGGAAGGTTTCGCAGATTCTCCGCATCGACATCCTGCAGCGGAAGCTGGTCGTAGGTCAAGTCGTCGAGCGGGCTGACCGAGTATCCGAGCTCGAGAGGTGGCAATGAACCCTTGAGGTAGCGCGCAGAAGGTGACGCGATCCGCTTGAAGCCTGACTGAAGGACCCGAGAAACGAAGGAACCGTTGGGCTTCTCCCGATAGGCAAACTCGGTGGAGCGTACCAGATAGTCGTCAACACCTAGCTCGTCTGAAAAATGATGGAACATCAGCACCCGACGGCACAGGCGGTAGCTGCGCACCTCAAAACACGATCGACAGGTAGAGAACGGGTCGAGGCGCACCGGCCACGTGCCGCCGTTGGGCGGCTTGAGCATAGCCGTCGCGAAAGTCCGACCATCCGCATCCGCAGGCATTTCCTGATAATGACCCTCGCCGTAGTCAAACACGGCCTCGAACATCCAGCCCGCGCTGCTGAAATCCGGCGCGGGTACGTGGATCTGGCGGAAGCTGGTTAGGGTTGGGTCAATGAGCAGCGGCTGTCGATTTCCGTAGCGGAGGTATTTCAGATAGCGGTTTGCCGAGCGCACGCGATTGCGCTCGTTGACATGGGAGAGATCGACGTTGTCGTCGTTCTCGGCAACGTACTCATAGACGATCGCGTTGCCCTTGTCGTCGTAGCTCTGGCAAATCAGCCAGCTAAAGACGCGATCGGGGTTCGCTGGATCGGCGATGCGCGATTCGGACGTGCCGCCGTAGACGGTGAGAATGTTGTCTCTGGAGATCGAGCGCCAATGGGTATCGCCATCACTGATGCGCGTCCAGCGTTCAATGCGTGCGAACAGTCCTTCGATTCGAGGCCGATAACGCTTTACGGTGTAGCCGTCGCGCTGCTCCTCGTCCTGGACAGGATTGCCTTGCTTGTCGCGAACCCATGTTCCATCTGCGTTGCTCTTGAAGACCGGAACTAGGTCCTCCGTCCCGGAGAGAATGAAGACATCGGACTCTTCGGCGTCGCGGTATCGGGGCAGCCCCTTGTCGGTCTTTCGCGTGATCGAGGGCAGGGACAGACTCCACCCGATCCCAAACGGACCGTTGCCGGCGCCCGAATCGTAAGACAGACTCAGCTGAGGTCCGAATCCGGAACGTCCGGGCGAAGTGGCGATCGGAACAGTCAGGGAGCCTGTTCCGGTTGCGGGATTTGCGGTGAATTTCTCGCCGATCCCGCGAATCGCGCCTCCGCCTTTAGGCAGCGAAAGCTGGGGCGCACTGGGACGAAACTGATCCTCCGGCCCTTTCCCTTCCTTGCCCAAGGTCGCCAGCACTACGGCCTCCCAGTGCCCGCCAGATTTGTTTGCGTCCCAGAATTGGCCCGGCGGCTTTCGTCGTTGGTCTTCGACGTGTAAGCGGTCAGTATCCGGAACACCGACGAGGAAGTCATGAACTTTCTTCATTCGGACTTCACGAAGGAGCGGGCGGCGCCACACCGCGGCCAACGTCACTGCAGTGTGAGCGCACTGGTCGGCGTGGTCGGCCGCGTATGTTTCGCCTGCGGCGGCTTCGACGTGAAGATTGCTTGGTGGTCGGTGTCAGACCACAGAACCGGACTGCGCGTCAGGGGCTGTTGGCAGGAATCGATAGCCGCGCCCCGGAACCGTGGCGATGTACCGCGGCCGCCGCGAATGGTTCTGCAGCTTGACGCGCAGGTTGCGGATGTGGCGGTCCACAACGTTGCTGCCGGCGACGTAGTCGGCACCCCAGAGATGGTCCAGGATTTCGTCTCGGGTGAGCAAGCGGCCCGCGTTGGCGGCTAGCAAATAGAGCAGACTCTGCTCGAGTGCCGTGAGGTGCAACTCCGTCCCGCCGGCCCGCACGCGACGATTCAGGATGTCAATTTCCAGGTCGCCGAGCCGAAGTACCGGGGTGAACACCAGGGCGTCGCGATAGGTCCGCCGCATGATCGCCAGGACGCGCGCGACGAATTCTTCCGGAGAGAATGGCACGGTGAGGATGTCGTCAACTCCTCGCTCGAAGGCCGCCAGCTTGGCTTTCAGGTCGCCCCGGCGCGTGAGCGCGATAACAGGCAGGCGGCCGCCCTGCCCTGTAGCATCGCCAAGCCGCTCCAAGATGGCGCTCCCGGCCGTGTCCATGTCGAGTACGACAAGGTGGGGGCGCCAGTCGATAAGCGCTCGTGCGGCTTCCTCGGCTTTTTGCACGATCCGACTGCCATAGTGGCCGTGATTGAGCGCAAGCTTAACGACGTCGGCGAGCACGGGGTGGTTGATCACCAGCAGCGCGCGAGCCGGGCCGCGCAGTCGCTGATCCTGCGAGGTCATGGGGGCAGTGTTCCAAGGTGGCGAACGGGAGTGCCTCCGCCCGCGTCATACATACTAGCCGATCACACTAGCATCTGCATCTAAGGCGAGCCGACCCGCTCCGGAGCGGCCCTCGGTACGGGCGGCACCCACCTCGCTCGTTTCGAGGCCGCGCACCTCGGCCACGAAGCCCTCAACGATGGCGAGTCGTCGCCATCCCGCGGGCTGAGCCGGCCCATCCCGGCAGCCTGTAGGGGGCGACTGCCCTCCCGTGGCGAGCGCCGCGAGCCCGGGCGAGCCGCAGGTGCGACCAACGGGAGCACCTGCGGGTTTTCGTGCAACGAAAACACGGCTCGCCCGCCAGGCCCGCCATTTCCCCGGCTGCAGGCCACACCAGCTTACTTTCTGCGGGAGGGTGGCAAGGCTCGGGCAACCGCTTCGGCTAGCTGAGACACTCCGCGTGAGGAGGTGGTGGTTCAGGAGGTGGCGGAGGAGGTGGTGGTGGTGACGGCGGTATGTGGGGCGTGCAATCTGGACATGATGGAGGAAGTTGGACGGGATCATCTGCGGAGGAGACGAGGGGGCAGAGAAGCAAAGCGAGGAAGCAAATTGCGCGGAATGTCCGCATGGGTTGATCCTTTCTTAAGCGACAGTTAGTTCTCCCACTACCAGCCGCCCCTACTGATGGTCGCGGCTGGTAGTAGGTGTCTGGGAAGGGAGTTTCATTTCCTCGGGGGGCTGCCCGTTCTCGTGTTACGAGAACATGGCTGGCTAGATGAGGCCCCTTGAGGGACCGGAGGTGGCAGGGCGGCGGGGGGTGATGCAGGAGATTGGGCAGTTTGGAGCGGAGCCGTCTAGGCGGAGAGGAAAGCTGCCCGTCCTTATCTGGGGGGAGAGCCCGGACGGGGCCGGAGAGCAGCGGTGGATCTCGGCTTGAAGGCCCGGTGCGGGGCCGGTGCTGAAGCGGAGGACGATCGGAGTCCACGGGTGGGAGCCCGCCCCCAGTTTACATAGGCTTCGCTTATGTAAAGCCGCAAGGCCAAGGGGAGGGCGGCCGAGGGCAAAGTCGGAGAATGCCGGTTTCTCGGACAGCGAAGGGTGCACGGATCGTGACCGCGGCGGGGCCGAGGGAGGGGGCCGCGAAGGAGCGCTCGTCGGCATCGGAGCAGACGCCGCCGCCAGTAGCAATCATCGCGAACTTGGTCACTATCGGTGTGACGCTGCAGGTAGGGCCAGTGTCGAGGTTACTCTGCCGGGCCGCCTAGCTGTCGCGCAGCCCGACATGTCGGAGCGGCGCCTCGACCCCGGCTTGAAGCTTCTCTATCGCGCGCAGTCGGCCGCGACGTCCGGCAGCAGGGCCGCCGAGCGACGGGCGGTTTCCCAAGGGAAGGCAGCGGAGATCGTTGAGCGCCTGCGCGCTCCCGCTGATGCGAGGACGCCGCCGCCATCTCGTCTGCTGCTGCACGACGCCGTCTCCGCCGAGTCAATCATCCCCTCCGACACGGTATAACAGCTCGCAAGGGGGGAGAAGCCGCACCTAATTTGCGCCGTATAGCATGGCGATATCGAGCCGGGTCCCAGGATGGACCCGTGCAGGCGAGGAAATCGGAGGGAACAGATGATCAAAGGCCTGCACGTCACACTGTTTAGCTCAGAGAAGAGGGTTGAGGAGCTGCGGGCATTTCTGCGCGACACATTGGGACTGCCGTCGTTCGACCCGGGCGGCGGGTGGTTGCTCTTCTATCTGCCCGGCGAAGTGGGTTGCCACCCCGACGGTGACAAGAGCGATGCAGATCCGGCGACGCAGGAGCTCGGTTTCTCGTGCGACGACCTGAACAAAACGGTCGCCGATTTGAAACAACGCGGAGTGGAGTTCGTGCAGGATATCGAGGACGCCGGCTGGGGACGTGTGACGCGTTTCCGCATGCCAGGCGGACTGGAGGCCGATCTCTATGAGCCCCGGTATCGCGCACCCGACCGCTGATTCCCCGGCGGCAGTGGCCCAGCCGGCCGCGAGACGGGTGCTGGCCCAGATGCTGGTCGGGAACCAGGTGCAGCAGGCGATCCACGTCGCCGCTAAGCTCGGGATCGCGGACCTGTTGCGGGAAGGTCCCAGGCCGAGCGAAGAGCTGGCGGCGGCCACCGGAGCCCACCCGCAGGCCCTCTACCGGCTGCTGCGGGTGCTGGCCAGCTTCGGCATCTTCACCGAGAGCGAGCAGCGCTGCTTCGCGTTGACCCCCCTTGCCGCGCTGCTGCAGGTGGACGCACCCGGCTCGATGCGCGCTCTCGCCCTCTGGTCAGGAGGGGTGAGCTACCGGACCTTCGGCGCCCTGGAGCACAGCGTGCGCACGGGGGAGCCCGCCTTCGAGGAGATTTTCGGGACCGAGTTCTTCGCATTTCTGGCGAGCGATCCGGAAGCCGGCGCCTGCTTCGACGACCTGATGGCATGGAACACCGCACCGGTCGCCGAAGTGCTCGCGCGCTATGATTTCTCCGGCGTCGAGACGATCGTAGACGTCGGGGGGGGACGCGGCATCATGCTCGCTGCGATTCTGAGCGCCCACCCCGACATGCGAGGCGTGCTCGCGGATCACCCGCGCGTGCTCGCGAGTTCCAAGAGCGTGCTGGAGGCCGCTGGCGTGGCGGACCGCTGTGAGACCGTCGGCACCGACATCCTGCAGCAGGTGCCGCAGAGCGGAGATGCGTACATCCTTAAGAGCATCGTGCACGGGCTGGACGACGACGAAGCCGCGCGCCTACTCACACGATGCCGGGAGGCCATGCGCCCTGGCGGGAGGCTGCTGCTGGTGGAACTCGAGCTGCGGCCCGGCAATGATCCGTGCCCCGCGAAGCTCATGGACCTGCTCATGCTGGTGGGATGCCACGGCCGGGAGCGCACCGAGGAGGATTACCGCGCGCTCCTCGCCGCGACGGGCTTCTCGTTCTTCCAGAGCATGACCACGCGGTACGGCTACAGCGTGATCGAGGGAAGGGCCGTCTGAGCAAGGAGGGAGAAGTCCAGACCCCGGTACGCCGGCTATTCTGTGCTCGCTCGCTCGGGTCGGCGTCAGCTCCCCCCGCACGACACCTTCTCCGTTTTATGCCATTGGAGTCACGACCATGCCATTGGAGTCACAAGAGACCCAGACGGACCTCAGCCTCGAGACCATCGTGCTGTTCGTGTCTGACATGGTGGCGTCTCGCTCGTTCTATGAACACACGTTAGGGCTGAAACCTCTTGCGGTAAACCCGCACGCCACGATGTACTCGGCGGGGCATGTTCAGCTCTGCCTTTTGCCAGCCGCAGAGCACGGAGTGGCGCTTCGGGAAGGCCCGGACAGGTCGGCCGATATCACCTTTATGGTTGATGACCTTCCGCGCTGTCGTGACGTACTTGCGGCACGGGGCGTGCAGTTCTCCCGAACCCTCGAGTATTCCATTGGGATGACCACGGACTTCTATGACCCGGACGGTCACTGGTTTTCCCTCTACCAGCCGTCTGAGGCCGCCATGCAGTGGCCGAGCGGCCCGAAGCTGGAGGCGCTCGCGTCCGGTCTGCCAATGCGGCCACCTGTAGATGCCGCAGCCCCGAGTGATGATCTTGCTGATGCCTTCATCGCTTACGTCTTTCTGTTCTTTAGCGATCCTGAGGTCGCCGCGGGCTTTTATGGCGGCGTCCTCGGGCTCGACGCAATCGAAGGTGGGCCGTGCCGCCGCATCCCTACGCGTGCCCCGGTGGGGGTTGTCAAGTACGACGCTGGCACAACGATGCTGACGACCCATCACGTCGAGAGTGACGACAAGCGCCATCAGCTTGCGACAGTTGGGACGGGCGGTGTTGCCATGGCGTTCCGAGTCGCGCATCTCACGACGGCAGTAGCCGCCTTGTCGCGTCGCGGAATCGCGTTCTCCGGCTGGCCATCTGAAAGTCCTATCGGACGCCTCGCACGGTTCATGGATCCGGCAGGACACGTCTTCCTGCTGCGGGAGGCAGCACAAGAAGGCGAGTGGAGTGTCCGCGCCAGTACGTCTGCCAATCCTGCCGCCGAGAACTAGCGTTCCGGCGGCGCAGGATTGCAACGTTCCCGCCACACCTGAGGCACCGCACACCATGGATTTCAAAGACCTACGGACCGCCCTCGCGGCGATCGCCGATGCTGAGGCCCATGACGAGTCCTGCAAGGCGTTCAAAGACCTGCGGGCCGCCGCCTTTGCAGCGATCGCCGATGACGAGGCCCATGGCGAGTTCTGCAAGGCGTTCGTTGAGAACGACGACCGTGAGGTCGCCGAAGTGGTTCGGTATCTCATCCGCACGGCGCCCCCGCCCGTGGTGTCCGTCGTCTTATCCGTCATCCGGGACGCAGTAGGGCAGGATTGCTATGCGGACGCGCTACGGTCCGCGGGTCTCGCCAACTATTTGGACGTCCCATATACCGGGACGGGGGCGGAGCTGACCGGAGAGGCGGAGGAGCGCTACGTCCTTGAGGTTCTTCGGAGCAAGAGGCTTTGGAGATACGAAGTACCCTCCTCTAGGTCGTTCGTCGGGCGCTTCGAAAAGGCGGCTGAATCGCTGCTGGGCGTCAACCATGTGCACGCGACGGTTTCCGGCTCGGCGGCGCTCCAAGTGGCACTGCTTGCAATCGGTGTCGGCCCCGGAGACGAGGTCATCGTCCCTGCCGTGACCTGGGTGGGCTGCGCCGATGCCGTGATCCTGTGTGGCGCGGTTCCAGTCATCGCCCAGGTGGACGACACACTCGGCGTCTCCGTCGCCGACGTGGAGAGGAACATCACAGAGCGGACCCGGGCCGTGATGGCGGTCAGCCTCTTCGGGGCGCCGTGCGACCTGGGGCCCCTGCGAGCGGTTGCGGACAGACACGGCATTGCGCTCCTCGAGGACAATGCCCAGGCGGCTGGCGTAAGCTACCGCGGCCGTCGGCTGGGCAGTATCGGTGATGTGGCAGCCTTCAGCACCAAGTTCATGAAGTTCATAGCCGCTGGGGATGGCGGCTTCCTGGCGACGAACTCTGACACGCTCTATCAGTTCGCGGTCCTCTACACGGGGGGCAGGACCTTCCCGGCCCGCAAGAGAGCGATCGCCGTGGGCGATCGGATCATGCCTGCAACAGGACTGCGGATGAACGAGTTGACGGGGGCTGTGGCGCTGGCGCAGCTCGAGCGCCTCGACCAGCTTCTTGGCCGCCTCCGCGCGGCGCGAGATCTGATCTTCGAGCTGGCCGGGCCGGCGCGTACGTATCGCCGAGTGCTGGGGAACGATCCCTCGGGTGACGCGGGGTGGATGACTCCGCTCATCTTCTCGGACGAAGACGCTTGTCGTGCTTTTGTCAGAGCCGTTCGGGCTCGCGGGATCCGGCATGTCACGACGTCGCGCGAGCTGTTCGCCGGAGGGGAGATCGAACACTGTTATGCGGCAATGAGCGCGGATCGCTATTTAGCGACGACGGGAGCGCACTGGGCGGCCGAGTTTCGTGCGATGATCGCCCACGTCGGCATCGATGCGCGCAGCAATCCCTGGTCGCACTCGCCCGGGCGCGACTACCCTTCAGGCTTCATGGACGAGAGCCTAGCACTGGTCAGGCGGATCGCACTGGTACAGACGAACCCGCGGTTGGAGCCGGTGCATTGTGAAACCATCGCAAGAGCGCTCGCCGAGGCGGACGCGGAGTGCGCCGGCAGGTACATGCTCCATGGCCAAGAAGGCGATAAAGAGGCGCTGACACCCTCTCAGGTCTGAAACCGCCACGGAGCGCGCGGTACCCAGCACGCGCCGTCCGCATGCTCGAGCAGGCCGGCGGCGCGCGGATCCTCCGGCAGCGCGCCGAGGTCGCTCCGCACGACGGCTGCCGGAATCCCGGCGGCGTTGAACACCGATTCCCATTCAGCGGCTGGCCGGGTGCGCAGCCGCTCGGCGATCTGCCTCTCCAGCAGGCCGTCGCCCGCGAGGGAGCCGAGGCCGCAGAGCTTCGCCGCTCTCCTCTGCGCCGGCTCGCCCACCGCCTCCAGGATCAGGAAGCCGTCGGCCGTCGCCAGCGGGCGATCGAGAATTCCCCACAACGGCCTTCCCCGGCGTCTGCCGGCCTCCTGTCCCCGCGCCATCGCCTGGAGGACATGAGCCTGGAGGATCAGTGCTCCGGCGAGCAGCGAGGTGTCGACACGGCAGCCGCGTCCGTTGCGCTCGCGCAGGTAGAGTCCCGCCAGGATCCCCTCGCAGGCCAGGAGACCTCCCATGACGTCGATCAGGGTAAGGCGCGAGGGGAACGGTGGCTCGTCCGACGGATTGAGGCCCTCCCCGCACCCGGCGTGGGCCTGGACCAGGTAGTCCCCCGCGATGGAGGATCCAGCGCCGGTCTTGCCCCAGCCGGACGCATGCGCGTAGACCAGGCGCGGGTTGTGGCGGGCGAGGTCGCGATGGTCGAGGCCGAGCCGCTCGGCTCGTCCGTCCAGCCAGTTGTGGAGGAAAACGTCGGCCTCGGCCGCGAGGCTGGCGAGATGCGCCCGCCCCTCGGGCTGCTTGTAGTCGATCTCGATCACCCGCTTGCCGTGGTTGTAGGCGAGGTAGGCGGCGCCGACGGAGCCGGCGATAGGAGGGGAGCCCCGGCCGAAGTCTCCTCCAAGCGGCTCGACCTTGAGCACGTCGGCGCCCAGCATCAGCAACAGGAGGCCCGCCAGCGGCCCCTGAAGCCGCGAGGTGACCTCGATCACGCGCAGACCGGCGAGCGGCGCGCTGCCGAGGGCGCTGGCGGCCCGAGCCCGCCGCCGCCCGGCCCCGGAAGAGAGGGTCCAGGGAGCGGCCTGCCAGGTCTCCGCCCGCTGGCCGGTCTCGGCGAGCAGCTCGTCGTAGGCGCGGAGGCGGCGTAGCGCGACTCCGGACGCCTCGGCAGCCTGGCTGATCTCCGCCAGGGTATGCCTCGCGGTCGCCTGGTGGAGCGCGGCGGGCAACGAGCAGCGGCCGGCGAGGTAGCGGTAGACGAAAGGGAGCCAGGCTGCTCCAGGCGTCTCCGACCCGTCGAGCCCAAGGCGTTGCCAGAACCCGATCCAGGCGTCGGGGCTCAGCGCCTCGAGCTCGATCCAGTGGCCGTCGGCGGTGGGGAATGGCGGTCCCGGCTCGTCCTCCGCAAGCCGCAGCGGAAACCGTCCGCCACAGGTCGCGATCGCCAGATGGTGGCGCAGGAAGAGGAGGGCCGCCTGGAGGACCGAGGTCTCGATGCCCTGCACCGTGAGGCCGCGGCTCTGGGCGATCAGGGCCGCGAGCACGGCCTGGGTCGCGACGACGCCGGTCGCCACCGAGGCGATCTCGAGGCCGATCCGCCGGGGAGCCCGCCGGTCGCGCCCGTGGAGACCCATCAATCCCGACAGCGCCTGGACGATGGCCTCCGAGCCGAAGGCCGGCGACCGGCCGGCGCTGGAGCCGAGCCAGCGGACGAGGCAGTCGGTGCCGATCGCCGGCGCGGCGCCCTTGCCGCCGCGCCGCCGGTGGACGGCGAGATTCCCGACCACGAGCGGCTCGCGGCCGGCCGCTTCGCCGTTGCCGTCGCCGGCGCACCGCGTCTCGGCGCCGAGCAGCGCCAGGTGCGCGGCGCAGACCTGGAGGGGGAGCGCGGGCTGCCCGTGGACCGTCGCCGCAAAGCCGGCGAGAACCCGGGGCGCGTTGCGCTCCGCCACGGCCTACCCATCCGCGAGCCGCTGGCGGCCCGCCAGCCCGGCCCCCGCGCGCAGCGCGGCAAGATCGACCTTGCCGAGCTTCGTCCTGGGGATATTCTCCAGGAGGCAGAGCTCCTCCGGCAGCTTGGAAGGAGCGAGCACGCCGGCGAGCGCGCCACGCAGGGAATCGAGCCTGGGGGCCTTCCCCGCCGCGGGCACGATGCAGGCACAGACGGTCTCTCCGAGGATGGGGTGAGGACGCCCGATGACCGCGGCGTCGACCACGCCGGCGCACCCGAGCAGCGCGCTCTCGACCTCGACCGGATCGATCTTGAGCCCGCCGCGGTCGATCTGGTGCTTGAGCCTGCCGTGGACGTAGAGGCGGCCTTCGGTGTCGAGGCGGCCGAGGTCGCCGGAGAAGTACCAGGAGCCCGCGGCAGCATCCCCGCCGCGCCCCAGCCCCCCGATCTGCCCGGTACTCGGCCCGGCGCTCTCCGGGCCCCAATACCGGACCGGATAGACGGCGCGGGAAAAGGCGATCTCGCCGGTCTCGCCGGCCGGGAGCGGGGCGCGATCCGGTCCCACGATGACGACCGAGCCGGGAGCCGGCCGACCGACCGAGCCGCGGAGCATGTCCTCCCGGTCGGTCGTCGCGACCCCCACACCCTCGCTCGACCCGTACATGTACACGAGCTCCATCCCCAGGCCGTCCCAGATCGAGCGCAGCAGGGACGGCGGGAAGTGAGCCGCCGTGCCGACGCCGAAGCGGAGGCTGCTGAGGTCGTGGCGCGCGGGGTCACGGCGGCTCAGGATGAGCTGGAAATGGGTGGGCGCACCGTTGAGCACGGTGACGCGCTCGGCGCTGATGAGGGCGAGCGCTTCGTCCGTGGAAAAGCGGGGCAGCAGAACGAGCCGGCCGCCGGTGAGCAGACCCGTCACGGCCATCATGAGCCCGAAGCCGTGCGAGAGGGGGAGGTGGGCCAGATGCACGTCGGCGGCATCGAAGCGGAACCATCCACCGAGCCTCTGCCAGCGCTGGCTGAGGTTGCCGTGGTAGCCGAGGGTCGCCTTGGGCTGCCCCGTCGTTCCGGAGCTGATGAAGACCATCGCCGGATCCTCTGGACCAGGGCTCCCGGGCGGCTCCGCGCCGCGGACCGCGGCTGGAGAGAGGAGCAGGCTGGCGAGGGAGAGACAGCCCTCGGGCGCCGGAAGGTCACCGGCGACGAGGACCTGGAGCCCGGGATGCTCGGCGAGCACGGTGCGCAGCGCGAGGAAGGGGTCCGTGGCGCCGGTCTGCGGCTCGTAGAGCAGCGCTCCGGGTTGCGTGAGCGTGATGACCCGCGACAGGTCGCGCGCGGTCGCCTCGTGGTCCATGCCGACGTGCGCCGCTCCGCTCGTCCAGGCCGCGCCGAGGGCGATGAGGTGCTCGGGGCGGTTGGAGAGCTGGCTGACGATCCTGTCGCCCCGGCCCACCCCCAGCCGGCGCAGGTCGGCGCTCAGCCGCTCGACGGCTTGGCCGAGCTGGGCGTAGGTGAGGCTCTGCTCGCCGCACACCAGAGCGCGGCGCTCCGGCCAGCGGCGGCAGGCCGCGGTGAGCGCTTCCGCCAGCGTCTCGGGGCTCATGACGCGGCTTCCGCGTCGCGCCAGACCGCCAGGATGTCGAGGATCTTCTGGCCGGTCGGCCACAGGAGGGACTGGCTCCAGGGCTCATAGAGGATGAACCTGTGACCCGTGGCCGCCTCGAGCTTCGCGAGGTGCCCGATCTGCGACCGCACGATCCCCTGGCCGAATTCGACGCCTTTGCGCGACAGCTTCTCCACCGCAGCGGCGACGTCGCTCACGAGGAAGATGGGGACGATGCTCCCGGTATGCGCGGGATCGACGGCCCGGGGCGAGTAGATCCGGCCGAAATCGTCGACCACCGGCGTCCTGTGGACATGGTGTGTCGCGAGCAGCAGGCCGCCGACGTCGTACTTGGCGACGCCCTTTTCTTCGGGCGGGCAGGCGGGGTTGCAACAGTGCACGCGCTCGATGTTGCGCAGGCCGAGAGACCCCTGGTAGAAGGCGAGCGCCTCGCCGGAGTCGGGTACGAACATGAAGAGATACACCAGGGGCTTGCCGTCCAGGCCGTCCGGCTCCTCGTCCCGGCCGCGCGGGGAGGTCGGTCGCGCCGCGGGTCCGATGAGGTCCGAGCCGCCGCGGCCAGCGGCGCGCCACACCCGGCGAAGATTCTCACCGCTCGGCCACGATAGCGCCTTCTCGGATGGCTCGTAGATCATCAGCCGGTGGCCGTTGGGATCGTAGAAGTCGGTGACCAGCCCGATCTCGTAGGTCCGGCGGCGGCAGAATTCGACCCCCCGGGATTCGAGAGCCTGGCGAGCCGCGTTGATGTCGTCCACCAGGAAGACCAAGTCCGAGGCGTCGTCGCTGCGGCCGGCCAGGGTGACGCCGTAGTCGCTGGCGCGGGCGAGCCAGAGGATCACCAGGCCGGCGTCGAGCTTGACCGAGGCTTCGTCGGCCTCGATGACCCGCATCCCGAGGCGATGCTCATAGAATTCCCGGGACTCCGGCAGGTCGTTGACGTACAGCATCAGGAGGCCGACGGGAGCCCCGGCCAGAACGTCGTCCGTCTCGGTCAGGGGCTGCGTCATGGCGATGGACATCGAGGGACCTCCTTTCAATTTCAGTTTCAATCGACGGCGTCGGCCGGATCGATGTTCTGGTTCATATGGAACAGGTTCTCGGGGTCCCAGTGCCGCTTCAGCGCCACGAGGCGGCGATAGGTCTCCGGGTTGTAGGCCTCCCACACCCGCTCCCGTCCCTCGTCGCCCAGCTCGTTCACGTATACGCCGTGCGCGAACGGCCGCATCGCCGTCCAGGCCTCGTCGGCCCACCGGATGTGCCGCCGGGAGTGCCGCGGGTTGCTCCACACGGCCTGGATCGCGAGATCGAACGCGGTCGAGCGGAAGCTGAAGGCGGTGTCCTCTTCGCCGACCCGCGCGACCGCGCCGCCGAGCGGCGACAGCATGACGATGGAATAGGGCGACGTGAGGCCTGCGGCATGGGCCATGAGGGTCTCGACGGCATCGTCGCCGAGCTGGCGCAAATGGCCGGACCGGCCGTAGGTGAGATGACCGAACGCGCCGGCCGCGTCGAAGAGGCGCTGGAGCCGCGTGTAGGGCATCGGCCGGATGCGGTCGATCAGCGGCTCCCTCTCAAGCAAAGGGGCCAGATCCCGCCGCGCCTCCTCCGGCGAGCCCAGATGGCAGACCGGGATGGCCGCGACCGCCGCGCCGACGAGATGGGGAGGCACGAAAGGCGCCGGTGGGAGGAGGAGGACATTGAACTGGGTCGCCAGATCCTCGGGCGCCGACGCCGCGAATTCGCGGTAGGCGGTCAGCAGCTCCCGCGCCCGCTCGGCGGCGTAGAAGACCATCCCGCCGGTGACCATCGGGCCGACCGAGTGCAGCCGGTAGGTGAGCGAGGTGACGATGCCGAAGTTGCCGCAGCCGCCGCGGAGCCCCCAGAAGAGATCCGGGTTCTCGGTTGCGCTCGCGGTGAGCAGGCTACCGTCGGCGGTGACCAGGTCGACCGAGAGCAGGTTGTCGATGGCGAGCCCGTGCTTGCGCATGAGCCAGCCATAGCCGCCGCCGAGGGTCATGCCAGCGATGCCGACCGAAGAGATGCGCCCGCCGGTGGTCGCCAGGCCGAAGGCCTGGGTCTCGTGGTCGAGCTGCCCCCAGGTCAGGCCCGCCTGCGCCTGCACCGTACGGCGCGCGGGGTCGACGCGGACCCCCTTCATCGCCGACAGGTCGATGACGAGCCCTCCTTCGCAGACGCCGAAACCGGCCGCGCTGTGCCCGCCGCCGCGTACCGCGAGAGGCAGGTCGTGCGCGCGGGCGAGACGGACCGCCACCACCACATCCGCGACCCCAGCGCACCGGACGATCGCCGCCGGACGGCGGTCGATCGCTCCGTTGTAGACGCGCCGGGCGGCGTCGAAGCCCGCGTCGCCGCGCGCCAGAACCTCGCCGCGGCAGGCCTTGCGAGCGGCCTCGACAGGTCCGGCCGCGCCGTCCCGGCGCGCCGCCGGATGGACCTCCGCCACGACCTCCTGCAGAGGGCTCACCACGGGAGCCTCACAGCCGGATCCTCTGAAAGCTCTCGGCGTACGTATAGCCGGGTTCCCGGCCCGTGCGCTGCATCCAGCCGTAGAGCCAGGAGAGCGACTCGCGCGGATCGGGCCCCCCCACCTGACTGGTGTGACAGCAGATCGCCTCGATCTTCTTGTCCATGAATCCCGTCGCGTCCACGTAGTGGTCCGCCCGCTCGTAGGCCGGGATCCAGATCTCCTTGACCCGGTGCGGCGCGAGCCCCGCCGCGAGCAGCTCCGGATGCGCGCGCGCATTCGAAGCGTCCGGGAATACGGCGGCGAGCGTGGCCTCGCCCACCGCGATGTGGTCGGGATGCGAAGCCTCGATCGGGATCTCCAACACGCGGCGCGGATAGTGCGTGATGACCAGATCGGGTTTCAAGCGCCGGATCTCGCGCGCGATGGCGGCGCGCAGCTCGGAGGTCGGCGCCAGAAGGCCGTCGGGGAAATCCAGAAAGACCACGTCGCGCACCCCCAGGGTCTCGGCGGCCCGGCGCTGCTCCTCGCAACGCAGCGAGGCGAGATCCTGCCGCGGGATCGACGGATCCCGGCTGCCGTTCGCCCCGTCGCTGCACACCACATAGCTCACCTCGCCGCCGTAGTCGACGAGATGGGCGATGGTGGCGCCGAACAGGAACTCGGCGTCATCCGGATGGGCGGAAACGACCAGCACGTGCCGATGGTGTCCATTCGTAGACGCTTCAGGGTTGCTCATGGTCTCCCTCCGGGGCGGTGCCCGAGAGCAGGCCGCGGAACAACGCGATCCGTTCTTCCGACAGCGGTATGGTCAAACGCAGCACGTCCAGCCGTGGCGTGGGGTAGACGGACGCCGGTACCGGCCGCAACGCGCGGATTCCGCGGCCCTCGAGCAGGACCGATGCGGTCCCGCCGGGATCCGCCAGGCCGACCCACGGCAGGTGCTCGTGGTTGTCGAGGACCTCGATCCCGGCGGAGCGGAGGAGCCGGATGGTTTCGGGCTTGACGGCGCGGACGCGCGAGCGCAGAGGCGAGAAGACATCTCCCGTCGCCAGCAGCGTCATCGCGCCGAGCAGGGCGAGCTCGCTCACCTGCATCGGCGCGACGAGCTCCCGGACCTGGACGGCGATCGCCGGCGAGGCCACGGCGAAAGCCGTGCGCATCCCGCCCAGGGAGTAGCCCTTGGTGAACCCACGGAGCACGACCAGGTTGTCGGCGTCGTTCACCAGCCCCACCGCGCTCGCCGCCGGGCCGAGATAGGGAGCGGCGCTCTCGTCGATCACCACGGCCGCTCCGCAGCGTGCGACCGCCCGGACAACCTCCCCGAGCTCCTGGAGCGGGAGGAAGTGACCCAGGAAGTCGGGGCGGTCGAGGTGGAGCAGCGCGGGCCGCGTCGCTTCGAGATGTGCCTGCAAGCGCTCCCGGGTGGCAGGCCCGGCGAGGAGATGCACCGCGCACCCCCGCGAGACGGCCCAGGCCGCGAGGTCGGGATGCGACAGCTCTGGAGAGGCGACCGCTCCGCCGTCCGCCAGCCCGGCGAGATCGTGGAGGAGCGAGGTGACCCCGGCCGCGAAGGTGAGCTGGCCGGGCTCGAGCGAGATCCCGAAGAAGCGCGCGACGGCTCCGGCTCCCCGTTCGCCACCATAGGGGTCGTCGGTCGGGTAGCCGGCGACGGCCTCCGCGCCTCCATGGCCGGCCGAGCCCACGAAGCGTTCCCAGATCGAGGTGGGCGTCGGGTCGAGAAAGGCGGCTTCGTCCGGGGCGTAGCGCAGGTCCAGCCGGACCCCTGGCGGCGTGCCCCAGGACGCGACCGCCAGGGCCAGGGGCGGAACCGGCAGCGGATGGGCGAGGAGGTGGCCGTCCACGCGCTCGACGGCGAATCCGCAGCGCCGCAGCAGCCCGATCGCCGACACCTCGCCGGCCGCGTCGACGGGCGCGCGGCCGATCACCAGGACCCCGTCGTCGGCCAGGCGACGGCGGATACCTCGCAGCCTCTGCCGCCGGGCCGCCTCGGAGCTGCCGGCGGGCCACTCCCAATGCACGACGGTCTCTCGTTGCGAGTCCATGCGGCACCCCGCGGACGGTTACGCCGCACAGACCGGGACGTCGAGCGGCACCGAAAGAATCTCCTGAATCTTCCTTCCGCTGGCCGTCGCCAGCGCCTCCGCGGAGGGCTCGTACAGGAAGACGAGGTGCCCGGTCGGATCGTCGATGCGGGCGATCAGGCCGACCGGCGTGCTCCGGACCTGGGGCGCCAGATCGGGATTTCCCCGCGCCAGCTCCTGAGCGACTTTCTCCAGGCCTGGCGCATAGAACACCGGCGCCACCCCCTTCATCCGTCCGTCCTGGAGCTCGCGCGGCGGGCACAGATGCTGGTCGAAATCCTCGAGCGTGCGTTCCGGCTCGACGTGATGGGTGGCGACCATGACCCCTCCGGTGTCCCACTTGACCACGCCGTCCTCGTCCCCGCCGGAGGTCCGGCTGCAGGGCCCGCCTTCGAGCGCCCGCACGCCGAGCGTGTCGTGGTAGAAGCTCTGCGCCGTGCGCGAGTCCGGCACGAACGTGAACAGATAGATGAGCTCGGCGTCGGCCAGCCCGGGCGGCTCGGCCTGGGGATCCGGAGGCTGGGACAACCGCTGCCCGGTGCCGCCGCCGTTGCGCTGCCGGCGGGCTTCCACGACAGCGCGGATCCGCTCGCCGCTCGGCCATCCGAGCGCCTCGGTCGAGGGCTGGTAGAGAGTGAGCCAGCGGCCGTCGGGATCGTAGAAGTCGACGATTCCCCCGGGCTGGTACCAGTCGGTCGGGCGGAACTCGACGCCGCGCGCCTCGAGATTGGCGCGGGCCTGTGCGACGTCGTCGACCAGCCAGACGACGTCGGTGGAGTGGTCGCGGATGTCAGGGAGAACGATACCGTAGTCGGCGGCCCGGTTGAGCGCGAGGATCGTGTTGCCGCCATCGAGCTTGACGCAGCCTTCGTCCTCCTCGATCACCCGCAGCCCCAATTTGTCCGCGTAGAAGGCTCGCGACACCGCCAGGTCGCGCACATAGATGAAGACGTAGAGCACCCGCGTTTCGGTCAACATATCGCTCTCCTTTTCAGACCGAACCCGTTCGCGATCTCAATCACCTTGGGGCCACTGCTCCAGGTCAGACACTTCTCCGACGGCTCGTAGAGACAGAAGCGGTTGCCCGAGGGGTCATCAAACCGGATCGTGCCGCCGATCTCGCTGTACCCGGCGCGTGGGGTTTTGAGCTCCAATCCGCGGTCCACGAGCGCCGCCCGCATCCTCTCGATGTCGTCGGTATGGAAGACCACGAGGTAGGCGTGCCGGCGCGGCCGCCGTCCGTCCGCGGCCGCCGCGCCACGGACCAGCCGCAGCGGTACGCTGCCGGTGGCGAAGCAGGCGCCGCCGTCCGACCGCTCCACAAGCTCCAGATCCAGCAGGTCGCGATAGAAGCGGATCGAAGCCTCCAGATCGTCCACTGTGAGCCGCAGCTCCGTGACCACGGGGTGCGCCCCGGAATGACCGTTCTCCGCTGCATCCGGCAGGAAGGCGAAGTGATGGCCTTCCCTGTCGGTGAACAGGCGGTCGTCCAGTGTGCTCAGCCCGGAGCCCGGAGCGGTCAGGGACCGGGCCTGCCATGCCGGCGCGACGGAGAACACCGTCTCGAGCGCGTCCGATTCGTCCTCACGGAACCGGTTGGGACCCGAGAGGTTGAGAGAGAAGATGATCTCGCCGGCATCGTACTTGGTGACGCCATGGCGGTGGTGCGGCAGATGGGGCTCGATCTCGATCAGCGGCAGTCCGAGGAGCCGCTCGAAAAACGCGCGCTGCTGGGGAATCCGGTTCGTCTCCATGAAGACGTAGAGAAGTGGTGCTTCGCGCAGGCTCATGACTGAAGAACCTCCTGACTCATGAAGGCCGTCGGAAGCGGGCCGGATCGAGCGTGGCCGGCAGGGCCGTGCGGTCGCCCTCCACGACGGCGCGGGCGAGCGCCCGGCCGATCTCCAACGCCGGCGGCAGCCCGTGCCCGCCGAAACCGGCGGCGATCCACAGGCCCGAGCCGTCGGGCCAGGGCCCGACCATCGGTCGTCCGTCGGGTGTCTCGTCCATGATCCCGGCCCAGCGCCAGGCCACGCGCACGCGCGGAAAGCCGGGGAAGGCCTCGGGAAGGAAGCGCTCCAAGGCGGCCTGGATCCGGGGGTTCAGCCCTTCGCGGCCGGTCGTTTCGGCCACCGGGTCCAGATGGCGGCAACCTCCCAGCACCACGACCCCGTCGGGAGCCTGGCGCCAGTACAGGGTGCCGTAGTCGACCGCCAGCCCGGGTCCGAAAAGCACGGGGAGCGGCCGGGTCGCCAGCACCTGTCCCCGGGCCGGCGAGAGCAGAGCGACCAGCGGGCGCCAGAGGCGGGCGCTGGAAGCGCTGCAGGCCAGCACCACCTGCCGCGCCCGGATACGGAGCTGCGAGGTCTCCAGGTCGAAGCCGTCGCCGGGATGGGCGCGACGGAGGCGCCGGACGGCCGTACCGGCGGCGATCACGGCGCCGTGACGGACCGCCGCGCCGGCGAGCCCCGACACGAAGCGGACCGGATGGACAGCTCCGGCGCGGGGCATCCACCGGCCGCCGCAGAACGCGGCGCCAACGCGCAGGGAGAGCAGGTCCTCGCAGGCGCCGCGATCGAGGACCTGGACCGGCATGGAGGCGGAGGGCCGGGCGGCGACCTCTTCGTGCATGTGCTCCAGAGCGGCGGGCGAGCTCGCCAGGGCGAGGTGCCCGGGCTCGCGGTAGTCCACCTCGAGCCGCTCCGCGGCCAGCACGGCCTGCATCCCATCGAGCGATGCCGCGCTGCCCAGGACCAGGCCCGCGTTCCGGCCGCTGGCCCCCCAACCCAGGCGCCGCCGCTCGAGGAGCAGGGGAGCGGCCCCGAGCCGGGCCATCTCGTAGGCGGCGGCGACACCGATCACGCCGCCGCCGACCACGACCACCTCCGTCCGCGCGGGAAGCGGCTCGGGTCTCGGCGCCTCCGGCGCCGCCAACTGGCTGAGCCAGTAGGTGGGCGCCCGCATTCCGTTCCCCGGCGCGGTGCTCCGTTTCACGCACTCACACCCTCCTGCCGCGGGGTCGCGACCAGCTCCGGCGCCAGGCCGGGCAGAGCCTCCCCTTCGGAAACCGCCGTGTGCACCCGGTGACGGTTCGCCTCCCAGATCTCGAAGATGTCGGCAGGCGCGGCGTTCAGATGGTCGGCGAAGATCTCGTCGTCCTTCGACACCACGATGTCGAAAGCCGTGAGCTCACCGGGCACCAGCCGGCCAACGGTCTCGCCGGTCCGCTCGAGGACGAGCTTCACGGGACCCGTCGTGGCGTGGAAGTGGGTGCCCACCGGCGGGTAGTGATTCACCAGCGCAGGCCCGAACACGAGCGGCTGATCGGGATCGGTCAGCACCGGCCCGAGCGCCGTCTGGATCTTCCAGGAGACCCGCCAGATGCCGATGGCCGGGAAGTCCTGGCCGCCCTCCCCCAACGACTTCACCAGGCCGTCGTTCGGACGCGCGAAGTTCTGCTCGACGCGGATCGGCCCCAGGGCGGCCTGGATGAGTTCGCCGCCGTGCATGAGGATCTTCAGATACATCTCGTTGCGGCCGTCGCCGTCGAGATCCATCCGCGGGCTGCGATGCATCAGAACGATGCCGTTCTTGACGCTCATCGGGTAGTCCGTCACCATCCCGTCGACCGACAGCAGGCACGAGCAGACCCCCCTGAGGAGCTCGACGCCGCCGATCCTCGGGAAGTTGGAGTTGAAGCCGCGGACGACGCCGGTGAGCGCGTCCTTTTCCGAGCTCCGGAGGGAGAGGCCATTCACCAGAGAAGCGGCTGCCAGATAGCCGGGATTGTTCTGGGCTTCCATCTCGGCCTGACGGGAGCTCCACTTGAAGATCTCGATCACCTTGAGGGGGTCGCCGTTCGTTCCATTGCTGCGCAGCACCTCGATGGGATACCCATCGACCAGGCCGCTCTCGCGTAGGATCGCCCATTTGGCTCGCACCTGCTCCACGAGCGCCTCGGCGCGCGACGGGTCGGTGAAGTAGGTCTCCATCTGGATCAGGGATTCGTTGCGGTACGGGTATATCGACATATTGGCCTCCTTGAGAAGAATCTTTTCAGGTGTTTGTGCCGCCCGTCAGGGAGGGCACGGCAAACGGGGAACGCCCTCCAGATCACCGAGATCCCGATGCACCGAGACCGTGATCTTCAGGGGCTCGCCCACCAATTTGATCGGTACGTCGGAAAGTAGCCCGAGCTCGGTCGCGCGGACCTCGTTGAAGCGCACGTAGCTCCACCCCACCGTCAGCACGTCGGGCTTGCCGCCGCCACAACCCGCCGGCGGGTTCTGGCATGCGCAGCCTTCGACCTGGACCGCCTCTTCGGGGAGCCCGTCCAGCGGGCCGAGTTTCTCGAACACGAGCGTGCCGTCCGCCAGGACCTCGAGCTCCAGGCGGTCTCCCCGCTTGACGCCGGAGGCTTTCCGGATGGGTACGGGGAACCGGATGCATCCGATGTTACCGACGTACGAGTACGCCGTCGCGGCTATTGCACGCTGGGGTGATCTCACCGCGGCCTCCACGATTCGAAAGCCATCGTTCTGGTGTCACCGGAGCTGAAGGCCTCCATCAGTTGACGGACTTTGTTCTGGCGGCGGATGGCGTCATCTTTTTTTGGTGGCATGCTTTTTCCCCCTGGAGCTTGCGGCGGCATCCGTCACTGGAGGCACGCTAGAACGATGTGAGAAGGGTGTCTTCTCCCAGATTGCCAATTTTCAGGAATCTGAGCTCAGTCGCAAACTTAAAATACGGAGTGATCGGCACCTATTTCAAAAGGCAGAAAGGCAGTATTCATCTACTCTATTCTTGTTTAGCAAGATAGGAGAAGTTATAGTTACACTCAAGTGGGAGAGTTTTCGTGCGATCGTCAGGTTTACCTGTCAGAGAAGGAGCAAAAAGGCTCACCCCATTCGGCGCGTCTCGTTACTCGGATCAGCCCATTTCTTCGTTCGTTTGGAGAGATGAAGGAATGCTAGATATACAGCCGCCGATTCATAGACCCCCGCCCTCCCGAACCGACACGGTGCTCAGTCACTATCGCGCCGTTGAGAGAGTCATCTCCGCGATGCATCAGCGGTTGGATCAAGATTTTTCGCTGGCAGAGATGGCGAATGTCGCCTATATGAGCCCTTACCATTTCAATCGTGTCTTCCGGCAACTGACCGGGGTGCCACCCTGTCAGTTCATGAGCGCCTTGCGATTGGAATCCGCGCGACGGCTCCTGTTGACCAGCAAGCTCAGCGTAACGGAGGTCTGCTTCGAGGTGGGCTACAGCAGCCTCGGCACCTTCACCCGGCGCTTCACCGACCTGATGGGGCACTCGCCGCGTAGCCTGCGCCGCCTGGCGAGGTCGCCGATGAACCCGCGGCCGGTGCAGTCGCTGGTTTCTCCGGAGCCTGTGTTGGGGCACGATCCTCCCCGCACCAGCATCTCGGGCCGCATCGCCGCGCCCGCCGATTTCGCGGGGGTGATCTTCATCGGCCTCTTCGTCGCCCCGATCCCCCAAGGACGCCCGGTCGGCTGTGCCGTTCTGGACATGCCTGGCCCCTTCCGCGTCGCTCCGGCTCCCGATGGCTCGTACTACCTCTTCGCTGCCGGGTTCAGGGAGGAAACGGGGCTCTACCCCTATGAGACGGCCTTGCGGGCGGGAGGGCAAAGGATCCGTCGGCACAATGGCCGTACGCAAGGCTCGACCGATCTCAAGCTCCGTCCGGCCCTACCTACCGACCCTCCCATCCTGATGACGTTCCCGGCCTCGAAAATCTGCACGATTGAAGACGCCGCTGCATCGCCCTCGTGCGTGCATGAACTGATCACACCGTTGAAAATGGCAAGCAAGGATAAGAAACGGCTGACCCAAGCCAGGTAGCCTCTCTTTCGTTGCGATTGCTTACGCTCCGGCTCCTCGCGGACGGAGCCCCAAGGAGAGTGCCACCATGCAACCAACCGGCAACAATACCCCCGCCCTACGCCGCCAGAACAAGGCGGCTGTCACCCGGTTGCTGGCAGCGTTCAGCGCTGGCGACACCAAGGCCGCCGAGAACCTCACTGCCGCTCCCGCTGGCGCCGCCGCGGCGCGCGGCTTCGCGCTGCTCAACGAGCGGATCAGCCTGTTCCACGGGCACTTCCCCAACCTGCGTATGGAGCAGGAATCGATCACCGCCGAGGCGGACGTCGTCGTGCTGCGCTGGAAGCTCACCGGCACCAACACCGGGCGGGTCTTCGGGCGGCCGCCGACCGGCAAGTCGATCTCCCACCACGGGACCGATGTCTTCCGGCTGCGGGATGGCAAGCTCGTCGAGCATGCGCAGCACTTGGATCTCTACCGCCTCTATGACAAGCTGGGATTGCTCGACGCCGAGATGCGCGGCACCATCCGCGCCCGCCTCGCGCAGCAGGATGAGACGGAAACCGTGCTCGGGCCGACGGCTGTCGCGAAGCTCGCCGCGCAGCTCAAGACCTCCACCGCGCTGGCTGCGAACAAGACGGCGGTCGACGGCATCCGGCAGGCCTTCAATAGCGCCGACACCATACAGGTTGATAGCCTCATCTCTCCCCAGATCGTCGACCAGAGCAGCAAGTTCATGGGCACTTCGACGGCGTTGGTCCAGGCTCAGGCTGGCGCCAAGGCTCAGCCGCAAGACCTCGTGCAGACCAATGCTTTGCGCGGCCGCGAAGGCGTCAAGCGACAGATCAAGACCCTCCATGATCAGTTCCCAGACGTGAGCTTCGAGGACCTTGGGAAGGTCGCGGAGGGGGATATGGTCGTGCTGCGCTGGAATATGAACGGCACAAACAAGGGCCACATCTTCGGCCGGCCGCCCACCGGCAAAAAGATCAGCCATCGCGGGCTTGAGTTCGTCCGCCTGCGCCGCGGCAAGGAAGTCGAGCACTCCGATGCGGCCGATCCGTTCGCGTTTCTCGACAAGCTGGGATTGCTGGACGACGAGATGCTGCAATTCCTGAGTAAGGTCGGCCTGCGGTCTTACAAGTGAGATTGGCGGATATTTCTGACGAGGCGCCGGGAGAGAGGGGGGTGGCACGCCAGAAGCAGCTCTATTTGCTTTGAGGCCTGAAGGCGGCACATTCAGGAACGCTTCTCGGCAGGGAGCCGCCATGAACGAGCAGCCTGGCTTCCTCCGCCGCCACGCGGTGCGGCTGATGACGGTGGCGCTGATCGGCGTCCTCTACGGTTTTGCGCGCCTGCCGGCGCTGCCGGAACGCGAGCGGCAGGCCCTGGCCTCCCGCTTCGCCTTCACGCGCTTGCCGCTGCCCACCCCGCCGAAACCCGGCCGCAGGGTGCGTGAAGTCCATCCCGACTACGAGCGGATCTCGACCTGGATCTCCAGCGTCGGCGCCGGCATCGCTCTCAACGATCTGGACGGCGACGGCCTGCCGAACGACGCCTGTCTGGTGGACACGCGGATCGACCGGATGGTCGTGGTGCCGGTGCCGGGCACCGGCAAGCGCTATCCGCTGTTCACCCTCGATCCCGACCCGGCTCTCTTCCACGACCGGCGCACCATGTCCCCAATGGGATGCCTGCCGGGAGACTGGAACGAGGACGGCAGGATGGATCTGCTGGTGTATTGCTGGGGCCGGCCGCCGGTCGCCTTCCTGCGGCACGCCGGGGGGAGCCCCGCGCCCTCGGCGGCGCTCTACCGCCCAGTCGCTATCGCTCCCGCGCATGAGATCTGGAACACCAACGCGCTGACCAGCGCCGACGTGGACGGCGACGGGCGATGGCGGCAGCGGCCTTTCGGGCAAACGGTCGCCCGAGATCCACTTCGGCCTCGGCCGGCTGGCCGCCGGAACGCCGCTGCCGGTGGAGGTGGCCTGGCGGGACAACGCGGGCACCAAGCGCGCGACGACGCTTCGGCTGGCGCCCAGACGGCATCGCGTGGTGCTCAGCTCCGGCGCTGGGGAGGGCTGAGACATGGCTGAGAAGAAGGACATGCGGCTGGCGGCCCTGCGGCGCTTCGCCACCGCCATCACCCTCCTCAACGTCCTGGGCCACACGGTGCTCGGCTTCGAGCAGTCGCTGGCCCAGCCCGTCGTGGCCGTGCTGACGGCCT
>Ga0075434_100000158_pt1 | contig 42632 bp, 33 predicted proteins | sample RhiMethybrSRZTD3_FD_75298 | JGI IMG/M metagenome (GOLD analysis project Ga0075434, IMG submission 75298) | Populus rhizosphere microbial communities from Tennessee, USA - Rhizosphere MetaG P. TD hybrid SRZTD3 | ecosystem: Host-associated > Plants > Roots > Rhizosphere > Soil | place: USA...
CCGTCGACGTCCCAGCGGCGCCGCGCCGAGTAGCAGGCGCCGTAGTCGGTCGGTAACACCTCCAGGCGCGGCCGCTTGTCCGGATGGAACGTCCCGCGCTGCTTGCTGTCGGGCCTGATCTTGGCGTGGACGTAGTCGATGTGCGACGAGTCGATGTCGCCCTCGAGCGCCTGCACCCAGTTGCATTCCTCGAGCATCATCAGCGGCGGATAGACGTGGTCGGCCGGCAGCGTGTTGACCTCGAAGGCCGGGAACGCCGGCGCCTCGGCGCGGGGCCCCATGTAGGTCCACAGAACGCCGTTGACGTCGCGGCAGGGATAGGCGCGCGCGCGCACCTTGTCCTTGAAAGTGCTCTCGGCGGGCTCGTTGGGCATGTCGACGCACCGGCCGGACACGTCGAACTTCCAGCCGTGATAGACGCAGCGAATCCCGCAGTCCTCGTTGCGGCCGAAGAAGAGCGAGGCGCCGCGATGAGGACAGTTGGCGGCCATCAGTCCGACCTGGCCCCGCGTGTCCCGAAAGGCGATCAGGTCCTCGCCGAGGAGCCGCACCTTCTTCGGCGCGCCGTCCGCCTCGGGCAGCTCCGTGGAGGGCATGAACGGCATCCAGTACTGGCGGAGCAGGTCGCCCATCGGCGTCCCGCGCCCGACCCGGCACATCAGCTCGTTGTCTTCTCTGGAAAGCATTGGCTCTCTCCTCAGTGCTTGCCGTTCTCGACGGTCGCGCGCTCGATCGCCAGGAGCTTCTCGAGGTCGATCACACCGAGCATGTCCTTCTCGATGGGGCTCCAGTCGGGCTTCGTCTTCGCGTTCGCGCCGAACCCGTCGGCGAGCTCCTCGTACACCTTCTTCCACGCGGCGTAGGCCGCCAGCAGCGGCGTCGAGGGATCGGCGACGATCTTGTAGCCGAGCCCGCCGAGATCCGCGAGGCTCAGGCCGAGGCCGGCCAGACCGCCGCGGCCGGCGAGGTACATCAGCGGACCGCCGAGGCGCTCGGCGATCGTGCGCAGCTGCTCCGGCTTGTGCGCCATCGAGAGCAGCAAGAGATCCGCGCCCGCGCGGCGATAGGCCTCGCCCCGCCGGAGCGCGTCGTCCATGGTGCTGGCGCGGATCGCGTTGGTGCGGGCGACGATCAGGAAGTCCGGGTTGCGCCGTGCCGCGACGGCCTCTTTCACCTTGGCCGCCATCAGCTCGGCGGGGATCATGTGCTCGATGCCGGCATGGTGGTGAGCGCGCTTGGGGACGAGCTGATCCTCGATCTCGATCGCCTGGAACCCGGCGGCCTCGCTCATGCCGATCGTCCTGTGCATGTGCATCGGATCGCCGTAGCCGCACGCCCCGTCGAGGATCAGCGGGAGCGAGCAGACGGCGCCGATGTCGACGGCCGTCTGGCACATCTCGGTCACGTTGAGATTCGCCTCGAGCGCGACCTTCTGGTAGCCGGTCGAGCCGCCACCCAGATAGCCGGCCGGGAAACCGGCCGCCTCGGCCATCCGCGCCATCAGGGGATTGAGGACCAGCGGCGCGGTGACGGGCGTCGAGCGCTGGATCAGCTCACGGAGAGTGGGACGCTGCCGTCCGGCCGTCACGGGGCACCTCCTGCAGGATGATACACCGAGCCCGCGGCCGGCTCAGACGCTCCCGCGCAGTCGCGGGTCGAGCGCGTCGCGCAACCCGTCGCCGACCAGGTTGAACGCCAGCACCGCCACCATGATCGCGACGCCGGGCACCGTGGCCACGTGCGGGGCGACCAGCAGCACGTCGCGCCCGGTCGAGACCATCAGGCCCCAGGACGCCGTCGGCGGCTGGACGCCGAGCCCGAGGAACGAGAGCGCGGCTTCCAGGAGGATCGCGTTGGCCATGAAGAGCGTCGCGTAGACGACCAGGCCGGGCACGATGTTGGGCAGGATGTGACGCCGGAGCAGCGCCGGCGTGGCCGCGCCCAGCGCCCGCGCGGCGCCGACATACTCGGTCTCGCGCAGCGCCAACACCGAGCCGCGGACCATGCGGGTCACCGTCGGGATGCCCCACACGCCGACCGCGATCGTCGTGTTGAGCGCGCCGGTGCCCATGGCCGCGACGATCGCCAGGGCCAGCAGCAGATACGGAAACGCCAGCAGGATCTCGATCCCGCGCATCATGATCGCGTCGAGCCAGCCGCCGGCGAAGCCCGAGATCGTGCCCAGTACCAGTCCGCCGACGAGCGCGATCAGCACCGAGACGACGCCCACCAGCAGCGCGACGCGCGAGCCGTAGATGACCCGCGAGAAGATGTCGCGGCCGAACTCGTCGGCGCCGAGCCAGTACTTGCCGCCGGGCTTCGCGCGCTTCTCGATCAGGCTCTGCCGCGCCGGATCGTAGGGCGCGAGCCAGGGCGCCAGCACCGCGCTCAGCGCCAGTACCATGATCAGCGCCAGGCCGAGCACCGCCAGCCGATTGCGGCAGAAGCGGTCCCACGCAGTCACGCCCGCGCCCTCCGAGATGGACGAGAAACGCTCATCCCTGGCGCCCGATGCGCGGATCGAGCAATCCGTACGACAGATCGACCAGGAGGTTGATCACGACGAACGCGAGCGCGAACACGAGCACCGCACCCTGAAGGAGAATGTAGTCGCGCGCGAAGATCGCCTTCACCATCAGCCGGCCGAGCCCGGGCCACGCGAAAACGGTCTCGGTGAGCACGGCGCCGCCCATGAGCTGGCCGGACTGCAGGCCGAGCAGGGTGAGGATCGGAATGAACGCGTTGCGTAGCGTGTGCCGCGCGAGCACCCAGAACTCGGCTACACCCTTGGCGCGCGCCGTCCGCACGTAGTCCTCGCGCAGCACGTCCAGCACGGCCGCGCGTGTCATGCGCGAGATCATCGCGATCGAGGGCAGTGCCAGGGTCACCGCCGGCAGGATCAGGTGGCTCAGCGAGCCGGCGCCGCCGACCGGAAGCCAGTTGAGCCAGAGCGAGAACACCACGATCAGCACGAGCCCCGTCCAGAAGATCGGCATCGAGAGCCCGAACAACGAGCCCAGACGGGCGACCGCGTCGAAAAACGAGTTGGGCCACACCGCCGAGGCGACGCCGGCCACGATGCCGGCCGCGGCGGCCAGCACCAGCGCGGCGATGGTCAGCTCCAGGGTGGCCGGCCACGCCTCGGCGAGCTCGGCGGCGACCGGACGATTCTGCTGGATCGAGCGGCCGAGGTCGCCGCGGACGACCCGGCCGACATAGTCCAGATAGCGGACGACGAACGGCTTGTCGAGACCGAGGTGGTCGCGCAGCTTGGCGACGGCGTCCTTGGTGGCATGCTCGCCGAGCATCAAGGTGACGGCGTCGCCCGGCAGCAGATCGATGGTGAGCATGACCACGAACACCACGCCGAGCAGCACCGGCACGGCGAGAAGGAGACGGCGGACGATGAACGTCAACATCCGCCGCCTCCGGGACGCAAACCTACTTGTCGATCCAGGTCTTGGACAGGGTCAGGTTGTATTCGACGGGGTGGATCTTGAAGCCCTTCACGCTCGCGCGGGCGGCGATGATCTCTTTGGTCGTGTAGACCGGGATCCACACCATTTCCTTGCCGACGATGTCCTGAACCTCACCGTAGAGCTTCTCGCGCTCGGTCTGATTCAGGCTGCGCCGGGCCTGTTCAACGAGAGTGTCGACCCTCGGGTTCGAATAGCGCGAGGTGTTCCAGCCGGTCGGGGGCACTTGCTTGCTGTGGAACAGCGCGTAGAGCGAGTAGTCCGCGTCGGCGTTCGACGTCACCCAGCCCAGGGTGAACATATGGTGGTTGAGCGGGTTGCCGCGCACCTGCTGGAACACCGCGGCCCACTCCAGCACTTGCACCTTGGCCTCGACGCCGACCTCTTTGAACATCGCCTGGATCGCCTCGGTGATCTCGCCGTCCTTGGGATAGCGGCCGCGCGCGGCCAGCCACGAGAGCGAGAGCCGCTGGCCGCCCTTGACCATGATTCCGTCCGGGCCCGGCGTCCATCCGGCCTGGTTCAGGAGCGCCTTGGCCTTCGCCCGGTCGAATGGATAGAGCTTGTCGAGCTGCATGTCCTTGAAGCCGAACACACCAGGGGCCAGCACGCCGAGCGCCGGGCCCGCCGAGCCCTCCATGATGTTGTCGAGAATGGCCTTGCGATCGACCGCGTGCAGCAGCGCCTGACGAACGCGCACGTCGTCGAGCGGCGGCAGGCCCGCGTGCAAGCCGGCGAAGACGACGCGGATGCCGGTCGTCTCGTGCACGGTGAACTTCGAGTCCTTCCGGAGCGCCGGCAGCTGAGCCGGCGAGGGGAACAGGACCATGTCGGCGTCGCCCGTCTGGAGCGCGATCATGCGCGCGCCCTCTTCGGGGACGACCTTGAAGATCACGCGGTCGACCAGCGCCTTGTCGCCCCAGTAATCGGGATTGCGCTCGATGATCACGTGGGTGTTGGTCTTCCATTCGACGAACTTGAACGGCCCGGTCCCGACCGGCGCGCGGCTGAAGTCCGAGCCCATCTTCTGCACCGCAGTCGGTGAAACCATCCCCATGCAGTACATGGCCAGGGTCCGGAGGATCGGACCGTACGGCTCCTTGGTGACGACGTCGACCGTGAGGTCGTCGACGACCTCGGCGCCGTCCAGCGATCCGGCGAGGCTCGCCCAGCGGGCGGGCGGCGTGCCGCGAAGCGCCCGATCGAACGTGAACTTCACCGCCGCCGCGTTGAACGGCGTGCCGTCGTGGAACTTCACGCCCGGGCGGAGCTTGAAGCGCACCTTGGTCGGCGACATCACCTCGTAAGAGGTCGCCAGCGCCGGCTTGACCTGCATCTTCTCGTCGAGGGTCAAGAGCCCCTCGAGCATGTTGAAGTAGACCCACGCACCCGGCGCCGTCGTCTCGAGGTTGGGATCGAGCGAGACCGGGTCCGTCGGGCGGACGATCGTCAGGGTCCCGCCTCGCTTCTGCGCGTCGGCCGCGGGCACGAGCGCGGCCGCGAGCCCCACCACGAGGCACCCGATCATAAGGCGTGAGCGAAGGGTCGATCGCATTCGGTGGCTCCTTTGAGTTACCGCCCGTCCGGGCCGGTCATTGACGCAAGAGATCATCCGCCGCCGAGGCGGCCGCATCGAACGCGTGAACGGCGCGGTTGCGCTCGCGCACGAGCGCCGCGCGCGCGAACTTGAACGCATCGGTGTCGGCGTCGAGCGTCGCCAGCTCGCGCACGAGCTGCAGCCCCGCGAGCGGCGGGATCGGCAGCGCCAGGTCGTGAGTGAACCGGTCGCCGCTCGTATAGGCGAGCGGCACCAGCACGCGGGAGAGGCGCATGAGCCCGCGGTTGATGGTCTCGAGTCGGGCCGCCGGCGTCCGCGCGTCGACCGCGCCGATCACGGCACCGACGCGATCGAGGCGATCCACGAGCGCGCGCGCCGCGTCCACCGCGGGCGCCAGGTCGAACCGGGCGCCGGCGCCGGCCTGCAAGCTCTCCAGCTCGGCCAGGAGGGCCCGCGCGGCCCGGCCGTGCTCGAGGGGCAGGACCGGCGCGTTCAGCCAGCGCAGCGCCGAGGCGAGGTAGACTCTGGTGTCTAGCGTGAGCACGTCGGGATCGATCTTGTCGATCGTGTCGTCCTTCGTGTGCCACCACCACGGAAAGCCGGCGCTGCCGACCAGTCGCTCCATGGCGCGCGAGAGGTCGGTGTCCTGCTTGGGCAGGCCCGAGAGCGACATGAACGCCGAGGGCACACCGGCGCCCCAGAACGACTGATCGCCCGCGCGCGAGAAGCGCCGCCCGCGGCTCTTCTGCCCGGTGACGTCGGCCACGACGGTCTCGGCGAAGCGCTGCGCGTCTTCGGTCGCGTGCAGCACGGAGTAGTCGGTGGCGCCGCGCGCGCCGGTCGAGTCGACGTTCAGGTGCAGCACGCAGCGCTGGTGCAGCTCGCGCCAGGCGTGATCGGCGTACCACGCCGATCCGGCGTAGCGCCCGTGCGAGTGACCGGACCAGAACGCGAAGCGGATCCCGCGGCGCAGCGCATCGCGGCGGCCGGCCAGGAGCCGCGCCACTTCCAGCATCGTGGCGTTCGCGGTCCCGTTGTCCATCGCCCCGTAGTGCCACGAGTCGACGTGGCCCGAGAACAGCACGAACCGATCCTCCTGGCGCCCGGCCAGCTCGCCGACCAGATGCGGAATCGGCATCCAGCCCGTGCGCACGCGCGTCGTCATCCGCACCTTCACCGGCCCGCGCGCCAGGAGCGCGCGCAGGCGGTGGCCGTCGGCGCCGAGCACGGACAGGCACGGCACGGCCGGAATCCGCCAGGCGGTCTCGGGCGAGGGCGTGCCCCAGATCGTCGTCACGATCATGTTGTGCAGGTGATCCATGAGCACGAAGATCTGGCCCAAGGTGCCCGCCTGCTGCGCGGCCCAGGCGCGGCCGGGGGCGGGGAGCCCGTTGACGAGCGCGATCTTGCCCGCCGCGTTGGCGCGCGCGTAGTCGGCGGGGCGGCCGTCGCCGACGTCGACGAGCTCGCCCTCGAGCGACTCCACCGACGTCGAGAACGAGTGCGTCAGCCCCTCGATCTGCGCCCCGTCGGGGAGCTGCACGCGTCCCTCGAGCGGCAGGCTGATGTAGGCCTCGATCTCGCGCCGCTCCACCTCGACGCCATAGGATTTCAGCATCCGCTCGATGTAATCGAAGGCCTGGGCCTCGCCCGGGCTGCCCGACTCGCGCTCCAGCGCGCCGATGGTCCGCACGTGCTCCATGAGCGTCTTGTCCGAGATCTGGGCGCACAGCGCCGCCTCCAGCGGATCGCGATAGTCCCACGCCGCGGTCATGCGCTCCTCCGCCCGGCCGTCACGAGCTCGTCGATGTTGCCCCAGCTCATGACGCGCCGGCCCTCCTCGAGATCCTCGATCATCGCGATGAGCCGCTCGGTCAGCGGCATCGCGATGCCGAGCGTTCGCGCCTTCGCCACGGTCGCGCCGAGCAGCGCGCCGACCTCGGTCTTGCGCCGGCGCACCGCGAGGTCTCGCCAAATACCGGTCTTGGTCTTGGTGTGCTGGTGATAGTGCTCGGCGATGATCGCCATCGCGCGCTGGCGGGCCGCCACATCCCCGCGTGCGGCGGCGCGATAGTCGGTCGGCGCGTACTCGTCGAACGGCTCCAGGCGAATGCCGGCGGCATCGGCGACGCGCATGTTCTCCACGACGAGGCTGGTCAGCATCTGCTGCACGCTCGGCGAGCGCTCGACGACCTCGTACACGTGGGCGTCGACGACCGCGGTGGCCACCAGCAGCGCGCCGTAGACGTGCTTGGCCCACGTGTAACCCAGCACGTTCCCGCTGACCTCGGTGGGCGCGACGACCGCGAGGAGCTTGGCGAGGCCCTGCACGCGATCACTTACACGCCCGTCGAGCTCGCCGAGCACGAGGGCGCCGTGGCCGCCGTGGAGGATCCGGCCCGGCGCGATCCAGTCCGCCGCCCAGTTCACCAGGCAGCCGACCGTGCGAGCCGCGCCGATCTTCTCGGCGATCAACTCCTCGTTCAGGCCGTTCTGGAGCGAGACGATCGCACCGTCCGCGGCCAGCCGAGGCGCCAGCACCTCGAGCGCGCCCGGCGTGTCCTGCGACTTGACGGCCAGCAGCACCAGGCCGAGCCCGTGACCGAGCGCGGCGGGAACGATCGCGCGCACCGGCACCGTCACCGTGCCGTCGCGGCTCTCGATGGTCAGCCCGTGGGCGTTCATGGCCGCGACGTGATCGTCGGCACGGTCGACGAGCAGGACATCGTGGCCCGCGCGCGCGAGCGCGGCGCCGGTGACGCCGCCGATCGCGCCGGCACCGTATATCGTGATCGTCATCGAGTCTCTCCCGAGCGGATGAACGACATATGATCAGCGCCGCGGACCGTCGGGGAGGTCCCCGGCGGCCGGCGCAACGGTCGAGCGATGTGGAATGATGCGGCGGTCCGGCGGAACTGTCAACGGGACAGCGGAATCAGGTGCGGGCGCGCAACAGGAGCGAGACGCCGATGCCCATGAAGATCACGTTCGCTGTCCACGCCGCGATCAGCGGCGGCAGCAGGTCGGCCCGCGCGAAGGCCAGGGCGACGTAGTGAACGACCAGGTACCCGGCCATGATGATGATCGCCAGCCCGATGCCGAACAGGCGTCCGCCGCGCGGCGACTGCAGCGCGAACGGGATCGCCACCAGCACCATGACCAGATTCACGAGGGGGAACGAGAGCTTCGAATAGAGCTCGACCAGGTATTTGCGAATCTGAAATCCCGCCGCCTCGAGCTGCACGATGTAGTCGCGAAGCTCCCAGAAGCTCATCGCGCTCACCGGCTTCTGGATCCGGAGAAAGTCATCCAGCTCCTCTTTCAGGTCCATCGCGGTCCACCCGAACGGGACCGTCTGCACCTTGCCCTCCGGCCCGACCTCCCGGTACGCGCCGTCGCTCAGCTCCCAGCCACCGGCCGCCCAGTGCGCGCGACGCGCGTCGAGCCGGCCCGTCAGGCGAAACTCTCGGTCGAGCTCGAGGATCGTCACGCCGTAGAGGTCGCTGGTCGCGGGATTCAGGAGCTCGACCCGGTAGAAGCGGGTGTCCGCGCTCCGGACCCACAACCGCTGCCGCGACTGCAAATGCCGCGGCGCCTGGCCGCGGATCTTCACGCGATCGACCTCGTCGCCCCGCTCGTTCAGCACCGGCAACGCCAGCTCCTGGAAGAGACCCGCGCCGATCGCCACGACCAGGCCCACGCCGAGCACGGGCGCGCTGACCCGATACAGGCTCACGCCGGCCGCCTTCAAGGCCGTCAGCTCGTGGTATCGGCTGAGCGTCAGGAACAGGAAGATCGTCGCCACCAGCATCACGACCGGCAGACCGTCGTGCAGCGCCGCCGGCAGCCGGTAGACGAAGTGCTCGAAGATGTACATGAGCGGCGGCTTCACGCGCAGGTACTTGTCGAGCGTCTTCAAGAGATCGATCACGACGAAGAGCGACGCCGCTACCGCCAGCCCGATCCCCATGAACGTGACGTATTCGCGGATCAGATAGCGATCGACGATGTGCGTCGAGTCGCGCGCGCCTCCGGTGCCGTGACGCTGGCGCCACTCGGGCCGTCCGGGCATCGCGCGCCGGATCGCTTGGATCACCCGCCAGAGCGCCGGCATCGCCGGCCAGCGCCACTCGCGCGTCGTCGCGATCAAGAGCCCGAGTCCGACCGTGCCGAACACCGCGTTGGGCGCCCAGATCGCCGGCGTGACGGGCAGGCGCGCGCGCAGGGCCGCGCCCTCGAGCGAGGTCATCATGAGATAGTAGGTCACGAGGATCGCGAGGCTGCCGACGAGCGCGATGCTCCGGCCGCCGCGGTGCGAGCGAATCGCCAGCGGGAACCCCACCAGCCCGAAGACCAGCGCCGCCATCGGCAGCGCGTAACGCTTGTGGCGCTCGATCTCGAACGGGGCGCGGCTGTGCGGGTCGTCGCGATACTCCGCGATCTTCGCGTCGAGGTCGCCGAGCGAGAGGTCCTTCTCCGGCTTCTCGACGCGGGGCGCGCCCTTCAGCGGCGAGTCGACCGACAGGCTCATGTCGTAGATGTCGAAGCGCGTGTAGCGATAGCGCGAGGCGCCCGCGGCGCCGCCGGTCGGCGCGGGCGTGCCGACCGTCGTCTTCGGCACGTCCACCGGCAGGATGTCCGCTTCGTTGACGGCCCCGTTCATCATGCGCAGCGTGATGCGCCGGTTGGCCTCGTCGGTGAGCAGGCGCCCCTCGCGCGCCGAGATGATCCGCGATAGCGTCGGGTCGCGCTCGTCCGACACCAGGATGCCCCGAAGCGCGACCTGCGAGGTACTCACGTCCTCGACGTAGATCGTCAGATCGCCGAAGGTCGAGTTGAAGATGCGCTCCTGGAGGCCGCTCACCGCGCGTGCCTGGAGGATCCTGAACAGCTGCCGCTGGAACTCGCCGTTCGCGGCCGGGTTCACGATCAGGGTGAGCACCGCGGTCGCGCCGGCGATCAGCAGCGACGCCGCCAGCACCGGACGGAAGAGTCGTATCGCGCTGACGCCCGCCGACTTGAAGGCCACGATCTCCAGGTCGCTCGCCAGCCGACCGCCCGCCAGCAGCACGGCCACCAGCAGCGCCATCGGCAGGGTGTGAGCGAGGAAGGACGGCATCATGAACAGGAGCAGCTCCATCACCAGGAAGAACGGCACGCCCTTCGTGATGACCAGGTCGGTCAGGTGGTAGATGCGATCGATCACGAGGAAGAACGTCAAGAGCGCGCAGGCAAAGGCAAACGGCGAGATCAGCTCGCGTGCGATGTACCTATCCAGAACCGGGAACCGCACGAGTCTGTTGTACCATAGGCGGGTGAGCCGGCTTACGAGTGGAAGGACGCGGAAATTACTCGCCGGCCTCGCGATGCTCGGCACCGCAGCCCTCCTGATCGACCCGGTGGACGCGGCCGGTCCGCTCGACCGTCTGGACCAATTCAGGATGCTGGCACGGGCCCGATCGATGGCCAACGGCTCGGCCGACGCCTCGCCGGACTCCTATCGCGAGATGTACGCGCTCCTCGACGAGGAGATCGTCGAGAGTCTCGGCACCGGCGGCCTCTACGCCTCGACCGGCTTCCTTCAAGATCGGCTCGACGCGTTCGGCGAGGCGTGGGGCGCCGCCGCGGTCGACGTCGTGCGCGTCGGTCGTCTCATGGTCGCCGCGTTCCAGATGAGCGACGTGCCCGGTGTCAACTCGGTGCGGATCTATGGCCGGCTCGGCGGGGAGGCCGCGCTGCTGTCGACGCTCTCGCGCGAAGGCCGTCCGACCGTCTATCCCTGGGCTCCGGCGCCGGGTGGCGCCGCGCAGTTCGTGACCGCGTGGGAGGGCGCCGCGACCGGCCGGGGCATCCGCACCTTGCGCCTCGAGCTCGTTCGCCAGTACGGCGACGATCTGCGCGTCGTCTGGTCTTCGACCGACCTGTTTCCCGAAGGATTGACCGTGCGGACCTACTCGATTCGCGGCGACGAGATCCGCGTGCGCTACGAGCCCGATTATCCGGGTCACACGCCCGGGTGCGAGGGGCAAACCGAAACCGAGGACCTCTATCGCACCTCGCCGGAGAGCGGCACGCTCGTCCGTCGGTCCACTCGCGAGGTCAACGGCTGGCATCGCGAGCTGCGCGCCGCGGTGGCGCGGCTGTTCGACGCGCTGGCCGCCCGGGACGAGCCAAGCCTGACGAAGCTCGTGACCGACGCGCAGCTCCGCCGGCGTCTTCCGGTCGATCTGCGGCCGGACGCCGCGTGCGACGCCGCCGACTCGACGGCCAATCCTCAGTCGGTCTCGGTCGCGGCGACGGTCGAGCAGACACCGTGGTCGCTGACCTTCCAGCGCGGCGGTGTGGCCCGATGGCGCGTGACCGGCGCGGCTCCGGTGCTCCCGTGAGTGAGAATCCACTGAACGCGCCCGGTGGCGACATCTCCGACCGCTACGATCCGGCGGCGGCCGAGCGGCGCTGGTACCCCATGTGGGAAGAGCGCGGCTACTTCCGCGCCGACCCCACAGCCAAGGGCAAGCCGTACTCGATCTCGATGCCGCCGCCCAACGTGACCGGCTCGCTGCACTGGGGCCACGCGCTGACGATGACGCTTCAAGATGCGTTGACGCGCATGAAACGCATGGACGGCTTCAACACGCTCTGGCTGCCCGGAACCGACCACGCCTCGATCGCGGTCCACGTGATCCTCGAGCGCATGCTCGCCGCCGAGGGGAAAACCAAGGAAGACCTCGGCCGCGACGGGTTCCTGGCGCGCGCCTGGCAGTGGAGGGAAGAGTCGGGCGGCACGATCGTGCGCCAGCTGCGGCGCCTGGGCGCTTCGTGCGACTGGTCGCGCGAGCGCTTCACGATGGACGCGGGGCTCTCGCGCGCGGTCCGCGAGTCGTTCGTGCGCCTCTGGGATGAAGGGCTGATCTACCGCGACGACTACATCGTCAACTGGTGCCCGAAGTGCCAGACGGTGCTGTCCGACATCGAGGTCGAGCGCGAGGAGCGCGACGACGAGTTCGTCTACATCAAGTACGGGCCGGTCACGCTCGGCACGGTGCGGCCGGAAACGAAGCTCGGCGACACCGGCCTGGCCGTGCATCCCAAGGACAAACGGTATCGGCACCTCGTGGGCCAGACGCTCGAGGTGCCGTCGGTGGACGGCACGATCACGGTGAAGGTCGTCGCCGACGAAGCCGTCGATCCGAAGTTCGGGACCGGCGTCATCAAGGTGACGCCCGGGCACGACCCGATCGACTTCGAGATCGGGCGCCGCCACAACCTGCCGATCAGGACCGTCATCGGCTTCGACGGCCGGATGACCGCCGAGGCCGGACGCTACGCCGGCATGGATCGCTTCGAGTGCCGCAAGCGGATCGTCGAGGACATGAAGGCACTCGGGCTGATCGAGAAGATCGAGCCCTACCGCCACGCCGTCGGTATCTGCTATCGCAGCAAGACCGTCGTCGAGCCGCTCGTCTCCAAGCAGTGGTACGTGCAGGTGAAGCCCCTGGCCGAGGCGGCGATCAAGGCGGTGCGCGAGCGGCGCATCACGATCTTCCCGCGCAGCTGGACGAAGACCTACTACCACTGGATGGAGAACATCCGGCCCTGGTGCATCTCGCGGCAGCTCTGGTGGGGCCATCGCATCCCGGCGTGGTACTGCGACGCCGACGGCTCGGTGCACGTGTCGAAGGAAGACCTGCACGAGTGCCCGAAGTGCAGGGGCCCGCTGCGGCAGGACCCGGACACGCTCGACACGTGGTTCTCCTCCGGCCTCTGGCCGTTTTCGACGCTCGGCTGGCCGGACGACACGGCCGATCTGCGCACCTACTATCCCACCTCGGTGCTCGTCACCGGACCGGACATCCTGTTCTTCTGGGTCGCGCGCATGGCGATGCTCGGGATCCACTTCATGAAGGACGTGCCGTTCCGCGACGTCTACCTGCACGCGATCGTGCGCGACGCCGAAGGCCAGAAGATGTCGAAGTCGAAGGGCAACGTCGCCGACCCGGTCGTGGTCATGGAGAAGTACGGGACCGACGCCTTCCGCTTCACGCTCGCGGCGCTCGCGCAGGGACGCGACATCCGGATCTCCGAGGAGCGCATCGAAGGCTACCGGAACTTCGCCAACAAGATCTGGAACGCCTCGCGCCTGGTGCTCTCCAACCTCGGCGGCTTCGATCCGGCGCTCGCCAAGAAGACGCCGCCGGCGCTCGCCGACGTCTGGATCGAGAGCCGGCTCGCCGCCACCATCGCCGAGGCGCGGACGGCGCTCAAGAAATACCGGTTCAGTGACGCGGCTTCCGCGCTCTACCAGTTCCTGTGGCACGAGTTCTGCGATTGGTATCTCGAGATCGCCAAGCTTTCGCTCTACCAGCCCGAGAATCCGGGTCAGCGCGCGCGCACCCAGGCGACGCTCGTCCGCGTGCTCGAGGCGACTCTGCGGCTCCTGCATCCGTTCATGCCGTTCATCACCGAGGAGCTCTGGCAGCGGCTGCCGCACAAGGGCGAGTCGATCATGCTGGCGCCGTACCCGAAGCCGTCGAAGAAGGAGCGCAATCCGGACGCCGAGCGCCAGATGACGGCGGTCATGGACGCCGTCACCGCCGTCCGGAACATTCGCGGCGAGATGCGGATCGCGCCTTCCGCGGCGCTCGCCGCGACGCTTCGCCCGGCCCCGGAGGCGGCGGAGCTCTTCGCGGCGAACCGCGCGCTGATCGATTCGCTCGCGCGGGTCCGGCTCACGATCGACCCGGCCGCCACGCGGCTTCGCAATTCGGCGATGGCCGTCCTCGGCGGCTCCGAGCTCTACGTCGACCTCTCCGGCGTCGTGGACCTCGCCGCCGAGCGCCAGCGGATCGAAAAAGAGATCGCCAAGGCCGTCGAGCGCGTTGGATTCTTGAAGGCCAAGCTGTCGAAGCCCGACTTCGCCGAGCGCGCCCCCGCCGAGATCGTCGCCAAGGAGCGCGAGCGGCTCGTCGAGCAAGAAGCGCTGCACGCCAAGCTCGTCGCGAGCCTCGGCTGGGTCGACGACGGTGGCCGGTAGCACCCCCGGCGTCGTCGTTCGCCTCGACACCGTCGACTCGACTCAATCCGTCGCCTTCGCGCTGGCCGAGCGCGGCGCGGCCGACCGCACGGTCGTCGTCGCCGACCAGCAGATCCAGGGCCGGGGCCGGCGGGGAAGAACCTGGCGCGCACCGGCCGGAACCAGTCTGCTGGCGTCGATCATCGTTCGCCCGCAGCTTCCGCACGCGCTCCTGCCCACGCTCTCCCTCGCGACCGCTGTCGCCGCCGCCGAAGCGCTGCGACGCATGGCCCGCGTGGACGCCAAGCTGAAGTGGCCCAACGACGTACTCGTCTCGGGCCGCAAGATCGCCGGCATTCTCCTGGAGTCGCGCGCCGCCGCGCGCGCCGCGGCAAGCCCCTCCGAGGCCGACCCGAGCTCGCTCGTCACGATCATCGGGGTCGGCATCAACCTCGGCCAGCACGAGTTCCCGCCCGACCTCGCCGAAACCGCGACCTCGGTGGCCATCGAGACCGGGCGCGCGCCGAGCCGCGAGTCGATGCTGACCGCGCTGCTCGACGAGTTCGACATCTGGCGCGCGCGTCTCGAGAGCCAGGGCTTCGGTCCGATCCGCGAGGGATGGCGGCGGCTCAGCGACACGCTCGGCCGGAAAGTCACGATCGACGCGGTGACGGGCGTCGCGGCCGATCTCGACACGGACGGCGCGCTGCTGGTCGACGTGGGCGGCGGCTCCCTGACGCGCGTGCTCGCCGGAGCCATCAGCTCGAGCGACGTGGTGGGCGTGCCCGCGCGAAGCTAGGGCGAAAGGAGAACGGCCGATGCTGCTCGTCGCCGACGTCGGCAACACCAACACGAAGATCGGCGTGTTCGAGGGCCAGCGCCTGCTTGCCTCGTGGCGCCTCACGAGCCGGCGCGAGCAGACGGCCGACGAGTACGGGCTTTTCATCCAGACCATGCTCCAGTCGCGGGGCGTGCGCGCGCCGGACATCGACGGGGTGTCGATCTCGAACGTCGTGCCGCCGGTCCAGCAGACGCTCGAGTGGATGTGTGAGAAGTACTTCAGCCGGCCCGCGTACTTCGTCGAGCCCGGGCTCAACACGCGCATGCCGCTCGCGGTCGACGCGCCCCGCGAGGTCGGAGCCGACCGCTACGTTGACGCCTTCGCCGCGGCCACGAAGTACGGGCCGCCGCTGATCGTGATCGACTTCGGCACCGCGACCACGTTCAACTGCGTCAACGGCCGGGGCGAGTTCATCGGCGGCGCGATCGCTCCGGGGATCGTCACCTCCGTCGAGGCGCTCGTGAACCGGGCGGCGCGGCTGGCCAGGGTCGAGCTCGTCAGGCCCAAGGAGGCCATCGGCCGCAACACGACGACCAATCTTCAGTCCGGCGCGATCTACGGCTACGCGGGCCTGGTCGAAGGTCTGGTCGAGCGGATGCAGACCGAGCTCGGGGGAGGGGCCAAGGTGATCGCGACCGGCGGTAACGCCGCGCTCCTGACCGACGTGGCGCGGTGCATCGAGCGCGTCGACGACAACTTGAGGCTCGACGGTCTGCGCATGCTCTACGAGGAAGCCCATGCGACCTCGCCCGGCCGTTGACACCTCCGGGCCTCGTGGTTATACTCTACGAAATCTAGCGGGTCCTGGCGGGGCCGACCCCTATATACAGGACATCCAGGCGAAACCGGCGGACGGCTCGAAGGAGGCTTAGCCGATGGGGATGTGGGTCGGGCGAGGGCGCAAGGCCAGGGTCGCGTACGGATTCGATGACATCGCGCTTGTGCCCGGGGCGGTCACGGTCAACCCGAACGAGGTCGATATCTCCTGGGAGCTCTGCGGGCACCGTTTCGAGCTCCCCATCATCGCCGCGGCCATGGACGGCGTCGTCGGGCCCCGGCTCGCGACCGAGATGGGCCGGCATGGCGGCCTCGCGGTCCTGAACCTCGAGGGCATCTTCTCCCGCTACGCCAACCCCGCCGAAGTGCTCGAACGGATCGTCTCGGCCAGCCAGGAAGAAGCGACCAAGATCATCCAGTCGATCTACGGTGAGCCGATCAAGGAAGAGCTGATCCATCAGCGAATCGGCGAGATCAAGAAGGGGGGCGGCCCTGCCGTGGTCTCCTCGATCCCGCAGCGCGCCGAGCGCTTCGCCCAGATCGCCCAGGAGGCCGGCGCCGATATCTTCGTGGTCCAGTCGACGGTCACGACCGCCCGCCACATCGCGACCGAGTACACCCCGGTCGATCTGCGCAAGCTGAAGAAGCAGCTCGCGATCCCGCTCGTCATCGGCAACGTCGTCACCTACGAAGCATGCCTGGAGCTGATGGACGTCGGCGCCGACGCGCTGCTGATCGGCGTGGGCCCGGGCGCGGCGTGCACGAGCCGCGAGGTGCTCGGCCTGGGGGTGCCGCAGGTCACCGCCACCGCCGACGCCGCGGCCGCGCGCGACTTCTACTGGAAGCAGTCCGGGCGCTACGTGCCGATCATCACCGACGGCGGCATGACGACGGGCGGCGACGTCTGCAAGGCGTTCGCGTCCGGCGCCGACGCGGTCATGATCGGCTCCGCCTTCGCGCGCGCGATCGAGGCGCCCGGGCGCGGCTATCACTGGGGCATGGCGACGCCGCACGCAAACTTGCCGCGCGGCACGCGGATCCGCGTCGGCATCGCAGGCTCGCTCGAGCAGATCCTCTTCGGGCCGGCGTTCACCGAAGACGGCACGCTCAACCTGGTCGGCGCGATTCGGACGTGCATGGGCTCGGTCGGCGCGCGCAACATCCGCGAGCTGCAGCAGACCGAGCTGATCATCGCGCCGACGATAAAAACCGAAGGCAAGGTGTTCCAGCAGGCTCAGAAGCTCGGGCGCCCGCGGTAGGCGGGCGCCGATGTCGGCCGGCGCCGGCAAGATCGCGGTCCTCGACTTCGGCGGTCAGTACACCCAGCTGATCGCGCGGCGGGTCCGCGACATGTCCGTCTACTCCGAGATCTTCTCGTGCACCCATCCGCTCGGCGAGATCCTCGCCGCGGGCTATCAGGGCATCATCCTCTCGGGCGGTCCGTCGAGCGTCTACGAGGACGGCGCCCCGCTGCCGCCGAAGGAGCTGTTCGACGCCGGCATCCCGGTGCTCGGCATCTGTTACGGCATGCAGGCGATGGGCTATCTGCTGGGCGGCCACGTGATCCCCGCCGAGCGTCGAGAGTACGGCAAGGCCGAGATCACCCTGCAGGGGACAAGCCCGCTCCTGCGCAACGTAGAGCCGGAAGCATCGGGCCGAGTCACGGTCTGGATGAGCCACGGCGATACCGTGCTCCGACCGCCGAAGGGCTTCACCGCGCTCGCCAACACATCGAACTGTCCGGTCGCCGCGATGGCGGATGAAGACCGCCGGCTCTACGCCGTCCAGTTCCACCCCGAGGTGCTCCACACGCCGCAGGGCCGGACAATCCTCGACAACTTCCTGACCCTGTGCGGCGTGAACCGGGCCTGGTCGATGGCCGGCTTCATCGACACCACGATCGACGCCATTCGCGCGCAAGTCGGAAACCAGCGCGTGCTGTGCGCGCTTTCGGGCGGTGTGGACTCCTCGGTCGTCGCTGTGCTCGTGCACCGGGCCATCGGCGACCAGCTCACGTGTGTGTTCGTCGACAACGGACTTCTGCGAAAGGGCGAGGCCGGCGCGGTCGTCCACACGTTTCGCGACGCATTCAAGATGAACCTGATCCACGTCGACGCATCGCAGCGCTTTCTCGACGAGATTCGCGGCGTGACGGACCCGGAGATCAAGCGCAAGCGTATCGGCGCGGAGTTCATCGCCGTGTTCGAGGACGAGGCGAAGAAGCTCGGCGATATCCCGTTCCTGGCGCAGGGTACGCTGTACCCGGACGTGATCGAGTCCGTGTCCTTCCGCGGGCCGTCGGCGACGATCAAGACCCACCACAACGTCGGCGGGCTTCCGCTGAAGATGCAGTTCAAGCTGGTCGAGCCGCTGCGCGAGCTCTTCAAGGACGAGGTCAGAAAGCTGGGCGAGCTCCTCGGGCTGCCGCCCGAGATCGTCTGGCGCCAGCCGTTCCCCGGCCCGGGCCTCTCGATCCGGGTGCTCGGTGAGGTCACGTCGGATCGGCTCGATCTCCTCCGCGAGGCCGACGCGATCGTGCAGGAAGAGGTGCGGCGGGCCGGGCTGGAGCGCACGGTCTGGCAGGCGTTCGCGGTGCTCTTGCCGATCAAGACCGTCGGCGTCATGGGCGACTTTCGGACGTACGCCCACGTGATCGCGCTGCGCGCCGTGATGAGCCAGGACGCCATGACGGCGGACTGGGCGCGGCTGCCCTACGATCTGCTCGGCACGATCAGCAACCGGATCATCAACGAGGTCAAGGGCATCAACCGGGTCGTGTTCGACATCTCGTCCAAGCCGCCTTCCACGATCGAGTGGGAGTAGCCGGGAGCTCGATGCAGCACAGCGAATTCGTCCACCTGCACGTGCATTCTGAGTACAGTCTGCTCGACGGCGCCGCCCAGCTCGAGAAGCTGGTCGACAAGGCCAAGGAGCTCAAGTTCCCGGCCATCGCGCTCACGGATCACGGCAACCTCTTCGGCGCGATCGACTTCTACAACGCCGCGCAGAAGGCGGGCGTCAAGCCGATCCTCGGCTGCGAGCTCTACGTCGCGCCCGGAGGCCGGAAGGACCGCGGCTCCCAGGACGGCGGCTATGAAGGCGCCAACCATCTGACCGTGCTCGTGCGCAATCGCGCCGGCTACAAGAACCTGGTCAAGCTGGTGTCGCGCGCGTTCCTCGAAGGGTTCTACTACAAGCCGCGCGTCGATCGCGAGCTACTGGCCCAGCACGCCGACGGCCTGCTCGTCCTCTCCGGCTGCCTGAACTCCGAGGTGTCGCGGATGCTCAGCGCCGGCGACGCGGCGAAGGCGCGGGAGACCGCGGGCTGGTATCAGGAGGTCTTCGGCAAGGACCACTACTTCATGGAGGTCCAGGCCCACGGGATCGAGGAGCAGGAGCGGGTGATGGCCGAGACCATCCGGATCGCCAAGTCGATCGGCGCGCCGGTGGTCGGCACGAACGACTCGCACTATCTCGAGAACGGCCACTCGCGCGCTCACGAGGCGCTCCTCTGCATCCAAACCGGCACGAACCTTCAAGATACGGGCCGCTTCCGGTTCTCAACGCAAGAGTTTTACATCAAGTCCGCCGAGGAGATGGCCCGCGTCTTCGCGGAACTCCCTGAGGCCTGCCGAAACACCCTGGCGGTGGCCGAGCGCTGCAATCTCACGCTCGAGTTCAACCAGTTCCATCTGCCGCGCTACGTCGTGCCGAGCGAGCACACCCTCGACAGCTATCTGCACGAGCTCGCCCACGCCGGCCTCAAGCGCCGGTACGGCGCGAGCCCGGGCGACGCGATCGAGGCGCGGCTGGCCCACGAGCTCGCCGTCATCGAGAAGATGGGGTTCGCGGGCTACTTCCTGGTCGTGTGGGACTTCATCCGCTACGCGCGCGAGCAGGGGATCGCGGTCGGCCCCGGACGCGGCTCGTCCGCGGGGTCGCTGACCGCGTACTGTCTCGGCATCACCAACGTCGATCCGATACGTTACGGCCTCCTCTTCGAGCGATTCTTGAATCCCGAGCGGATCTCGATGCCCGATATGGACATCGACTTCTCGGACGACCGCCGGGACGAGGTCATCCGCTACGTGGCCGAGCGCTACGGCCGCGACCGCGTCGCCCACATCATCACGTTCGGAACCCTCGGCGCCAAGGCGGCGATCCGCGACGTCGGCCGCGTGCTCGGCATGCCGTATGGCGACGTCGACCGCATCGCGAAGCTCGTGCCGAACTTCCCGCTGAACATCACGCTCGACGACGCGTATCAGAAGTCGCTGCCGCTGGCCGAGATGGTGCGGAGTCAGGCCAATGTGAAGGAGCTCTGGGACATCGCCCGTACGCTCGAGGGCTGCACGCGGCACGCGTCGGTGCACGCCTCGGCCGTCGTGATCTCCGACGAGCCGCTCGAAGAGTACATCCCGCTTTACAAGGATCCCAAGCGGCCGGAGCTGATCACCGGTTACGCGATGGGGCCGATCGAGAAGCTCGGCCTGCTGAAGATGGACTTCCTCGGCCTGCGCACGCTGACCGTGCTCGCCAACACGGTGGCGCTGATCAAGGAGTCGCGTGGGATCGCGCTCGATCTGGACCGGCTCCCGCTCGACGACAAGAAGACGTACGAGATGCTTTCCGAGGCCAAGACGTTCGGCGTGTTCCAGCTGGAGTCGTCGGGCATGCGGGACGCGCTGCGTGGCCTCAAGCCCGAGCAGCTCGAAGACCTGATCGCGATGGTCTCGCTCTACCGGCCCGGCCCGATGGAGCTGATTCCAGACTTCATCCAGCGAAAGCACGGCCGCTCGAAGATCACGTACGAGCATCCCGCGATGGAGAAGTTCACGCGGGAGACGTACGGGATCATGGTCTACCAAGAGCAGATCATGCAGATCGCCTCCGAGATGGCGGGCTTCACCATGGGCGAGGCCGACATCCTGCGCCGCGCCATGGGCAAGAAGGACCGCGAGCTCATGGCCAAGCAGCGCGAGAAGTTCATCGCGGGCTGCCGCGAGCGCAACACCGTCCCTGCGAAAGCCGAGCGCGTCTGGGAGTTGATGGAGAAGTTCGCGGGCTATGGGTTCAACAAATGCCTCACCTCGGACGCTCTGATCGAGATGGCTGACGGCAGCCGCAAGCCGATCGCCGAGGTCTGTGACGAGGACCTCGTGCTGACGAAGGATGGTCCATTCCGGGCGTTCGGAGCTAGGCCAAGCGGAAATCGGCAGGTCGGCCGTCTCGAGCTCGCGAACGGGATGATGCTCCGGTGCACGCCCGATCATCCGATCTTCACGCAACGAGGCTGGGTCAACGCTGAGGACCTGGCCGACGACGACTTCGTCGCAGTCTCGCGCGAGCTTCCGTGTGGGCGGACGAGCGTTCCCGACCATCTGCCGGCACTACTCGGCTACGCACTGTCGGAAGGCAGCCTCGGCGACGACAGCCACTTCTATCTGTACTCGACGGTGGACGACGAGCTGGAAGACATGCAGTGCGTTGTCTCTGCATTCGACAACACGATCGCGCGCCTCGAACGCCGTTCGAAGCCCAAGGCTTCGTCCGTTCGCCCAAGCCGGATCGATCGAACAAGGCCGGCGGAAGCAGTCACGTTCCTCTTCGGGGACTGCGGCCTGCAGGGGCGGACCGCGACCAACAAGCGGATCCCTTGGCTCGTAGACGGTTGGGACCGGCACGCAATCGCGGTTCTCATTGGGAAGCTGTTTCAAGGGGACGGCTGCGTCCACCCCAAGACGGCGTCGATCTACTACGCAACATCCTCTGAGGGCTTGGCCGGCGACGTTCGCCGCCTGCTCTTGAAGCTCGGCATCCCCAGCACGATTCATCGGAAAAGCTTTGCCTATCGCGGCTCGCGCCGCGTCGGCTACACGGTCGATCTCATTGGGGGCCGCAGAGCTTACGCCCGATTCGAGGAACACGTCGGCGCGCATCTAGTCGGCGCGAAGCGGGCCGCCCTCTTCACGCTCGTGGCGTCGTACGCGGGTACGCGAGTTCTCCTTGCACGAGGAACCGTCGATATCATTCCGACGTCGATCTACCGAGGAGCTCTGCAGGAAGCGATCCTCAAGCGCTATCCCACACTGAAGGCCGGATGTCAGGCGCTGGGGCTTGCCTATCGACTCGTCTCGCCGGATCGAGCCAAGCGTGGCATGCGGCGTGACACGCTGGAGCATCTCGCCGAACGCCTGGAGTCGCCGGTTCTCGAAAGCTTAGTCGACCCAGCCATGGCCTGGTCGCGACCGAAGCGATTCGTCATCGACGGCGTCGAGCCGACGTACGACATCGAGGTGCCGGGTGCGCACAGCTTCATCGCGAACGGCATCGCCGTGCACAACTCGCACGCCGCCGCGTACGGGCTCGTCGCCTATCAGACCGCGTACTTCAAGGCGAACTACCCGGTCGAGTTCATGGCGGCGCTACTCACCTCGGAAATGGGCGACACCGACAAGATCGTGAAGTACATCGAAGAGTGTCGCGCGATGGGCATCCAGGTGGTGCCGCCGGACGTGAACGTCTCGGCCGTGCAGTTCAGCGTCGCCGGCGACACGGTGCGCTTCGGCCTGGCCGCGATCAAGAACGTCGGCGAGGCAGCGATGCAGTCGATCTTGAAGGCGCGCAGCGCCGAGGGACCGTTCAAGACGCTGGACGACTTCTGCGCGCGCGTCGATCTGCGGCTGGTGAATCGCCGGGTGGTGGAGAGCCTCATCAAGGCGGGCGCGTTCGACTCGCTCAGCCTCACGCGCGCGCACCTGCTCGCCACCACCGACACGGCGCTCGAGAGCGGCCAGCGGCAGCAGCGCGACCGCGCCGAAGGACAGGGATCGTTCTTCGAGATGATGCCGGCGGTGGCGCCCGCGCGGACCATCGCGCCGGCCGAGGTCATGCCGGAGTGGGAGACCGACCAGCGCCTCGCCTTCGAAAAAGAAGTCCTCGGCTTCTACATCTCCGGCCATCCGCTGGCGCGCTATCGCGGCGTCATCGAGCCGCTGGGCATCACGACCTGCGCCGACCTCGCCGCCAAGGGCCACGGCGCGCGCGTTGTCCTCTTCGGCCACGCCAATGGGCTCAAGGAGACGTCGACCAGGGGCGGCAACCGGATGGCGTTCTTCACGCTCGAGGACATGGAAGGCACCGTCGAGGTCACCGTGTTCCCGGAGCCGTTCAAGACCGCGGCGGCGTGCCTGCGCTCGGGTGAAGCGGTCCTGGTGCGCGGCCGGGTGGACGACGGCGACAAGGGACGCGTCGTGCTCGCCGAGGACGTGCGCTTGCTGGAGCAGGCGCTGGCCGAGTCGGGCGGCGCCCGCGCCAAGAACGGCGGCGTGAGCGAGCCCAACGCCTGCCGGATCCGCTTCGCGCCGGGTGACGATCCGAACGCCGCGCTCGCTGCCGTGCGTCAGCTCTGCAGCGAGCATCCCGGCCGCGTGCCGGTGTTCCTGCATCTCCTGATCGGCGGCCAGGAAGTCGTCGTGCGCACCCGCGGCCTGTCGGTCGACGGCAGCCAGGAGCTCGTGGCCCACGGCGAGACGCTCGTCGGGCCCGGCAACATCAGCGTGGACTATGCCGGACGCGCTTGATTTCGAGCAGCCGCTGCTCGATCTCGAGAACCGGATCGCGGCACTCCAGGCCGACGAGAACGTCTCGAAGGCGCGCGAGGAGATCGCCAAGCTCGAGGAGCGGCTCTCGCGGCTGCGCCAGCGGACCTACGCGGGCCTGACCGCCTGGCAGCGCACCCAGCTGGCGCGCCATCCCAAGCGCCCGCACACGCGCGACTTCATCAAGCTCCTGTTCGAGGATTTCGTCGAGCTGCACGGCGATCGCGTCTTCGGGGACGACGCCGCGGTGGTGGGCGGCCTGGCGCGCTTCGAGGAGCGCGGGGTCGTCGTCATCGGCCACCAGAAGGGGCGCGACACGCGCGAGAAGATCGCCCGTAACTTCGGGATGCCGCACCCCGAGGGCTATCGGAAGGCGCTGCGCCTGATGCACCTGGCCCAGAAGTTCGCCAAGCCGGTCGTCACGTTCATCGACACGCCCGGCGCCTATCCCGGCCTCGGCGCAGAGGAGCGCGGACAGGCCGAGGCGATCGCGCGCAACCTTCGCGAGATGGCGGCGCTGCGCACGCCGATCATCTCGGTCGTGACCGGCGAAGGCGGCAGCGGCGGCGCCCTCGCCATCGGCATGGGCAACCGGGTGCTGATGCTCGAATACGCGGTCTACTCGGTGATCTCGCCCGAGGGCTGCGCCGCGATTCTGTGGGGTGACGCCGGAAAGGCCGCCGAGGCCGCGGAGTCGATGCGGATCACGGCGCCCGATCTGCTGCGGCTCGGCGTCATCGATGCGATCGTGCCCGAGCCCGTTGGCGGCGCCCATCGCGATTGGGAGGGCGCGGCGACCCATCTGCGCGACGCGCTCCGCAGCAACCTGCGCGATCTGGCGGGGCGGTCCGGCGACGAGCTGGTCGCCGCCCGCTACGAGAAGTTCCGCCGGATCGGCGCGTTCGAAGAGGCGTCGGTACCGGCGAGAGGCGCGTAGCGCGCCGGGGAAGAAGGCTCCCGCGTCTCAGCTCGCCCGGCGCAGGAGCGCCGCGGCGACATCCTCGTCGGTGACCAGCACGTTCATGAATCGCCCGGCCACCGCGCCGCGTACCGCCTCGAGCTTCGCCCGCCCCCCCGCGATCGCCACCACGTAACGGTCGTCGCGCCGCGACAGCGCCTGGAGGCGCTCGCCCGGCACCGACAGCACCCGGCGCATGAGCGCGCGCAGCTCGGGCCGGTCCACGATGCGGCCCTCCTCGTCGAAGGGCTGATAGTTGATCTCGCCGACCACGCCGAGCTGGCGCAAGCGTCTGACGCTGACGCCGTAGGACTCGGCCAGCGAGCAGAAACCCGGCGTGCCTTCGTCGATCAGCCCGATGCCCACCAGCGCGATGTCGACGTCCTGCGCGGCTTCGTAGATGCGGCGGATGGCCGGATCGCGCAGCAGGCGCCGCCGCTCGCGCTCGATCTCGCGAAGCGACAGCAGGTGCTGCACCGGCAGCGCCCAGGCGTGCACGTGCGGCCGGTACTTGGCGGCCATCATCCCGACGAGCGTGTTCGGAAACAGATCGACGAGCTCCAGAGTGCTCTCGCCGGACAGCGGATAGAGCGCCAGATCGCGGAAGCGGCGCTCGTGGAGCTGGCGGATCGTCTGGTAGAGCGTGAAGCCGCACGAGAGCCCGACGCGGAGGCCGTTGGCGGCGATCTTCTCGAAGTAGGCGGCGGCGGCGGTGCCGAGCTCTTCCTTGACGTCACCGCGCGCGCCGGCCGCGACCACGACTGCGTCGCGCAGACCGAACTGCTCGACGAGACCGGCCTCGAGCTGTTCGCGCCGCGGCAGATCGAGCTCGACGCGCACGAGGCCTTCGTCGAACGCGCGCTTGAGCAGCCGCGACACCGTCGCCGCCGAGACGCCGAGCGCGCGCGCGATGTCCTTCTGGCTCTGGCTCTTGCGGTAGTAGAGCTCGAGACAGTGCACGGTCTGGCGCAGCTCGCGCGAGGTGAGGGGCGCCGTGTTCACGTGGTGATCACGCCTCAGAAATAAATTTCACTTCCGTAAATTTCTTGCTTGACGACCCCAGTGTACCTCGTTATCCTCGAATGCGAGCATCCAATTCCCGACCCTCACGCAAGGAGGCGTGCATGTCTGCGCGGCGCTACGGCCCACAGGATGGTCAGCCCCCCCAGAAGCTGACGGACTATCACCAGTCGAAGGACGAGCTCGCCGGGCTGCCAGTGACCGTCGCGGAGAAGATCCCGGTCACGAACACGCCGAACATCTTCTCCTACAAGTCGTACGTGTTCGCGAAGAACCCGGCGCTCGTGCAGCGGTACATCAAGGCCACCAAGGCCGACGTCGGCGGCGTCGGCGGCCACGTGGTGGCGGCCGACGAGGTGAAATCGATCATCGCCAAGTACGTGCTCGACAACAACAGCTATCGTGGCGAGCCCATCTTCACCTCGATGATCGTGACCCACACCGGCGACGACTGCGCGGTCACCGGCATCATGGCCGAGACCGTCGACATGTCGGTCGTCGACGAGCTCATGTGGGACGCGCTCCAGGAAGGCGCCACCAAGGCGGCCGAGCTCGGCCTGTACGGGCCGGGGCAGGATCTGGTGGCCGACGCGTTCACCGGCAACCTGCGCGGCGCGGGCCCGGCGACGGTGGCTCTGCCGTTCCCGGTTCGCAAGGACAACGCCTCCCAGACCGTGCTGGTCTCGTTCGCCGACAAGACCGAGCCCATGGCGTTCAATCACTACGCCACCGGCGCCTACATGCTGCCCCGCTTCAACACCGGCCTCGTCATCGCCGCCTCCAAGATGAAGCGCGGCTACGTGTTCGAGATCGTCGACCTCGACACGAAGGCGCAGGCGATCGAAGCGGGTGCCCATCCGCGCGATCAGCGCGCGCTCGACAACAAGATGGAAGAGCTCGCCAAGGGACTGCAGGAGAAGGTCATCAGCCTGCGGGCGCCCGAGGACCTCTACGACATCGAGGGCCTCACTCGCTCCTCGCGCTTCGTGATCGCCCGCGTCTGGAGCCGCAACGAGAAGGGCGAGAAGGACCAGCTCGGCTACATCTGCTCGGCCGAGCGGCTGCACAACATTAAGACCAAGAAGGGCTTCACCTACGGCGGCAAGGACGATCCGGTGCTGCTGGCCTTCGCCCAGGGCGACTGGCCGGCGCCGGGCGAGATCACGTCGCCCTGGGCCACCGCGCCCATGGTGGCCGGCGACTGCCGCGGCAGTCACAACCTGCATATCCTGCCGATGCCGATCAACTCCCAGACTTCGTACTGGTCGGGACCGATCCTCTCGGCCGTCACGCTCTCGTGCAACATCCACACGGGCCGGATCGGCGCCATCTCCGATCAGTTCGCCCTCGGCACGCCGTGGGACGAGGTGCGGCGCACCGCGTCGCAGCTGGCCATCCAGTTCCGGCACGCGCACGGGATCAAGCAGCCGGCGACGTTGCACGAAGAGGAGCTCGAGTACCAGGAGGGTTGGAAGGAGCGGCGCAACCGCCTCGAGCGGCAGTTCGAGGTCAAGCCGCCGATCACGTTCGGCAACGGCAACGGGCACGGCCCGGACGCCGGCAAGCAGCCGGCGGGCGCCCGCAAGGGCGGCCGGCCGGACGAGATCGACTAGTCCGATCGACCCCGCACTCAGCCTCGGGGGGAGCGCCGTCGCTCCCCCCGAGCTTTTTCAACCAGCTCGAGGTGCCCACTCGCCCAAAATCCCGGTAGGAAGCGGCTTTTCGCGCCGTTCGTTTGACTTGCCTGACCGCGGGTGCTACGGTCGGACCAACGCAAACGTGGGATTTTCCGAGCACTCATGGCCAAGCTCCACCTGATCACGTACGGCTGTCAGATGAACGAGTACGACTCGGAGCGTGTCGCTGGCCTGCTCCGCGAGAACAGGTGGGAGCTCACCTCCGACGAGACCGAAGCCGACCTGATCCTCGTAAACACCTGTGCGATCCGTGAGAAGGCCGAGGACAAGGTCTTCTCGAAGCTCGGCGAGCTCAGGCTGCTCAAGACGCGTAAGCCCGAGCTGGTCATCGGCGTCATGGGCTGCATGGCCCAGCTCCATCAGGGCGCCATCCAGCGCCGGGCGCCGTCGGTCGATCTGGTGTTCGGCTCGCCGGCCATCGCCCGGGTCAACGAGCTGGTCGACCAGGTCCGACGCGAGCGCCGGCCCGTGCTCGAGACCGGCGAGGGCCCGCTCGTCAAGATCACGACACTCCCGCCCGCCGGCGGGCGCCTGCGCGAGTTCGTGACCGTGATGGAAGGCTGCGAGAAGCACTGCACCTTCTGCGTGGTGCCGCAGACGCGCGGACGCGAGCGCAGCCATGCCCCCGAGGTGATCGTCGCCGAGGTGCGCCGGCTGGCCGCCGAAGGCTGCCGCGAGGTCACCCTGCTCGGCCAGACCGTGAACGCCTACGGCCGCGATCTGACTCCGGCGACCGATCTCGGCGAGCTCTTCGAGCGCGTCGCCGAGGTCGAGGACATCGCCCGGATCCGCTTCACGACGTCGAATCCGTACAACCTGACTCCCAAGCTCATTCGCGCCATGCGCGACGTGCCCAAGGTGTGCGAGTACTTCCACCTGCCGCTCCAGTCGGGCTCGAACGACGTCCTCGACCGGATGAATCGCGGCTACACCAGGGAGCGCTACCTCGACCTGGTCGCCGAGATCCGCGACGCCGTGCCCGACATGGCGTTCTCGACCGACCTGATCGTCGGCTTCCCCGGCGAGACCGAGGCGGATTTCGCGCAGACGCTCGAGATAGTCGACACCGTGGGCTACGACAACGTGTTCGTGTTCCGCTACTCGCGACGGCCGGGCACGCCCGCCGCGGCGATGCCGAACCAGGTCGCCGACGAGGTGAAGGCGTCACGCAACATTCGGCTCCTGGAAGTGGCCAATCGCGTGGCCGCGGAGCGCGCCGGCCGGCTGGCCGGACGGACGGTGGAAGTGCTGATCGACGGTCGATCCAAGAAGAACGCGGGAGAGCTGTCGGGCCGGACCCGCTGCAATCGCGTCGTCAACTTCGACGGGCAGGGAGACGCGTCCGTCGGTGACCTGGCGCAGGTCTACATCGACCAGGTGCTGCCGCACAGTCTGCGGGGGACACTCGCTTCCCAACCGGAGGAGACCGCATGTTTGTCGAAATGAAGGTCCGCGGACTGGCCCTGGACGCCGTCTCGAACATGCCGATCATCATCCTCCGTGACGAGGAGGACAAGCGGTCGCTCCAGATCTGGGTCGGCATCTTCGAGGCCAACGCGATCGCGCTCGAGCTCGAGAAGGTCGCCCCGGCCCGGCCGATGACGCACGACCTGATCAAGAACATCCTCGAGACGCTCGAGGCGAAAGTGCTCAAAGTCGTCGTGACCGACCTCAAGGAGAACACCTTCTTCGCCGTGCTCCATCTCCAGCTCGGAGAGACGGAGTACACCGTCGACTCGCGCCCCTCGGACGCCATCGCGCTCGCCCTCCGCGTGAACGCTCCGATCTACGTCGACGAGGAAGTCGTCCGCAAGGCGAAGAGCCTCGAGGTCACCAAAGAGGCGGAGCCCGTGAAGCCGGACGACCCCGATCAGCTCCGCGAGTGGCTGCAGAACATCAAGCCGGAGGATTTCGAGAAGTTCAACAAGGCCTGACGGACTTCTGCTCGTGCGGATCGCGCTCTTCACCAACAACTATCTGCCATTCTGCGGGGGCGTCACGATCTCGGTCGAGACGCTCCGTCGCGGCCTCGAGGCGGCCGGCCACGAGGCGTGGGTCTTCGGCCCCCGCCTGAACCGGGCCGCGGACGCCTCGGCCAAGGTCGTCCGGTATCCGTCGATCCCAGTGGCGACTTACCCGGAGTTCGCGCTGGCGGTACCGTACTCGCCTCGCATCGACCGCCTGGTGGCCTCGCTCGACTTCGACGTGATCCACGCGCATCATCCGTTCTTACTCGGCCCGGCGGCCCGCCGCTTGGCGCGCCGGACGCGGCGGCCGCTCGTGTTCACCTATCACACGCGCTACGAGAAGTACGCGCACTACGTCCCGCTGCCGCTCGGCCTCGTGCAGGCCGCCGCGCTCCGCCTCTCGGCCGGCTTCGCGGCGCGCGCCGACGCGGTGCTGGCACCCTCGACCGTCATCCGCGACGAGCTGCACGCGCGCGGGGTCCGGACGCCGATCACGGTGGTGCCGACGGGCGTCGATCTGGCGCGCTTCCGGCCGGGCGACCGCGCCGCCGCGCGCCGGAGCCTCGGCATCGGCGAAGGCGAGCCGCTCGTGCTTTACGTCGGCCGGCTCGACCGGGAAAAGAGCGTCGATCGGATCCTCGTGGCGTTCGAGCGCGTCGCCTCGACCCTGCCGGCCGCGCGGCTCGTGCTCGTCGGTCACGGCACCGAGGCCGAGCGGCTACGCCGATTCGCTGCCGGTCTGCCGGTGGCCGGGCGGATTCGCTTCGCCGGTCTCAAACCCCACGACTCGCTGGCCGAGTGCTATCAGGCCGCCGACGTGTTCCTCTTCGCGTCCGAGACCGAGACGCAGGGGCTCGTCCTGGCCGAGGCGGCGGCGTGCGGGCTGCCGGCCGTCGCGGTCGAGGCGCCGGGTTGCGACGAGGTCGTCCGGGACGGCGAAACGGGCATCCTCACGAAGGGCGATCCGACCGCGCTGGCCGAAGCCGCGATCGGGCTCCTGCTCGATCCCGAGCGCCGCCGCGCGATGGCGCGGCGCGCGCGCGAGAACGCCGAGCGGTTGTTCGACGTCAGGCTCCAGATCGACCGCACGATGGCGGTCTACGCCGATACGGTCGCGCGCTTCCGGTGAGTCGGCTCCAGGACGCGCACCGCCGGATCAACGCTGAGCTCGCCCAGGAGAAGGCGGCCTCGCTCGGCCGCGCCGGCGAGCGCCTCGAGGCCGCGCTGGCCCAGGTGGCCGACATCGGCCGCCGGCTCGACGCGGCCGCGAGCCTCGAGGAGCAGGAGCGGCTGCTCGCCGAGTACGAGAGCGCGCGGCTGCGCGCCGTCCACGCCCGCGCGGCGCTGCTCATTCAGCGCGAGGCGCTGGGCCTTCGGCACCACCGCATCGTGGACCAGCAGTTCCCCGAGCCACCCAAGCGCACCGCGGCCCGGCACGCGCGCTGAACGTAAGCTCAGCGATGGCGTGATGCACGAGCCCGCCGGGCGCGCCTTCGAGGAACAGCCGCGTTGATGTGGAATCCCCCGGCCGAGAGCATGCCCCGCGCCGGGCGCGAGCAGCTGCAGCTCGAGCGCCTGCGCGACACGATCCGCTGGGCCGTCGAGCACGTGACGTTCCACCGGGCGCGGCTCGGCGCCACCACCATCAGCGCGCTCGCCGACCTGGCGCGCCTGCCGTTCGTGTACAAATCCGATCTCCGCGACCAGTACCCGTTCGGTCTGCTGGCCGTCCCGCGGCGCGAGGTCGCGCGGATCCATGCCTCGTCCGGCACCAAGGGCAAACCAACCGTTGCCGCCTACAGTCCCGACGATCTCGAAGTCTGGCGCGAGGTGATGGCACGCGCGCTCACCGCCGCCGGCGCGCGCCGCGGCGACCTCTTGCACGTGGCGTTCGGCTACGGGCTCTTCACGGGCGGGCTCGGCTTCCACGATGGCGCCGAGCGCGTCGGCATGACGGTCGTGCCGGTCTCGTCCGGAAACACGGCGCGGCACCACCTGCTGCTGCAGGATTTCCGCCCCGACGTGATCGCGGCCACGCCGTCCTTCGCGCTCCACCTGGCGGAGACGCTCGCCGAGCAAGGTGGTAAACCGCGCGAGCTCGGGCTGCGCATCGGCCTGTTCGGCGCCGAGCCCTGGACCGACGGGATCCGCGCGGCGCTCGAGCGCGCCTTCGGTCTGCTCGCGTTCGACATCTACGGGCTGTCCGAGATCATCGGCCCGGGCGTCGCCGGCGAGTGCGAGGCGCGCGACGGCCTTCACATCGCCGACGATCATTTCCTGCCGGAAATCATCGACCCGGCCTCGGGAGAGCCCCTGCCGCCCGGGCGGGAAGGGGAGCTCGTGCTCACGACCTTGACCAAGCGGGCCCTGCCGCTGGTCCGGTACCGGACCGGGGACATCACGACGTTGAACGTCGAACCCTGCCGCTGCGGCCGCACCTCGGCGCGGATGGCGCGCGTCAAGGGGCGCTCCGACGACATGCTCATCGTCAAGGGCGTCAACCTCTATCCCTCCGAGGTCGAGCGCACCCTGCTGGCGGTCTCGGAGCTTGCGCCGCACTACCAGCTCGTGGTCGATCACGCGGCGACGCTCGCCCGGCTCGAGGTCCAGGTCGAGCCGGCCGCCGAGCTGATCGCCCGCTGCGGCGGCTTCGCCGTCGATCACCCGGAGATCGCGTCGCTCCGGCGCCGCGCCGCCGAGCAGCTCCGGCAGGCGACGGGCCTGGGCATCGAGCTGACGATCGTGGCGCCCCGGACGATCCCACGGTCCGAGGGCAAGGCCGTGCGTGTGATCGAGCGCGGGTAAGGGTATCCTTGGACAGGAGGATGCGATGAGCGACCAGGCCAAGGACATGATGGCGAAGATCGACCGGGGTGTCCGTCTCGAGTCGGCCGCGGAGATGACCCCTGAGTACCGGGACAACTTGATCCATCTCCTCACGATGCAGGCCGATTCCGAGCTGGCCGGCGGCTACGGCTACGTGCCGTGGATCACCAAGGCGCCGACCGTCGAGGAAAAGCACGTGGTCGCCCAGATCGTGAAGGACGAGCTGCGCCACGCGACCGTCATGTACGGCCTCCTGGCCGACCTGGGCTTCGACGTCGAGAGTCACGTGCGCCAGCACGACGAGATCTTCACGATGCGGATCGACGCCAGCCGCGACATCGGGACTACGCGCATCACCAGCGACAAGCGGGTCAACATCTTCTACTACCCGATCGACACCTGGGCCGATTTCATCTTCTTCAACTTCTGCATGGACCGTGGTGCCGGTCATCAGCTCGAGGACGTGCGCGGCTGCTCCTACGGACCGTGGGTGCGCGCGATCGACGGCATCTTCAAGGAAGAGAAGTTCCACATCCGTCACGGCGAGTACTGGGTGAAGAAGCTCACCGAGGACGGAAAGACCCACGCCGAGGCGCAGACCACGTTCGACAAGTGGTACATCCGCACGATGAACATCTTCGGCCGGCCTGGATCGCCGAAGAATCAGATCTACCGGAAGCTCAAGCTCAAGCTCCGCGACAACGACGAGGTGCGCCAGGCCTTCGCCTCGGAAGTGAAGGATCTCTGCGAGAAGTTCGGGCTGACCGTCCCCGCGTGGAAGCCCGTCTGGGACAAGCTCCCCGAAGAAGCGCACATCCCGGGCTAGGGTGCCGGTCCCGGTCGGCCTCAACATCTGGTCGAGGCTCGTCGAGCATACGTTTCCGTATCTCGACAAGACGCTCGCGCCGTTCGACTCGCTCTGGCTTCCCGATCACGTCCAGTACGGCGCCAATCGCGTCGCCGAGGGCTGGACGCTCCTGCCGTGGGCGCTCGCGCGCTACCCCGACAAGCTCTGCGGCCACGAAGTCCTCTCCAACAGCTTCCGCAATCCCGCGCACCTGGCCAAGATGGTCGCCACCGCGCACGCCCTCTCGGGCGGCCGGGTGATCCTCGGCATCGGCGCCGGCTGGAACGAGGAAGAGTATGGCGCGTACGGCTGGCCGTATCCGCCGACGCGAACGCGCATCGCGCAGCTCGCCGAGGCGATCGAGCTGATCCGGGCCATGTGGACTCAGGCGCCGGCGAGCTATCGAGGGGAGCACTATCAGATCGCCGGTGCGTACTGCGAGCCCCGGCCCGATCCGATCCCGCCGGTCATGGTGGGCGGCCACGGCGAGACCTACCTCCTGCGCGTGGTCGCGCGCCACGCCGACTGGTGGAACTATCCGTTCCGCGATCCGGCGCTGTACACGCACAAGCAGGAGGTCCTGAAGCGCCATTGTCGCGAGGTCGGGCGTGACTACGACACGATCCGCCGGGTCGTTCGCGTCGGCATCCTGATCGCCGAGACCGAGCGCGAGGTCGAGCGGCTGAAGACCGCGCCGAACATCCGCCCGATGAGCGACATCAGGCTCGCCGGCACGCCGTCGCGCGTGATCGAGGCGCTGCGCAACATCGTCGCGCAGGGCGCGCACCGGCTCACGGTGAACTTCGCCGACGCGCCGCGCCCGGAGGGCACGCAGCTCTTCGCCGCCGCCGTGCTGCCCCATCTCGGCTGATCCCTTTCCGTCCGATCCTGTTTTCGAATTGACAAGCCGGAGCGGAGCTTTGTAGAGTCGCGTCCGCGAATTCGAATCGAGGTGGCCGGCGTGCCCAAGAACATTCTGATCTTCTCTGACGGAACCGGGCAGGCGGGCGGTATTCCGGGCGTCGTGCCAAGCAACGTCTACAAGCTCTACCGCGCGTGCCCCGTCGTTCCCGGCGTTCAGGAGACGTTTTACGATCCGGGGCTGGGCTCTCCGCCCGACGGGGCGCGCTGGCGACGCTGGCGTCTGATCTACAACGTGATCAGCCAGGCCACCGGTCTCGGGATTTCCTGGAACATCGTCGACTGCTACGACGCCCTGATCAAGATGTACGAGCCCGGCGACCGGATCTATCTCTTCGGCTTCAGCCGGGGTGCCTACACCGTGCGCAGTCTCGGCGGCATGCTCGCGCTCTGTGGGATTCCGACGCGTAGCGGACGCGGACACGACCCGCGCGCCGACCGGCGCGCGCGCCGGCGACTGGCGTGGCGGGCGCTGCGCTGGGTCTACCAGATCTACGGCTCGAGCGACGCCAAGCGGCGCAAGCGCGCCGACCGGGCCGCGCAGTACCGTTCCCGCTACGCGAGCCATGTCGTGGCGCCGTACTTCATCGGCGTCTGGGACACCGTGCGGTCGCTCGGGCTGCCCGGGATCAGCCGGTTCATCCCGTGGCGTCACGCGTTTCACGATGCGACCCTGCACCCCGACGTCCAGCACGCGTGCCACGCGCTGGCCCTCGACGAGAATCGCGCGATGTTCCTGCCGGAGCTCTGGGAGGAGCTCGAGACCGACCGCGCCGCCGGCCGGATCAAGCAGGTCTGGTTCCCGGGCGTTCACTCCGACGTCGGCGGCGGCTATCCCGAGAGCGAGCTATCGGATCTGACCCTCGCGTGGATGATCACTCAGGCGACCAAGGTCGGGAATCCCGTGATCGTCGACGCGACACGCTTGAGCCTTTCCCCCTCGCATCGGGGCATGCAGCACGACGGCCGATACGGGTTGGGCGTCCTGTGGGTCAAGGGCACGCGCGTGCACCTGCGGCCCGAGCCCGTCGAGTGTGAGGATCACGTCGAGCGGCGCTTCCTCGAGACGAGCGTGCCGTCGGTGCGGGGCGAGGGACCGTATCGGCCGATCCCGCTCGCAGGCCATCCGAACTTCGTGAAGTACTACGAGGTCGTCGCCGATCAGAACCCGGGCCGCTGGCAGCGGCTCGGGACACTGCTGCCCCTTCGGTCGAAGGTCGCCCCGCCGGGCGGCCGCCAGTAGCGACGGCTAGCGCGTTCGGGGCGGGGTGGCCGGCGTTGTCGGAATCGGCCTGGGCGCAGGCTGTCTGGCGGCCGGCGTCGCGGGCGTTGGCGTCGTCGGCTTCGGGCTGGCGGTGGTCGGCGTCGCACTCTGACCCGGCGCCGGCGTCTGATTCGCCTCCTGGCAGAGCCGACGCCAGTCCTGCGCGTTCGTGGAGCAGGAAAGCGTCTCCGCGTCGGCTTCCGCGGTCTTTCCCGCCTTCCTGAGCAGTCGGATCTTCACCGGCCGCCAGCGCGGCGCGCCGCCGAAGACGGCCGACGCCTTGTCCGTCCACGTCAGCGCGGCCGTGATGTTATTGGCGTATTCGTAGACGGTGATCGTGTCCTCGTAGATCTGCGGAATGGGCTCGGCCGCGTTCAGTGCACGCTGGCTCGCCGCGGTGGCATCAGCCTGACGATGCAGGGACGTCGCCGCGCGCGAGAGGATCCAGTTGGGGTAGGCGTCGTTCGCCGTCGATCCCGACGCGGCGATCTTGGCCTCGGCAAACGACTCGAGCAGCTTGTTGGCGTCGAGCAGCTTCTTGGCCTGAAACACCGAGTCGTAGTTCTTGACGAGCTCCACCACGTCCGGCCGCGTCACGACGTCCTTCCAGGCGGCCGGATGCATGCCCGGCAGCTTCTTGTCCCCGTAGTGGCGATCGAGGTACTGCGCGGCCTCGTTGATCCGGTCTTCTGTCTTGGGATGGTTCATGGAGGCCGTGCTGATCACCTTCTTGGTGATCATGTTCCAGGCTTGACCCGCGTCCGTCTGAGCGGTCTGCCGGAGCCGCTCCAGGAAGGCCTCGTCCGTTTCCTTGTTCTGGTCCTCCCAGGCCTTGAGCTTCTCGAGCATGCTCACCATGGCGGTCGGCGAGTAGCTGGCGCGAATCATCAGGTCGACGCCCAGCAGGTCGGCCTCGCGCTCCTGGGATCGATTCCATTCCGGGACCAGCAGCTTGTCGTTGAAGAGGTCCACGTTGTGCCGGACGTCTTTGACGTTCTTGGCGTCGGTCTTCGAGACCGTCTTGGATTTGCTCTGCTCGGCCTTGATGCGGACGGCGATCTCGTACCACGCCTGCCCCTTGTGCAGAAAGTCGCTCCACTGGTCCGAGTTGTGGTGGGTGAGCAGCACGTGAGAAAGCTCGTGCGCCACGATCGCCGCCATCTCGTCCGCGTTCTCGAGGCTCCTCAGCCATCCCATCGCCAGGTAGATGTTGCCGTCCGGCGTCGAGTATGCGGCGAAGGCGGGATTGGCCAGAACAACCACGCGCCCGGGCACGCCGGTGACTCCCGAGCCGGCGAGCAGCTGGGTCCTCAGCGCGGTGAGGTACTGCGCGAGCGACATGGCGCGGACGAACCCGATGCCGTCGGCGCGCCGCTGCGCAAGGTCCTTCTCTTCGCCAATCGCCAACGGCGAGGCCTCGTAGCGCCCCGTCTTGAGCTCGGAGATGACGGGAGTCTTCTCGCCCTTGGCGGCCGGCATGATCGACGACACGCTCGAGGACACGCTCGAGAGATTCGGCATCCAGGTCGGTTTGCCGCTCTCGTCGGCTTTACCGGTCTGGCCGCTCGGGGTCGCGCAGCCGGTGACGACCAGTACGGCGAGCGCGAGCGCAGGTGCGCGCACTACTTTTTGCGGAGCTGGGGCTTGCTGCAATCCTCGCCGACTCCTCGGGTCGCGCCGACCTTCGGCTGATTCGCCGCCACGAGCGCGCCGCAATCGGTCGTGGCGGCGATGGTCTTGTTCGTCTCGACCGCGTAGGCGCGTACGCAATAAGCGGTGCCGTTGACCTTGACGCCGAGCAGTCCCGCATCCGTGGGGCCCGAGGTGACCAGCCACCGCTCTTTGAAATCCGACTGGGCAAAGTCCATCTTCTTCGCTCCGGTCTCGCAGTCGTAGAGCGCCACCTTCGGCGTCCGGAGCTTCGTCACTTCCCAGACTTCCTGCGCCGCGGCCGTCACGGCCACCGCGAGCAGCACCAGAACGATCACCGCGCTATGCCGGAGCACCGGCAGGCTTCGCATGGGTCTCCTCCTCGCTCTCGCGCTTGGGTTCGGCCGTGGCCACCGTGCGTTGACAGACTGCGAAGATCTTGTCGAGGACCGGCATGAGGGGCTTCGCCTTGCCCCACTGACGGTCCTCGGGATAGGCGTCACGCCGCTTGCGGTACTCGAGCGCGACGGTGTCGGCGTGATGCAACAGCTTCCGCGCCAACTCGAAGAAGGCCACGTAGGCGATCACGTTGCGCGGGCCCAGATTCACCGGCGGCGACACGAGCACGAGCGCGGCCAGTACCAGGAGCCCGGAGGTGGCCGCGAAGAGCAGGTCGCGCCCCACGACGACTTTGTAGACGAAGTAGCCGGGCAAGACGATCAGGAGCAACGCCGCCTCGAGACCGAGCCAGCGGTCCACCACGATGAACGCGACCACGGCCAGGATCGGGACCACGAGCGTCAGGAGGCGCTGAAGCACGAATCCCTGCAGGGTACCGACGGGCGGCCGCTCGGCCGGCGGCGCGAGATCGAGCAGGGTGATCGCGATCATGAGCAGCAAGAGTCCCAGCGCGGCCAGGAGGCTCGCCTTGAGCGCGAGCGCCGCGACGACGAGCGCGATGATCGCGCCGAGCACGATCCATTTGCGCGAGGTTGGGATCTCGGTGAAGCGCGTGCGGAACTTCTGGACGGCCAGGGGAGGCTCTTCCACCAGCAGCAGGATCGCCACCGTGACGAACAGGAGCATCGCGTCGACGACGCCCGTGAGCGGCAGGGAGATCTGGCGCCCGGTCAGGGACGGGATCAGCAACTCGCGCTCGGCACGCTTGTAGTCGCCGCGAAACGTCACCAGGTTGTCGTACGCCATCGCGTGGAGGTAGACACCCGGCAGCTCTTCGAAGACCGGCGACACGACGCGGTCGCCGGTCAGATTGAACGCGGCCCCATAGAACACCGCGCCCTTGTTGAGCACGCGGGCCACGTCCGCGTCGCCGGACGAACCGAGAAGATGCGTCACGGTGATGGTCTGGGTGTATGGGCAGCGCAGCTTCACCATCTTGGACGCGTTATTGGTGAAGATGCTGACGAGATGCGAGAACCAGGTGCCGCTGCGTTTGCACTCGGTCATCCAGCGCTGGTTGAGCTCGGACACGCCGTTACCCCAGATGATTTCCATGTCCTGCGCGCCGCGCGGCTCGAGCTTCAGTGTCGGCGCGGCCATGGCGAAGGCCGCCGTCGGCAGGAACTTGTCGCCGATCTCGAAGCCGTGGGCGTACGTGAGCACTCCGCTCGCGGCATACACCGGCGCCATCTGCGCACTCACTTGATGGGCGCACTCGAACACCCAGGGCTCCTTCGAGTCCGGCGGGGTCATCGGCTCGATGACCGCCAGATACACGTCGATCTTCGCATCGCGTAGATTGCAGATGGCCTGACGCAACGTCTCCGTTGCCTCGCGCGGGCGCTTGTCGAGGAACACGAAGTCCAGGAAAACCGCGCGTGGCTGGTAGATCGACAGCGCTTCGAGAATCTCGGCGTGCCGCTCGTAGGAAACCGGGTACGGCTCCTTGAGCATGCGCAGATTCTCTTCGCGGAAGAGGACCACGGTGGTCTCGGCCTGGCCGTGCGACGGATAGATGTACTTCACGATGCCGTTGATGACGGCCTGAGACCAGGGATCGAGATAGAACTTGATCCCATGGAAAACGAAGAGGATTGCACCGATCAGCACCAGCGCGCTGAGCCTGATCAACATCCTGGCGAGCGGGCGTGGACTTTGCGCGCGTGCGGGGTTGGCGCTATCCGGCTGCTGCGGGGCTTGCGCCTCGCTCAAACTAGTCCTCGCGTCTGGAGGATCTCAACGTGTCGTCGGCGCCTCGAAAAACCGTTCGCGGCCTCGCCGAGGCGCGCTCAGTCTAGAGGGATTTCTCCGGCTGTCAAGGCCGCGTCGAGTTGATCAGCGCCTCATTGGGCCCTCCCCGGGCTCACTCCGGATACTTGACATAATCCACCTTATCGGAAGTACGCGCCGGCGCCGCCGATGGCGCAACCGACAGCTGGACGCAGCGAGTCGTTCGGCGCCCGGCGACTAGGCGCCGAGCGCGGCCAGACGAGCTTTGATTGCGTCGAGACGAGGGCTCTGGGCGAGCTCCGTGAGCGCGCGCTTGTAGGTCGCGATCGCCTCCGTCTTCTGACCCGCGAGCTCCTGGGCTCGCCCGAGCCCCATCAGGAGCTCCTCGTAATAGAAGTCCTTCGGGCCCAGGCCCGTGAGCGCGATCTTGAAGGCGTCGACCGCCTTGGGGTAATTGCGCTCGGCCTCCCACGTGTAGGCCACGCCGCCCTGGCTCAGGATCCGGAGCGTGCGCGGCGCGCCCTGGGCGACGGCGAGCTCCCAGGCGCCGCGCGCCTGCGCGTACTGCTGGGCGTCGAATCTCAGGTTCCCGAGCTCGTACGCCACCTGAGCCGCGCCCGAACCCGAGGGATATTCCTTGAGCGCCGCCTCGAGCTCGCGGATGCCCGTGTCCCGCGCTTCCGCGGTGGCCTGGGGGCCGAGCGCGGGCTGCGCCCGGGTCAACGCGTCGGCGTACGCGGCCATCGCGTGCCGCTGCGAGACCGTGTGCCAGTACCAGCCACCGGACGCGAGCGCGGCCACGACCAGCACCGCCACGCCGGCGAGCATCAGCGTGCGCCCGCCCGGCCAGGTCAGCGTGAGCATGTCGTCATCGTATGCGAAGTCCCCGACGGTACTGGCGCCCGCATGAGCCGCACCGCCGCCAGCCCTGGGTCGATGCGCGTCGCACGAGATGTCCGCAGTGCGGGCAGCGCTGAAATGTCGCCCAGGCGAACAGGAGACCGATTCCGGCCGCGAGCGCGATGCCCACCATCAGCGTGAGGTCCACCGATCGAGAGCCTCAGAGCTCGACGAAAACGTCGCCGTCTTCGACGGCGACTGCGAAGCACGTCATCTTGACGGCGGGATTGTTGGCGTTGGCGCCGGTCGTGACGTCCCAGCGCCAGGCGTGCCACGGACACGAGACGAAGCGGCCTTCGAGATCGCCTTCGCCGAGCGGACCGCCGCGATGGATGCACGCGTTGTCCATCGCGTAGAACGCGCCGTCCACGTTGAAGAGCGCCAGATCCTTGCCCTCCACCTCGACGACGCGGCCCTCGCCCGCCGGCACGTCGTCCACCGCCGCGACCCGAACGCGCCGGCTAGCCATGTTTCCCGTTCACCGTCCCCCTCGACTTGGCCGCCGCGCCGCGCGGCCCTCGGACCTGACGCCAGCGAAAACAGTCGCGCAGGTGATCGTTCACCATGCCGGTCGCCTGCATGAAAGCGTAACAGATCGTCGGACCGACGAAGCGGAACCCGCGCTTGAGCAGGTCGCGGCTCATCGCGCGCGAGGCATCGGTCTCCGCCGGAGACTCGCCCAGACGCCGCCAGGCGTTCTGCAACGGTCGCCCGCCGACGAACTGCCAGATGTACTTGTCGAAGCTGCCGTACTCGCGCTGGATCTCGAGGAACGCGCGCGCGTTGGCGATCGTGGCCTCGATCTTCGCCCGGTTGCGGACGATGCCGGCGTCGTTCATGAGGCGCGCGACGCGCGCGGCGGAGTACCGGCTGACCTTCTTGGGGTCGAACTGGTCGAAGGCCTTCCGGTATCCGGGGCGTTTCTTGAGAATCGTCGACCAGCTGAGCCCGGCCTGAGCGCCCTCCAGGATCAGCAGCTCGAACAGCAGCCGGTCCTGGTGCACCGGGACACCCCACTCACGATCGTGATAGGCGATGTCGAGCTCACCCCGGGCCCAGCCGCAGCGACGCTTGTCCACGAACCCTCGGGCCACGATGGTACTACCGCGCGATGACCTGAACCTTCACTTCGGTCGCGCCCGCGACCGTGCGGTAGAGCGGTCACCGTCCGCGATACGTCGCGACCAGGTCGTCGGCCTGGGCCTGGCTGACTCCCGCGATCTCGAAGGTCATCGTCACCAGCGCGAACCGGTTCGGCTCCGCCGCCGTCCGCGCGCCCTCGATGGTCACGTCGAGCCCGGTCATCGGGATGCCGGACTCCTTCGCGTGCATCTCGATCAGGGTGACGCCGCACGACGAGACGCCGGCCAGGAACGCCTCGCTGTTCGTGAAGGCGTCGGCCTGCGGCCGGGACGACGAATCGAGGAACAGCCGGTGACCTCGCGCCTCGCTCCGGGCGCGCCCGAGGACCCCGCTGCTGGAGGATCGCACCGCGTCGACCTTCATGTCGCTCATCCTGATCCCTCCTCTGAGGTGTTGTCGTATTACTTCGCGATATAACACATCTCGCACCGATCAGGTCGCGGCTGACTTTTTCCTGAATGCCCCGGGCTGCCGATCGCCTACGATGGATTTTGATGCCGCCAGCGCCCCGCAACAACTCACTGCAGCAAGCCGCCTCGGCCGTGTTCGCGGTGACCACGGTCGTGCCGCTGCTGATCTTCGTGTGGACGTTGCACCGGATCGGGTCGCTCTCCCTGATCCAGTCCCAGGTCGGGCTGGGACTGGCTCTTGGCATCGCTCTGCTGGGCTTCTACATCTTCCGGCGGCTGATGGGCCAGATGTCGGAGCTCATCCGGGGCCTCGGCAGAGCGGTCGCTCGATCGAGCTCCGACGGCCGACCCGACGCTCAGGACCGCGCCCCTGGACTGATCGCCGAGTACAAGCCGCCCGCCACCGCGGCGGTCCCCCACCCCGCGACCGCGGTCGCGGCGGCGCGCCCGGCGCCGTCCGCGGTCCGCGAAGCTGCCGCGATCGCGCCGTCCGCCGCGGCGGCCACCACCGCGCCGGTCGTGGAGTTCGAAGCGCCCCGCCCGCAGAGCGTACCCGGACTCGGGATGATCCAGGAAGTCGACGATCTGAGCCGCGCGATGGCCAAGCTCTGGATGGGAGAAGCCGCCGCCTACCAGGGTCGCCGCGTCTCCCTGTCCATCATGAACTCCCGCGTGCCGATCACCGGCACGCTCATCGATCTCACGCAAGACGGGCTCCTGATCGAGCAGGACGGCGGCGGCCAGGTCGCTGTCAGCTATAGCCGCCTCTCCGGAATCGACGCCGCGTAGCCGTTCGATCTTCGTCTGGCCGCACACCCCGAACTGACGTAGGATATCGCCCACGTTCACGAGCGTCGTTCTCGGTCGGCCCTTCGCCGCCGCGAGCGGGGCCCCGCCGTCCCAGGCGACTTATGACGCGAAGGAGCACGCGATGCCGTACGACCTGATCGTCAAGAACGGCACGGTGATCGACGGATCCGGACTGCCCCGCTATCGAGCCGACGTCGCAGTCCGTCACGGCCGGATCGCGGCCATCGGGCGCATCCGCGAGGCCGCGCGCGAGGTCGTCGACGCCGACGGCCAGGTCGTCAGCCCGGGCTTCATCGACGGCCACACGCACATGGACGCCCAGGTCTTCTGGGATCCCTACGGCACGTGCTCGTGCTGGCACGGCGTCACCTCGGTCGTGATGGGCAACTGCGGCTTCACCCTGGCGCCGTGCGGTAAACCCGAGCGCCATCTCGTCGTGCGCAATCTCGAGCGCGCCGAGGACATCGCCGCCGAGGCGATGGACGCCGGCATCGATTGGACATGGACGACGTTCCCCGAGTTCCTCGACCGCGTCGAGCGGCTCCCCAAGGGCATCAACTACGCGGGCTACATCGGTCACTCGGCGCTCCGTACCTACGTCATGGGCGAGCGCGCGTTCGAGAAGGAAGCCGGGGAGGACGATCTGCGCGCGATGGAGCGCGAGCTGCGCGACGCCATCCGTGCCGGCGCGATCGGCTTCACGACCTCGCGCTCGCCGAGCCACGAGACGCCCGATCGCCGTCCCGTCGCCAGCCGCCTGGCC
>Ga0075434_100000159_pt1 | contig 42604 bp, 45 predicted proteins | sample RhiMethybrSRZTD3_FD_75298 | JGI IMG/M metagenome (GOLD analysis project Ga0075434, IMG submission 75298) | Populus rhizosphere microbial communities from Tennessee, USA - Rhizosphere MetaG P. TD hybrid SRZTD3 | ecosystem: Host-associated > Plants > Roots > Rhizosphere > Soil | place: USA...
CGCACCGGCGCGCCCGGCCCGAGCTTCATCACCCCGTCGGTGATCACGCGCTCGCCGCCGTTCAGGCCCGAGGCGATGATCCAGTCGTCGCCCGCCCATTCGCCCACCTGGACGGGGCGCGGCTCAGCCGTATTCGAATCGGTGACGACAAAGACGAACTTCCCCTTGGGCCCCTCCAGCACCGAGCGCTGCGGCACGGTGATGGCGTTGGGGCGCTGCGCGCCCTTGAGGATCACGCGCACGAACTCGCCGGGACGCAGCGCCGCGTCGGGGTTGGGCAGCTCGGCGCGCGCCTCGCGCGTGCCGGTGTTGGTCGAGACGCGCACGTCGGAGAAGTTCAGGTGCCCGGTCTGCGGGAAGATCGAGCCGTCGGCGCGGCGCACCTGCACCTCGAACTTGCCGTCGTGCGGCAGCTCGAGCCTGCCGGCCTGCACTTCCTTCTGGATCGCGGCCTGCTCGTTGTCGGGAATGCCGAAGCCGACCCAGATCGGATCGACCTGCACGACCGTCGTCAGCAGCACGTCCGGGCCGGAGACGAGCGAGCCCTCGGAGCGCTGCGAGCGGCTCGACAGCCCGTTGATCGGCGACTCGACCCTGGTGTAGCTCAGGTTGAGGCGCGCTTCGACGAGGCGCGCGCGCGCCGCCTTGAGGTCGGCGTTGCCGATCTGCTCGGCCGACACCGCGTCGTCGGCCTCCTTCTGGCTCACCGCCTTCTCGGCATAGAGCGGCTTCAGGCGCGCGGCGTTGCGCTGCGCCTGCGCGAGGCGCGCCTCGGCGGCGGCGACATCGGCCTGCGCGCGCGCGAGCACTGCCTCGTAAGGCGCCGGGTCGATGGTGAAGAGCGACTGGCCCTGCTGCACGGGCTCGCCTTCCTTGAAATTCCGGGAGATCAGGATGCCGGTCACGCGCGCGCGCACCTCCACCTCGCGCGAGCCGATGACCTGGCCGACGTACTCGTAGCTCACCGGCAGCGCCTTCGGCGCCACGGCCATCACGTTCACCTCCGGCGCCATGCCCATGCCCGGCGGGCCGCCCTTGGCGCCCTTCTTCTCCGAGCCGTTGGATGGGCTGCACGCCGCCAGCGCAATGGCCAGCGCGGCGGCGACGGAAAGCACGACGAGACTGCGCATCAGAGGACTCCGGGATTAAGCGCTTGCCTGCAGTGTTACCGAGTAGTAACATCGATGGTACTGATCAGTAACATGGATTGTCAAGCGTGCCCAGAGTGAAGGAAAAAGCCTCGGCCCCGCCGCGGGAGCGGATCCTGCAGGCGGCGCGCGAGCTCTTCTACCGCGACGGCATCAACGCGGTGAGCGTCGATGCGGTGGCCGCGGCCGCCGGCACCAACAAGATGACGCTCTACCGGCAGTTCACCTCCAAGGACGCGCTGGTGGCCGAGTACCTGAGCGAGCTCGCGGCGCGCGCCGACGAAGTATGGGAAACCGCGCGCGCCGGGCATCCCGGCGACGCGCAGGCGCAGCTCCGCGCAGTGCTCAAGCGCGTGTCGCAGTTCGCCGACGAGTGCACCGGGCGCGGCTGTGCGCTCGCCAACGTCGCAGTCGAGCTGGGCGAGCGCAACCATCCGGCGCGCCGCATCATCGAGGCGCACAAGCGCAAGAGCCGAGAGCGGCTGGTCAAGCTCTGTCGCGAAGCCGGCTACGTGCAGCCCGAGCGCCTCGCCGACGAGCTCTTCCTCCTGGTCGAAGGCGCGCGCGTCAGCCTGCAGAGCGCCGGCAAGCAAGGGCCGGGCTCGCGCCTCTTCGCCGTCGCCGAGCAGCTCCTGCGCAGCACGCCCAGGCGCCGCCAAAGGACACTCTTATGAAGAAAACTCTTGCCGCCATCGTCCTCGTGTTGCCGCTTTGCGGCTTCGCCGCGGATCCCACGCCTGGCTCGGTGGCGAGAAAGGTCTCGAGCGAGATGCTCGCCGCCGCGCGCCAGGGCATGACCGAGGCGGCCGTGGCGAGGCTCTCGCCGTACTTCGATTTCGCGCGCATGACGCCGTTCGTGCTCGGGCCGGCCTGGCCGCGGGCCACGCCCTCCCAGCAGGTGCAGCTGACCGGCGAGTTCCAGCGCGTCGCGCTTCGCACCTATGCCGGGCTGCTCGCCAGCACGCCCGACACGGCCCTCGAGTTCGCCCCGGGGCGCAAGCCCGCCCCGGACGAGACCGAGGTGACGGTGCAGGCGCAGCTCAGGCACGGGGCGGAAACGGTGCGCGTCGACTACCTGCTCGGGCGCACCGACGAGGGCTGGAAGGTGTACGACCTGCTCGTCGGCGATACGAGCTTCGCCGCCACCTGGCGCAGCGAGTTCGCCGCGCAGATCCGCGAGAGCGGCATCGACGGCCTGATCCGCGTGCTCGCCGCGAGGAACCGGCAGGCCGCGCAAGCGGCATTGTGATATTTTTTTCGGCATGGCGAGGAAGCGCTTTGGCCGCCGTTATGCAAGATGCGCCGATCTCGGCCTGACCGAGCGGGAATTCGCGGTGCTGCGGCGCCTGGACACGCCGCAGAAGATCCAGGCCTTCGTGCACTACGACCTGCGGCAGAACTTCGAGCTCGACGGCCAGACCTGCCGCCCGGTGCGCGAGGTGCTGCGCGCCCGGCGCGCGCATTGCATCGAGGGGGCGATGCTCGCGGCCGCCGCGCTGTGGGTGCACGGCGAGCCGCCGCTCGTGCTCGACATGCGCGCCGAGCGCGACTTCGACCACGTCATCACCCTCTTCCGCCGCCACGGCTGCTGGGGCGCGATCTCCAAGACCAACGGCATCGGCCTGCGCGGCCGCGACCCGGTCTACCGCACGCTGCGCGAGCTGGCGATGTCGTACTTCCACGAGTACACCAACAAGCTCGAGCACAAGACGCTGCGCGAGTACTCGCTGCCCTATGACCTGCGGCGCATGGACACCTCGATCTGGGTGAGCGGCACCAAGAACTGCTGGGGCGTGCCCGAGGAGCTCGACGGGCTGCGCCACTTCACGCTGGTGCAGGGCCGCAACATGAAGAACGTCACGCGCCGCGACCCGTTCGAGCGGCGCCTCGGCGGGATCCTCCAGTATCGGCGCCCGCGCGCGCTGGTCGAGAAGCTGAACAGGAGCCTCAAGCTCAGGCGGCAGAAGTAACACCCGGTTACAGCTTTTGCACTTTCCGCCTTACCTGTACGCCGCCCCGCGCGTCAAATGGGCATCACCAACCCTCACCTGGAGGATGCGATGCTCAAGCAACTGCTCCTTGCCACCGCCGCCGTGGGCTTCTCGAGCGCGGCGCTCGCCAACCCGCCGCACTGGGCGCCCGCGCACGGCTGGCGCGCGCAGCACTACTACCCGGCCTACCGCCCGGTGTACGTCTATCCCCCATACCGGCCGCTGTACGTGGTGCCGCGTCCGCTCTACGCGCCGGTCTACCCGGTCGCGCCGGCATATCCCGTGGCGCCCGCCTACCCGGTGATGCCCGGCATTTCGATCCGCCTGAATTTCCCGCTGTAGACTTGTCAGGTCCGGCATGCCCGTTCGACCAACGGACATGCCGCATCTGAAAGGAGACCGATGGAACGGCGCACCCTGCTGAAAGGCCTGCTCGCGACGCTCTTCGCCTCGCGCGAGGCGTTCGCCGCTCCTCCCAAGACCATGAAAGGCATCGAGGAGCTGCAGAAGGACTGGAAGAGCTTCCTGCCCGAGGGCGCGGTAGTGCCCTCGCCCGCCGAGCCGATGAAGCTGTCGAAGGACGAGTGGCGCAAGAAGCTGCCGCAGGCCTCGTTCCACGTGATGCGCGAGGAAGGCACCGAGCGCGCAGGCACCAGCCCGCTCAACGAGGAGAAGCGCGCCGGCATCTTCGCCTGCGCCGGCTGCGGCCTGCCGCTCTTCACCTCGGCGATGAAGTTCGACTCGGGCACGGGCTGGCCGTCGTTCTTCACCCATATTCCGGGCGTGTTCGAGGTCAAGAAGGACTTCTACCTGGTCTACCCGCGCACCGAGTACCACTGCATCCGCTGCGGCGGGCACCACGGGCATGTGTTCGACGACGGCCCGCCGCCCACCGGGCTGCGCTACTGCAACAACGGCGTCGCGCTCAGGTTTCTGCCGAAGGACGGTCTGAAGACGTAAGGCGCAGGTCTTCCTCGAGCGGCGCGCCGGGGAAGTGGAAGCGCACTGGACCGTCGGGCAGCGCGTTGACGAACTGCTTCAGGTAGGGGTTGTCGGAGTGCTCGACTTCCTGCGGCGCGCCCTTGCCGAGCACCACGCCGTCGCAGATCACGTAGACGTAGTCGGCGACCGCGAGTGCTTCCCGCACGTCGTAGGTCACCACCACCGAGGTCAGCTCGAGCGCCTCGTTGAGCTGGCGGATCAGCGTGCGGATGTGGTTGAGGGAGATCGGATCGAGCCCGGCGAAGGGCTCGTCGTACATCATCAGCTTGGGATCGGTGGCGATGGCGCGCGCCAGCGCCACGCGCCGCGTCATCCCGCCCGAGAGGTCGTTGGGCATCATGTCGCGCGCGCCGCGCAGCCCGACCGCGTGCAGCTTCATCAGCACCACGCGGCGTATCACTTCTTCCGGAGTATCGAAGTTCTCGCGGATCGGGAACGCGATGTTGTCGAACACGTTGATGTCGGTGAACAGGCCCGAGTTCTGGAACATCATGCCGATCTCGAGCCGCAGCCGGTAAAGGTCGGCGGAGCTGAGCTGGTGCACGTCGGTGCCGGCGACCTTGACGGTGCCGGCCGAGGGCTTGAGCTGCCCGCCGATGATCTTCAGGAGCGTCGACTTGCCGCAGCCGCTCGAGCCGAGGATCGCCACCACCTTGCCGCGCGGCACGCTGAGCGAGAGCCCGGCGAAGATCTCCAGGTCGCCGTAGGAGAACTTGAGATCGGTGACCTCGATCGCGTTCTGCATGCCTCAGAATTCTAACCGTGGACGCACACCCGTATTCGCGGCTCACGCCCGACCTCGTCCTGGACGCCGTCGCCGCGGCCGGCCTGCGCCCCGATGGTCGCCTGCTCGGCCTCAACAGCTACGAGAACCGCGTCTACCAGGTCTGGCTTGAAGACAACGCGGCGGTGGTCGCCAAGTTCTATCGCCCGGGACGCTGGAGCGACGCGCAGATCGACGAGGAGCACGCCTTCGCGCACGAGCTCGCCGGGCGCGAGATTCCGGTCGTGGCGCCTCTGCATTCCCTTCATCATGCGGAGTTTCGCGTAGCGATCTATCCGCGCCGCGGCGGGCGCACGCCCGAGCTCGGCGATCCGCGGACGCTCGAGTGGATCGGCCGGTTCATCGGCCGGATCCACGCGGTCGGCGCCACCCGGAATTTCTCCTCGCGGGAAACATTGAGCCCGCGCACGTTCGGGCATGAGCCGCGCGCCTTCCTGCTGCAGACGAATTTCATTCCTGCCGACCTGCTCGACGCATGGCAGGCGGCGACCGAGCAGGCGCTGGCCGGCATCGAGCGCTGCTTCCAGGCTGCATACCGGCCAATTCGCCTCCACGGCGATTGCCATGTCGGCAACATCCTCTGGACCGAGGATGGCCCGCACTTCGTCGATCTCGACGATTCGCGCATGGGACCGGCGCTGCAGGACCTCTGGATGCTGCTCTCGGGCGGGCACGCGGCGATGAGCCTGCAGCTCAAGCACGTGCTCAAGGGCTACGAGGACTTTGCCGAGCTCGACCGGCGCGAGCTGCCGCTCCTCGAGGCGCTGCGCACCCTGCGCCTGATCCACTACTCGGCGTGGATCGCGCGGCGCTGGGACGACCCGGCTTTTCCGGCGGCCTTCCCCTGGTTCAACACCCAGCGCTACTGGCAGGACCGGATACTGGAATTGCGCGAGCAGATCGCGCTGATGGAGGAGGAGCCGCTCAATCCTGCATGAAGCGGTAAAGCTCGGCGGAAGCGAGGCCGCGCTCGAGGTAGCCGAAGGTGCCGCCCTCCTTGACCTCGCGCGCCGCCTCGAACAGCCCGCTCATCGCCGCGCGGTAGAGGGAGGTGGCGAGGCTGATGCGCCGCACTCCGGCTTTCTCGAGCTCGGCGACGCTGAAGGATTTGCCTTTGATGCCGGCCATGAAGTTCACCGGCTTCTTCAGCGCCGAGCAGACCGCGCGCACGGCAGCGAGGTCGGGCAGTCCCGGCGCCATCAGCACGTCGGCGCCGGCCCTCTCGAACGCCTGCAGCCGCCGGATCGTGTCGTCGAGGTCCGGGTTGCCGCGCAGGAAGTTCTCGGTGCGCGCAGTGAGGGTGAATGGGATTTTCATGGCTCGCGCCGCCTGAACGGCAGCCTGGACTCTTTCCACCGCGAACGAAAAATCATAAAGCGGCTTGTCCTTGTTGCCGGTCGCGTCCTCGACCGAGCAGCCGACCAGCCCGGCTTCGCCCGCGAGGCGAAGGGTCTCGGCGACGATCTTCGGCTCGTCGCCGAAGCACTTCTCCAGGTCGGCCGACACCGGCAGGTCGGTGGCGGCGACGATGATGCGCACCTGCGCGAGCGCCTCGTCGCGCGTGATGCGCCCGTCGCGCCGGCCGAGCACGCCGGCGGCGGCGCCACTCGAGGTGGCGAGCGCCTGGAAGCCGAGGCCGGCGAGCAGGCGCGCGGAGCCGCCGTCCCACGGGTTGGGGATGACGAAGGCGCCGGGTCCTTCGTGCAGCTTGCGGAAGCGGGCGGCCTTATCGGCTTGCGGTGTCGGCATCAGGTAATCCGCGCAGTGATCCTGTCACCCGCCAGATTACGTTGCCGACGTCGTCCGCGACAAGCAGCGCGCCCGCACGGTCGAGCGCGACGCCGACCGGCCGGCCGCGCGCCTCGCCCTTGTCATTCAGGAATCCGCCAAGCACCTCGACGGGCGGCCCGGAGGGTTTTCCCGCGGTAAAAGGAATGAATACGACGTTGTAGCCCGAGGGCGGGCGGCGGTTCCACGAGCCGTGCTGGCCGATGTACGCGCCGCCGGGACCGAAGGCGAAGCCTAGCGGCGCGACGTGGTTGCCGAGCGCATAGTCGGGAACGACGGCCTGCGCGACAAGCTCCGGACGCTGCGGCGAGACGCGCTTGTCGATGTGCTGGCCGTAGTAGCTGAACGGCCAGCCGTAGAAGCCGCCGTCGCGCACCTTCGCCAGGTAGTCGGGCACGAGGTCGCTGCCCAGCTCGTCGCGCTCGTTCACCACCGTCCATAGCGCGCCGCTCGCGGGCTCCCAGCCCATGCCGTTGGGATTGCGCATTCCCCACGCCACCATGCGCTTCTCGTGGCTGGGCAGGTCGATCTCCCAGATGCCCGCGCGTCCCTCCTCGGCCTCGAGGCCGTTCTCGGCGACGTTGCTGTTCGAGCCGACGGTGGCGTAGAGCTTGCGCCCGTCGGGGCTCGCGATCAGGCTCTTCGTCCAGTGATGATTGCGCGTGCCGGCCGGCAGATCGGCGATCTTCTCGCCGGGCGCGTCGATGCGCGTTTCGCCACCGCGATAAGGGAAGCGCAGCACGGCGTCGGTGTTGGCGACGTACAGGCTGCCGCCGACGAGCGCCATGCCGAAAGGCGAGTTGAGCCCTTCGATCAGCGCCGAGCGGGTCTCGGCGACGCCGTCGCCGTCGGCGTCTCGCAGCAGCGTGATGCGGTTCGCGCTCCTCGCCCCCGCGCCGGCGCGCTTCTGGAAGTGCTTCATCGCGCGGCCCTTGATGCCCTTGCCTTCCTCGGGACGCGGCGGCGCGTTGGTCTCGGCGACCAGCACGTCGCCGTTCGGCAGCACGTGGATCCAGCGCGGGTGCTCGAGGCCGGTGGCGAAGGCCTTGACCTGCAGCCCGCTCGCGGGGCGGGGCATCTCCCCGCCGCTCCAGCCCACGGCCGGGGCCACCTTCGCTGTCGGGATGACGGCCGTTACGGGCTCGGGCAGCTGCGGCTGCGTGCCGGTGCCGGCGCTGAACGGCAGCCGCGCGGTTTCTGCGCAAGCGCAAAGAACGAAGGGGAGAGCGAGGGCAAGCGAGCGCATTGAAACGATCCTCGCAATGTTTATGCCGTTACCGCGTTCTCCAGAGGTAGACGCCCGCAACGCAAAAGCAGCGCCGAGCGCCAGCCGCTTCAGGCTCAGGCGACTTTCATGCGCAGTAGCCGCACGCCCGCCACGGCCACGAGCGGCAGCAGCAGGCCGATCGCCGCCGAGACGATCATCAGCTCCCCGAGCTCGCCATAGCGGCCCCGCTCGACGAGGAAAAACCGGTTCAGGTAGGTGGTGCCGAGCTGCGACGCGGCGAGCGCGAGGTTCGAGAACGACGCCATCACCGCGAAGTAGGTCGCCTTCAGGTTGGCCGGCGCGCTGTTGGCGATCCAGGCGAGCATCGGGATCATCGCGATCTGGCCGAGCGGCGACTCGAGGGCGGTGTTGATCAGCGCGATGGTGCGCGCGTCGACCCAGCCGCCGGTGTGCGCCGCGGTCCATTGGTGCAGGCCGTAGAACATGCCGATCATCGGCGCGGCGAGCACCGTCGCCGCGACGCTCAGCACCACCACGATGGTGGCGATCGAATGCTTCGCCATGAAGCCGCGCAGGGCGAACATGCCGACCAGGGTCAGCGCGTAGGTGACGAGCTGCAGCTGCGCGAGGAAGCCCTCGTCGAACCTGAGCACGTCGATCATCCACCAGTTCGCTCCCTCGCCGGTGAGCGGCGTGCCGCGGTAAAGGAAGAGAACGATCGCGGTCGCGACCAGCGCATCGCGCGCGCCAGGCTCGAGCTCGCGCGCGAGGCGCCACAGCAGGAAGAGGATGATCGCGAGCGACAGGGCGAAAATCAGCTCCTCGGCGTAGGGCGCGCCGCCCAGGCCGATGGCGAGCGTGGCGGCGACGAACACCAGGCTGCCGCCGAGCACCGCCCGGTTCGGGCGCGTCTCGGCCACCGTCTCGCGCTCGTGCTTGAGAAAGTGGTGCAGCGCCACGCCCAGCACCGACATCACCGGGATGGCGAGCGCGGCCTCGTACACCCTCGCGTACAGCTCGGCCTTGCGCTCCGGCGGCAGGCCCTCGGTGCCGTGGAAGATCCAGATGTTCACCGCCGAGACCAGCGCGAGGCCGCCGATCAGCGCGACGCGGCCGAGCGTCTGCATCGTGGTGTGCATCTCCTTGCGCGTCGCCTCGTCGTACGGCTTGCCCGCGCCGTCCACGCGCGGCACCGCCTCGACCGTCATCGCGTCGGCCACCGCGTCCTGGATCATGTAGCCGGTCGGCGCGAGCAGCGCCGAGAGCACGTACCAGCGCCCCGGGCTCATCACGGCGCGCATCGCTTCGGTGTGCGTGAGGAGCCCGATCATGACGAGCAGGCTCGCCGCGATCATCGCCGCGCCGAGCCACACGAGCAGCGCCTTGCGGCGCCAGAGCAGGTCGACCACGTGGCCCACCGGCATCTTCACCGCCCACGGGATGCCGGCCCAGAAAGCGAGCGCGGCGAGGAACTCGGCCGAGAGGTCGAGGTAGTCCTTGACGAAGAAGGTGCCGACGATGCCCGTCAGCCCCGACACCCCGTACGCCGCGTAGACCATCAGCGGCGGCAGGTACGACAACCGCAGCAAGGCGCTACTCGATCCGGATGTTGTTGTCCTTCACCACCTTGCCCCAGCGGTTCATGTTGTCGACGATCCATTTCTGGGTCGCTTCAGGGCTGAGCGCGACCACGTCCATGCCGAGCGTGTCGGTGAGCATCTTGTTCACGTCGGGCTGCTTGATGACCTTGACGATCTCCGAGTGGAGCTTGTCGATGATCGGCCGCGGCGTGCCCGCGGGCGCGAGGATGCCCCACCAGGCATGCGCGACGACGTCGATGCCGCTCTCCTTCAGCGTCGGCACGTCGGGCATGGTGTGCGAGCGCTTGTCGCCGGTGAGGACCAGCGCGCGCATCTTGCCGCCGCGCACGTGCTGCGCCTGCGCGGCGGTCGAGGCCATGGCGAGCTCCACCTGGCCGCCCATCAGGTCGGTGGAGAGCGGGCCGCCGCCCTTGTAGGGCACCGGCACCAGCTTGATGCCCGCCGCCTGGTTGAGGACGATGGTGGTGAGGTGCGCGAGCGAGCCGTTGCCGACGTTGCCGAGGGTCACCGTGTCGGGCTTCGCCTTCGCCGCGGCGATCACGTCGGCGAAGCTCTTGTAGGGCTTCATCGTGCCGGTGGTGATCGCCATCGGCGCGGTGCCGACGATCATCACCGGCGCGAAATCCTTCACCGGGTCGAAGGACAGGTTCGGGTTGAGCGCCTGGTGGACGGCGTGGGTGTCGAAGATGAACACGAACGTATAGCCGTCGGGCGCGCTCTTCGCCACGTAGTCGGTGCCGATGATGCCGGAGGCTCCGGTGCGGTTCTCGACGATGAACTGCTGCCTGAGCGAGTCGGACAGCTTCGCCGCGAAGAGGCGCGCCAGCGGGTCGACCGAGCCGCCCGGCGGATAGGGCGAGACGAACTTGACGACCCTGGCGGGCCATTCCTGCGCCCCGGCATTGGCTGCGACCAGCAGCAGCGCGATCAGGAATCTAGAAGCCCACATTTCTTCCTCCTTTGAGTTTTAGCATCTGCCGCGCGTCATCCGCCGAGGCGACCGAGAGGCCCAGCTCCTCGAGGATGCGTCGCGCCTTCGCCACCTGCTCTGCGTTAGACCTGGCGAGCTGGCCGCGGCCGAGCCAGAGGCTGTCCTCGAGGCCGACGCGCACATTGCCGCCCATCACCGCGCTCATCGCGGCGATGAACATCTGGTTGCGGCCGGCGCCGAGCACCGACCAGTAATAGGCATCGCCGAACAGGCGATCGGCGGTGCGCTTCATGTGCAGCACGTCCTCGGGATGCGGGCCGATGCCGCCGCGGATGCCGAACACCGACTGGATGAACAGCGGCGGCTTGACCAGCCCGCGGTCGAGGAAGTGCGAAGCCACGTAGAGGTGGCCGATGTCGTAGCACTCGATCTCGAAGCGCGTGTCGTTGTTGCGGCAGCTCTCCAGGATGAAGGCGATGTCCTTGAAGGTGTTCTTGAAGATGCGATCGTCCGAGCCGGCGAGGTAGGGCTGCTCCCAGGCGTGCTTGAAGTCCTTGTAGCGGCCGAGCATCTCGTAGAGGCCGAAGTTCATCGAGCCCATGTTGAGCGAGGCGACCTCGGGCTTGAGCCGCAGCGTGGGCTGCAGCCGCTCCTCGATCGACATGGTGGGCGCGCCGCCGGTGGTGAAGTTGATCACCACGTCGCTCGCCGCCTTGATCCTGGTGGCGAACTCGCGGAACAGCTCGGGGTCCTGCGTCGGGCTGCCGTCCTTGGCATTGCGAGCGTGCAGGTGCACGATCGCCGCGCCGGCCCTGGCCGCCTCGATCGCCGCCTGCGCGATCTCCTCGGGCGTGATCGGCAGGTAAGGCGACATGCTCGGCGTGTGGATCGAGCCGGTGACGGCGCACGTGATGATCACTTTGCCCTGGGCCGCGGCCATGGTCCTCCCTAAACCAGGTAGCGCACGCCCGCGTCGAGCGCGAGCGCCTGCCCGGTGATGTGTCGCCCGGCGTCGCTCGCTAGGTAGAGCGCCATGTCGGCGATCTCCTGCGCGCTGACGGTCGAGCGCATGCTGGTGGTCTCGAGGAACTTCTCGAGGAACGCCTCGCGGCTCACGCCGAGCGACTTCGCCTTCGCGTCGACCACGCGCTCGATGCGCTCGCCTTCGACGATGCCGGGGCAGATGCAGTTGACGCGCACCTTGTCCGGCCCCGCCTCCACCGCGAGGCTCTTGGTGAAGCCGACCACGCCCCACTTGGCCGCGCAGTAGGGCGAGCGCTGCGGGAAGCCGTGCAGGCCGGCGGCCGAGGAAAGGTTGATGATCGAGCCGCCGCCGGCGGCCTTGATGAGCGGCATCGCCTTGCGCGTGCAGTAGAACATGCCCGAGAGATCGACCCCGATGCAGCGGTCCCAGTCCTCGGGGCGGAGGTCCTCGACCTTGCCGGTCGGGCCGGCGACGCCGGCGTTGTTAACCATTACGTCCAGCCCGCCGAGCTTTTTTTCGGCCTGGCGGAATAATTCGTCGACCTGGCGCACATCGGCCACGTCGGTGACGATGTCGGTCTGCGTCTTCGGATCGATGTCGCAGGTGAAGACGCGCGCGCCGGCCCTGACGAATGTTTGCGCGATGGCGCGGCCGATGCCGGCGCCGCCTGCGGTGACCAGCACGCGCAAGCCCTTGGCGGCGAGTTCCATCGGGCGATAATAGCGCGTGATCAGGGCTTCGCAGACAACGGGGGAGGTGGTCTCGATCGAGCAGGAGGAGCTGCGCGGCATCTCGCGCACCGTCGCCGAGATCCACTGGCTGCTGCTGATCCTGGTGCTCCTTTTCCTCATCTTCGGCGGCGCGCGCGACGACGCCGAGTCGAGCGCCGCCGTCTCGGCGGGCCTGTTTTTCTACGCGGCACTGGTCATGAGCTTCCGCTACGCGAACTTCTATCGCCGCGAGACGCGCTGGAAGATCGCCATCGAGGCGGTCGGCATGGTGGCGTTCATCACCTGGGTGCTGTGGTACACCGACGGCCTCGCCAGCCCGCTGCTCAACGCGTATCTGCTGCCGGTGATCACCTCGGCGCTGACCCTCGGCAAGGTCTTCACCATGCTCGCCGTCGCGCTGATCGCGTCGTGCTACATCCTGCTCGGCGGCGGGGTCTCGCCCGAGGAGATCGCCTCGCTGCCCTTCGTCGGCGCGTTCGCCGCGCAGCTCGCGCCGGTGCTGCTGGCGGGCTACATCACCACCATGTTCTCGGCCGACATCCGCTACGGCCTGGCGCGCGCCAAGCTGCTCTCCGAGACCGACGAGCTGACCGGCCTGCTCAACGTGCGCGGCTTCGCGCTCGCCGCCAACCGCCTGTTCGCGCAGGCGACGCGCCACGGCCGCTCGACCAGCGTGCTGATGATCGACTCCGACAACCTGAAGAGCGTCAACGACGGCTACGGCCATGCCGCGGGCAACGCGCTCCTGCGCCACCTCGCGCAGGCGATCCAGGCCGAGCTGCGCTTCACCGACCTCGCCGCGCGCTATGGCGGCGACGAGTTCATCGTGCTGCTGCCCGATACGCCGGCGAAAGGCGCGATGGAAGTGGCCGAGCGCATCCGCGGGCGCATCGCCGGCGCGCCGCTCGACCACGAGAGCCGGCGCCTCGTCTCGAGCGTGAGCATCGGCGTCGCCTCCTACCCCGAGGATGGCGCCACCCTCGACGCGCTCGCGGCGCACGCCGACCGTGCGCTCTACGACGCCAAGCAGGACGGCCGCAACCGCGCGGTCAAGTTCCGCGCCGCGGCCTAGAGCTCAAGCTCCCAGAACTCGCTGACCGCGCGCGGGCCGAAGCTGTGGTGCACTTCGGTCTTCCTGAGCTTCCTGAACCCCGTGCTTGCGTAGATGGCGCGCGCCGCGGTGAGCTGCGCGTGGGTCCAGAGCACGAGCTTGCGGTAGCCCTTCTCGCGCGCGAACGCGATGCACTGCTCGACCAGCCGCCGGCCGAGGCCCGAGCCGCGCGCGGCCGGCTCGACGATGAGCAGCCGCAGCTTCGCCGTGGTCCGGTTCTGCTTCACGACAAAAACGCACCCGAGGCGCTCGCCGTTGCGCTCGGCGATCCAGCAGTGCTCGCGCGCCGGGTCGAAGTTCTCGAGGAAATCCTTGACGATGCCCGCGACCAGCGCCTCGAAGGCCGCGCCCCAGCCGTCCTGCTCGTGGTAGAGGACCGCGTGGCGCTCGACGATCCAGCCCATGTCGCCCGGCCGGTGCCCGCGCAGGACGATCTCGCCGGCCTGCCTGCCGCCGTCGAGCAGTGACTCGACGGTGCGCATCGCCGAGACGAGCCGGCCGCGCTCCGCGCTCTTCAGCGGCGCGAGCATCTGCGCCATCTCGTCGCGCGAGCGCGTGTCGATCAGCGTGAAAGCCTTGCGCCCCTTGTCGGTGAGGGTGAGGTGCTGGTGGCGCGCGTCGTGGGCGGCGCGCTTCGCGTGCAGCAGGCCGCGGCGCCGCAGGCCCTGCAAGAGCCGGCTGAGGTAGCCCAGGTCGAGCGACAGCTCCTTGCCGATCGCCGTCGCCGTGCTCTGCCCGTCGCGCCCCAGCGCGTAGAGGACGCGCGCCTCGGGGAGGGTGTAGGGGCTGCCGACCATGCCGGGCCGCAGCACCCCGATCTGCCGCGTGTAGAAGCGGTTGAAGCCGCGCACGGCATCGACGGGGTTCATTCCGGGCATGCTCCCGCGAGAAACTTGCTTTTGTCAAGTATCGCATACTGGCGGCATGGAAACCTTCGACCTCAAAGGCAAAGTGGCGCTCGTCACCGGCGGCAACGGCGGCATCGGCCTGGGCATGGCCGAAGGCCTGGCGGCCGCGGGCGCGAAGATCGCCCTCGTCGGGCGCGACGCGGCGAAGAACAAATCGGCGCTGGAGCGGCTGGGCAAGGATGCGATCGCGATCCCGGCGGACGTGACCCGCGAGAGCTCGTGCCGCGCCATGGTGCAGGACGCGGTCGAGCGCCTGGGGCGCCTGGACATCCTGGTCAACAACGCCGGCATCAACATCCGCAAGCAGCCGCAGGACTACTCGCTCGAGGAGTGGCACAAGGTGCTCGACAGCAACCTCACCAGCGCCTTCGTCGCCTCGCAGGCCGCCTATCCGCACCTGCGCACCGGGGGCGGCGGCAAGATCGTCAACATCGGCTCGATGATGTCGCTCTTCGGCGCCTCGTTCGTCGCCGCCTACGGCGCGAGCAAGGGCGGGATCGTGCAGCTCACGCGCGCGCTCGCCTGCGCGTGGGCGAAGGACAACATCCAGGTCAACGCGGTGCTGCCGGGATGGATCGACACCGCGCTGACGCAGCGCGCGCGGCGCGAGGTCGACGGCCTGCACGAGCGCGTGCTCTCGCGCACGCCCGCCGGCCGCTGGGGCGTGCCCGCCGACCTCGCCGGCATCGCGGTATTCCTCTGCTCGAGCGCTTCCGACTTCGTGACCGGGACCGCTATCCCGGTCGACGGCGGCTATTCGGTGCAGGCGTAAGCAGGTTCTTCTTCATCGCCGCCAGAGCTTTTTCAGAGGTCAGAAACGCCATGAACGCCTCGGCGGCCTTGCGTTGGCCAGTGTCTTCCATGATCGCCGCAGAGAAGCTCACGACGTAGTCGACTTCCTGCGGAAACCCGCCCACTACGTCGATGCCCTTGACCGGCGCGAGCTCGCAGAGAAGCTGAACGGCGATTTCGGCCTCGCCTGCGACGAGCGCGGCGGCGGCGGGGCCTTTCTCGACCACCACGCGCTTCTTCAGCCGGCTGGCCCAGCCGCGCCGCTCGAGGAGCCCGGCGAAATAAAGCCCGCTCGCGCCGGACTTCGAGTGCGCGACCGATGCCGCAGCGAGCAATGTTTTCTCCAAAGCGGGAACCGTGGAGATATCCGGCCTGCGCGCGCCGGCGCGCACGGCGAGGCCCACGCCCGAGCTGCCGACTTCGAGGGGCGGGCCGACTTTGCCCTCCCGCGCGAGCTTCCCGATGCCCTCGGCGGTGAGGATGACGACGTCGGCCGGCTCGCCGGCGGCGATCGACCCGAGCAGCGCCTGCGTGGAGTGGTAGCGGATGCTCGCGCCCTGCGGCGCAGTGTCTTCCAGCACGCCCTTGAGCGCGAGCGTGCTCAGCACGGTGATGGTCAAAAGGTGGTCTCCACGGAAAAGTAGATGTAGTTCGAGCCGCCGTCGACGTTGCCGAAGAACTGCGAGCGGCCGAAGGCGCCCGAGCGGTGCGACACGCCGACGCCGAGCCAGGTGTCCTTGCCGACGCCGAAGTCGATGCTCGGGTCGAGGTAGTTGAGCAGCTTCCAGGTGCCGAGCCCGCCCTTCGCCTGGTCGCGTGCCTCCATGGTCGAGATCTGCTCGGAGTACGAAAGCCCGGCGCCGATGCCGACGCGCGTGCGCACGTACTGGCTCCACGGGAAGCCGTAGTAGTAGGCCTTGAAGAAGGCCATCACCGCCCAGAAGTCGTCCTGGTAGGTCTTCTCGAAGTGGCGCTGCACGCCGACGAAGCCGGCCACGTCCACCGGATAGCCGCCGGCGCGCTCGATGAGCTTGCGCCCGACGTGCAGCGCCGCGACGTCGGTGTTGTCGACGGTATGGGTGCTGGTGCACGCGGCGCGCACGATCTGCAGCACGTCGCAGTCGCTCGAGAAACCGTAGAGCGCCTTGACGATGAGCGGCTTGCCCTCGGGCTTGTAGCGGTCCTGCTTGGGCGTGAAGTCGTACATGAAGCCGACGAAGCCCTCGGTCTGCAGGCCGCGCTGCGCGAGCACGCTCGAGGTGATGGCGCCCGAGCGGCGCGTGGCGCCGATGCCGGCGAGCAGGCGCCAGCTCTCGTCGAGCGCGTATGCGGCGTAGAGCTCGGCCCTGGCATCGACGCCCCCGCCCGCTTCGTAGTAGTAGCGGTTCAGCTTCGAGTCGCGCCAGGCGAGCAGGAGATGCGGCCGCAGCGTGAGCCGGCCGCGCTGCCATTCGTTCCAGTAGCCGGTGCGCAGCTCGCTGCCTTCGGAGCGGCTGGTGACGTCGTGCAGAGCCTCGACGTACGGCGTGCCCCACGGCAGGCTGCGGCGGAGCGCGACGCCGGCGTCGATGCCGGGCTCGCGCGCCTCCAGCCCGGCCGCGCTCGCCGGCCGCTTGTCCTGCGTGAAGCCCTCGAAGCGGTAGGCGAGGAACGCATCGACGCGCCAGTCGTCCTGCTTGAACTTCAGGCCGGCGCGCGTGCCGTGGAGGTAGGCGCGCTCGCCCTCGTAGAGGTAGAGCGGCAGCTGGTCCGCGCCCGGCGGCTCGCCACGGTACACCGAGCGGTCCCAGCGCAGGAGGTATCCGACCGCCGCGCCGCCCTGCGGCAGCGAGTCGGCGTACGGGTCGGAGGACGCTAGCGCCGGCGCGGCGAGCGCCGCGAGGAGCGCGCCGGCCGCAAGTCGATGGCGGGCCCGCGCGGCACGATCTGCGTCGGGTTGATCGCCACCTGGCTGCGGTAGTAGTGCGACTTGATCTCCGCGAGGTTCACGGTCTTCGCCACGCCCGGCAGCGCATGGACGGTTCTGGTGTGACGCCATAGGTTCGTATAGTCCCTGAGCTGCCGAAGGTTGCATTTGAAGTGCGAGTAGTAGACCGCGTCGAAGCGGATCGCGGTGGTGAACAGGCGCACGTCCGCCTCGGTGAGCTGGCCGTCGACCAGCCACTCGCGCCGCGCAAGCCGCCTCTCCAGCCAGTCGAGCGTCGCGAAAAGCTCGGTCACCGCCGCGTCGTACTTGTCCTGCGCGCTCGCGAAACCTGCGCGGTAGACGCCGTTGTTGACCGTGCGGTAGACGCGCTCGTTGACGGCATCGATCTCCTTGCGCAGCCTGGCGGGGTATAGATCCGGTCCGCGCTCGGAGCTTTCATTCAGGATCCGGATGATCTCGGCCGACTCGTTGTTGACGATGCGCCGCTCGCGCGCGTCCCAGAGGACCGGCACCGTCACGCGCCCGCTGTAGCCGGGCCGGGCCGCGGCGTAGAGCTGGTGCAGGTAGCGGAATTGCTCGCCGGGGAACTCCCAGCCGTTCGCCGCCATGTACGGGTCGGCGTAGTGCACCGGCAGCGCGCGCTCGAGACCCTTCAGAGCCCTGACGATCAGCGTGCGGTGCGCCCAGGGGCAGGCGCGCGACACCCAAAGGTGGTAGCGCCCGGGCTCCAGCGTGTGAACTTTGTCGCGGAACTGCGTTTCGGGACGGACGAACGCGCCGCCAGTAGACTTCGTGTCGCGCGGGATGTCCCGCCAAACACCGTCGATCATCTCCCCCATGCGCGCCTATCTTAGTTGCATTCTCCTCGCGGCCCCGCTGCTGGTTCACGCCGTCGAGCCGATCCGGCTGCAGCAGATGAAGTCGCCGTCGCCGCCGTGGCCCGCCGGCGACGAGCGCGGCATGGCGAACCAGCTGGGCTCGAGCACCTGGCAGCGCTGCGCGTGGCACATGTCGCAAAGCGGCGCGCAGGCGTACGAGCTCTCGCAGGTGCGCTCGCCGACGATGCCGCTGTCGCCCTTCGCCGGCGCGTACGCGCTGAAGCCCAAGGCCACCGCGGGCATTCCGCTCACCGCGCATGCCTTCAACAGCGAGACGATGGGCGAAGGCATGGAGTACGGCCAGCAGGGCACGCAGTTCGACGCGCTCGGCCACTTCGCCTCCTTCCGGAAGCCGTGGGACGGCCAGCCGCCCTTCCCGGCGCAGGACGCGCTCTATTACGGCGGCTTCACGCAGCGCGAGGTCAAGCCCACTGCCGAATCGCCGCTCGCGCGCCTCGGCCTCGAGAAGGTGCCGCCGATCGTCACCAGCGCGGTGCTTCTCGACGCGCGCGCCTACCTCGGCGGCGGCCAGCCGATGAAGGCAGGCAGCGTGATCGGGGTGAAGGACATCGAGGAGATGCTCAAGGAGCAGGGGCTCGGCCGGCGCGGCATCCTGCCGGGCGACGTGGTGTATGTGTACACCGGCTGGAGCGAGCACTGGCGCGACCCGGACACCGAGAAGATCTATTACTCGCGCGCGCCGGGCCTCGCGTACGACGCGGCGCGCTACCTGGCCGAGAAGCGGATCGTGGCGGTGGGCCTCGACGCGCCGTTCGTCGACGCCGTGCCGCAGGGCATGCTCGAGGGCAAGGGCGCGCCCGCCGAAGGCACGCCGCCCGCGCTGCCTTTCGCCGTGCACCACCACCTGCTCTCGCAGGCGGGCATTCACCTCATCGAGAACGCGAAGCTCGACGAGCTGACGCGCGACGGCGTCTGGACCTCGTGCACGATGGTCCTGCCGCTGCTCGAGAAGGGCGCGGCAGGCTCGGCCGTGCGGCCGGTGGCGATCGGCCTGCCTACAAGATCTGCAGGAAGATGAGGACCAGGCCGATCACCGACACGAGCCAGGCCGCGGTGCGAAGCCAGGGGATGCCGGCGACGTAGATCACCGCGTAGGCGAGCCGCGCCCAGAAGAAGAGCTGCGCGCCGAGCAGCGTCGTGCTGGTGGTCTTGCCGCCCATCACCGCGACCAGGACGAGCGCCGCGAACAGCACCAGGCTCTCGAGCATGTTGTGGTGCGCGCGGTAGGCGCGGCCGACCCAGCCGGTGGTGAACGCCAGCCCCTCGCGGTTGCCCGCGAGCGCCGGCAGCCCGACTTGCAAGGTGGCGCCGGTGACCGCGACCAGCATCTGCACGAACGTCAGCGCCAGCGCCCAGACGAGCAGCATCAGTTCAGGTTCCATGATCCCTCCCCTTGAGGAGCGACCATTGTCACCGAACCGCTACCCGCGTAGCTAGCGCTGCCAGGCGGCGCGGCGGAACTGCCGCCGCCGCGCCGTGACCGCCAGGCGGCGGCCGGCGAACTCGTGGATCTTCTCGCGGATGTCGCCCCGGATGTCCTCGGGCAGCGCGGCCGCCGCATCGTCGAAGCGGGTGACCACCTCGTCGGGCGCGGGCGGGCCGTCGTGGAAAAAGCCACGGTTCTTGTCCCAGACCAGCGCCCGGTCGCTCGAGTCGACCCCGTAGCAGAGCTGGAACAGCGTGACTTCCTCCCCGGCCTGCCAGACGAACAGGTCGAAGAACTCGTCGTGGAACCAGCGCCGCCGGGCAGGCGGGTCGTCCGCGACTCCGTGGATTTCTTTCAGCATCTTGGGGCTTTGACCGGCAACGCGGCGCCCGAGTTCTGCGCCGCTGTCGGGCAAACGCCGTCAAGGAATCGCGACCGCGGCGACGCCGATGCTTGTCGATGACGTGACGCCGTCGACTTCTAGACCGAGTGGAGCGTTCCTGACTCATCGAGTGCGCATGTGGAGTCTCATGAAGGCGCGCCAAATGGCGGCAAGGGCAGGGCCAAAATCTTGCGATGAGGCGGACATGGGCGCGACTGACGCGGAGGTGCTGAAGATGAACGACCCGGCGGCGGGTGTGGCGGAGCGGCGTTCGACCTTCCTGAAATCGCTCGCGGACTTCACGCGCGAGCACCGCGCGGCGCGCTGGAGCGGCACGCTCGCGCAGTTCCTCGAGAGCGTGTTCCCCGCCGACCCGCGCGCGCTGACGCGCTCGAGCCACCAATACATGTGGGACATGCTGCGCGCCAACGGCTGGACCGAGGGCTCGGCCGAAGGCGGCGGGCGCCTGCGCTGCCGGCTCTTCGAGGACGATCTCTACGGCATCGACGACACGCTCGAGCGCGTCCTCGACTACTTCAAGGCGGCCGCGGCCGGCTCCGAGGTCGGCCGGCGCCTGCTGCTGCTGCTCGGTCCGCCCTCGGGCGGCAAGTCGAGCATGGTGATCCTGCTCAAGCGCGGCCTCGAGGCCTACAGCAACACCGACGCCGGCGCGCTCTACGCGATCCACGGCTGCCCGGTGCACGAGTCGCCGCTGCACCTGATCCCGCACAAGCTGCGCGCGCAGTTCCGCCAGACCTACGGCGTCGAGGTGACGGGCGAGGCGTGCCCGCACTGCGCGAGCCGCCTGCAGCAGGAGTTCGGCGGCGACTTCATGCAGATGCCGGTGCAGCGCGTGTTCATCTCCGAGGCGGCGCGCCTGGGCGTGGGCACCTACGCGCCGCACGATCCCACCACCGCCGACATCGCCGACCTGGTCGGCTCGGTCGACCTGTCGAAAGTCTCGGAGTTCGGCGACGAGGGCGACCCGCGCGCCTGGTCGTGGTCCGGCGCGGTGTTCGCCGCGAGCCGGGGCTGCCTCGAGATGATCGAGATCCTCAAGGTGAAGCGCGAGTTCCTCTACCTCCTGCTCACGCTCACGCAGGAGAAGAACGTCAAGGTGTCGCGCTTCCCGCTGATCCACATCGACGAGGCGATCGTCGCGCACACCAACTTCGCCGAGTTCCGCAAGTTCCTGCAGGAGCCCGAGAACGAGGCGCTGCTCGACCGCATGGTGATCATCCAGGTGCCCTACACCCTGGACTACAAGCAGGAGGCGCGCATCTACCGCAAGCTCTGCTCCTCGACCGAGGCGTTCCGCTCGGTGCACCTCGACCCGCACGCGCTGCACGTGGCGGCGGTGTTCTCGGTGCTCTCGCGCATCAGCGAGTCCGAAGAGCGCGACGCCGACAGCGTGAAGAAGGTGCGCCTCTACGCCAACGAGGACGTCGAGGGCGTGGCGCCGCAGGAGGCGGCCAAGGTGCGCGCCCGCAACCCCGACGAGGGCCTCTCGGGCGTCTCGCCGCGCTTCGTGATCAACGCGCTGTCCTCCGCCATCATCCAGTCGGAGGCGAAGAGCCTGACCACCATGGACGTGCTGATCGCGCTGAAAGACGCGATCGAGTCCGACGTGCGCATCGACAGCAAGAAGAAGCGCAAGTGGGTCGACTTCCTGGTCGCGGTGCGCAAGGACTTCTACAACCGCTGGGTCAAGGAAGACGTGCACAAGGCGCTGTTCGTCTCCTTCGAGCAGGAGGCGCAGCAGCTGCTCGACAAGTACCTGGACGAGGTCGAGGCGACGCTCGACAACCGCACGCTGCGCGACCCGATCAGCTCCGAGGAGCGCAAGCCCGACGAGCGCTTCCTGCGCTCCGTCGAGGAGAAGATCCGCATCTCCGAGTCGGGCAAGCTTTCCTTCCGCCAGGAGGTGGTGCGCAAGGCGATGGGCGCCTACAAGCGCGGCGAGAAGTTCACCCTCGACTCGCATGCGCCGCTGCACGACGCGGTCGAGCAGTACCTGTTCGAGAGCCGGCGCGACGTGCTGCGCCTGGTGTCCTCGGCGGCGCGCCCCGACGACGAGACGCGCCAGAAGATCTCGGTGGTCGAGAAGCGGCTGGTCGACGAGTACGGCTACGACGCGCACAGCGCGCGCGAGGCGCTCAACTACGTCACCACGCTGCTCGCCCAGGAATGAGATGACGATCCGCATCGCGGCCGAGACGCCCTGGTACGAGCTGTTCTCGCGCGGCGCGCGCGACTGGCTGCGCCACAACGAGAAGGTGCGCGACGCCGTGAAGGAGACGCTGCCCGAGCTCCTGGCGGGCGCCGACCTGATGACCGGCTCGGCGAGCCGCACCGTGGCGGTGCCGGTCAAGTTCCTAGAGCACTCGCGCCTGCGCCTCGCCGACCCGCAGGTGCAGGCGGGCGCCGGCCAGGGCCGCGGCGAGCCGGGCGACGTGCTGCAGCCGGGACGCGAGGAAGGCGAGGCCGCCGGGCAGGCGGGCGGCACCGGCCAGGGCGAGATCCGCTTCGTGGTCGAGCTGAAGATCGACGAGATCGTCGACTGGCTGTGGGAGGAGCTGAAGCTCCCCGAGCTCAAGCCGCGGCGCTCGGCGACGCTGGAGGAGCCCGACTACGTGCGCGAGGGGTGGGACAAGCGCGGCGCCCGCTCGCGCCTCGACCGCCGGCGCACCATGAAGGAGGCGGTCAAGCGCCACGCGATACAAGAAGTTGCGGTTGCAGAACCCATTACCCTGGTGAACGAGGATTTGCGCTTCCGCCAGCTGGTGCGCAAGCCCTCCCCCGCCACCAGCGCGGCGGTGATCTTCGCGCTCGACGTCTCGGGCAGCATGGACGAGGCGCAGCGCCGCCTCGCCAAGCAGTTCTTCTTCTTCGCGCTGCAGGGCATCCGGCGCCAGTACGCCAAGGTCGAGACCGTGTTCCTCGCCCACGCCGCGCAGGCCTGGGAGTTCGAGGAGGCGCAGTTCTTCCAGGCGTCCTCGAGCGGCGGCACGGTGAGCTCCAGCGTCGCGCGCCTCGCGCTCGACGTGATCGGCACGCGCTACGACCCCGGCCGCTACAACGTCTACTTCTTCTACGCCTCCGACGGCGAGAACGCCGCCGAGGACCGCGACGAGGCGCGCGCCACGCTCTCCGAGATCGCCCGGGCGGCCAACTACTCGGGCTACGTCGAGACCGGCGGCATCGCCACCTTCCGCCCGCGCGACACGCAGCTCTCCGAGATCTTCGCCGAGCTCAAAGCGGGCGGCATGGCCGTCGGCACCAGCCGGCTTTCCTCGCAGGACGACGTATGGACCGCGATCCGCGAATTCTTCGTCCAGCAGAGCTCCCGTGACGACTGAGCTGCAGGAGTACGCGACGCGCATCGAGCTGCTGGCGCAGCGGCTCGGCCTCGACTACTACCCGGTCGACTTCGAGATGGCCCCGGCGAGCCTGATGACCGAGATCGCGGTCTACGGCCTGCCGGTGCGCATGCCGCACTGGTCGTTCGGCGTGCGCTACATCCACCAGCTGGTGCGCCAGAGCATGGGGCACTCGAAGATCTTCGAGGTCATGTTCCCCGGCGACCCGTGCCGCGCCTTCCTCATGGACGGCAACTCGCTCGCCGAGAACACACTGGTCACCGCGCACGTGCTCGGCCACGCCGACTTCGCCAAGAACAACCAGCTGTTCGCGCGCTTCCACGCCATGGCTGGCGGCAACATCGTCGAGACCGCCGCGGCGCACGCGCACCGCATCCAGCTCGCCATCGAGGCGCACGGCGTCGAGAAGGTCGAGTCGGTCCTCGACGCGGCGCTCGCGCTCGAGTCGCACGTGGCGGTCGACGCCGAGCTGCACCGCGCCCGCTATCCCGAGTTCGCCGCGCAGAAGAAGGCAAAAGCCGCCCCGACGGATTTCCAGAAGCGCTTCCAGCAGCTGCCGGGCAACGCGGAGCCGGTCATGCCCGACCTGGGCCCGGTCCGCGCGGCAATACCGCCCCACCCCGAATACGACCTGCTCTGGTTCCTGGCCAACTACGCGCCCGAGCTCGAGCAGTGGGAGCGCGACATCTTCCTCATGGTGCGCGCCGAGTCGCTCTATTTCTATCCGGTGTTCGCCTGCCAGATCATGAACGAGGGCTGGGCCTCGTACTGGCATGCGCGCCTGCTGCGAGAGGCCGACTTCCTGCCGCATCACCTCTACCTCTCGGCGATCAAGGCGCATTCCGACGTGGTGCGCCCGTTCGCAAGCGGCGAGCAGACCGCGCTCTCGCTCAACCCCTATTACCTCGGATTCATCCTCTGGGAGCGCATCGTCGAGCGCTACGGCATCGAGCGCGCGCGCGAGGTGTGCCGCGACGAGGACGACTTCGGCTTCGTGCGCAACTGGCTGGACGAGGAGCTCGCCGCCGAGGCCAACCTCTTCGTCTACGAGCTAAGGCCCGGCGACGAGATCCGCGTCGCCTCCAAGGACATCGCCGCGGTCCGCGAGGCGATCCTCGCGCCCAAGTTCAACTTCGGCGCGCCGCGCGTCGCCGCCACCGAGATGAAGCACGACGGCTCGCTCGACATGGCGCACGACCACCGCAGCGACGGGCGCGGCCTGGACCTCTCGCGCGCCAAGCGCGTGCTCGACTATGCGCGGCGCGTGTGGCGCCGCCCGGTGCGGCTGCACACCGTCAACGAGCGCGGCGAAGCCGTAGAGCTCGCGGCCTAGCTAGATGATGATGATGAGCAGCACGACCAGCAGCAGGATGATGATCAGCTGATCGGTGGTGAGCGCCGCGCCGCCGGCGGCGAGCGCGTCCAGGCGGCCGGCGATGCGCGCGACTTCCTCGTCGTTCATCGCGTCCACGCGGGCAGCCGCGTCCGCGGGCGAGACGCCCATCCTCTGCATCTGCCTGGCGAGCTCCGGCCGCGCGATGAGCGCCTTGACGCGCTCGCGCTCGGCGGAAGCCTGCGCGGTATCGGTTCCGATCATGGCGGCGTAGCCGCGCGGCATGACGAGCGCGGCGGCGACGCCGAGCGCGAGCATCAGCAGCACTTCGACCATGCGATTGCGGATTCGCTGATTCATCGGGACTCCTAAGGGGGAAGGCCCTGGACCGAGGGCGCCTTCAGCATAGCGAAGCGCCGCGCGTTTATCTGCCGCCCGGCAACGACGCGCGTAGTCGAGTTGCTACACTTCGCTCGATGAAAGCCTACTTCCTGCAGAACACCGAAGCCGAGACGCGGCTCGAGCTGCGCGATGCGCCGCGTCCCGAGCCCAAGCCGGGCCAGCTTCTCGTGCGCGTGCGCGGCGCGAGCCTCAACCGCGGAGAATTTCTCAGGGCGCACGGGCTCACCAAGCCGGGGCCGGCGAAGCCCGCGGGCTCCGACGGCGCGGGCGAGGTCGAAGGCACGGGCGAGCGCGTGATGGGCCGCCTGCCCGGCGCGTTCGCCGAGTACGCCCTGATGGACAAGGCCGACGCGATCCCGGTGCCGAGCAACCTCTCGTGGGAAGAGGCGGCCGCGACGCCGATCACCTTCCTCGTCGTCTACGACATGCTCGCCGCGCAGGGCGGCCTGAAGAGCGGCGAGTGGCTGCTCGTCACCGGCGTCTCCTCCGGCGTGGGCGTCGCCGCCCTCCTCGCCGCGAAGGCAATCGGCGCCAAGGTCATCGGCACCTCGGGTTCTTCGGAAAAGCTAAAGAAATTGGCTCAGCTGGGCCTCGATGTTCCTATCCAGACGCGCAAGGCCGACTTCGCCGATACCGTGATGAAGGCGACCGGCGGCAAGGGCGCGAACCTGGTGGTCAACAACGTCGGCGGCACGGTCTTCGCCGAGACGATCAAGTCGCTTGCCTTTGAGGGCCGGCACGCGACCGTGGGCTACCTCGACGGCAGCATGAAGAGCGAGATCGACCTCGACGCGCTGCACTCCAAGCGCCTTAAGCTCTTCGGCGTCTCCAACAAGCTGCGCAACGCCGAGCAGCGCTCAACCACGGTTCAGGGCTTCACGCGCGACTGGCTGCCGCTCTTCGCCAGCGGCAAGCTCAAGCCGCTGATCGACAAGGTCTACGACTTCAAGGACCTGCCGGCGGCGAAGACGCGCATGGAAGCCGATTCGCACGCCGGCAAGATCGTGGTCAAGATGGTCACTCCATAACCCGGTCGGCGCGCAGGAGAAGTTGCGAAGGTATGGCGAGACCGAGCGTTCTCGCAGTGGCCAGATTGATCACGAGCTCGAAGCGGGTCGGCTGCGCGACAGCGAGTGTCGCAGGGTTCGCGCCCCGAACCACTCGATCGACGTAGGCCGCAGCCGCTACGTAGCTGTCGCGCTGACTCGCTCCGTAGCTCAAGAGACCCCCAGCCTCGACGAACTCGCTGGCCCAATAGAAACCGGCAATCCGGTGCTTGGCCGCGAGCGCGACAATCTCGCGACGGACGTTAAAGAGCGCGGGATCGTCGGGCAAAACATATAGCGCCCTCGCTTTGGAAGACGCGATCTTGTGGAACGCACTCGCGAGGCCGGACTCGCCATCGGTTTCGGTCAACTGAAGCGTGAGGTTATACCGTGGCGCCACCGTTCTCAGCTTCTGCCACATGGGGGCGTGAACGGGGTTCTGCGAATTGGCGAGCACCGCCACCACGGACTTGGCGGGCATCAGTTCTGCGAGCAGTTCGAGCCTCTTGGGCAGCAAGTCATCGGCCTGGCTCGAGACACCGGTGATGTTCCGGCCGGGCCGGGCGAGGCTTGCGACAAGGCCCTGGCCGACAGGATCGGAAACCGCTGCCATGACGATCGGCGTGGAGGACGTCGCGTTCTTGGCCGCGAGGGTCGACGGTGCGCAGGAAGTGACAATTGCGTCGAGCTTCATGGCAGCAAGCTCTCGCGCGACGGCGGACAAGTCCTCCTGGCTGTGCTCCATCATGCTCATGCCGTCGCCATACCGCCGCTCGATCCGCAGATTCTTTCCCTCCACGTAGCCAAGCTTCCGCAGACCGTCGACGAACGCGCGATCCAGGTCGCCGCGCTGCTCCATGGTGCCCGTTACTAGCAGCCCGAGGCGGACGTGGCGTTCAGGGCTCTGAGCGCAGAGCGCTGACGAAACCAGCGCAAGACCTAGTACCGCGCAGCGTAGTCTGGCCACAGAGTGCCTCCTCGGACCCGGCAATGCTGAGTCACGGCACCGGAGGAGTAAAGTGACCTAATACCCTCGGGCTGACTACTGCACCTTGATGCCCGCCTGCTTGATCACCTTGCCCCAGGTATCGTATTCGCGCTTGATGTAGGCGGCGAACTCCTCCGGCTTGCTCGACTGCGGCTCGACGCCGGTCTTCTTCATCGCCGAGACCACCTCCGGGTTCGACAGCGCCTTCGCGATCTCGTCGTGGAGCCGCTCGACGATCGGCTTGGGCATGCCGGCCGGCCCGAGGAAGCCGTACCAGTTCAGCGCCTCGTAGCCCGGGTAGCCCTGCTCGGCGACGGTCGGCACGTCGGGCATCAGCTCGGCGCGCTTGGATCCGGTGGTGGCGATCGCGCGCGCCTTGCCGGCCTCGATCTGCTTCACCGAGGAGATCGGGGTAGCGACGAACGAAGCGACCTCCTTGCCCAGAAAGCCCCGCATCGCCGGCCCGCCGCCCTTGTAGGGCACGTGCACGAGATCGACCTTCGCCATGATGGCGAGCAGCTCGCCGGCGAGGTGGCCGGCGCCGCCCACGCCCGAGGACGCGTAGGTCATGGTCTTCGGCTTCTCCTTCGCCAGCTTCACGTAATCGGCGAGGTTCTTCACCGGCAGGTCCGGCTGCACGACGAACACGTTGGCGAAGATCGCCGCCATGCTGATCGGCGTCAGGTCCTTCAGCGGATCGTAGGTGAGGTGCATCAGGAACGGGTTGGCGGTGAGCGCGCCGACGTTCGCCAGCACGATCGTATAGCCGTCGGGCGCGGCTTTCGCGGCATACGCGACCGCGATCGTGCCGCCGGCGCCGGCGCGGTTCTCGACCACGATCTGCTCGCCGAGCTGCTCGCCGAGCGTCTTGCCGACGATGCGCGCGGTGGTGTCGGTGCCGCCGCCGGGCTCGAAGCCCACCACGATCGTGACCGGCTTGTTCGGGAAGCCCTGCGCCGCCGCAGCGGCGGCGAACGATATCGCAACGAGTCCTGCGAGCAGTCTCATCTCATCCTCCGGTTAGCGGCCCTTGAAGGCGGGCCGTCTCTTTTCCATGAAGGCCTTGCGGCCCTCGGCGTAATCCTCGCTGTCGAAGCACTCGCGCACCCAGGCCTCGCATGCGGGGGCGTCGTAGGTCTTCTGCGTGATCTCGCGGATCACCCGCTTGGAGGTGCGCATCGTGAGCGGCGCGTTGGCGGCGATCATGGCGCAGTACTCGCGCGTCGTTCTTTCCAGATCCGCCACCGGCACCACCTTGTGTACCAGGCCCATTGCCAGCGCTTCGGCAGCGTCGAACTGCCGCGCCGTGATCATGATCTCGAGCGCGTAGGCCTTGCCGACGAGGTCGACCAGCTTCTTCATCGAGGGCGCGCGGTAGCCGAGGCCCATCTTCGCCGCCGGGATGCCGAAGCGCGAGTCGTCGGCGGCGATGCGCAGGTCGCAGAGGTTGGCGATGTTGAGCCCGCCGCCCAGGCAGTAGCCGCGGATCATCGCGAGCACCGGCTTGTCGAAGCCTTCCAGAGCGCGCTGGGCCTGCTCGGAGATCTGGTCGTAGCGCTTGACCTGCTCGCGGCTCGCGCGCTCCTTCTCGAATTGCGAGATGTCGGCGCCGGAGGCGAACGCCTTGTCGCCCGCGCCGCTCAGCACCACTGATCTTATTTGTTCATCGGATTGAAAAGAGGCAAGCACCTCGGGAATCGCCTGCCACATGTCGAGCGACACGGCGTTGCGCCGCTCGGGGTTGTTGAACGTCAGCCAGCCGATCGCGCCGTCCTTGCGCGCGAGGATCCTGTCGGTCACACCACCCCCTGCGTGCGCAGCGACGCGATTTCCTTCTCGGAGTAGCCCAGCTCCTCGAGGACCTCGTCGGTGTGCTGGCCGATCTCGGGCGTCGCGGTCTTGAGCGACGCCGGCGTGCGCGAGAGCTTCACCGCCTGGGTGAGGATCTTGAAGCGGCCGAGGCGCGGATGGTTCACCTCGGCCGCCGCCTGGAGGTGCTGCACCTGCGGGTCGGCGAACACCTCGTCCATCTTGTAGATCGGCCCGGTCGGCACGCCGATGCCGTTCAGCGCCTCGATCCACTCGGCCGAGGTGCGCTTGGCGAGCGCCTTGTTCATCTCCTCGTTGAGCGCGGCGCGGTTCCTCGCGCGCGCCTCGGGGGTCTTGAAGCGCTCGTCGCTCGCCATGTCCTCGCGGCCGAAGAGCTTGCAGATGCGCGTCCACATGCCGTCGCCGGAGGCGGCCACGTTGATGTAGCCGTCCTTGGTCTTGTAGGCCGAGGTGGGCATGCTGGTCGGGTGGTCGTTGCCGACCTGCCCGGGCACGTCGCGCTTCATCGTGTAGCGCGCCGCCTGGAAGTCGAGCAGCGCGATGCCGGCGCTGAGGAGCGAGCTCTGCACCCACTGCCCCTTGCCGGAGTGCTCGCGCTCGTAGAGGGCGGTGAGGACGCCCAGCGCGGCGAAAAGACCCGCGCCGACGTCGGCCACCGCCGCCCCGACGCGCATCGGCCCCTGACCCGGCGCCCCGGTCACCGACATGATGCCGCTCATGCCCTGGGCGATCTGGTCGAAGCCCGGCCGGCCGCTATAGGGGCCGTCCTGGCCAAAACCGGAGATGCTCGCCAATATGATTTTTTCGTTTATTTTTCTCAGCGATTCGTAGTCGATGCCGAGGCGGTATTTGACGTCGGGCCGGTAGTTCTCGACCACCACGTCGGCGGTCTTCACCAGCCGCTCGAGCACCGCGCGCGCGGCCGGGGCCTTGAGATTGAGCGTCATCGCCCGTTTGTTGCGGTGCAGGTTCTGCATGTCCGGGCCGTCGCGCGGACCGCCCATCCCCTCGTTGGGGTCCACCCCGGGCGGGGACTCGATCTTGATCACGTCGGCGCCGAAGTCCGCGAACTGGCGCACGCAGGTAGGCCCCGCACGCACGCGGGAGAAGTCTAGAATGCGCAGGCGCGCAAGCGCCTGAGAGGCTGCAATGGCGGGCATTGGAATATTCTAGCCATGCGACTGTTCCACTCTGCGGTTGGTTTCGACCAAAAAGGAGGAGAGATCATGCAGGGCATCATCAAGGTACTGGCGCTGGCCGCCGTCCTCGGGCTCGCCGGGTGCAAGAGCATGCCGGCGTGGATGCCGGGCAGCGGAGCGATGAAGGTGAGCCTGACGGGCGCCGAGGAAGTGCCACCGGTCAGCACCCAGGCAAAGGGCAGCGGCAGCTTCCGGGTCGCCGATGACGGCACCGTCACCGGCAGCGTCACCACCGAAGGGATGCAAGGCATGATGGCGCACATCCATCAGGGCGCGAAGGGCGCGAACGGCCCGGTGATCGTGCCGCTCACCAAGAACGGCGACACCTACAGCGTGCCCGAGGGGCGCAAGCTGACGCCGGCGCAGATGGAGGCCCTGAAGGCCGGCAACCTCTACGTCAACGTCCACAGCCCGAGCCACAAGGGCGGCGAAATACGCGCGCAGCTCAAGCCCTAGGCCTAGGGCTTTTCTTCCTCGCAGCAACGGCGGCCGCTCAATTCCCCGAGCGGCCGCTGCGTTTCGTCGTGCCGCAGGCGGCGGGCAGCGCAACCGACAACGTGGCGCGCCTGGTCGCTCCGGGCATCAGCAGGTTCCTCGGGCAACCGGTGGTAGTCGACAACCGGCCCGGCGGCGCGCTCACCATCGGCATCGACGCCGTGGCGAAGAGCCCGCCCGACGGCTACACCATCGGCATGGGGCCGGTGGGCGCGCTCGCCATCACGCGGCACATGGTCGAGAAGCTGCCCTACGACATCGAGCGCGACCTGCAGCCCGTGGCGCTGATCACGACCGGCTACATGCTTCTCGCCGTTTCACCCAAGACGCCGTTCCACAGCTTGCGCGAGCTGATCGACTTCGCGAAAAAGAATCCCGGCAAGCTCTCCAATGCCTCGTCCAGCAACGGCTCGCCCGGCCACGTGAGCGGCGAGCTTTTCAAGTACATGGCGGGCGTCGACATCGTGCACGTGCCCTACAAGGGCGGCGCGCCGGCAATCGCCGACCTCATCGCCGGCAACGTCGAGCTGATGTTCGAGAGCACCAACTCGATCGCGCCGCACGTCAAGGCCGGCCGGGTGCGCGCGCTCGCCGTCACCGGCGTGAAGCGCGCTACCAGCCTCCCCGAGGTGCCGACGATGATCGAAGCCGGCGTGCCGGGATACGAAGTCACCGCCTGGACCGGCGTGATCGCGCCCGCCGGGCTGCCGCGGCCGGTGCTCGACAAGCTGAACGCCGCGGTCAACGCGGCCATCGTCGAGCCGAAGGCGAAGCAGAGCCTGGTCCAGCTCGGCAGCGAAGGCGGCGGCGGCACGCCCGAGGACTACGCCGCCCTCATCCGCCGCGACTCGGCCAAGTGGTCGGAGGTGGTGAAGCGCTCCGGCGCGAAGATCGACTAGCCACTCGCTCCCGAGAACATTTTTTTGCCGGCGAGCGGCATTTCCGCCGTCAGGATCTCGCCGTTGGCCGAGTCGGTGATATAGAGCGTCTTGCCCTTGAAGGCGATGTTGGTCATCAGGCGGTGCTCGCCCGCCGCGTGCGCGAGGTGCGTCGGCAGCATGTTCGAGTCGAAGCGCCACACGCCGACGCCGAGGTGGCAGACGAGCAGCCCGTCCTCGTTGTCGAACTCGATGCCGTCGGGGCCGGCATGGCCGCCCGAGAGCTGCAGCGCGACGCCGGTCTTCGACGGCGTGCCCCCCGGCATCAGCGGCAGGCGCCACACCTGCTGCGCGCGGGTGATGGCGACGAAGACCTGCGAGTTCTTCTTGTTCAGCGTGATGCCGTTGGGCGATGGCGCATTGGCGAGGAGCTTCTGCAGCTCGCCGTTCGCCCTGAGACGCCACACGCGCCCGCTCGCGTCGGCGATCCCGCTCTGGCCCTGGTCGGTGAAGTAGAGATCGCCGTTGTCGGCGAAGTGCAGGTCGTTCAGGCCCTTGAAGCTCTCGCTGAAGGCGGTGCCGAGGATCGTCTCCACTTTGCCGCGCTTCGGGTCGAGGCTGACGAGACCCTTGCGGTAATCGGCGATGAAGATGCGTCCGTCGCGGTGGATCTTCAGGCCGTTGGGCCAGCCGTCGTACTGCGCGATAAGTTCCCACTCGCCTTTCGGATCGATCCTGAAAATTCGGCCGAACGGGATATCGACGCACCAGAGGTTGCCCTTGCGATCGAACGAAGGCCCCTCGAGGAAGGAGTCGAGCGCGGCGCCCTGGCGGTTGGGATCGGACCAGGCGGTGCGGCGCTTCTTGCGGAACCTCGCGGGCAGCGAGCTAAAGCGCCGCACGGCGATCTTCTTGACCGGCTGAAAGGGGTTTAGCATGGAATGCGCCGAAGGATACGGGTGTTCACCCGGCATCCACAACAGGAGACTCGAATGAGAACCGTCGCGGCACTGCTCATGGTTTTCGTGGCCTCGACCGCTCTCGCGCAGACCAGCGTGCGCGTGCGCGGCACCATCAGCTCGCTCAACGGCGACGTCCTCAGCGTGAAGACGCGCGAAGGCCGCGACGTCCAGCTGCATCTCGCTCCCGACACGCAGGTGGCCACGACCAAGAAGGTCGGCGCGGACGAGTTCAAGCCCGGCAGCTACGTCGGCGTGACCTCGGTGAAGGGCCCCGACGGCCGCCTGGTCGCGAAGCGCGTGCACGCGCTCGGGCCGCAGGTGCCGCCGATGCACGGCAAGTGGGACTCGATTCCGGATTCGATGATGACCAATGCCAACATCGCGAGCATCGCGAAGGTGAGCGGTGGAAGCGAGCTCACCCTCAAGTACAAGGACGGCGAGCAGAAGATCCTGGCGAACTCGGAAACCGAGTACTACAGCTTCGCGCCGGGCACGCGTGCGGACCTGAAGCCGGGAGAAACGATCTTCAGCGGCGCTCGCGTCGAGGGCGACAAGTTCATGACCGGCCGCGTAGTGGTGAGCAAAGATGGCGTCAAGCCGCCTATCTAAATTCGCGCTCTTCCTGGTCCTCGCCACGGCAGCCGCCGTCGCCCAGGCGCCCACGCGCGTGCGCGGCACGATAACGGCGGTGCAGGGCGACGTGATCGTGGTGGACGGGAAAGAAGTGAAGATCGGCCCGAAGTCCGAGATCGTCTACACGCAGCCGATCGCGCTCTCCGAGATCAAGCCCGGCGACTTCCTCGGCGTGACCTCGACGAAGCGCGCCGACGGCACGCTCACCGCCTACGAGGTGCGCCGCTTCCCGAAGCCCGTCAACCCCGGCCACCGGCCCTTCGACGGGCGCGACGACCGGACCATGACCAACGCGACCGTCTCGGCGATGGTGCAGGCGGCGAGCGGGCGCGAGCTGACGCTTACCTACGAGGGTAGTGCGCAGAAGATCGTGGTGCCTGAGAGCGCGTCGATCTCGACCCTGGTGCCCGGCACGCGCGCACAGCTCGTGCGCGGCGCGCCGGCGAACCTCACGATGGATGCCGCCGGCACCGCGCTGCGCGTCCAGGTCGGCCCGCCTGTGCGCTAGCGGACTTGGTCCGAACCAGAGATCAATCGATTATCCGATCGGCCCGCAACAAGAGTGACTGCGGGAGTGTCAGTCCCATTGCCTTGGCAGCCTTTAGGTTGATGATCAGAGAGAACTTCGTGGGCTGCTCGATGGGGAGGTCGCCTGGCCTAGCGCCGTTCGCGATCTTGTCCACGTAAGGGCCGACCTGCTGGGCCAGTTCTGCGATATCTGGTCCGAACTCCATCAGGCCTCCACCGTCCACTCCTCGACCAACCTCGAAGACCGCCGGCAGCCGCTGGCGGGTGACGAAATCGACGATGCGAGGCAGATCGTTCCCGCGCATGGGCCCGAAGAGCACGATGAGGCCTTGGGCGCGCGCTTTGCTAATCGCTTCAAAAGCCTGTTCGAAATTCTCGGAACTTGATACCCGGATCGATTGAACGGTCACCCCAAGGCTCGGCGCGACCGTCTCGACCTGCTGAAATTGCAGCATCATCGATTTAAGCGTCGAGTTCCACAGCACCGCTACGTGCGACAGCTTGGGAACTGCAGCCTTGAGGAGCTCGACGCGCTTCGCGCTGATCTCCGCGGAATTCAGCGCCGGCCCCGTGACGTTGCCACCGGGCCGCGCGAGGCTCGCCGCCATCCCGATGTCGACCGGATCGTCCACCCCGACCGCAACAATCGGAATCGTCTTGGTGGTGTGGTAGGCGGCGAGCGCGGGGCTCGAGCCCAGCGTGATCAAAAGATCGACCTTGAGCCGCACCAGGTCGGCGACGAGCGCGGGAAGCCGCTCAAAGTTGCCCTTGGCAGTTCTGAATTCGAGGATGACGTTGCGGCCGATTTCATAGCCATGTGCGCGCAGGCTCTGCGTAAGCGCCTGGTCGATGGGGTTCGACTCCGGATCGAACTTCTCCCGGATGGCGTAAAGCAATCCGATTTTCAGGGCCTTCCCGGGGGGCGGTGCCGCGTTCGCGCACCGCGCGGCGACGAGAGCATTCAGCGTAAGAGTAAGAGCGATCAGAACGCTTCTTCGCGTAGTCACTGGCGGTGTCCCCCTCGGCGCACTTTACCCTTCACCGCCCACGCGCGCGCGACGTTTTTACGCGGCGCGGGCGGCATTTGCGCCGGCGATGCGGCCGAACACCGCGCCGTTGGTGAGGCCCGAGCCGCCGGGATAGTTGAACCAGAAGATCCCGCCCACCAGCTCGCCCGCGGCGTAGAGGCCGGCGATGGGCTCGCCGTCGGAGCTCAGCACCTGCGCCGCGGTGCTGATCTTCAGCCCGCCGAAGCTGAAGGTGATGCCGCAGGTGACCGCGTAGGCCTCGAAGGGCGGCTGGTCGAGCGTGTTCGCCCAGTTGCTCTTGTTTACTTCCAGCCCCTCGGTGCGCCGCCCGTCCTTCACGTTCGGGTTGAAGGGGACGTCGGTGCGGACGGCGGCGTTGTATTTCTTCAGCGTCTCCAAGGCCGCTTTCTGGTCCGTGTCGTCCATCTTCGCGACCAGCTCCTCGAGCGTATTGCCGGTGATCTTCGTCACCTGCCGGATGCGGTACTCGTCGCGCAGCTGCGCCTTCACCTTCGCATCGAAAATCTGCCAGGCAAACTGCTTCGGCTGCTGCAGTATCACGCGGCCGTACTTGGCATAGGTGTAGTTGCGGAAGTCCGCGCCCTCGTCGACGAACCGCTTGCCTTCCGCGTTGATGTACACGCCCCACGGATACGAGTGCTTCTGGAAGCCGTCGCCCACCGCGAGGTCGCCGGTCTCGGGCGCGTTGCGATCCCACGCGACCGCGTGGCATCCCGACCAGTTGCCGTGGGGCGCGGCGCCGATGTCGAGCGCCATGCGGATCGCGTCGCCGGTGTTGAAGCGCGTGCCGCGCACCTTGGCGAGCTCCCAGCCCGGCCCCATGTAGCGCGTGCGCCACTCGGTGTTCGCCTGGAAGCCACCGCCGGCGAGGACGACCGCCCTCGCTTTCACCGCCTGGGTTTTGCCGCCCTTGCGGACCATCACGCCATGCACGCCTGAATCATCGGCAAGGAGGGCGGTGGCGCGAGCGCCGTACCAGATCTCGATCCCCGCCTTCTTCGCGAGCTGCGTCTCTGCCTCGACCAGGCCCGGCCCGCCGCCCACCGCCTCGACGGTGAGGCCGCCCCAGAACTTGAACCTGCCGCCGATCCTGAACGCCTGCCGGCCCCACGCCGCGGTGAAGCGAACGCCGCGCTTACGCATCCATTGCGCGGTCGGCAGGCTGTGCTTCACCAGAATCTCCGTGAGATCGGGATCGCAGCGGTATTCGGTCAGCCGCGCCATGTCGTCGAGGAATTGCTCCTCGGTGTAGGTGCCGAAGTCGGTGTTCGCGATCTCGTCGGCCGAGAGGTCCGGGATCAGCGTCTTCAGGTCGTCGGGGCCGTTGTAGACCAGGCGGAAGAGGCCGGCGGTGAAGCGCGAGTTGCCGCCGGATTCTGCTTCCGGAGCGCGCTCCAATACGAGAATCTTTTTCGCGAATTCAGAGGCGGACAGGGCGGCGCAGAGCGCCGCATTGCCGCCGCCGACGATGACGACGTCGTACATCAGTCGGACTTCACGTTCGCCCGGGTGATGACTTCCTTCCAGCGCGCCTGCTCCCTGGCGATGAAGTCGGCGTACTCCTGCGGCGTCGAGCCGACCGCTTCGGCGTCTTCCGCGGCGAAGCGCGCCACGAGCGCCGGGCTTCGGGCCGCCTTGGCCGCTTCGTCGGCGAGGCGCTTGACGATCGCGGGCGGGGTCTTCGCCGGGGCGTTCAGGCCGTACCACTGGCTGGTCTCGAAGCCGGGGAAGCCCTGCTCGGCGACGGTCGCGACATCGGGCAGCGAGGCGAGGCGCCGGGGCGTGCCGACGGCGATCACGCGCAGCTTGCCGCTCTTCACGTGCGGCATGAGGGGCGGCGTGCCGGCGGAGGTGGCCTGGGTGCGCCCGGCAACGAGATCGATCAGGTTGGGCCCGGTACCCTTGTAGGGCACGTGCTGGATGTCGATGCCGCTCACCAGCTTCAGGTATTCCATCGCGAGGTGCCCGGCGCTGCCGTTGCCCGCCGAGCCGTAGTTCAGCTTGCCCGGCTCCTTCTTGGCGAGCGCGATGAACTCGCGCAGGTTCTTCGCCGGCACGCTCTCGTGCACGACGAAGATGTTGGGCACCTTGGAGAGCAGCGACACCGCGGTGAAGTCGCGGTTCACGTCGTAGGCGAGGTTCTTCTCGATGAACGGCGTCATCGCCAGGCTGCCGACGTGGCCGATGATCAGCGTGTAGCCGTCGGGGTCGGCGTGCGCGACCTCGGCCATCGCCACGCTGCCGCCGCCGCCGCCCTTGTTCTCGATCACGATCGACTGCCCGAGGCCCTTCTCCATCTCGGCGGCGAAGCTGCGCGCGACGATCGAGCTCGAGCCGCCGGGCGCGAACGGCACGACCAGGCGGATCGGCTTGGTCGGATAGGTTTGCGCCCAGGCGGCCTGGGCGGCGACGAGCAGCAACGCGGGAAGCAATTTCATCGCTGGTACAAATCCTGTTTCTCGAGCCAGCGCTGGATCAGCGCGGCCACGTCCATGTTGTTCCGGTCCATCATCAGCATGTGCGAGTTGCCGTGGATGCCGGCCTTCGGCAGGTCGACGACCTCGACTTTGCCGCCGGCCTTCTCGATCGCCTCGCCGAAGGCGACGCCGTTTCGCCGGATGGCCGGCCAGCGCGCGTCGCGCTCGATGTTGTCGCCGTAGATGAAGAGCGTCGGGATCGCCTTCAGGCGATCGACGAGCTTCGGATCGCCCTGCCCCGCGGGCTCGACCGCGATCAGCGCCTTCACCTTGTCGGGCCGGGCCTGCGCCACCTTGAAGCCGAACTGCCCGGCCTGCGAATGGAACAGGATCACGCACGGGCACACTTTGTCGACGAGCTGCGTGTAGGCGGCGATGATCGCCTCGTCGGTCGTGGTCCAGCGCGGCACGATCTGGCGCACGAAGTTGTCGTAGGCCTCGATCGGGAACTGGCTGCCCTTCATGCGGAAGCGGCCGAAGGGCTCGTCCTTCGGCAGGAAGAGCGGCTCGCCCTTGAAGATGTCCGGGTACATCGCCCAGCCGGCGCGGCCTCGCTCGACCGCGTCGGAGTTGTAGACGTCCCAGCCCTTGCGCAGGAACCAGTTGAGCCAGCCCTGGCGGCCGTCGGGCGTGCTCTCGTAGCTGACGCCGGTCAGCCCGCCGCCGTGCCACATGAGGAGCGGCACCGCGCCGTGGCGCTCGGCGGGCAGGAAGTACTGCACGTACATCGACTCGACGAGGTAGGTGCCGTTGGGATCGACTTTCGCCGGCACGCCGCCGGGCGTGAACACGACCTCCTTCACCGGCTTGCCGCTGACCGTGACCTCTCGCCCGCCGACGTGGAACGAGCCCATGTCGCGCAGGCCGATATAGGGCGCCCGCGAAGCGCAGCCGACCAACATCATCATCAACGCAATGAGCACAATCCTTGGCATGTCTTTCCTTCTCAGAACTGGTAGCGGCGCAGGCCGCCGTCGACCGGGATCACCGTGCCGGTGATGTAGCGCGCGAGCGGCGAGGCGAGGAAGCAGGCCAGGCTGGCGAGGTCCTCGGGCTGGCCGTATTCGCCCACCGGGATGTCATGCTCGCTCTCCCGTTGCCTCACCTCCGGCGAGTAGTTGCGCAGGATCTGCTCGCTGATGATGCGCCCCGGCGGGATCGAGTTGACGGTGATGCCGTGCTTCCCGACCTCGCGCGACAGGCCCTTGGCCCACGAGTGCATCGCCGCCTTGGCGCAGAACGCGCCGTTGATGCCCTCGGGCTCGGACTTGCCGGTGACGTTGATGATGCGGCCCCATTTGTGCTCGATCATCTGCGCGAGCAGGCGGTGCGTGAGCTGGCGGTGGCGCGTGAAGTTGAGCGTGAGCGCCTCGTGCCACTGCGCCTCGGTCGCCTCCAGCGTGAAGCGGCGGCTGCCGCCGGCGTTGTTGACCAGGATGTCGACTCGCCCGAGCCCGGCGAGCGCGCCGGAAGCCACCTTCTCGGCCGCGTCCTCGGCCAGCATGTCCTGCTGCACGATGACGAGCGGGCCGGTTTCCTGCGCCAGCTTCTCGAGCAGCTCGCGCCGGCGAGCGACCACGGCGAGCTTGACGCCCTCCCGGGCGAGCGCCACGGCGATCGCGCGGCCGATGCCCATGCTCGCGCCGGTGACGAGCGCGGTCTTGCCGCGCAAGGCGAGGTCCATCTACCGCCCGAGCTCGAGGATGTGCATCCCGGTGTTGGCGCGGTCGACGATGTAGACGTAGCCGCGGTCGTCGACCTCGACGTTGTTGGTCTGGATCGCGACCTTGCAGCGCTCGCCCGATTCCGTCTTGACGCAGCGCTTGTCGGTCTTGTCGGTGGTCGCCGGGATGTAGTAGCCGATCTCGCGCGGATGGAACGGATCGGAGATGTCGACCGCGCGCACGCCGGCGTTGAACCAGGCGAAGAACGCGACCTTGCCGGCGTACATCGGCGGCTGGTTCTCGTTGGAGGAGTGCGAGCCGAAGCGCCCGCCGCGGCTGCAGAAGTCGCCGGGCTTCTCGGGCACGTTGAAGGTCGCGACGCCGACCGGCGTTTTCTCGTCGGTGACGTCGACCACGAACACGCGCTGGCGCGGCTCGAGGCATTCGTTGGCGAGCGACTCGTCCACCACCAGCACGAAGTCGCGCGGCGCGCCCTTGTCCCTCGCGAACTCGGGGAGATTCGTGCCGAGCACCGGCAGCGTGGTGTGCGCGCCGTTCATCGACGAGAGCGTGAAGCGGCCGACTTCAGGCGCCGCGAGATTCGCCGCCGTCGGCTCGTGCGGCCCGGCGAGCAGCTTGGCGCGGTCGACGATCTGCATTACGCCGGACTTGTTGGTGCCGTAGCCGAAATAAACGCGGTTGCCTTTCGCTCCGGTCGAGATCGGCCCGTGCAGCTCGGTCGGCACGGGCCCGGTGCTTCCCGGCTGCTGCCCGGGCATGCCGAAGTTGCGGATCAGGCGCGGATGCGCCGGGTCGGACAGGTCGAACACCTGCGTCATGCGCCGCGTGCGCCAGTCGGGCAGTCCCGAAACCAGGTAGGCGATCCCCGAATCGCATTCCCACCAGCTCTTGTGCGTGCCTTTCAGCTTGTCGACCACCGTCACGACCTTCGCCGGCTTCTCCGGCGCGGTCACGTCCCACACCTCGTGCCCGAGGTTGCCGAAGGTGCGCAGCAGATAGACCTTGCTCTTGTCGGCCTTGGGCAGGTCGGCGCCGCTGCACACGCGCACCATCTGCGCGCCGCCCGTCTCGCCGTCGCCGGGCTCGCCCGGGATGTGCGCGACGAGGCGCGGCTTGCGCGGATCGGTGACGTCGATGATCGAGGTGCCGTTGTCTTCGGCGCGGCCGGTGAGCGGGTTCTGCGTCTTTCCGCCGTGGTGGCCGACGTAGGCGATCCAGCGCTCGCCCTGGCGATGGATCACCGGCTGATAGGCGCTACGCCCGGCCAGAGGCTCGTAGCCGAGCAGCGTCATGTTGGAGGAAGCTGCGCCATGCTGTGCCACTGCAACCCCCGCCTGGGCGCAAAGGCAGGCGAGAAGCGCGCGCGCGATCTTCATGAAGGCCGCCATCCTATACCAAGCCGTACGGAGCACGGCGCGCGGCACGGAGCTTGCGATGACGCCGGTACTGGCGATGCCAGAAGACGACTCGTCCATTTACTTTTGGAGAACCGAAACATGCTGAAGACCTTGATTGCAGTAGCAGTCGCCGGTGCTTTCGCACTGCCTATGGCGGCGCAGGCGTCGGGTAGCGACAACATGCAGATCGCCCAGGCGGGTGGCGCCGGCGGAGCCGGTGGAGCCGGCGGCGGCGCGGCCGGGACCGGCGGCGCGGCGGGCGGCGCGGCGACGGGCTCGGGTCAGGGCGCGGCGTCGAGCGGCGGCGACTCGAACTCGGGCGCGCCCGGCGGCAACGCGGCGATGGGCTTCAGCGACCGTCGCTTCAACGACTGGGACAAGAACCACGACGGCTACATCTCGCGCGACGAGGCGAAGGGCGTGAGCGAGCTCGACACGCGCTTCAGCGAGATGGACAAGAACAACGACGGCAAGATCTCGCGCGACGAGATGCGCAGCCACGGCTCCGCCGCGCGCGGCGGCACGAGCAGCGTGCCGGTGCAGCAGGGCGGAACCGCGGGCGAAAAAGGCAAGCAGTAGCGCCTGCGCCAATGGCGTCCGTTCCGCGCAAGCCGCGCGGGCGGGCGCCGTTTCGACGGAGAATCCTCATGCCTCGACGACTCCGCCTTCTTGCCTTCGCCGGCGTCGCCGTCAGCGGCGCGGCGTTCGGCGCGCCCCACGCGCAAAGCGCGCTCGAGTGCGGCATCGCCGCCGACATGGCCGTGGTCGCGCATTCGCTCGCCCGGGAACAGATCCAGCGCGCCAAGGCCGACGGCATCATGGCGCGCATCTACGACGTCGCGCAGTCCGACCGCGGCAGGGCGCTGATGAAGGAAATCCTCGACGCCGCGTACGTCTCGAAGGGGCCCTCGGGCCAGAAATTCGCCGAAGAGCTGTTCGCTACCTGCATGAAGAGCGGCGGCGACATGGACCCGGTCCTCGGCGGCAGGAAGCTCTAGCTACTCCGCCTTCGCGCCGGAGTCCTTGACCAGGCGCGCCCACAGTCTTGCGTCCGCCGCGAGGAACGCGGCAAAGTCCTCGGGCGAGCGCGACCCCGATGCTTCGGTGCCGTGCGGCGCGAGCGCTCTCGCGGTCTCCGGCGCTTTGACCGCCTGGCTCGCCGCTTCGAACAGCCTGCTCACCGCGGCCGCCGGCGTGCCCGTCGGGACGAAGAGCCCATACCAGAAGGCGATCTCGTAGCCCGGCAAGCCGGCTTCGGCCATGCCGGGAACGCCCGGAACGAGCGGCGTGCGCTCGCGGCTCGTTACGGCGAGCGCCTTCAGCCGGCCGGACTGCACGAGCGGCAGCACCGAGGGCGGCGTCGCGAACGAAAGCTGCGTGTCGCCCGCCAGGACCGACTGCACGGCCGGCGCGCCGCCCTTGTAGGGCACGTGAACGATGTCGACGCCGGCGACGCGCTGGAAGAGCACGGCCGCCATGTGCGGCGCCGAGCCGTTGCCCGAGGACGCGTAGTTCAGCTTGCCGGGGTTTTTCTTCGCCTGCGCGACCAGCTCGGCCAGCGAGCCCACCCCGAGGGCGGGATTCACCGCGACGATGAGCGGCGAGGAGCTGACCTTCGTCACCGGCACGAGGTCGCGCTCGCTCTGGTAGCCGAGCTTCGGATTGAGCAGCGGGTTGACGAAGATGCTCGACGGGCTCGCGATCAGCACCGTATAGCCGTCGGGCGGGCTCTTCGCGACATGCTCGGCCGCGATGCTCGAGCCGGCACCGGGCTTGTTGTCGACCACGACCGGCTGGCCGAGCAGGCGCTGCATCGGCTCCTGCAGCGTGCGCGCCACGACGTCCGCCGCGCCGGCCGGCGCGAAGCCGACCACGAGGCGCACCGGACGCGACGGGTAGCCCTGGGCGAACGCCTGGCCGGCCAGCAGCAGACCGATCAGCAAGAATCTCATGGCAGCGCGGATTCCAGTGCGGAAAGCAGCGCGCCGAGCTTGGGCGGGCTCGCCTCGACGCCGATCTTCACCTGCGCCTCGCGCAGCGCGGCCGACGCCACCGGCCCGATGGACGCCACGAGGGTGTTGTTCAATCCGTCCTTCAACGGTCCATCCTTTCCGAGCTTCCGCGCGACGGCAAAAAGATTTCGCACCTGCTCCGCGTTGGTGAACACCGCGGCGTCCAGTTCGCGCCTCTCCAGCCGCCCGATCATCTCGGCGAGCGGCGCGGTGTCCGGCGGCAGCGACCAGCGGTAGGTCGGGATCTCGGCGACGCGCGCGCCGCGCGCCTCGAGCGCGCGGTCGAGCTCGAGGTTCTCGCGCCCATGGCGCTGCACGATGACCCTTGCTCCCTGGAGCGGGACATCGTCAATGGCGGCCAGGACCTCGCGGGTCGTGAACGGATCGGCGGCGCTCCGGTCGATGCGCACGCCGCGCGCGCGCAGCGCGCCCGTGGGCTTCGGGCCGCGCGCTGCGACGGTCATGCCCTGCAAATGGCCGAGGAGCTGGTCGGTGAGCTGGAGGGAATCCGTCGCCGCGAATAGCGCTTTCGTGCCGACCCCGGTCTGGAAGATCGCGAGCTTCGCCGGCTGGCTGTCCAGCGACGCCACCAGCGTCTTGATTGCCTGCGGATCGACATCCGGCAGCTCGGCGAGCGCGGGCGCGTGCAGCGGCACGCCGCCGCGGCTTGCGATCA
>Ga0075434_100000160_pt1 | contig 42413 bp, 35 predicted proteins | sample RhiMethybrSRZTD3_FD_75298 | JGI IMG/M metagenome (GOLD analysis project Ga0075434, IMG submission 75298) | Populus rhizosphere microbial communities from Tennessee, USA - Rhizosphere MetaG P. TD hybrid SRZTD3 | ecosystem: Host-associated > Plants > Roots > Rhizosphere > Soil | place: USA...
ATCTTTGGGGTCCACCGGTCCTACGGAGACGGCCGGGCGACTATTCGCGAAGCGCCGCCTCGCCGAGAAGCGCCTTGATCTCGGCGAAGAAGTCCGGCACCGGCTGGACGCGGTACTCCGGCCCGAGCTGGAGGGTTCGCGGCCCCTCGGAGGTCTCGAGGGCCAGCACGACCGGAGCGTCTCCGCGGTACTCGCGGACAACATTCGCGAGCTCGCGGACGAGGCCCGAAGGCGCGCGGCGCGCGTCGATGCGCAGGCGAACCTCCCGCCGTTCCGGCGTCGCCTCGAACGGCTGCACCTCTCGCGCGAGCAGCTTCGTCTCGCCCTCCTGCTTATGGTCGATCCGTCCCGTCACGACCAGGATGCGGTCGACCTCGCAGAGGTCGCGCGCCTCGGTGTAGACCGAGTTGAAGACGACCACCTCCGTCGATCCGGTGAGGTCGTCGAGGCGAAGGAACACCATCGGCTCCCCCTTGCGGGTCGTCAGCTGCTTGATCGCGCCGACGATCCCACCGACCGTGACCGTCTCGCCCTCGCGCCGACGCTCGACCTCGGCGAGCCCGCAGTCGGTCTTTCGCTGCAGGGCCGCCTGCACACCCTCCAGTGGATGCTCGGAAACGTAGATGCCGAGGCTTTCCTTCTCCATTGCCAGAAGCTCGCGCTTGTCGAACTCGATCGGCGAGATCGGTGGATGATGCCGGCGCCGGTCGCCGTCATCCGGGCCGTCTCCGAGGTCGAAGATCGACCCCTGGCCGAGCAGGCGATCGCCCTGCTCGCGGGCCCCCCACGCGAGCGCGGCCTCGAGCACCTCGAGCATGCCCTTCCGCGTCGCGCCGGTCGAGTCCAGCGCGCCGCACTTCACGAGCGACTCGAGCGCGCGCTTATTCGCGATCTGTGGATCGATCCGCTCGGTGAAGTCCCAGATCGAGCCGAACGGCCCGCCCTTCTTCCGAGCATCGACGATTGCCCGCGCGGCCGAGTCGCCGACGTTCTTGACCGCGTTCAGGCCGAACCGGATCTTGCCCTCGACGACCGCGAAGTCGCAGTCCGACGAGTTCACGTCCGGGGGAAGCACCTCGATGCCGAGCTCGTGGCAGGCGTTCACGTAGAACGGGACCCGGTCCTTCGTGTTCATGACAGACGAGATCAGGGCGGCCATGTACTCGCGCGGATGGTGCGCCTTCAGGTACGCCGTGCGGTACGCGATCAGGGCGTAGCAGGCGGCGTGGGACTTGTTGAACGAGTAGTCCTGCGACGCCTCGATGTCCTTCCACAGCTGGTTGGCGACGGCCGGCGTGACGTCGTTCTGCGCGCAGCCCTCGAGGAACTTGTCCTTGAGCGACGCCATCAGCACGTGGTTCTTCTTACCGATCGCCTTCCGCAGGTCGTCCGCTTCCGCCGGCGAGAAGCCGGCGAGCTGCTTTGCCATCTCCATGAACTGCTCCTGGAAGAGGCATGTCCCGTAGGTCGGTCCGGTGATCGGCTCGAGCCGGGAATCGAGGAACGTCACGACTTCCTTGCCGTGCTTGCGCCGCGCGTAGACCGGGATGTACGCCATCGGCCCGGGCCGGTAGAGGGCCACGAGCGCGATCAGGTCCTCGAACTCGGTCGGCTTCACCAGCCGCAGCGCCTCGCGCATGCCCGAGGACTCGAATTGGAAGACACCGGCGGAGTCGGCCCGGGCGAGCATTGCGTAGGTCGCGTCGTCGTCGAGCGGGATCGACGAAACGTCGAGGCCTCCGACGAGGCGCGCGGTGTGGTCGATCACATCGAGGTTGCGGAGCCCGAGGAAGTCGATCTTCAGGAGGCCCAGGGCCTCGACGTCGCCCATGGGGAACTGCGTCACGACCTCCTGGTCGGCGCCCTTCTGCTGGAGCGGCACGTACTCGACGAGCGCGCGGTCACCGATCACGACGCCCGCCGCGTGGATCGAGTCCTGACGGATCAGGCCCTCGAGCGGCTTCGCCAGGTCGACGATCTCCCGCACGAGCGGGTCGGCGTCGTACGCCTGGCGCAGCTCGGCCCCTGCCTTGAGACAGTCCTGGAGGTAAACGCGGGGCCCCTCGGGGATCAGCTTGGCGATCTTGTCGACGGTTCCGTAAGGGATCTCCAGCACCCGCCCGGCGTCGCGGACGGCGGCGCGCGCCATCATCGTCCCGAACGTGATGATCTGGGCGACCCGGTCGCGTCCGTACTTCTCGGCGACGTAGTTGATGACCCGGTCGCGCCCGTCGACCGCGAAATCGATGTCGGCGTCGGGGAGCGACTTCCGCCCAGGGTTAAGGAAGCGCTCGAAGAGGAGGTCGTACTTGATCGGGTCGAGGTCAGTGATACTCAGGCAGTAGGCGACGAGGCTCCCGGCGGTCGAGCCACGACCCGGCCCGACGCTGACGCCGTTCCGCCGGGCGAACGCGATGAAGTCCCAGACGATCAGGAAGTAGTCGACGAAGCCCATCTCGCGGATCGTCCGCAGCTCGAACCGAAGCCGCTCCTCGATCTCGGGCGTGACGTGGTCGTACCGGCGGCGGACGCCCTTTTCGACGAGCTCCGAGAGGTAGTCAAACGAGTCGCGTCCATCCGGAACCGGAAACTTGGGCAGGAGGATGCGGCCGAGGTCGAGCTCGACGTTGCACCGGTCCGCAACCTCGAGCGTGCGCGCCAGCGCCTCGGGATGCTGCGCAAAGTCCGCCGCCATCTCCGCCGGGGACTTGAGGAAGAACTCCTCTGTGTCGAAGCGCCAATGCCCCGGATTCTTGAGCGTGTCGTTCGACTGGATGCAGAGCAGAACCTCGTGCGCCCGCGCGTCCTCCTTCCGCAGGTAGTGGACGTCGCCCGTGGCGACAAGCGGCAGACCGGTCTCGCCCGCGAGCCGGGCGAGCAGCGGGTTGATGCGCTGCTGCTCCGCGAGCCCGGCGTTCTGGATCTCCACGTACACCTGGTCGCGCCCGAAGATCTGCACGAAGCGGTCGAGGTCGCCGGCGGCGTCCGCGGGCCGATTCTCCTCGAGCGCCTTGCAGATGCGGCCGGAGAGGCACCCGGAAAGCGCGATCAGCCCGCCGGCGTGCCGCTCCAGCAGGTCCCAGTCGACCCGCGGCTTGTAGTAGTAGCCCTCGAGGTAGCCGAGCGAGGCGAGCTTGATCAGGTTGCCGTAGCCCTCGTTCGTCTCGGCCAGCAGCGTCAGGTGGTTGTAGCCCTTCGCCTGGGCGCGCCGGTCGTCGGAGAGGTAGACCTCGCAGCCGATCAGGGGCTTGACGCCGTGCTTCTGCGTCTCCCGGTACAGCTGGACGGCCCCCGCCAGCGACCCGTGGTCGGTGAGGGCGACCGCCGGCATCTCGAACTCCGCCGCCCGCGCCGCAAGATCGGGAATCCGGCAGGCGCCGTCGAGGATCGAGTACTCGGAGTGGACGTGGAGGTGGACGAACGGGGCGGACGGGGCGGCACTCACGAACGGCGATTCTAGGTTCGCCTTAGGACGACCGTCCGCTCACGGGGGAAATGGGGTTTCCCCCGTGGGGTTCTGGGAGGGGGTCCACGGGGGAAACCCCATTTCCCCCGTGTAATTCCCCCGTTGTTCACCAGCTGGACACCCTGCCGTGTCGTTGAAGGTCGTACGCTTGTCGCATGACGAAAACGGTCGCCGAACCGGCGTCGCCACCCGACGAGCGGCTCCTCAACCGGGAGCTTTCGTGGCTCGCCTACAACGCGCGCGTGCTCGAGCTTGCCGCGGACGCCTCGGTTCCGCTCCTCGAGCGGTGCAAGCTCTGCCGGTACTTCTCCTCGAACCTCGACGAGTTCTTCATGGTGCGCGTCGCCGGCCTCCTCGACCAGGCGGCCTCGGGGCTTGCCGTGCTCTCACCTGACGGCCGCACCCCGGCGGCGACGCTCGCCGAGATCCGGGCCATCGTGCTCGAGCTGGCGACGACGCAATCGCGGCTCTGGCGGCGCGAGCTCCAGCCGGCACTCGCTCGGCACGGGATCCCGGTCGGCGACGTCGAGGACTGCTCGCCGGCAGAGCTCGAAGAGCTCGAGGCCACATTCGATCGCCAGGTCTACCCCGTGCTGACGCCGCTCGCGGTCGGCCCGGGGCAGCCGTTTCCGTACATCTCGGGCCTGTCACTGAGCCTCGGCGTCACCGTCCGTGACCCGGAGACCGGTGAGGAGCGCTTCGCGCGCGTCAAGGTTCCGGAAATCCTGCCGCGATTCCTTCCCATCGGGTCGCGAGGTCTGTACCTACCGCTCGAACGGGTGATGCGGCACTTCCTCCCCCGCCTCTTCCCGGATATGGAGATTGTCGAATGCTGCACCTTTCGCGTCACCCGCGACGCCGACTTCGAGATCTCCGACGAGGCCGACGACCTGCTCGAGGCCGTTCAGTCCGAGGTCAGCCGGCGGCGGTTCGGCGAGGTCGTGCGGCTCGAGGTGTCGGGCTCGGTCTCGAGCGAGCTGCTCGAGCGGCTGCAGCGAGGGCTCGGCGCGACCGACGATAGCGTCTACCTCGTCCGGGGCCTGCTCGACCTCGCGGATCTCGACGCGATCGTCCAGCTCGAGCGACCGGACCTGAAAGAGGAGCCCTGGCGCGGGCTGACGCACGCGCGCCTCGCGCACGTCCAGGGCACCGACGAGTTATTCAAGGAGATCCGACGGGGCGACGTGCTCGTCCAGCATCCGTACGACTCGTTCGCGACCAGCTTCGAAGCATTCGTCTTCGCGGCGGCCGACGACCCCGACGTGGTCGCCATCAAGACGACGGTCTACCGGACGAGCGACGAATCGCCGCTCGTCCCTGCGCTGGTGCGCGCGGCGGAGAACGGAAAGCCGAGTGTCTGCCTGGTTGAGCTCAAGGCCAGGTTCGACGAACGGCGGAACATCGAGTGGTCACGCGCGCTCGAGCAGGCCGGCATCCACGTCGTCTACGGCTTCCCCAACCTGAAGATCCACGCGAAGACGACGCTCGTCGTGCGCCGTGAAGGGGGCGAACTCGTTCGCTACGTGCACATCGGCACGGGCAATTACCACTCGGTCACGGCTCAGAGCTACGAGGACTTCGGGCTGTTCACCGCCGACCAGGAGATCGCTGCCGACGTCGCCGAGCTCTTCAACTACCTGACCGGCTTCGGCCGACCGCGGCGCTTCCGGAAGGTGCTCGTCTCGCCGTTCGACCTCCGGGAGCGATTGATCGGTCTCATCCGTTCGTGCGCCGACGCCGCCAAGGCGGGCAAGCCGGCGCGCATCCGCCTCAAGATCAACAACCTCACAGACGTGGCCGTGATCGACGAGCTCTACGCGGCGTCGAAGCACGGCGTGCAGATCGACGTCATCGCGCGAAGCATCTGCGCGCTCCGGCCGGGAATCGACGGCCTCAGCGAGAACATCCGCGTGCGGAGCGTCCTCGGACGCTTCCTGGAGCACAGCCGCCTCTTCGCCTTCGAAGCGGGCGGGGAGACGACGTACCTCCTCGGCAGCTCGGATCTGATGCCGAGAAACCTCGATCACCGCGTCGAGATCGTCACGCCGGTCGAGGACGCACGAGCCCGGCAGGACCTCAGCCGCTGTTTAGACGTTCTCGCCTCGGACAACAGCCGTTCATGGGAGCTCCGATCCGACGGCACCTGGAGGCGGCTCGAGGGCAAGAAGGGCGAGCGGCGCCGTGGAGCGCAGGCGAGCCTGATCCGGAGCGCCCGGGCGCGCGCGGCGCGCCGGAGCATCCGGGCGGTCTCTCAGAATCTCGAGCCGTGAGAGTCGGCATCGTCGACGTCGGGTCGAACACCATGCGGCTGCTCGTGGCCGACGCCGGGCCAATCCGGCTCGACCCGGTCGGCGAAGCGAAGACGCCGCTCGCGCTCGGCGAAGACATCGAGCGCCTCGGCTACATCACCGAGGAGAAGGTGCGGGCACTCGCGAAGGCGGTGCGCGACCAGGGCCGGCGGGCCCGGAAGCTCGGTTGCGATCGACTCGAGGTCGTCCTGGCATCGCCCGGCCGGCAAGCGGCGAACGCCGCAGACGTCGTCGCGCTCCTCGAGCGCACGTCAGGAGCAGGCGTTCGGATCCTGAGCGCGGAGGAAGAGGCAATCCTCGCGTATGACGGTGCGACCGTCGCGCTGCCGGAGCTCGCGCCGACGATGGCCGTCTGCGACGTGGGCGGCGGGTCGACGCAGCTCGTGGTCGGCAGCTCCGAGTTCGGCCCTGCGTGGGTGACCTCCGTGGATCTCGGATCGTTGCGTCTCACACAACGCGCGCTCGGCGGCGACCCACCGGGACGCGCCGCGCTCGACGAGGCCCGCGCGGAGGCAGCGCGCTGCTTCACCGCAGCGACGCCGCCGCTGCCGAAAGTGGCGTACGCCGTCGGAGGCACCGCCCGCAACCTCACCCGCATCGCGGGACCGGTGCTCGGCCCGGACGAGCTCGCCGAGGCGATCGACCTGCTTGCCGAGGTACCACAGAAGCGTCTCGTCGAGCGATTCGGCGTCAGCGCGGCGCGCGCGAAGACGCTGGCGGCCGGCACCGTCATCCTCGCCGAGGTGCAGCGGCGGGTCGCGGTCGAGCTCACCGTGGTCAGAGGCGGCCTCCGCGAGGGCGCCATCCTCGCGGTCGTGCGCGAGGCCGCTGCAGCCTAGTCCGGTCTACGCGGGCGCCGGGAGCTCCGCGACCACGAGCAGCTCGTCGCCCCGAAGATCGGCGATTCGCGTCGAGCCCTTCTCTCCCTGCGAGCCCAGGAGCCGCTCGAGGACGTCGCCGTGCGAGCACAGCACCGCGCCGTGGCCGTCGAGCTCGCGGGCGAGGCCGACCGCCGCAGCCCGTGTCGCGCCCTCAGCGAGCGACTCCCGCGGCTCCACCCGAAGGCGTCGCGCGTCGGCGAGCGGTTCGACCGACTGGATACAGCGGACGTAGGGGCTCGAGGCCACGTGTTCGATCGTCGCGGCCTCCAGCTGGCCACGGAGTTTCCGGGCCTGCTCCCGTCCGCGCTCGTCCAGCGGCCGTAGCTCGTCGTCGCCGCGCCATCGTGCGCGATCCCCGGCCGACGCGTGGCGGTGCAGGTAGAGCGGCGGTGCGAAGGCGATCGCACGCCCGACCAGGTCGAAGTCGCGCCCGTACGTCAGCCGCCGGCGGGCCTCCGCCTGTGGAAGCCAGGCGATCTCGTCGACCTCCGCGTGCGGGTGGAAGCGTCCTGCGAGCGGGCGCATGGCGAAGTACCGCACCGTCTTGTCGCGTCCCCTGCCGTCCATGTAGCTCGTGACCCCCAGCTCCTCGCCGAGGGAGCAGAGGATCCCGGCCTCCTCCTCGACCTCCCGGAGCGCGCAGTCCTCGTCGCTCTCCCCGGGCTCGTTCTTGCCCTTCGGCAAGCTCCAGTCGTCGTATCGCGGCCGGTGCACGAGCAGCACCTCGAGCTCGCCGAGGGGCCTTCGGCGCGCAACGACGCCTCCCGCCGCCCGCACTCTCTGGCTCAGGAGTACGCCTTCTTGCCCGCGCGCTTCAGCTTCTTCCAGACGCGCGGGAGTTCGGCGCGCGCCGCGCGCCTGCGCTCCCGTTCCCGCTCGATGAGACGGCCTGCGACGAGCGCCACGTGGCGCGGCGCGTCGGCGGCCAGGTCGCGGATCTTCGCTTCCGCGACGATCGCGTCCTGGTGCGCTCCGAGGACGTCCTGGAACTCCTTTGCCCGCGCGATGAACCGGGCCGCGGGCTTGCCGATCGTCGCCTCCGCGAGCTCAGCGGCGTAGCGGGCGCGCTTGCCTTTGATCCGGGCGCGGTGGAGCGCCTCGTCGGAGGGCTTCCGCCCGAGCTTCGCCATCGCCCGTCGCAGCCGGCGGAACTCACCGGATGCGATTTCCGCGAGCGGCTGCTGCTCAGTGTGCAGGACCGGAGCTCGCGCGGCTCGCTCGAGCTCTCCGAGAAGGTCGCGGTAGCGCCGCGTTCGCAGCTGCGCGAGCATCGCCTGGCGAGCCTCGTCCCGCTCCAGCCCGAGGGCGGTGACGATCGGACGGCCGGACACTTGCTCGTCGCCGAGCGACGCCATCTCCGAGCGAATGTGGTCGAGCAGGACGTCGAGATCGCGCACCGGCCCGAGCGCTCTCCCGAGCCAGGCGAGCTCGTCGCGGAGCGGTTCCGACCAGGTCTCGACCACGAGCGGCCTTCCTGCGCGAAGAAGCGCCCGGAGCCGCCTGACCGCGACGCGGAAGTCGTGCAGGTCCTCCGGGTCGTCCCCGAGTCGCGCGCCGGGATCGTGGCGCAGGATCTCGTCGTACTGCCGGCCGATCATCGCTCGCAGGTGCTCGCCGGCCTCGTCTGATTCCGGCCTGGGCGGGGCGGCGTCCACGCCGAGCACGCGGAGCAGCTTCGGGCGGTCGTCGCCGTCGGCCGCCCCGGCGCCTCGAAGGATGCTCTCCACCGCCCCGAGATCGCCTTCGCCCTGCAGCTCGGCCTCGAGCTCGAGGAACGAGGTCCCCGCTCGGGGGCCGTCGACGACGGCGACCTCGTCGAGCAGCACGTCGGCCTCCGTCCCGTCGAGCTCCATCCGGACCCCGCGCCGCTTGGTGCGCAGCGTGGCGACCGGCACGAGCGACCGCCCCTGCAGCGGCGCGGCGAGCAGGTCCAAAACCTCGGCCGGCAGCGACGGCAGCTCGGCCGGCGCCTCGAGCTCGAGCCGCCCGCGCGACCGCGGGAGCTTCAGCTGCCAGGCCGCGTACTCGCCCTCCGTCCGCAGCCGGAGCGTGATGCCCAGATGGGCGAGACGGTAGTCGGGGGTATCGTGGTACGTGGAGGTGAAGATCCGCGTCTCCAGCGGCTCTCCACCCAGCTCGGCCAGCCGGACATGCCCGGCGTCGAGCTTCACCTCACGCTCGAGTGCCCCCCGCATTCCTGGTGATCCTACGGCCGACGGCCGCCCGCACGTGTCTACGAACCCACGGACGGGGTACCCGTCTCGCGAACGACGACACGCAAAGGGGGAACCGATGGCAACCAGGCAACGTCACCACCTGCGCGGCCGTGTGCGGGAATGGCTCGAGCAGCCGAACTTCGCCTTCCTCGCCACGCTCATGGTCGACGGCCGGCCGCACGTCTCGCCCGTCTGGGTCGACACGGAGGACGACCATGTGCTCGTCAACACCGCCGAGGGCCGGGTCAAGGCGAGCAACGTCCAGCATGACGAGCGGGTTGCGCTCTCCGTCTCGCCGCTGGACGATCCGTATGCCCACGCCGACATCCGCGGCCGCGTCGTCGACATCGTGCGCGGCGAGGAGGCAGAGCAGCACATCCATCGGCTGCACCAGAAGTACCGCGGCGGCGGGAGCTATCCGCTCCGACCGGGGGAGCACCGGCTGAAGGTGGTGATCGAGCCCGTGGCGGTCAAGGTCTCCGGCTGAGACCCTCCTCCGCGGTAGAGTCGCGGACGTGCAGGCGACCGTTCTCCTCTGTGACTACGCCGAGGCCGTCAACGGGAAGCTCTACGTCATGGGCGGTGGCTGGAACGTGGCGTTCGCGGCCGACCAGCCGATGAACGCCGCCCTCGCGATGCTCGTGATCGTCCCCTGGGACCGGACGAACCAGAAGCACGAGCTGCGCGTCGAACTGGTCGACGGCGACGGGAACGTCGTCGACGTTCAGGGCCGGGAGGTCCGCTTCACGGGCGAGTTCGAGCTTGGCCGGCCGCCCGGAATCAAGCCGGGCACGTCGTTGAATGCGCCGTTTGCGTGGAATCTGCAGGGCCTCCAGCTGCCGCTCGGCAGCTACGAGTGGAAGCTGTGGATCGACGGCGAACCGGTCGAGAGCCGTCCGTTCCAGGTACTCGAGCGGCCGGCCACGCCCCCCTAGCCGCTCCGCTCGCGCACCACGAAGGCCGCGACGGCCGCGATCTGGCGGCCGGTGAGGCGGCCGCCGAACGACGGCATGCCGCCCCCGCCGTCGTGCACCTGGACGAACGTCCGCCGGTAGGTGAAGTCGCTGTCGTCGAGGTTGGGCCCAAACGTCCCATGGGCGCCGGCGGCCGCGAAGGTGTGACAGCCGCCGCACCCGGCGGACTGGAACACGCCCTTCCCGGCGGCAGGATTTCCCGGCGGCAGCACGTGGACGTTGCCGCCGCCGCCCGAGGAGCCGGAGCCGCCGCAGCCGGTCGCGAGGGCGCAGCCAGCGACGACCAATGCGAGGCTACGTCTTGGCGTCGGGAGCGGTCCCGGCGGTGGAGGCGCTCTCCGCGAGCGTGGTCGCGACGTCCGGCTTGCCACTGCCCTTCGTCGAGGCGCCGCGGGCAGGCGCCTGGTCCCACCCGGAGGGGCCCGCGACGACGCGGAACTGCGGCGCAGGGGCCGAGTCGTCGATTTGCCAGAGGTCGAACTCGACCCCGTAGAACACGATCGTCCGTGTCGTGTTGCGGTTGAGCTTGTCGAGCCGCTCGAGAGCCTCGGCCGGGATCGCGTTGGCGAGGAGGACGATCACGCCTGCCTCGAGCTCGGCGACGTACGCGGCGACGTCTCGCTGGTCCCCGTCGGACAGCTCCTGAGAATGCGCCCTGACGACGACCGGAACGCCCGCGGTCAGCTCGCCGATCGACTCGTCGACCTCATACGTCTCACCAGGCCGGATCTCCAGTCGAAGCGCCTCTCCGAGCAGCTCCGGATTCGTCCGCAGCCACGGGATCAGGTCGCCGGCGTTCGGCCAGATCTCACGTGGGTCGACGCGACGCAGCCGCCCCAGGTGAGCAGCGCTCGCCATGTCCTTGATCTTGTCGATCGGTGTGCTGCTGATACGGGTCTCGCTCGAGCTCATGGCCAACCTCCGGAGTCGCCGGGAAGACGGCATTGTCGCCCGCACGGCCTGAGCGTGCAAGGCCGGCCGAAAAGCGGAGGGCGGCCGCGGCCGCGGCGCTGCTCGCAACGGGCCGTTGGCCGCCCTCTGCCTCGTCTGGAGAGGAGGGTGCACTGCTCCCTCATACTCCCGGCGCCGCCTGTGAGACTGCTGAGAAGGGCCTAATAATCCGCTACGTGGGATCACGCCCGTCTCGGCTCCAGCGACTTCCGCAGCAGTACTTCACGGCGCTCCTCGCCCGAGTCGTGGCCGCGTCGGCCGCTGGACCGGTCGTCGACCTGGGGCGCGGGAATCCCGAGGTCGGCCCGCCCGCCCACGTTGTCGATCGCCTCGTTGCGGCCGGTCGAGACGAGCGCGGGCACGGATATCCGCCGTTTCGGGGGCTACCCGAGCTGAAGCAGGCGATCGCCAACCGCTATCGGGCCGTCTACGGCGTCGAGCTCGACCCCGAGCGCGAGGTGGCCGTCGTTCCGGGAACGAAGACCGCGATCGTGGAGCTCGCCCTCGTCACCGCCGAGCGTGGATCGTCGATCTTGCTCCCGGATCCCGGGTACCCCGACTACCCGTCGGGCGTCGCGCTCGCCGGCGCCCGGCTCGCGCACCTGCCGCTCGACGCGGCGGCCGGCTGGGCGCCCGATTTCGAGAGGGCCGACAGGCGGGACTGCGCTGCGGTGTACCTGAACTACCCGTCGAATCCGTGCGCGGTCGCGGCGCCGACGGGCGTCTTCGGCGACGCCGTGCGTTTCGCCGAGGAGACGGGAGCCGTCGTCGTCCACGACTTCGCGTACGGCGACCTGGTCTTCGACGGCCGCCGCCCGGCGAGCTTCCTTGCCGAGCCGGGTGCGAAGGAGCTGGGCGTCGAGATGTTCTCGATGTCGAAGTCCTACGGGATGGCGGGCTGGCGGCTGGGCTTCGTCGCCGGGAACGCCGAGCTGGTCGCACGGCTGGAACTGCTCGCCGATCACGTCCGCGCGGGTGTGTTCCGGGCTGTCCAGGAGGCCGGCGTCGCAGCGCTCGACGGGCCGCAGGACAGCGTCGCCGAGCGAGTCGCACGGTACGAGGACCGGCGCAACCGCGTGGTCGATGCGCTCCGAGGCAAGCTCGCCTCCGAACCGCGCTGCGAGGGGACGTTCTTCGTCTGGCTCCAGCTCCCGCCGCCGCTGACGACGGAGCGACTGCTCACCGAGTACCGGGTCGCCGTTGCGCCGGGCGAGGGGTTCGGCCCGCGCGGCGCGGGCTGGGCGCGCATCTCGCTCGCCGTCTCGGACGCGGTGCTCGACGCCGGCCTCGAGCGCGTGGCGGCGGCGCTCTCGGTGTAGCTACCCGTTTAGCGGCGACGCGTCCCACGGGACGCGCTGATTGGGTGGCGGCGACGTGTGTGCTTCGGCGTCGAAGGCGGGCGCGTGTACCGCCACGAGCGCAAACGTCTCGTCGATGAGGCGCTCGAACGCGGCCACGCCCTCCGCCGGGTCGCCGCGTAACGCGCCCTTGAGACGCGCTGAGAGGTCTTCCGGTTTGATCGCCATCCGGTCGATCATCTCGTCCATCCCTTTCGTCCGCCAGACGGCGTAGTCCGGGGTCGGCAAGTAGATGCGGTTGAGCGCGAGGAGCGCGCTGACGAGCCGGCCGCCGACCTCGACGAGGATGTCGGCAAGCAGGAGGACGTCGCCGCGGTCGGCGAGCATGCGCGCCATGTAGTGAAACCCGGCGAAGCGAAGCGTCTCAGCCAGCATCGCCTCCTGCAGCCCGTCCGGGTAGCGAGCGGCACGGGCGCGCCACACCGTGACCTCCGCTGCGCCCTTGACGGGGACGGCATGGAGCAGCGAGAACAGCCGGCTCTGCGCGAAGGCGTCGGTCGAGCACTCGTCCACGACGTCGTGGATGTATCGCTCGAGCGTCGAGGCGAGAAACGTGCTCGTGTGGGCGTGGAAACCGCCGAGCGAGAGGCGCTCCTCCCACTCGACCTCGTCCTCGTCGAGCCCGACGAGGTCACCGCCGCTTGCCTTCGCAGCGGCACGGCGCTCGGTTTCGGTCGGCGGTCGATCGTAGTAGACGTCGATCTCGATGTCCGACCACCGATCGTCGGTTCCGCAGCCGACCGACCCCGCGATCAGGACCGCCCGCGCGTTCTCGTCTCGCGCGTACGGCAACGCCATCTTGCGAGCGAGCTGGAGCCGCCAGCCCTCGCCTGCGTCGCCCCGCCGGTTCACGACGTCCATTGTCGCCGGTTTGCGTAATTGTCACCCAAACTAGCTACATAACGCCGAAATCTGTCACTCTGTAGTGGCACGCCGATGCGAATCGCCTACATCTGCCCCGACGTTGCGACGCCCGGCGACGGGCCGCTCTGTGCGGCGGTGCGGGTGAGCGGTCTCGTCCGACCGCTGCTGCGGCTCGGTCACGAGGTTCGCGTCTTCACACCCATCGGCGGTGCGGAGCTGCTCGGCGCGGACGTCCCGGTCGTCGAGCTGCGCGTGCGGCCGTTCGAGGAGCGGACCGCCGAGCTGCTCGAGTCCGATCCCAACCTCGGACCGGAGGCTGCGTCGGAGGCCCGCTCGCTCTACGCCGCGGTGCTGCGCCGGCGGGCCGACGCGCCTGTCAAGGAGTTCGCCCCGCACCTCGTGATCGAGCGCTCCTCGCTGTTCGGCGGCGCGGGGCTCACGATCGCGCGCAAGGCGAAGATCCCGATCGTCGTCGACGTGGTCGCCCCGGTCGTCGACCCGGGTGCGAGCGGGCGGACACGGCTTCGCCCGGCGTGGATCAGGAACGCCGACTACCTCCTCGCGGCCACGCCGCAGCTCGCCGCCTGGCTGGAGACGATCGCGCGAGACACCGCGCAGGTGCGCGTCCTCGCCGGCGGGATCGACGTGGAGCAGTTCGAGGCCGCGACGCTCCACCGTCACGCCGTCCGCGCCCGCCTGGAGCTCGCGGATCGTGAGATCGTCGGCTACGCCGGCGACCTCGGCGCGAGCCACGACCTCGAGCCGCTCATCCTCGCCATGGGACTCCTCGAGCGCCAGGGAATCGACCCGCACCTCGTCATCGCCGGCGAGGGCAGCCAGCGCGAAGCGCTCGAGAAGGTCGTACGCGCGGTGGGCCTCTCGGACGTAGTCACGTTCACGGGTCGCGTCCCGCCCGCCGAGACGGCGCAGTACATCGGCGCGTTCGACGCGGCGGTGACGCCGTCCTCGGATACCTCGCTGGAGCTCCTCAGCTACCTCGCCGCGTCGCGGCCGCTTGCCGCGCCAGACGTCGAGCAGCACCACTGCCTGGAATCCCGAAAGACGGCCTGGTTCTACGCACCCTCGGACCCGGCGTCCCTCGCGATCACGATCGGCATGATGCTCCGGAATCCCGAGTGGTCGGGCGAGATCGCCTCCGCCGGGCGGGAACACGTGCGGGAGCATCACAGCTGGGAACAGAACGCCCGCGAGGTCATCGCACTCGCGGACCGGCTCCCCGAAGAGCACATCCGGGCCGCGGCGTCCGTCTGAGCCGGTCGTAGCGCGGCTTGTCGCTGTAGCTCATCTGAGGTACATTTAATGCCAACTTTGGCAGAAAAAACTCGTGGAAATTAATACTTCCCAACGAAGGAAAGGGACACCATGCGGATTGCGCACGTGCTCTCGCCGTGGCCGAATGGCCGCGCGCTCGACGATGGGCTCCGTCTCGCCCAGGCGTTCGCCGACCTGGGGCACGAGGTTGTTGTACTGACGACGTCTCCCACGCCCGTCGCCGGCCAGAACGGGCTCGACGTTCGTTCGATCTCGCCCGATCGATTCGACGCGCGGGCGATCGACCTGCTCGACTCGGCGGCGACCGGCGCGCCGGAGTTCGTCCCGGCTGTGCGCGCGATCGTCGAGGGGGCAACGCTCCGGCAGCAAGCGCCGGCTGCCCTCGCCGGTTTCACGCCCGACCTCGTCTACGAGGCGTCGGCGCCGTTCGTCGCGGCCGGTGGTCCGCTCGCACACGAATACGGCGTGTCCGTGGTCGTCGAGGCCTCGGAAGACGGCGCAACCGGACCGCTGCGTGCTGCGGCCGAGGAGCTCGAGCGGATCGCGCTCGAAAGCGCACACCACGTCGTCACCACGTCCGACCGCGGCCGCGACCGGCTGACCGCCGCCGGAGTCCCGGAGAGAAAGCTCGCCGTCCTTCCGCCCGCCATCGATGCCGACGGCTACGAGCTGACGGCACCGGTTCGCGATGCGCTGCGATCCCTCCTCGGGGTCGCCGATCGCCAGACGGTCGGCGTCATCGCGGATCTCACGCCGGAGCGTGATCTCGCCACGGTTTTCGAGGCGACTACCGAGCTCCACCGGCGAGGCGCGGCCGTGACGCTGCTGCTGGTCGGGGACGGCTCCGAGCGCCCGTTTGCGCTGGAGACAGCCGAGAGGTCGGACGAGGTCACGGCGCTGCTACCGGGCGCGGTTCCGGAGGACCAGATCCCCGCCTATCTCGCCGCGATAGACGTGGCCGTTGCGCCGTCGGCCCCAGGCGCCGAATTCCCGCTCCGGCACCTTTTTCAGTATCTCGCCGCGGGCGTGCCCGTGGTTGCCGCCGATTCGCCCGGCATCGAACACTGCATTCGCGGCGGGGAAACAGGGCTCACGTACCCGCCGGGCGATGCGCGTGCGCTCGCGGACGCACTCGGCGGCCTGCTGCAAGATCGCGACCATGCGAGGGCCGTAGGCACGGCCGGACACAAGCACATCGCCAAGAAGCACAGTTGGACGGCACGCGCAAAGTCGATCCTGGCCCTTACGTCCCTCACGACCGACCACACCCCAGCGCCGGCCGACCACGTCCCAGCACCAAACCCATTCCGCGCAACCCAGAGCCTCGCCTACACCACCGAATAGAACCGTGGGGGAAATGGGCCCCCACGAGCCCTCTCCCAGAATCAACAGCGGACGCGCGTCCCCGCTCTGACTCCGGGAGGCAAGCCCCTCCGTCGAACATATCGGCTGAGCTCCGAGTTACCGGACCCAGAGCAGGTCTAGTAGGACACCCCATTCCGGGTTGGACTCGTAGTTGCCCGTCCGGCGTGAGACCAGCCCAAGCGCGAGGTTGTTGGCGAAGGGGACCGCGGCGGCCCGGCCGAATCCCTCGACCGACCCGAGCGACCTCCTCTCCCGCCTGCCGGCCGCACCGGTCTGCTCACGATCGACGCCGACCGAGTCACGCTGACCGACAACGTCGTCACCTCGAACGACAGCGTCGGCATCGCACTCATCTCGCCGCCACCGGATGTCGCCGTCCTCGACCCTCGCGTCGACCCGATCCCCGACGACGACCAGATCACCCGCAACACCGTGCTCAGAAACGGCACCAATCCAGATCCACGACTTGCGCCGTTCCCCCCGGCCGATCTGCTCTGGGACGGCACGGGAACCGGCAACTGCTGGAAGGCGAACACCTTCGGCACGGCATTCCCCGCCCCGCTTCCATCCTGCAACTGAACGCCCGGTATCGGCGGAGCCACCCGCGCGAAGTCGCGTCTGCTGTCTTAAGAGGGGGCCTCGTAGGAGAAACCTGGTTTCCCCTACGCATAGTTTCGCCGAGCCGGTAACGCTTTCGTCCACCGATCCGACCGACCTTCCCCTTCCGGGTACTGCCGCCAGGATCTGCTTCGACCTACTTGCGTCCCGTGCTCGGCGCAATCGGCAACCTACCCGCTCTACCGAGCATGTTCAATAGTGCAAAGAAGGAATTCTCCGCAAATTGCGCGGAAAAATAAAAGAGCCGGATTAGAGCTCGATTTTGGACCATAGTTTCGCCGAGCCGGTAACGCTTTCGTCCACCGATCCGACCGACCTTCCCCTTCCGGGTACTGCCGCCAGGATCTGCTTCGACCTACTTGCGTCCCGTACTCGGCGCACGCGGGAATCTAGAGAAGCCGTCAATGGGATGCAAGTGGGAACCAATCGTTTTTTTCGCAATTTGCGGACGAAACGCCCGGCGCCGTCCGCAATTCCTCGCAAATAGCGCGACTTCCCTGCGCCGGACCGGCGGTGCCTACGAGACGACGATGCCGGTCCCGCCGCGGCGGCCGTCGCCGGCCGCTGACAGCGTCCCGTCGTCGTAGACCTCGACCGCCGCCGCACCTCCGAAGTAGAGGTTGCGCCGGCGCCAGCGCACGAGGTCGTACCCGCGCGCCTCGAGCGCGTCGAGCTCGCGGGCGTCGAAGCCGCCCTCGCAGTGGACCTCGTCCCCCTCGACGTGGATGCGGGGACGGTCGATCGCCTCCTCGATCGGCAGCCGGTGACCGACGGTGTTGATGACGATCTGCATGATCGCCCCGCGGAGCCGCAGGCTTCCTGCGCTGCCGACGACGAGGCGCGCGCGTCCTCCTCGGAGGACGATCGTCGGCGCCATCATGCTCGTCATCCGCCAGCCCGGCCGCATGAGGCCGGCCATGGCCGAGAGATCGAACTCCCCGAGCATGTTGTTCAAGTGAATGCCGGTCCCGCGCACGATGACGCCGGATCCGGATCCTGTGGTGGCGGTGAGCGAGGCCGCGTTGTCCTCGGCGTCGACGACGGAGATGTGCGTCGTGCCGCGGGCCGGCGCCGGCTCGAAGGCTCCGGGAGCCCCGGCGCGAACGCGTGCGGCCGCCGCGCTGACCATCACCGGATCGAGAAGCCGGCGCGCAAGCCCGCCTCGGTGCAGCTCCTGCGCGAAGCGCCCGCCGCGAACCCGCGCCTGCTCGCGCATGATCCCGATCAGTCGCTCGAGCGCGGCCACGCTGCCGGCGGCCGCGCCAACGCCGCCGAGCTCGTCGAGCAGCCGCAGCCCGTATGCGATGAGCACCCCGCCTGTGGACGGAGGCGGGTTCGAATCGAGCTCGTGCCCAAGAAAGCCCGCCCGGACGGGGCGACGGCGGATGACCCGGTACTCCGCGAGATCCCGCGCCGTGATTCGCCCCTCGACACTGTCGACGATCGCATCGGCGAGATCGCCTTCGTAGAAGACTCCGGGGCCGCGCGCGAGCAGCTCCATCGTCTCGGCGAGGTCCGGGATGCGCAACCGGTCTCCCGCGGCGAGACGCTCACCTTCCTTCTCGTAGATTGCCCGGCCCTCGTCCGTGTGGCGGAGGACGACATCGAGAATCGCGTGGAGGTAGGCCTGCGAGCGGGTCACGACGACACCCTCTCGGGCGAGCTGAACCGCAGGCGCCATCAGGTCGGCCCACGGTCTCGTCGCGTAGGCGGAATGAGCGGTCGCGAGGCCGGCGACCACGCCGGGCACCGCGCACGACGCGGCGCCGATCCGGAACTGCTGCGAGGACTCGGGCGTGAAGTCGACGTCGACCGACTCCATCGCGGACGGATCCAGCGGCCCGAGCTCCTCTCGGCCGAGCCCGGGGACGTTGACGAAGAAATCGAGGACGCGAGTCGAGCGATCGCCCCCGCGATGGACGGCCATGAATCCGCCGCCGCCCGGTCCGGTGAGCGGGCTCTCGGCCACCCAGGACGCAAAGGCCGCCGCGATGCAGGCGTCGACGGCGTTCCCGCCGTCCCGGAGCACCGAGGCACCTGCCTCTGCCGTCAGTGGATGTCCGGCCGCGATCGCCCCGCGCATAGGGCAAGCGTACGGCGTTGTGCCGCTAGCAGGGACGGCGCCCGAGCGCCGAGCGGACCAGGCGGACCGGCCCCTCCTTGAGCACGAGCGTGAAGGGGCCGCGATGAGCCGACCAGACCTTCGTCATGCCGTCCGGACTTCGCGCGATGCACACCTCGCCGCGGACGACCTTCCAGTACCGCGTGTAGTTCACGCGCAGGCGGTACGTCCCGCGCGCTGCGGTCCAGCCGGCGATTCGCTCGTGGCCGAGCGCCGTGATCCGTGCCGGATCCGAGCCGGTCAGCAGCGGGACCGGCGAGCGCACCTTGTAGATGTGCCAGTGCCGGCTTCTGAAGACCGGCAGCAGCCCGGATCGCCCGGACAGGAGCAGTCTGGCCTCCGTGCGTGCGCCCTCGGTATCGAGCGGCGCATCGGCGAGCAGGACGTAGCGGACTCCCATGCGATCGAGCCAACGCGTATATGCCGCTGCGCTAAGCGTTCGGCGGTACAGAACCGGGTTCTCCGCCAGGTCGAGCTGACGGTACCAGCCGCGCGCGATCGCGAAGCCTGCCCGCGGTAGCCAGTACGTCTCCCAGTGGTGTGCCGTCGGCACGACCTCGACGCGGTAATCCGGGCTCGAATTCGCACGCAGGAAGTCGAGCGGCGGCGCCCAGTAGGCGGGCTGCGCCGTCTTGGCGTCCGCCCGCGTGACGTCGCCGATGTAGGGAACGACGTTGTAGCCAAGCGCGAACGCGAGCGCGACGAGGGCCAGGACCCGCGGCCGGAAGCGCGCGAGCGCGGCGGTCAGGAGCATGAGCGGGAACGCGAGCATGCGCAGCCGGGTGAGGTTCTCGCCGAACGGTGACGGAACCAGGAATCCGGCGAGGCTCACCAGCGCCCACAGGCCGAAGAACGCGACCATCGTCTCGCCGCGCGGTGCGCGCCAAGCGAGTGCCGCTCCGAGCGCGCAGGTGATCAGGACCGCGCCGAGCTCCAGCGCCCGGAAGGGGTATCGGCTGGCGCTCGGAAACACTGCCAGCGTCGCGGCCTCGATCGCGGCGGCGACGAGGAGGCCGCCTCCGAGCGCAAGCCCTCGCCGTGTCACCTCACGGCGACCGAGTGCGCTCGCGACCAGGACCATGCACAGAAAGACGAAGGCCAGCGGGCTGAACCCGAGCGTGAGCGCGCCGAGCGGGACGGCGAGCCAAGTCCAGCCCCGCTGCGCGGCAACAAGCGTGGCGAGCAGCGCGGTGAGCCCGAGCGCGTACGTGTAGCTGCCGGTGAAGAGCGGGCCGATCGCGAGCAATGCGAAGACGCGCGCCGGCCATCGGCCCGCTTCGCCCCACTCGCGCGTGACGAGAAGCGCGAACAGCACCGCGGAGAGGACGACAGACGCAAAGACCAGCCGCTCGTTGCCGAGCACTGCCGCCGGGAAGTAGTACAGCAGGCTGTACGAGGTGAGCGGATACTGCCCCGCGAACCAGAGGTTGTCCCAGACGTGGATCCCATGCCGGACGAGCAGCGTCCGGTAGAGATGCGCCGGCACGTCGACGCCCGGCGGGGCGGTAAAGAGCAGGATGGTCCCGGCGCCGGCCGCAAGCGACGCCGCGAGCACGGCCTCCAGCCGTGCCTGCCGATGCCCGAGCGTCGTTGCCGGTAACTCCATACCGGCTGAAAAGCGTAACCCGCTGTACGGTTGGAGGATGCCGAGGGTCGTCGCGCTCGCCGCGATCTTGCTGGCGCTGACCACGGGCATCGCGCACGGCGCCTCATTTCGGGTCGTCGTCGTACCGGGCCTGCGGCTCGACGATCTTCGCCGCCTCGAGCATCGCGGAGCCGTTGGGCTCCTCGTTCCGGGCGCCGGCCCGACCGTCGACGGCCGGTCGGCGCGGGCTGCGCTGGTCAGAGGAAAGGTCGAGAACTCGCTGCGCGGAAGCATCGCGTCCGGGCGCCCGCTGATCGTCGCCGAGTCGTCACGGCGGCTGCCTGCGCCACCGGCGATCGTGGTCGGACTCCCGGGCCCGCGGACGCGGCCGAACGACAGGCGCTACCCGATCGCCGTACTGGGGCATGGATATCGCGGGCTGCTGACCTCGCCGTCCACCCGCATCCGGGGCCTGGTGTCGATCGCGGACGTGGCCCCGACCGTGCTCGGCCGGGATCGCGGCCTCGGCTGGTCGCCGCAGCGCGACGCCGTCGGCCGGCTCGACGCCCTGGATCGGCGCATTCGCGAGCACGACGCCCGCCTCCAGGCGATGCTGTTCCTGGCCGGAGCGATCGCGTTGATCGCCCTCGCCTCCGGGCGGGCGGCCCTGCTCGCGTTCGCCACCGCCCTGGCGGCGAACCTCCTGCTCGGCGCGTTCGGTGTCACGGCGCTTCCAGCCGTGCTCCTTGCCTTCGCGGTTGCCGGGATGGTCGCGCTGCCGCTCGACCGCTTGCTGCCGGCGAACGTCGCGTTCGGCTCGGCGCTGGTTGTCCCGATCGCCCTCTACCTGGTTTGCCTCGCGGCGGCGCCGAGCTGGATTGCCTTCTCGCCACTGGGCCCCACGCAGAACGCGCGCTTCTACGGACTCACCAACGTCCTCGCCGCGCTGATCCTCGTCCCGGCACTCGCCGCGGCCAACGCGCTTCGGCGCCCGCTCGGCTTCGGCCTCGTCGCCGCGCTGGCAATCGTGACCGTGGGCGGGACGCGCTTCGGGGCCGACGGCGGCGGCGCGGCCATGCTTGCGGTCGGGTACGCCGTCCTCGCGGTCGGATTAGCGGGCGTGCAACGGCGTGCGCTCGCGATCGCCCTGCCGATCGCGGCGGCGCTCGTCCTGGGCCTGGTCGGAGTCGACGCCGCCACCGGCGCCACGAGCCATGTCACGCGCGCGCTCGGCGGCGGGCCGGGCGCACTCGCCACGGACTTCGCCGACCGGGTAACGCTGTCGTGGCTGCGGGCAACCGATCCACCCGCGCTCGCGATCGCGATTGCCGGCTGCCTGGTGGGCATCGCGTTCCTCGTAGCGACGGCGGCCTGCCGCCACCGCGGCACGCCGCTGCTCTATGCCCTGACGGCGGCAGTCGCCACGTCGCTCCTCGTCAACGATTCGCCCCTCGACGTCTCGCTCGTGGGGCTCGTCGGCGTCTGGGCGGTGGTGACCGCGACCGTCCAGCGGGATCAGATCGTCCGCGGCCGGTTGGCTCAGCCGTCGCGCATGAACGACGGCGGCTCGAGCACCTCGTGGAGGATGCTGCCCGTACGCCGCCCCTGACCGAGCCCCGTCGCGACGACCGTCACCCAGACCTGGTCCTCGAGGCGCTCGTCGACGGTTGCCCCGAAGATGATGTTGGTCTCCTCGGTCGCCGCCTGTCGGATGACCTCGGCGGCCTCGTTCACCTCGACGAGTGACAGGTCCTCGCCGCCGGCGACCGAGAGGAGGATTCCCCGCGCGCCGGTGACCTCGGTGTCGATCAGCGGCGAGCGAAGCGCCCGCTCCGCGGCCTCGCGGGCCCGGTTCTCGCCGCTCGCGAAGCCGATGCCCATCAGCGCCGAGCCGGCATCCTTCATCACGGTGCGCACGTCGGCGAAGTCGAGGTTGATCAGCCCGGGCATCGTGATCAGGTCGCAGATTCCCTGGACGCCCTGGCGCAGCACGTCGTCCGCGATGCGGAACGCGTCGATCATCGATGTCGAGCGATCGAGCACCTCGAGCAGGCGGTCGTTCGGGATCACGATCAGCGTGTCGCACGCCTCCCGCAGGGCGTCGACACCGTCGTCGGCCTGGCGCCGTCGCCGGGTGCCCTCGAACTTGAACGGCATCGTCACGATGCCGACCGTCAACGCCTTCAGGTCGCGCGCCATCTGTGCGACGACGGGAGCCGCGCCCGAGCCGGTGCCTCCGCCCTCGCCCGCCGTGACGAAGACCATGTCGGAGCCGCGGAGCGCCGCCTTGACCTGGTCATAGGCCTCTTCCGCGGCCTGGCGGCCGACCGTCGAGTCGGCGCCGGAGCCGAGACCTCGTGTGAGCTCCTCGCCGATGTGGATCTTCGTCGGGGCATCCGAGAGCTGCAGCTGCTGGACGTCGGTGTTGACGGCGACGAAGTCGACATCCGCGATGCCGGCGTCGATCATGCGGTTGACGGCGTTGATGCCGGCCCCGCCGACGCCGACGACGCGAATCACCGCAAGGTAGGCCGCCTCCCGCCGAGGCGCCCTGTGGAGTCTCGCGGGCGGCTCGAGGAGCGGCTGCCACGCGCGCGGCTGCGGCCGCGGCTCCTCCTCGGCCGGGGGTTCCTCAACCGGCCGCAGGTGCGGCTTCTCGGCCTCGCGCGGCGGCTCCTCGCGCTCGGCGCGCTCGGGCGGCTCGGTCTCCTGCTTCTGGCCGCTCTCGGTCGCACGGAAGAGCTCGGCCAGCGGGCCCTCACGCATGCTCGCGCGTCTTCGCGCCATCCAGCACCTCCTTCGCCAGGTCGCGATACGCCTCGGCAGCAGGCCCCTCCGGGTCGTACGCGAGCACCGAGCTTCCCTTCACCGGCGCCTCCGCGTACCGCACCGTCTTGCGGATGCGGGTCTTGTAGACCAGCTCGCCGAAGTTCTCCTCGAGAATCTCCACCGCCTCCTTCGAGTGCAATGTCCGCGAGTCGTACATCGTCGGCAGGATGCCCTCGATCTCGACGTGCGGGTTCAGGTGCTCCCGGATCATGCCCAGCGTGTTCTGCAGCTGGACGAGCCCGCGCAGCGAGAGGTACTCGCATTGCACCGGCACGATGATGCCGTCCGAGGCGACAAGCGCGTTCACCGTGAGGATCCCCAGCGACGGCGGCGTGTCGATGAGGACGTAGTCGTAGTCCGCCTTCACCGGCGCGAGCGCCTTCTCGAGGGCCCGCTCGCGGCCGATCATGCTGGACAGCGCGAGCTCGGCGCCGGCGAGGTCGATCGACGACACGGCGATCGTGATCTCCGCCTGACGGAGGACGTCCTTGATCGGGAGTCGGTGGACGAGCACGTCGAACATCGAGCGCTCGATCTCGTCCGGATTCATCCCCTGGCTCATCGTCAGGTTTCCCTGCGGATCGAGGTCGACCGCCAGGACGCGGAAGCCGCGCTCCTTGAGCGCGACGGCGAGGTTCAGCGTCGTCGTCGTCTTCGCGACACCGCCCTTCTGGTTCGCGAAGGAGACGACCCGGGCGAGCTTCGCCTCCGACTCGCTGGGAGGCATCGGCGGACGCGGACGCGAGAGCAGTCGGGCTAGGCCCATCACGGCGTCATTCGGGTCCGGCGCATCGACTCCTGCCGCCTCTCCCGCCTCCATGCGCAGGAATCGTACGGAGGGGGTCGGACTACCTTCCGAGGGCGCCGGGCGTGGCTTCGCGCGCTAGACCTGGACGGGTGCGTGGTCGCGGTCGAGCGCCTCGCGGCAACGCTCGAGGGCCGCCTCCGCACGGTCGGTCTCACCCGCCTCGGCACGCGTCCATGCCTCGGCCTCGCGAACGAGCTCGCGAAGCTCGGTCAGCAGGAGTGCGGGATGCGCCCGCTCACGTTCGAGCGCGTCGATGCGCTTGAGCCGGGCGACAACCTTCTCCGCTTCGTCCATGCCGACAACCGTAGCCCGGCGGCACAGCGGCTTCGTGCCGGCTTCCGTACGGAAGTGTGGCGAGTCCTGCTCGGACGTCAGCCGGCCTGCGCGAGTGAGGCAGGCGTTCTCGACGGGCGCGGCCGGACACCGAGGAGCGCCTCGTCGAGCGAGACGACGAGCGCCGGCCGGTCTCCGTGGAGGAGCGTCTCCACGAGCGCTCGGCGCACCGCGTCGATCGCCTCGGGAGCAGGCGCGCCGTCGCGGCGCGCGAGACCGCGGAGCGCTTCGAGCAACGCCGCACGTTCGCGCCCCGACTCACCGAGCAGGACGCTGGCGCGCAGCGAGGCCGCCCAGATCCCGTCGCCGCCTCCCAGAAGCGCCTCGAGGGCCGCTCGCAGCTGCTCCGAGCGGAACGGCTCTCCCTGGAACAGCGACAGCTCCCACCGGTCGAGCGCGTCGCCGAGGGCGTCGTCGCGGTCGGCAAGCAGTAGTCGCGCGCGGACGTCGGCCGCGACCGCACCACGGAAGGGATCGAGCCGCGTGCTCTCGCCGACCGGCGTCGACGCCGCGATCGGGAGAACCGGGCGGACTCCCAGGGAGCGCCAGTCGAGGCGCTCGAAGAGCACGGGACCGGCGGCAACGGCCCCTGCCGTTGCGAGCCTGATCGCCGTGACGGCGTCGGCCACCTCCGCCGGCGCGTCGGGCGCCTCCGAGGCCCCGGGAGGGAGTGCCCGCTCGAACTGGATGACGCAGATGCGGTCGGGCTCGCGGCCGAAGTCGGACGGCAGCAGCCGGCTTGCCTCGGGCCAGTGAGCTGCGAACTCGCCCGTCGCCGACTGCCGCACGGTGAGACCCGAGCCGAGGTCGACCGCTGTCGCCAGCGTCAGGCCGACGAGCGGCGCGAGTGCCGCGTACGAGCGCTGCTCGCCGAACAGCGACTGCTCGAGGTCGCAATACGCGCGCGAGAATCCGTTGTCGTCCCAGTCGAAGCCGCCGCAGTACTCGGCCGTCTTGGCGACGAGCGGCAGGAGAATCGAGCGGAAGAGCGCGTCCTCGCCCGTGACCGGTGCGTTCGTATGCGCGCGCGCGAAGATGGCCGCCGCGGGCTCGCGCCGGAGCTCCTCGAGCGCGATGGCCGCGTCCTCGAGCGCGCGGAGGCGCCCCGCGCGCGGCTCGAGGAAGCCGGCGACGAGCGGCCGATACTCGTACAGGGGTGGGCGGCCCGGGACCCGGTGCTCCTCGAAGGCGAACGGCAGCTCGGAGCCGTGTTCCAGCTCGCGCGCGAGCAGTGCGAACGCGCCCAGGCAGAAGCAGCGCAGGGCTCGTTCGAGGTGCGGAGCGCGCACGGACACACCCTTCCGTACGCGCCGCGGGGGGCCTTTCCTCTAGGGCGTAATGTGCGAGACGGAGCGGCTCGCCTGGTTGGCGACCCAGATCGCACCGCCCGCGGCGGCGAGGCTGCGCGGCTCCGCGCCGACGCGGTAGGTATGGAGCCTCCGCCCGGCGAGGCTAAACCGCGAGACCGTGCCGAGGTCGTAGTTCGAGACCCAGACCGAGTCGCCGTCCGCCAGCACGCCGGAGGCCTGGCCCGGCGTCCTGACCCTCGTGACCACCTGACGGGTGGCTGGATCGATCCGCGCGAGCGTCTGCCCGTACAGCGCCACGGCCCAGACGCCGTCGCTCCCGATCGAGACGTCGTCGGCGTCCGCTCCGATCTGGATCGCGCCCGCGTCGACGCGCCCGCTCGCCGGATCGAGCGTCGACACCGTCCCGTTCGAGTTCGTGACCCACACGCGGCCGAATCCGACCGCAACCGCTTCCGGCTGGCCGGCTAGCGCCGTCCGTCCGAGGACGGCGTTCGTCACGGCGTTCACCCGGACGAGCCCTCCCGTGTAATCGGCGACGTAGACGGTCCCGCCCGCGACGGCGACTCCAGCGCCTGCGCCGCCGATGGGAATCCGCGCGAGGACGTGTCCGGACAGGTCGAGCCTCGTAAGCGGCCCGCCGCCGAGGTCGCTCACCCAGACGGAGCCTGCGCCGAACGTGATTCCGCCGGGCTGTCCGCCAACGTCGACCGTCTTGGCCGACTCCGACGCCACGTCGAGGATGGAGACGGTGCCGTCGCCGTAGTTCTCCGTCCACACGGAGTCGCCCGCGGCGATGACGTTGAGCGGTTCCGACCCGACCTGGATCTCCGGCGCGCGGGGCTCGAGGATCCGCACCCGCACGGTCGTCACTGCACTCTGCCTGCCGTGGGCGTCGACCGCCCGCACCCGAAGCACGTGTGCGCCCCGGGCGAGCGTCAGCGTGATCCGTCGCCGGCAGCGGCGCAGCGCCGGCCGGTCGACCGCGCAGCGAAACGCCCTGGCCGCACGCGCGTGGAAAACGTACGTAACGCGGGTTCGCTCCGACGTTCGCGGGCCGGTGACGGTCGGCGCGGGCGGCGCGGCGCGCGAGGGCGCAAGGAGCCCGAGGGCGAGCATGAGCGCGAGAACGGTCACGGTTGGCGAATAGTCCCCAGGGGACTAATCAGGCTAGCGGGCGCCTCGCTGCCGCGCAAGGCGGTCGTCGAGGAGCTGCAGCACCTGCTCGGCCCATGCGATCGTCGAGCGGGCGTCGTCGAGCCCGTGGAGCAGCGTCAGATACGGGAAGAAGTCAGCGTCCGACTCCTCCAGGTCGATCGTCGCCTCGATCGCTTCGAGCTCCGCCAGATACGCTTCGGCCCGGCGGCGGTGGGCCTCGACGTGCTCGCGGACTACGTGCGCTTCCACGAGCCGGCCGAAGAACAGCTTCAGCAGGAGCCCGTGTCGACCGGGCGCCACTTCCATGTCGCCGGATCGCAGCCACGCGTGCAGGGCGCGCTCGCCGGAGGCCGTGATGCAGTAGGTCACCTTGTCGGGGCGCCCGTCCTGCGTCACCGGCTCCGCGGACGCGAGCCCGCGCTCGACGAGCCGCGGGAGAACGGCGTAGATCTTGCTCTTCGCCGGGTGCCAGAAGTACCCGATCGTCCGCCTCGCGAGCGCGTCGAGCTCGTACCCCGAGCGCTCACCGAGCGTCAGCAGGCCGAGCACGGCGTACTCGGTGGTGGAGAGCTGCTGCGCCATGGCGCCGCGTGCGACGCTACTCCACGGCGTCCGGCTGGCACGCCTGACACCAGTACGACCACCGGTTCGCGTCGCCCTGACCGCGAGAGCGGATCCGCCCGCCGCAGCGGGGGCAGACCGGACGCCGATAGATCGCGCGGGGCTCGCGAACGCCGTCGACGGAGCCGCGCATCAGCCGGACCGCCTGATCGAGGACGTTGCCGAGCTCCTCGTCCGAGAGCGAGCCGACGAGGCGCCAGGGCGAGATGCCCGCATGCCAGAGCGCCTCCACCTTCCACATGTTCCCGATCCCGGCGACGTGTCGCTGGTCGAGCAGAGCGTCGCCGATCTCCCGCGAGGGCTCGCGGCGCAAGTTCGAACGCATCCGGTCGAGATCCGGATCGGGAGCCAGGACGTCGGGCCCGAGTCGCCGCGTCGCCCGCGCGTTGAGCTCGAGCACGGGGCCGTTCCAGAGCACGGCCTCGCGCTCCGCGCCTCGGAGGACGAGCCAGGGCCGCCCGAAGACCGGGGCTCCGCGCGGCACGACCCGCCAGCGACCTCGCATGCGCAGATGGCTCCGGAGCACGACACCGCCCTCGAAGCCGAAGAGCAGGTTCTTGCCGACGGCCTCGACGGAGACGAGCCGGCGGCCGTCGATCTGCTCCGCCACGCCGGTTGCCGCTCCACGCGGGTGCGGGCTCTCCGCCTCGACGCGCTCCCCGACCAGAGCCTGGAGCCGCCTTGCAGCGCGGTGGAGGGAGTCGCCCTCTGGCATCCTGTCCGAGCGTACCGCGGGAATCCGAGGCGCCGCGTCTCGCAAGACGGGGAATGCGCGTGTGTTAAGCCTCGTTGGAGACCGAAGTACCCGAGTGCGAAGGAGTCCCTGAATGAACGCGACTACCGCCCCCGATCCCAGGCGATGGAAGGCGCTCGCCGTGCTCGGCGTCGCCTATCTGATGGTCGTTCTCGACATCTCGATCGTGAACGTCGCGCTGCCGTCGATCCAGAAGGACCTCGATTTCTCGATCGAGAACCTCCAGTGGGTCGTCAGCGGCTACTCGCTGACGTTCGGCGGCTTCCTGCTGCTCGGAGGCCGCGCCGGCGACCTCCTCGGGCGCCGACGCGTGTTCATGGCGGGACTGGGGCTGTTCGCGCTCTTCTCACTCCTCTGCGGACTGTCGACGTCCTCGGGGATGCTGATCGCGTTCCGCGCGCTGCAGGGCGCCGCGGGGGCGGTCCTGTCGCCGTCCGTGTACTCGATCACCACCGTCACGTTCGCGGAAGGGGCCGACCGGAACAAGGCACTCGGCGTCCTTGGCGGCATCGCCGGATCCGGCGCCGCGATCGGCGTCATCCTCGGCGGCGTGCTCACCGAGTACCTGAGCTGGTCGTGGATCTTCTTCGTCAACGTCCCGATCGGCCTCGCGACGCTCCTCTTCGTGCCGCGCTTCGTCCACGAGAGCCGCGCCGACGGGCTCGCCCGCCAGTTCGACCTGGGCGGCGCGGTCGCCGTCACCGGGAGCCTGATGCTGTTCGTCTACGCGCTGACGGAGACCACGAACATCGGCTGGGGCGCGCCGCGGACGATCGGCGTGCTCATCGCCTCGGGAGTGCTGATGGCGGCCTTCTTCGTGATCGAGACGCGGTCTCGCTCCCCGCTCGTGCCGCTGCAGATCTTCAAACGGCGGACGCTGACCGGCGCGAACACCGTCGGCTTCATCCTCGGCACGACGATCTTCGGGATGTTCTTCCTCCTGTCGCTTTACATGCAGCAGGTGCTCGGGTTCTCCGCGATCCAGACCGGGCTCGGGTATCTCGCGGTCGCGCTGACGGCGATCGTCGCGTCGGGCATCGCGCAGGCCCTCGTGACCCGCATCGGCGTCAAGCCGGCGCTCGCCGCGGGGATGGGCCTGCTCGCGGCGGGCCTGCTGACCCTGACCCAGGTCTCGGCGAACGGGTCGTACGTCAGCGACCTGTTGCCCGGCTTCCTGCTGATCGGCGTCGGCCTCGGGTTCTCGTTCGTCCCGGTGTCGATCGCGGCGCTGTCTGGCGCGACCGGCAAGGAGGCGGGACTCGCCTCGGGCCTAATCAACACGTCGCAGCAGATCGGCGGCGCGCTCGGGCTCGCCATCCTGACGACGGTCGCGACGACGCACACCAACAACCTTCTCGACGACGGCGTTTCGCCTGCCAAGGCCCTTACGGACGGCTTCAGCGTCGCCTTCTGGGTCGCCGCGGGCATCGCGCTGCTCGGCGTCCTGACGACGATCGTGATGCTCAAGCGCGAGGACCTGCGGATCGAGCCAGAGGCCGCAGGCGCGCCGGTCGGCTAGCAACGTCCGCGGCGCCGGGCGTCCTGGAGGGCGCCCGGCGTCGCTCTCGCAGTCGTCACGCGGCGGCGCGCAGCTCCGGCGCGGCCGGCAGTGAGCGGACGAAATCGTCGATGTCCTCGCACTCGACGATCTCGACCGGGACGCCGTAGCCGCCGAGCTCCAGCGCGACGGCCTCCGCGCCGGGAGACCCCAGCGGGCCGAACGTCGGCACGAACACGTCGACGGGATACGCGCGCGAGGCGCGCCAGCCTTCCGTGTATTCGCGCACGGCGCCCCACAGGGCGACGCGCCCGAGCACGCGGTGGACGACGTAGCGGCGGCGGGGGCCGAAGCTGTTCACGTATCGCACCGCCTCGACGACGGCCTTCGCCGCATAGATGCCGCACGTGCACGACCCGCCCGGCGGCGCGTGCTCCTCAGGCCGCCGGTGCAACAGACGGCGCACCGGATGCGGGCGGTTGCGGCAGTCAGCGTCGAATGGACGGCCGGGGGCCCAGAACACCTCGAACATCACGCTGCGGAGGCGGAGCCGCTGGTCCGATTCCGCCACCGTCCAGGTCCGCCACCCGACTACCGGCTCGATGTAGTCGGGCGCGCCGTTCATGCAGCCGGCACGGTTTCCGGCTGGGTCTCGACGGATGTCTCCCGCGGCTCCTCGTCCTCCGGCTCGAGGAGCGAGGCGGGCTCCTCGAGCGGTTCGACCACGTAGTCGCGGACTGGTTCTCCGATCCTCATGCGAACCTCCAGCGTTCGGTTCGTAGCACGATATTTCGCGCGTGTACGTACCCACAGGATCGCCCGGCAAACGTCGGGTACCGCCTCGCCGACTTCCATCGGTTTACCGCGAGATGGCTGCGATAGCCGATAGGTCGACTCCCATCTGGAAGACGATGTTCGGGCCCCGCGCGGCCTGGCGGACGACGGTCTGGGAAGTTCCTGTCCGACTTCATGAGTCCAGGCGCCGCGACCACGGCGCCGAGGACCGCTGCGGCTCCCAGCTCACGCCCTGCGGGCTCGAGGATCAGGCAGATGCCGACGACGAAGATCACGTAGCCGGCGATCGTCGCCGGGATCCCGAAGCGGGGCGGAAGCGCGAGGATCTCGGCCAGGCGCGAGCGACCGTCCGACACCGACACTCGCGCCCGCTCGGCACGGCCGACGAGCTCGAAGAGGTCAGAGATCTGGTCGAGGCGCAGGAGAGTGCCGACCTGCGGGACCTTCTCGATCGTTCCGGTCTCCGCACGCCCGAGCGAGACGATCAAGGTCGTCGGCAGCACGACGATCCTCGCCCCCCGTGCGCCGTACGCGGCCGCGATCCGCTCGAGCCGCTCCTGCGTCTCGCTGACCGCAGCCCCGGGCTGGTTCATCGCGCGTCCGAGCTGGAGAACGAAGTCGAGGAGCGCGCGCTTCTGCTCGACCCCGGCCTGGAGCGCGGTCTGCGCCATCGAGCCCAGTCCGCGTCGGTTTACGCGCTCTCGAGCGCGACCTCGCCGTGGTCGTCGCAGTGATCGCCGTGCGGGCGGTGGAGGTGGTTGCCCACGAGGTAGTCCACGTGATCGCCGTGCGGCACCGCCTCGTGGCCGCAGCCGGGACCGTGTGCGTGACCTGCCTCGTGGTCGCCGCAGGCATGCTCGGGAGTGCAATCGTCCTGATTCGCCGGTCCGACCTCGAGCCGGTGCGCCTCGACGCCGCGGGCGCCGTGGTAGTGGAGTTCACCGTCGTGGAGGTAGTCCACGTGATCGCCGTGTCTGATTGCGGTGTGGCCGCAGCCGGGACCGTGGTCGTGGTCGTGATCGTGGTTCTGGAGCATCATGGCCTGGCACCTCCGTCGGTTGACGAGGACAGCATCTTCGCGTACTTCCCGAGGAACAGCGCCTCCACGAGGGCGAGCCGCTCGAGCTCCTTCGGGTCGACGCTCTCGTTGGGGGCGTGGATCTGGCAGCCGGGCTCCTCCACTCCGATCAGCAGGATCTCGGCCTCCGGGTACGTCTCCTGGAGGATGTTGCAGAGCGGGATCGAGCCTCCCTGTCCCGCGGTGACCGGCTCGCGGCGGTAGGCCTCCTCCATGGCGGCTCTCATGGCCCCGTGCGCGGGCCCGGCGACGCGACCCGTGAACGGATCGGCCGCCCCGTGGCGCTCGAGCTCGACGCGTGCCCCCCACGGGGCGACCGCCCGGAGGTGAGCGGCGAGCGCGTTCTGCGCGTCGTCCGCGTTCGTGCCGGGTGGAATCCGGAGGAGGATCAATGCTCGTGCTTCGGGCTGGATCGAGGCTGTCGCTCCCACGACGGGCGGACAGTCGATCCCGAGCACCGTCGCGGCCGGTCTTGCCCACAGGAGGTCGGCAACCTCGCCGTCGCCGAGCAGTTCGACGCCGTCGAGAACGCCGGCGTCGAGCCTGAACTGCTCGACGGGATACTCCGCGCCCGCCCATGCGCGCGTGGCGTCGAGGCCGCGGACAACGGTGTTCCCGCGGTCGTCATGCAGGGACGCGAGCATGCGCACGAGCGCCGCCAGCGCGTCGGGTGCGGATCCTCCGAACGCGCCGGAATGGAGGCTCGTGGCGAGAGTCCGCACGTTCACGACCATGCCGACGGCCCCTCGAAGGCTGGTCGTCATCGTGGGGACGCCGGCGGCGACATTGCCGGTGTCGGCCACGACGATCGCGTCGGCGGCGAGCAGATCGGGTTGCCGTGGCACGAACCTCTCTAGCCCGTCCGAGGCCTGCTCTTCCGACCCCTCCGCGATGAACTTGACGCCGACGGGCAGCTCGTCACCGAGCGCTCGGAGCGCGGTCAGGTGTGCGACGACGTTGCCCTTGCAGTCGGCGGCGCCGCGACCGTACCAGCGCCCGTCCTTCTCGGTCAGCTCCCACGGCGGCGTGTCCCACGCCTCCTCGTTCAGCGGAGGCTGGACGTCGTAGTGCGAGTACAGCAGGACCGTCGGAGCACCCGCCGGGCCGGGGACGTGCCCGTAGACCGCGTTGCTCCCGTCCGGCATCTCGTATGCCTGGTGCTCGGGGAAGCCGGCCGCGCCGAGCGCATCGAGGATCCAACGAGCGGCGCGCTCGCATTCCTCCGGTGGGAACTGGCGCTCGTCGGCGACGGACCGGAACGCGACCAGCTCGGCGAGGTCGCTCCGGGCCTGCGGCATCAGTCTTCGCACGCGTTCCCGGAGCGCGTCGACCCTCGTCACCAGGACATCGTCTCAGATCGGCACGGCCCTCAGCCCCCGGCGGCGGCGGGGGTCTCGAGCGCAGGGTGCCGCGCTCTGCGCTACCTCAGTAGCCTCCCCCTTCGTCCGACCCGTACACGACGAGGCCGTAGATGACGAGCAGGTCGATGAGCACGAGGATCAGGCTGACGATCGGGTAGGCGAAGATCCACCACATGTGGAAGACGGCGCTGACCGTCGCGGCGATGATGCCGACCGTCACGGCCCACGGCGCGCGCTGGAAGACGAAGAACCCGGTCACCATCAGGATGATCCCGACGATCAGATAGAACCAGCCCCACGCCTCCAGGTTGTTGTCCCAGAAGATCGTGTCGAACGACGTGGTATGCGCCCCGATCGCACGGATCCCGTCGAAGAAGTCGATCGCTCCAGCGAGGATCAGCATCACCCCGGCGAACGCGATCCACCCCGATCCCTCCTCGCGGACAGTGGGCGTCGCAGACGACATGAGTGCTCCTTTCGTGCGTTGAAGTTCGCGGGCGCGTGGCGCCCGGGTCCGGCAACCGTCTATTCGCGCCGACTCTTCGACGTCCTACGTTCAGGAGCACGCTGACCGCTCCGGCGGGCGGTAGAGGAGGATACGCGCATGACCGACGCCGTCTCGGTAGCCGCCGCACCTGCGCGACTCACCACTTGGACTGTGCTGCGAGGCGCGCTCTCGGTCGCGCGGGCGGAGCCCGGGCGCGTCTTCGGTATCGCACTCGTCGTCTTCGCGCCGTTCGCGGCCGTCGAGGCGGCAGCCAACCTCCTCGCAGAGCAAATCCGGTCAGATAGCCATCTCGGGGGCATCGTGGCCATCGCGCTCCTTCCCGCGACGACGGCGGCAATCTGGGGCTCGGCGCTCTACGCCGGCGGACTCGAACGAACGATCGGGGCGCACCGCTATGGCGGCGAGCGTCACGGCACGCTCGCCCTGCTGCGGGGCCTGCCGATTGGCCGTCTCGTCCTTGCCGACCTCGCGCTCGGGGCGGTCGTCTTCGTCGGCTATGCGGCGTTCGTGCTTCCGGGCATCCTCGCCTTCACGCTGTTTGCGCTGGCGGGCCCGATGGTGACGATCGAAGGCCGTCGTGTCATCGACGCATTTCACCGATCGGCCAGCCTTGTCCTCCAGCGGCCGTGGCTGGTCTTCTCGCTCGTCACGGTGCCCGTCGTCGTCGAGGAGGCGATCTTCCACGAGCTGGAGGAGTACCTCCACGCAGGAGGCAGGCTCGGCACGCTTCTCGGGGCTCCGGTCGTTGCATCGCTACTCGGCGCGGCGATCGGCCTTGTCGAGGTGACGCTCGCCTACGAGCTGATCCGCCTCGAGCCTCGCGTTCAGCCCCGGCCTGCGATTCGCCGCCGCATGCTTCGCCACGCGGCAGGCGCCCTACTTGGCATCGTGATCGTGGTCGCGACGTTCGCGTTCATCCTGCCGCGGATCGCCGATTACAGCCAGGTGTGGGGACAGATCACCGCACTTGGCTGGCCAGAGATCCTCGCGCTCGGCGCCGCGACGCTTGTCAGCCTGCTCGCCTACGCGCCGCCGATGATGGCGTCGCTGCCGCACCTGCGTTTCCGCCAGGCGTTCGTGGTCACCCAGGCGTCGGCCGCCTCGTCGTACGTCCTGCCGGGCGGGCCGGCGGTGGGGATGGCGACCTCGTTCGCGATGCTCCGGGGGTGGGGTTTCACCGCCGCCGCGGCGACGCTCGCCGTCGCCGTAACGGCCGTCTGGTTGCAGTTCGCCCTGCTCGGCCTACCGGCCATCGGGCTTGCGCTGCTGGCATTGACCGGCGGCCGCCAGGCCGGCGTCGAGTCGGCAGGCCTGCTCGGGCTTGCCGCCTTCGGCGTCGTCCTCGCGATGTTCACCGGAGCGCTCAGCAGCGCCCGCCTTGCGCAGTGGGCCGGCGACCTCGCGGCGCGCGTCGTCTCGCGGGCGCTCGCGCTCGTCCGCCGGGCGCCGGTCACCTGGACCGGCGACTCGTTCGTCGCCTTCCGGGTGCGAGCACTCGGCCTGCTCCGCCGCCGGTGGCACGCTCTGACGATCGCGACCGTCGCCCAGCAGCTCGCGCTGTTCGCCGTGTTGCTCGTCTCGCTTCGCGTCCTCGGCGTTCCCGACAGCCAGGTCAACGGCGTGGAGGCGTTCGCGGCGTGGTCACTCGTCCGCCTGCTCGGTGCCCTGGCGATCACGCCCGGAGGCATCGGCGTCGTCGAGCTCGCGCTGACGAGCCTTCTCGTCGGCTTCGGCGGCGCCCGCGCGGGAACGGTCGCCGCCGTGCTCGTCTATCGGGTGCTGACGATCGTTCCCACGATCGTGCTCGGCCTGCTGGCTGCGGCGACGTGGCGCAGGCACCACAGGGGCGCGCTGCCGACGCTTCCGTAGCGCGGGGAGGCCTCAGTCGCCCAGGTCGACGACGAGCCGCCCGTTCGCCGTCTCGAGGCTCGTTCCCAGCTGCGCGCACGCCGAGCTGAACCGACGCTCGATCCAGCGGGCATCCGCCCCATCCGCCAGGCGTGTGTACGCGAAGTCGAGCTTCAGCGGAACGGCCTCGAGCCGGCGAGCACCGTCCGGGCCGAGCTCGACGAGCGCGAGGATCCCGAGATCGTTCCGAAGCACCGGGTCGACCCGGTAGTCGTCGACGAAGTCGCCGAGGTCGAAAAGGACGCGTCCTGCCACGCCGTGGAAGACATGGGCCGAATGCCCAGCGACAAGAGTCGCCCCGGCCGCGACCAGCCGCTCGGCGGTACGCCGCACCTGAGGGATCGGGCCCTCGACCATGTTCGGGCCCCAGTGCGGCGTGACGAGAACGGCGTCCGCCCGAGCGGTGCCAACGGTATCGGTGAGCCACCCCGGCTGCTCGTGGTCGAGGAGGGCGACGCCCGGGCCGTCCGGCGTCGCAGCGAAGTCGAGCGGATGATCGGTGGCGCCGAACACGGCCAGTTGCGACCCGTCGACCTGGAGCGTGACGGGGGCGCGAGCCCGTTCGAGGTCAGGGCCCGCCCCCACCCACGCGATGCCGGCCGCGTCCAGCGCGGCGAAGGTATCCAGCAGCGCGTCGACGCCGTAGTCGAGAGCGTGGTTGTTCGCGAGCGTCACGCAGCGGACGCCGAGGTGAATCAGGAGATCGACGGCGCCGGGTGGCGCCCGGAAAAAGAACGGCTTGCCCGGCGCAGGCCACCGCGCTCCTCGCTCCGAGATGCAGCACTCGAGGTTGAGAACGGCGACGTCCGCCTCGCGAAAGGCCTCCGTCACCTCGGGCGCGACCAGGGCGCTCGCCGGCATCTCGGAAAGGCGCTCGGCGACGCCGCGGCCGAGCATCGTGTCACCGGCGAGCGCGAGCCTCAACTCGCCTCACGGAAGCCGTGCCGCCCGTACAGGGGCACGAAATGCGCGGAGCACACCCGACCGCGACGGACCAGCTCACCACCGAGCTTCTCGAAGGCCAGGACCTCCTCGGCTCCGCCCTCGCCCAGCGGTTGAACCAGCCGCCCTCCCGTGGCGAGCTGCTCGGTGAGTGGAGCCGGAACGGTGGGGTACGCAGCGGCGACGAGGATCGCGTCGAAGGGCGCGTTCCCGCGGAGGCCGGCGCTGCCGTCGCCCACCACGACGTGAACGTTCGCGCGTCCGGCCAGGTGCACCCTCGCGGTCGCGGCCACGTCAGAAAATCGCTCGACGCTCCAGACCTCGGCAGCAAGCCGGCCGAGGAGCGCCGTCTGCCAGCCGTAGCCCGTCCCCACCTCGAGAACGCGTTCGCCGCCGCGAAGCGAGAGCGCCTCGATCATGCGCGCCACCAGCGACGGCTGCGTCGTCACCTGGCCGTGCGGAATCGGAAGCGGCCTGTCCGCATAGGCACGCCCCCGGGTCTGGGGCGCGACGAACGCGGCGCGGGGAACGGCGGCCACCGCCGCCAGCACGGCGCTATCCGTGACCCCGGCGGCGCGGGAGGCCCAGACGAGATCCTCGGGACCGCTTCCCGGCACCCGCCGAGTATGCCGTTCTCGCTCCGTGGTTACGGGCGAAGGACGGCCCGGCGGGGGCCGGCGATGAAGCCGAATTCCACGAGAAGCGCCAGCACCTCCGACTCCGTGACAGGCTCACCGTCGAAGCGCTCGACGGCGAGCCGGCGACCTCGACGGCCCTTGACGTGCTCCACCAGCGCGGCAAGCGCCGGACGGAGCCACTCCTCGTTCGGGTCGCGAAAGGGGACGAGCGTCCGCCCGCCGCGCTCGACGAAGAGCACGGCTTGGCCGCCGAGGAGAACGACGTAGGCGCCGGCAACGCGAGCCGCGCGGGCACCCGCGCGCTTCGGCCATGGCAGCGAGGCGCCGTACGGCTGCGCGGGATCCGCAGCGGCAAGCACGAGCGCATCGGTGTCGCCCGCGTCGTCGCCGTCGCGCGGCCGTAGCTCTCGCAGGCGCTCGACCGCGCCCCCGAGGGCGAACTGCGCACCTCCGAGGCCCTCGACGAAATAGCCACGGCGACAGAGACCGAGCGTCTCGAGCGCTCGGAACTCCCCGTACACGGCGCTGTACCCCCCGGGAACTCCCTCGCCGCGGACGCCGTCGCGCGTGACGATGCCGTGGCGTTCGAGCAACAGCTCCGCGAGCGCACGTCGGTCCGGGCGTTCCGCGAAGAGCCGATCCGTCAGCGACCAGCGGCCCTGGGTGGCCGTCACGCCGTCCGCTCGCCGGCGGGAGAAACGCCGTGGGCGCCGGCGCAGGCTGGCGGCGGCGAACCGCCGGCGAGAGCGCAGCGGCTGCCACGCGTCGTTCGTCACCTCGCCGGCCCAGACGAGATCCCAGAGTGCCGGAAGCGCTTCTTCGGCCTCCAGTTCGGCACTCACGAGGAGATCGAACCAGAACTCGGCGCTGCGCCGGAGCACGCGTCGAATGCTGTCGTGGACCTCACCATCGGGCCGGTCCGCCGCAGGCGGACGCCCGAGCGTTCGTGCGTCGTCGCGGTAGAAGACCGCGACGCGATCGAGTCCCGCTCCGACCCAGACCACCTCACCGGAGGCGCAGAGCTGATCCAGCTCGGCGGGCGCGTAGTTCGGCACCCGGCGCGGCAGGACGTCGGATTCCCACAGCGCGACCGGGAGCGCGAGCCCCTGGAGCGGGACGAGCGCCTCTCGCAGCGTCGCCCGCCGGTCGATACCGTGCCAGCCCGGCAGGAACCGCCCCAGCGTGCGTTGCTCGACCGGCTCGACCTCGCGCCGGAGCTGGGCGAGCGATGCGCGCCGAAGGCGATGCAGCACCTCGGGGTCGCACCACTCACGCTCCGCGCCCCCCGGCCGGAGCTCGCCCCTGACGAGCTTCTCCTCGCGCTCCAGCATTCGCAGCTCCTGTTCGACGGCTCGGCCGAAGTGCGCGTCTGCCTCGGCGGTGGTGAACGGCCCTCGACCGCGCGCGAAACGAAGTACGAGCGAGCGGAGGGGCTCGTCGCCGGCCTCGAGGAAGACGTCTGGCAGGCCGCTCGGCGGCATGACGCCGAGCGCGTCGCGATAGCGGCCCGCGTCCTCGGCGGCGATGAGACGTTGTTCGCCGGCAATGCGCACCTGAACGGCGCGGCGGCCGTCCAGGAGCGGCTGCGCGAGGCGATCGTCGTACTCGCCGGGACGGAGGTCGCCGCGCAGTCGCAGCAGATCGTGCAGCTCGTCGGGGTTCCGCGGCCGTCCTCGGAGCTGCTCTTCGACGCGCTCGAGCGCCGAGGCGTCGAGGAGGTCGCGCAGCTCCTCCTGGCCGAGCAGCTCGCGCAGCAGATCCCGGTCGAGCGAGAGCGCCTGTGCGCGCCGCTCGGCTGCAGGCGTGTCGTCCTCGTACATGTACGTCGCGATGTAGTCGAAGAGCAGCGAGGCGGAGAAGGGCGACGCGGTCGGCGTCTCGACGTCCACGAGATCGAGCTGGCGCGTCCGGATGCCGTGCAGGAGCCGCCTCAGCGCGGGGAGATCGAACACGTCCTGCAGGCACTCACGGTAGGTCTCCAGCACGACGGGGAAGGACGGGTACTTCCGGGCCACCTGAAGCAGGCTCTGCGCCTTCAGGCGCTGCTGCCACAGCGGTGTCCGCTGGTCGGGCCGCCGGCGGGGGATCAGGAGCGCGCGGGCCGCGTTCTCACGAAAGCGTGCACCGAAAAGCGCGGTCTGGCCGACCTCGCCGACGACGAGATCCTCCAACTCGTCGGGGTCGAGCAGGAGATCGTCGGTCGGCGGGGGCGCATCGGCGTCGGGGAAGTGCAGCGCAATGCCGTCGTCGGACCAGATCGACTGGACTTCGAGGCCGAGCGCATCGCGGATCCGAGCGGTCATCGCCATTGCCCACGGCGCGTGCACCCTGGCGCCGAAGGGGGTCAGGATGCAAAGGCGCCAGTCGCCGATCTCGTCGCGGAAGCGCTCGATCACCACGACGCGGTCAGACGGCACGACCTTGGTCGCGGCCTCCTGCTCCCGCAGGAATGCCAGCAGGTTCGTCGCGGCTCGGGCGTCCAGCCGATGCTCCTCGCTGAGGCGCTCGAGCGCCTGCTCGTCCGAGAGGCCCAACAGCTCCCGTGAGGCGCTGCCGATCTTCTCCCCGAGCTCGTACGGTCGGCCGATTCCTTCCCCCTTCCAGAACGGCACTGCGCCGGGGACACCCGGCGCCGGCGTCACGAGGACGCGGTCGCGCGTGATCTCTTCGATGCGCCACGTCGAGGCACCGAGCAGGAAGGTCTGCCCCGCACGAGCCTCGTAGACCATCTCTTCGTCGAGCTCGCCCACCCGGCCACCGCCGTCGACGAGGTGCACGCCGAAGAGTCCCCGGTCGGGGATCGTGCCGGCGTTGGTGACCGCCAGCCGTCTCGCCGCCTCGCGCCCCTTGATCGTGCCTCCGGTACGGTCCCAGACGATTCGGGCCCGCAGCTCGGCAAACTCGTCGGAGGGATAGCGGCCGGCGAGCATGTCGAGCACGTTCTCGAGTTGGGCGCGCGACAGATCGCGGAACGGGTACGCCCGGCGTACGAGATCGTGGAGGTCGGCGACGGCGATCTCCTCCTGCGCCGCGATCGCCACGATCTGCTGAGCGAGCACGTCGAGGGGGTTCTTCGGGATCACCGTCTCCTCGATCTCACCACCGAGCATCGCCTTGACGACGACCGCGGCCTCGAGTAGATCGGCCCGGAATTTCGGGAAGATGCGGCCGCGCGAGACGGCGCCGAGCTCGTGGCCCGCTCGTCCTACGCGCTGGAGTCCGCGAGCGACCGACTTGGGCGACTCGATCTGGATGACCAGGTCGACGGCGCCCATGTCGATTCCCAGCTCGAGCGACGAGGTCGCGACGAGGCACGGAATCGCGCCCTTCTTGAGCAGCTCCTCGACCTCGGTTCGCTGTTCCCGCGCGAGCGAGCCGTGGTGCGCCCGAGCGATTTCCCGCTCGGCCAGATCGTTCAGGCGCAGGGCGAGCCGCTCGGCGAGGCGCCGGTTGTTGACGAATACGATCGTCGACCGGTGCTCTTCGACGAGCCGCAGGACCTCGGGATAGATCGACGGCCAGATCGAGTACCGCGCCGGATCCGTCCCGGCGCCGAGGCCGCTCGTATCCGTGAGCTCAGGCTGATACGGGGTTCCCACGGACGAGCCGAGGTCGCTCATGTCCTCGAGCGGGACGACCACCTGCAGATCGAGCTCCTTCGCCCGACCGGCGTCGACCAGGCGCATGTCCCGGCCCCCGGAGACGAACCGCCCGATCTCCTCCATCGGCCGCTGCGTGGCCGACAGCCCGATCCGCTGCATCGGACCGCCGACGAGCCGTTCCAGCCGCTCGACGGAGACCGACAGGTGCGTCCCACGCTTGGTGCCGGCCACGGCGTGCACCTCGTCCAGGATCAGCGTCTCGACCCCCACGAGCATCTCTCGGGCCTGCGACGTCAGGAGCAGGAACAGCGATTCCGGCGTGGTGATCAGGATGTCGGGTGGCTTCCGAAGCATCGCCGCTCGCTCCTTCTGCGGTGTGTCACCGGTCCGGACTGCGACGCTGAGCTCGCTTTCGAGGCCGGCGAGCGGCCCGCGGAGGTTGCGCTCGACGTCGTAGTTGAGCGCTTTGAGCGGCGAGACGTAGAGCAGGCGTAGGCCGCCTCCAGGCGACGCGGTGAGGCGATCGAGGCCGAAGAGGAAGGCCGCCAGCGTCTTCCCCGATCCCGTCGGCGCCTGGATCAGGGTGTGCTCGCCGCTCGCGATGGCGGGCCATCCCAGGGCCTGAGCGGGCGTCGGCGCGTCGAACGTTCGCTCGAACCACTCGCGCGTCTCGGGGCGGAAGACGTCGAGCGCGCTCATGTCGGCATCGTACACATGTTCGCCTCACACCCGTGCGTCATTTCCCGCGCAAAAGTCACGCGGGTCGCGCGGTCCGCAGTGTCGTCGTCGCTAGGGTTTCATCGTCGTGCCCGACCGCCTGTACTTCACAAACGACGACGAGGCGAATGCGCTGATCGCGCAGCAGCCGCTCGCCCTTCTGATCGGGTTCGTGCTCGATCAGCAGGTCTCCGTGCAAACGGCGTTCGTCGGGCCGCTTCGCCTCCGGCAGCGCGTCGGGACGCTCGATGCAGCGGAGATCGCCGGCATGGCGCCCGACCGGCTGGAGCAGGCCTTTCGCGAGCGGCCGGCGATCCATCGCTTCCCCGGCACGATGGCCCGGCGCGTGCAGGAGCTGTGCGCCGCCGTGGCGAGCGAGTACGGCGGCGACGCGGCGCTGGTCTGGAAGGACGCGTCCACCGGCGCCGATCTCGAGCGCCGCCTGCTCGACCTGCCGGGAATCGGCGAGATGAAGGCGCGTTCGCTGATCGCCATCCTGGGCATGCGTTACGGCATCAAGCCTCCGGGATGGGAAGACGTGGCGCCGAAGCATCCGACGCTCGGCGATGTGGACTCGATGGAGACGCTCGAGCGCTACCAGGACGCCAAGCGGGCATACAAGGCGGAGGGCCGGGCGGCCGCGGCCAGGTCCTAACTCCTCCGCCGCCGCGCGAGCGTCCGCAGCGCGAGGTGTGCTGCGGCGTAGCCGCAGAGCCCGTGGACGCCGCCGCCGGGCGGCGTCGCCGCCGAGCAGAGGAACACTCCCCGTAGCGGTGTGCGGTACGGGATCGCGCGGCGAACGGGTCTGAAGACGAGCTGGCCGAGCTCGAACGAGCCGCAGTTGACGTCGCCGCCGACGATGTTGCGGTTGTGCCGCTCGAGGTCGCGTGGGCCGAGGGCGCTCCGCGCAAGGACGAGCTCGCGAAAACCGGGGGCGAAGCGCTCGACCTGCGCCTCGATCGCGTCGCCGGCATCGACGGTCGCGCCGTTCGGCACGTGACAGTAGGCCCACGCGGTGTGCCTTCCACCCGGGGCCCGCCGTTCGTCGAAGACCGAGGGTTGAGACAGCAGGACGAACGGTCGTGCGGCGAGGCGCCCCTCCCACGGCGCGCGCTCCGACGCGACGATCTCGTCCAGGGTTGCTCCGAGATGAACGGTGGCAGCGCGACGGCACTCCTCGGCTGCCCAGGGGATGGCAGCAGCCAGCGCCCAGTCGACCTTGAAGGCGCCTGGCCCGTAGCGGTAGCCCCGCAGGGCTTGCTCATATCGCGCGGGAAGCCGTCCCCGCGCGAGGCGGACGAGCTCGCGGGGGGCAATGTCGCAGAGCACGAGATCCGCGCGTGGAAGCTCATCGACGGGGCTCGAGACGTGCAGCACGCCTCCCGCGTCGTGGAGCCGGTCCACGAGCGCGTCTGCGAGCCGCTGTGACCCTCCGCGGACGATCGGCCAGCCCGCGGCGTGACCGAGAGCGGCGAGGACCAGGCCCACGCCCGCGCTCGGCCGCCGCTCGAGCGGCAGCATCGAGTGAGCCGCGTGGCCCGCGAAAAAGGCCCG
>Ga0075434_100000162_pt1 | contig 42341 bp, 75 predicted proteins | sample RhiMethybrSRZTD3_FD_75298 | JGI IMG/M metagenome (GOLD analysis project Ga0075434, IMG submission 75298) | Populus rhizosphere microbial communities from Tennessee, USA - Rhizosphere MetaG P. TD hybrid SRZTD3 | ecosystem: Host-associated > Plants > Roots > Rhizosphere > Soil | place: USA...
GCTGAGAAAAATCCGAACAAGGCTGCGCAGCACGCTCGGAACGCGGCGCACCTAGCACGTCTCTTGGCGCAACGTCAAGAGAAATTCGGAAAATCAGGCTAATTCTGGAAGGGTCGTTTGAAATTCCAGCGGCAATGCGTCTTGTTGTAAGCGTTCCGCGGCGATCTCGCAGTATCGTTCCTCGCGCTCAATACCGACAGCCTGCTTACCGAGGCGCTTCGCTGCGACGAGCGTGGTTCCACTGCCCATGAATGGATCGAGCACGGTTGAAACTTCTGACGGTGCGAGCATGAGCGCCCACCGCATCACGGCTTCTGGCTTTTGGGTCGGATGCTCGCGAAACTCTCGCTGACAGCCTGGCTCCTGAAGCATTCCAGCCCACCGATAAGTTAAGCGACGAACAGCTTTGTCGAGATTCGTCCATGCGAGCTCGCAATCGGCGAAGTCGTTCGCGCCGTTATCTTTATCCCACACAAGCCAGCACCGCGCAGGCGGCAGTTCGTAATAGTTGCCACCGAAAATGATTGCGAATCTTGAGAGACGGCGAGCCAGCGAGATGGCCTCGTGTGAAGGCCTGTCATCCCACGTTGCTGCCCCATAGTCCTTTGCGACAGCAATATTGCCACGACTCTTATTTTTGCCTGCAGCCTCTCCGATTCCATAAGGCGGGTCTGTCAGCAGCAAATCGAACCGCTGCGCGCGATGTCCGTCGAACTCATCCAGCACGCACAGCGCTGAGCCGTGGTAAATCGCGACACCTGATTGCTCGTAATAAGGCTTCATCTAGGCACGCCGTCTATGCAACTCGATCCGGCAGATGACGGTGAGCGCGTAACAGGCGAGAACAAGCGCGTGCAGCATCGGGCTAGTCGTCGGCATCGGCAATGATGGCTTGGGCAATTAAGTTGGCGGCCGTGGGTCCCACCGATTGCGCGTGTTCTGCCGCGAGCGCTTCACCAATCCGTCGTCGCTCATCATAGCGAGTCCAAGTAATCACAGTTCGCAGTGCGGACCAGATGCGATGCCATGACGTTGGAGTCGCGCCGACATCATGCGTGCAGATAGACCAAATCGCCCACTTCGCCGTAGCCAAGTCCAAATCAGCGGCATTCATCTCGTCGCCGCGCCATGGAGCTTCACGAGACGCCTCGCGAATCGTGTGCTGAGTCACTAGCAATTCTTGAATCAACGCCTCATATCGCTCGTCGGTCCAGTATTCAGTATAACCAGGTATCTTAGAATGGTCGCCGCTATACGGTTTATCCGCGAATCGCTTGCGCAACAACGCCACGAATTCATCGTCAGACTCGATATCCATCGTTAGACCTTGAAGCGGACGAGTCCCAGGTAAAGCGCGGCGATCCAGAGCACGCAGAGCCCGATCCCGACCAGTTGAAATGACGACATTGTGCTATCCTACTTCCTCAGAGAAGGTGGCCTCGTCAGTCTGCGTCTGTTGCGGTTTCGACTGCGACGGTTCTGCAAGGGCTGGCGCATGGTCCCCTTCTCCACTCCTCAGAATCCAGCGCTGGATCGCGCAGCCCTCACCTGGACAGCGATGCGGAAACGCGATGAACTCGCCCACGCGCCGAAAATGCCCGAGCACCAGCGTCACTCGCGCACCATGAACTTCGGCGGAACGCGAACCATCACGGTATGCCCGCGCTTCATGTCCTGCTCGAGTGTGAGCGGAAACGTCTCCGGCACCAGGCTATACAACCGATCCTCGAGCACGGCGATCCGCTTGCGCAACTTCAGAATTTCACGCTGATACGTGCGAATGGACTTCATCGCTCCACGGCTTCGCTAAAGAGACTCGCTTGCTGCGAACTCAAAGGACAACGCTTCTTGCTGGAGGCGTTCTGCCGCGATTTCGCAGTATTTCTCCTCGATTTCTATGCCGATCGCTTTGCGTCCAAGCCGCTTAGCCGCCACGAGTGTCGTGCCACTGCCCATGAACGGATCGAGAACGTCTCCGAGCGGAGCTTTAGCTATCAGGTCGATCATTAATGACAACGGTTTTTCCGTAGGATGGTCACGTTGCACGAAATTAGGTGAGATTGCGTTGTAGGCGAGCACTGATGACCCTCGATGTCCAGAAAAACCTTGACCGATAACATAAATATCCTCGTGATTTGGTCGCCAAGGAAAGGACAGGTCGCCCATGCCTACATGCGGACCTTTGTCCCAAATCAGCAATGCTCTAATGTTTTTGGGTCGCGCAATTTTCCATGAACCGAACACGATGGCAGGACGGTCGCCCCACCATACAAGAACATGATCTCGAAGCACGGTCGAGTTATCTCCAAACACGCGACACTCGCCGAGAAATCCATCCATTCCTGAATGCCAATTAAGACCGTAAGGCGGATCTGTCACTAATACATCGGCCGACAACACCGGCAGAATCTCCCGGCAATCTCCGCAGTAGATCGTGATGCCGGATTGTTCGTAATACGGCCTCACCGATACCTCCGTAATGTCTCCCGCAACGCCTGGATCGCCGGCCAAATGAACGCGATGGCATATGCGCCGAACATGATCCCGAACGCAATCGCCGACACGGCTCCAATGCTCATGGCGTCACCTTAGCATTGTGAACCGCGATCCCCGCAAACGCGCCGGTCATGGCGAGATTCACGGCGACCGCGAGTTTTGGATGCTCTCGAGCCAGAAGCGACGTGCCCCACAAGCTCCCGGCCGCGATGCCCATCTTCGCCGCGCCAAAGATCGCCGGCTGATCGAAGCGCGCGAGCCACGGATTCATCTCACGACACCGATTCGCGCCTAAACAGTGTTCCGTAGACGCGAGATCGGCCCCATGTGCGGCAATCGCCGTGACCATCGAGAGCTTCAGCAGCAGCGGCCACATGGTCAGTAGCGAAACGTCAGCACCCACGGCCCGCCGAAGTCGCCGCAGTCCACGTCATGCGTTGAGCCTGAACAGGGGCCACTCAGAAACGGCGGCTGATGAATGCGCGGGCGCCATTCGCTCGGCGCACGACACATATTTTGCCACTCGAAGCCGCAGGCCCTCAGCGCATCGGCCATCTGTTGCATGGCGGCTGTCGTCACGACGTTGCCGACCTTCACGCGATCGAACCAGGCGCGGAATTGGTCTTTGTCGTGATCGACTGGACACCCCACGGGCTGCGGCGCCGCAACCTGCAAGGTAATCGACACGTCCTGCTGAAACGCGGCGACGCCGTTCCCTGGCACATCCACCGCTTTCTGCTCGATCGATTGCCAGTTGGGATTGAAGCCCGCATTTTTGTTGACATGCAACGTCCACTGCTGATCGGGATGCGCGTTCGCGTTGATCGCGATGATCCCAGCCGCGGCATAGCCGAAATCGGTGTTCCCGCCCGCGTCGGCGATCTGCTCGAACAGCGCTTTATCGGTCGAATCCCCACGAAATGCGAGTCTGACGGTGATGCCTGGCACGGGACGCCCGGATTGGTCTCGGAGTTGGACTTGAGCCATGCAGATACACTCCTTGTTTACTGAATTTCTACGAATTGAGCCATCTAGGACGGCTCCTGCGGCGGCGGGGTGGCCTGTGAATCCGTCTGATATTTCGCGAGCAATTCGCGGCAGCGCACGATGAAATCCGCCCGTTCCATGCGATGCTCCCCGCGCGTTCCATCACGGCTTAACTTTGACCGCTGCGTTTTCGAGCAGAGCAAAAGCAGATAGCCTAGGAGTTCGCCAGCTTCGTCCGGTTCTCCAGGTGTCGGATTCGCCCAGTGGTCGCCAGCATGAGCAGATTCGATGCAGAACTTTACGCTGTCGTCGTCAATGTTCTGGTCATCTAGGACGATATGAAGCACGCCGCCGACGCCGTTCTGAGGGAAGCCGTAGAACGCATCGATGAGCGGCGCAAGTTCCGGAACCGTCGGCCGGAGCTTCCGCGCAGTTTCATTCATATCGGCTCACTTCTCCTGCGGCGTGGCGGGGCGCGGCCGGTAAGGGCATCCAATGGGTCGGGTATGACCACGTCGGTTTGCCATCCTTGGCGAATACCCACAATGATTGCTCACCCCAACCTGCGGGATCGGGATGGCGCCAGCAATCCCAGAGCATGATCGTCCACCAATGATCGCCCGCCTTCACCCCGCGCTGTGCGTCAGGTGGCGATCCCGAGTGCAAGCCGAATCCGAGGACGGCACTTCCATCTTTCGGCGCCGTCTCAATCGGTTGCCAGCCCTGCGGCGTGGCGGGCAGGACGCTAGCGGCCTGCAATGCTTCGATCGTCAACTGATCGCGCGATGGCGGAAACTCCACGGCTTCACGTTCTGCACGACTCACGCATGAGCATCCGACGCCTTTCGCGCCTCTCGGATACTTCGCGCGGTCGGTGTTACAGACCAGATCGTGACACTGCGTGTGATCGAACTGCGCGGGCGGGACGCGGGTGGCTCGCAACATGCCAAGCAGGAAGGCTTCGATCCGTGCGGCGTGCCCTACCTCGAACGTATTCCCGATCTTCCCAAACATCGCCATTTCGAAGTCGTTCCAGACTTCCAGTGGAACACGATCAACCACGTCTTTTTCGCTCCTAAACGTCGAGCACGTCAGACCGCCATCCTTGCTCGCGACGTATCCACTATTCGGATGATCGGCTGCGGGCGCACCACAATTCGAGCAGCGCGACGGTTCCTGCGCGGGCGGGACGCGGGCGGCGTCTCCCCGTGCCAACTTTTGACCGAGTTCGTAAGCGCGATTCATCTCGTCGGCGAAGTGTTGCGCGTCTTCCTCGTCAGCCCACGACTGACTCGACGCCACGTCATCAGGTCCGAGGACACCCCACGTTTTCCCGTGCGAACATTTCGAGCAGCCGTCGTCATCAACTTCAACTGTGAATACTGGTTGGGCCTGCGGGCCTGCGGCTCCCCCAGCGAGAAAGGCGACGGCTCGCGCAAATCCGCAGTCCTCGTCATGGTCTTTCGCAGGATTGCCTTCAGTTCGCAGTTTGCCCGAATCGCAGAACGCACAGCCATACGGATGCTCGACGATGGCGCGCAAAATCTCGACGGCGGTATCCTCTCGCGTCATTCGGCCTTCTCCTGTGGCGGCCCTGCGGATCGGGGCGCGACCGGATTGTCAAGCAACGAATCCCAAACGTCGATTTCATCCTGCTTACAGCCCCAAAACAGCTGGCCCGTCTTGCCATTCTTCCGGCTGACCATCGGGCCGCCGCACTCAGGACATTTCACGTCTTCGATCATTTGCTCACCACTCGGGCGAGCGCGCATCGATCGCACTCGCACTTCTCGGGCCATTTCCGTGGTGGTTTGCGGCCGTCGAACTCAGCGCCGCACTGCGGGCAACCGTTTGAATCAAACCGCAGCCGATGCCCACATTCGTAACATCGTGACCATAGCCACGACCCTTTTTCTTTTCGATCAGTCATGGGCGAGGTCGCTCATCGGGCACGCTCCGCCACAGCCACGAGTTCAGAGGCGTGCGGTTTCATCGCTCGGCCGCCTCCGAGGGCGCACCAACGTCAACTTTCAATAGATCGGGCCGTAATTCCTTGCAGCGAAACCACGCCACGCCGAACGGCACCTTGAATTGATCGGCGATCTGCGTGACTCGCATCATAGGCCACGGCATCAGAACCGCGCCGAACTTCTGCGCCCACGCATCGCCCGCGAACTTCCCACGCCGTTCCGACTTCAGCCCCTTCAGAAACTTGGTGAAGTCCGCATCAGTCATCGCGGCGACAACCGGCTGCGCATCGAGCGCCAGCGGCGCGTAAGCCGTGACGAGTTCACGGAGTTCAGCCAGCGTCGAGCAGTCCGTCAGCGCCTTCGCGTAGTCGCGATCCTGACTGCCGCTCATCGCGCGACTCATCTGAAAACTCATTTCGGGGCCGCCTCCGAGGGCGCAGCCGCCCCCACCGCAGAATCTTCGTCTTCAGGATGTGCCCATTCAGCGGGGCCGATCCATCCGATGTGCTCGAACTTCACGCGGTAGTAGGCATCGCCGCCCTTATCGCCCTGTCCTGGCACGCGCACGTAGCCGATGACGCCCCAGTCGCGCACTTCCGTCACGACGAGAAAGCAGGCACCGAACACAGAATCGTGTGCTGGATCTATTTGCACGACATCGTGAACGCGAACGACTTGTTTCACGGCTGGGCCTCCGAGGGCGGGATCGCCGCCACCTGAAAGGCTTTAGGCACGAACGATCCTTCACGTAATTGCTGCAATGTCACCGTGAATCGCATCTTGCAAGACGTGCAGAGAACGAGCCGCCGCCCGCGCGGGAGTTTTTCAATGATCGCACCTTGCGTTCGCAGTCCAGTTCGCCCGTCGATCTGCGGCTGTTCTTCGGTCGTTGTGGAGACGCGGCCAGCGATCTTGTGACTCGTGCAGATTTTCAGAAATCGACGATTGCAAGGACAGCGGAGTTTCGTTCGTTCCCACGTCGTTTTGTCAGTGCCGCTCCGATTCGGCCATATCGGATATTCGCCCGGTTGTAGCGTCTCAGAATGACGCAGATTTACCCGGCTACGAATCCCTGTCGCCGTTGGACGATCCAAAGGCAAATTCATTAGTCGGTCTCCTGCTCCTGCGGGGAGGGCGGGATCGCGGCCACATTCACTGCACGTCTTTCCAAATAGCGGCGTCGCTTCGCTAATGCTTTCTCGCCACGACGTTCTTCGGCTTCTAGCGCCTCCCATACTGCCACTGCGAGATCGAACGGGAGAGGTTGCCGACGATCCAGATACAGCTTGATTCGTTCGCGCATTTTAGGAGTCACGATTAGTCGGTCTCCTGCTCCTGCGGGGAGGCAAACGGATTCGCGTATGGAATTTCTCGCCAACGCTGAAGCTGACAGCAACAGCAAATGTCCTGCACCTTGTAAACGACGGACGCGAAACCTTGTGGCCCATATCGGAAATTCTCCCGCCACAAGTGCTGTCCCATCCGACAGACGAGTCGATGCAGAACCGGAATCACTTGTTGGGCTCCTGCGGGGAGGGCGGATTGGCCCATTCGTCCCCTGACAAGCCGTTCTCGGTCCAGTAGCCGAGGAACGCCACGACGAGATTCTGAAGCAGGGCATCAGGATCTAGGTCTGGTTCCGAGCCTTGCATTGTGGCGGATCGATAGGCGTATCGCCCCGCCGCGCGAATGATGTCGGCGAACTCCTGACGAGAGAATCGCCGCGCAATGAACGGTTCGCCGGGGATCTGTTGCACGATGGAAATGTGACCGGCTCCGATCCGCAGGTTCATCGGCGGCGGTTCGTAATGCTCCGTCTTGACCGTGCTCCAATGCCCCGCCGGCAGTGGCATCGACATCGTCGCGAAGCCTGAGCCATCAGGCAACAGCGCGCATTCTTGGATGGTTCCACCGACATCATCAGCCAGTCGTTGAACAACAGACGGTGGATCGATCGGCGTGATGCCAGCCGCTTGATCGGATTCTGAGATGCGCTCGTTCATGTGATTTTCTCCTGCGGGGAGGGCGGGATCGCCCCGCGCAACACTCGAAGCTCTTTGTCGGCTGCTTGCATGAAGTCATTCTCGGCGCTGAACATGAACGTCCCGTCCGCAGCATTGAACAGCGCGAGCGGCCAGCCGCTGCGTTCTATGTAGACGTGGAATTGAGGAATCTTCGGTGCGTTCGGCGGTTGCCAGTGCTCAGACTTACCGCCGTTCAGGCAGATCCGCCACGTCGGTTCGCTCTGAAAGCGATAGTCCCACTCGCCAGCCGGAATGCGTCCGAGCGCCTCTGCGATCTCGGTGCACGCCAGCATCGCCGCCATAATTCCATCGCGTTCCACTTTCTCGCCAACTGTTCTCGGTTCGCGTGCCTCGCGCTCGACTGGAGTCATAGCCTGAACCTCAAGCGATCGACATCGCCAGTTACGATAATTTCCTGATCCGCATCTCCTGAAATCTGGATGATGCCGGCGTGTCGCAGCGCATGATGATCTTTACACAGCCAGACGCAGTTCGATGTGAGCCAGCGTCGCCGTTTTGATTGCGAGCGCGGCACGATGTGATGGAGCTCGCTCGCGTATTCGGCACATCCTGGAATCCGACACTTCCCATGATCGCGTTTGCGTGTGATTTCGCGGCACGCCCTCTCCTGTTTCGCGTCCCACTTCTGCCGGCGCTTTTTCAGCACCGCTCGGATTTCCGGTTTGGGATGCGCGAGACGGGTATCGGTCATGTCCATTAGCGAATTACTGGATCTGCTTTGAGTCAGTCGGAGCCGCGATAGGCGTCAGTGCGAGAATCCGATCCTCGGTGCCTTCGACGCGCTTGCCGTAACGGTGCTGGAGCTCCACCATGCGAATCAGCTTGCCCGCGACGTTGCAGGAGGCGTTCGCGCGTTGCGGCTCGATCCGGCCGGCGATGGTGTCGGCGAGGAGCGCGGCCATGACTCGCGAAAAATCGGCGCCGGTTGTGATGCCGCTGTCGGCGAGTCGGGCTGATGTAGGAACTTTTTGATCTCCGCCAGCGTTCTTTTTGCGTCGCGCCATGTGAATGTCTCCTCTGAATTCCAGCGATACAAAACCATGCCCTTATGCACGAGACGAATCGGCTGCTCGAGCACGCGCGACCAGTGAGCACCCTCTTGGAGAGCACCAGCGACAGATCGCAACAGCCGAAATGTGACCCATCCGATATCGCGCTGCGTGCCAGGCTTCTGCGATTGCAGCCAGAACACGCGGCCCGCGAATACTCCGCGCCGACTTCCGAACCACGCCGCACCGTTGATGCTCGCACGCACAATGTCGCCATCCATCGCTAGAACCGCGCAGAGCATGGAGATCGTGCCTTTTGAGACGCCTATCGCATCCGCAATCATCTGCCCGGTCATTGGATGCGTCGTGCGATTCAAAGCTTTGACAATGCGCGCTCTGTGCGGCGATCGAGCGCCGCGCCAACCACGAGCCACTTTTACTTCCGCCCTTTCACGGTGCCCTCTTGGGCGGCATCGCAGGCTTCTCGATCGGCACAATAGTAAAACTCCACCATCATCGTGCCGTCCTTGACGAGTTGCCATTCGGAGGATTGCTCGATCGGAATATCTCGGCCACAACGACCGCAGTTGACGATGCAGCCCTCCCAACGAATCCTCATTTGCGGCCTCGCGTTGTTCCCTCTTGGGCGGCATCGATCAGTTCGCCTTCATCCGCTCGCGATTTGCTTTTCTTCTTTTCAGAATTCCGCCGTGCGCGCGCCAGTGTGTCATCGTGACTCCAATTCTTCGGCTGCGCGAGCCCTATAGTCAGCGTCGTGCCTTCGCGCAACTCGTAATGGAGCCAGCCTTTCGATGTGACTTGTCCTTTATTGACGCGATGCCACTTGTCGCCGAATTTGACGGCGTATTTCGCGTTGCTCATTTGCCCTCTGCGTAGCGCTGAATCCACCGCGCGAACAAATCCTTCACCTTCACGCTCTCACGCATCGCCCGCAATCGGAGCTTGCGCCAGGCGGCTTCAGGAATCTGTTTCACGGTGTAGCTCTTATCTGACATTGAAGTGAGAGTATACGAGACAACCGAGGTTGTGTCAAGCACGAGAATTCTTAGCATTACAGAGCCAGCACCATTTAATACTGAACTGTCAAGATGGTATTTGCGCCTGAGACAAGATTTCACATTTCACTTTTCAACAGGCTAAATGATGCAAATCGCATAGTTTTCCACAGGCTCTATTTCGCAATTATCCGCCCCCTGGCGCGTCGTTTTCGATTTCAGCGGGTTCGGTATTGCCTCAGCCGCGTTCGGGCTTTAAAACCGAAATTGGTATTTCGCTACACACCTCATCTGTTGACGGACGTGTTGACAAATTCCGAAAGGGGCGTATCGTTTCAAGGCTCACTAAATTGGCAGGCTATACCAAGCTCTTTCAGTCGATTCTCGCCAGCACCATCTGGAGCGCGGACGACAAAACCCGCCTCGTCTGGATCACCTTGATGGCGATGGCGAACCAATACGGTATCGCTGAGGGCTCGATTCCAGGTTTAGCCGTGTTCGCGCGGGTCTCCATTGACGATTGCGAACATGCGCTAAATGAGTTACTTGCACCCGATCCGTATTCGCGGTCGAAAGAGTTTGAAGGCCGACGCATCGAAACGGTCGAAGGCGGCTGGAAACTCCTCAATCACCGCAAATACCGCGACAAAATGAACGCGGACGAGCGGCGCGAATATCTCCGCCAGAAGCAGGCTGAGCAGCGTGCCAAACGCAAGCGCGTCAACAAATCAGTCAACACTCGTCAACAAATGTCAACAGTGTCAACACATACAGAAGCAGAAGCAGAAGCAGAAGCATCTAGATCTCGGTATTTGATAGATTCTGATCAATTGAAAGATCAGGATAATCAGCAGCAGGAGAGTGCGGCTGCGCCTGCTGTTGACGGCAACGGAAATGGCAACGGAGCTAAGAAGAAACCCGCCTTCGCCGGTCAACGCCTCGTGATCTACGATTGGCAACTCGCGGAGCTTGAAGGCTGGCTCGGCGAATACGCCCCGCAGTTCAATCTCCTTGACTGGTTTTTCCGCCTCGATGCCCACGCCGAACTCCACAAAATCATCATTCCGAAGCGCGACGGCGGCGCCTGGTTGCAAAAGGAATTCATCGCGGAAGTGCAACGCTGCGGGATTCCGTTACAGCTCGCATCGGCTGAACAATCCAAAACACCAAACGCCGCCGAGCGACGGACGCTCGAGATGGCGAGACGCTGGGGGCGATGATGCGCGAATGGCGCCGTGTTCCCGCCGATACTCTATGCGGAAATTGTTCAAACACGATCCCGCAAGATGAACCCGCGATCTACATCAAGCTCGAGAACGTGAAACGTGAACTGGTGCGCTGTCAATCGTGCATCGGTGTGGCGCCGCCTGATCTGCCGCCGCGCATTCGTCCGCAGTCCACCACGAAGCCGATGCAGAAGTTGAAACGCACGGCGCTCGGTATGACGCGCGAACGTGTCGAATCAGAACTCGCGGCTACTGCGCGCATGTTGGGGGAACGTGAATGAATCGCTCTGATGTGCTGCGTTTTTTGGCCGAACGAATCTTGCAACAGTGGTGGGGCTGCGAGAGCGTGCGTGTATGGGACGGTGCTGATTGGGCAGAAGCGCGCGATCGAAGGCGCGATGGATTTCGCGCAGACATCGACATCGCCGATGCGCGCCGCATTCTGAGTTTCGAATGATGCAAAAAACCGCTGAAGGTTGGAACAAACTCTATCGTCACGCGCCCGCATCGGATCGCTCGCGTGTGAAACTGCGCGTCACCGAGAAATCGAAAGCGCGATCCTGGTGGGCGGCTCATGCGGCACCAGATTCACGCGATGGTTTTATGGCAGCCGCAAAATCCCGCGAGGACGAACGCCGGCATCTCGAGGATTTGCGGATCGCCGCGCAGTCACGGCCGAGCGCCACGATCGCCTTCTGGAAGTTCTGATGGCGCTGACGTTCTCTGGCACCGTCGCGAGATTCATCGACGATTCCACGAGGGAGATCAGTCTTGAAGGCGGTTTTCGCTCCGGCAAAACGACAGCCGCGATCTGGAAAGTGCGCAAGTCGCTGAAAGACAATCCCGGCATTCAGTGGTTCATCTGCCGCTACGCCGACGTAGACATTCAGACGAAGCTGAAACCCGCGATTGATTCCATCTGCTACGAATTCGATCCCAACGATCTGCCGCAGTGGAATGCGAGCGAAAAAGCGTTTGAGTTTGCGAACGGCTCGCGGTTGATCATGTATGGCCTGCAAACCGTCGCCGCCTTGTCACGCTACGCGAAGCTGCGCGGGCTCGGCGGCGCGAAAGGTGTCGCAGGCATCATGGTCGATGAAGCGCAGGAGATGCCGGCGGATATTGCACTGGAGCTCCGCGGCCGTCCAAGCCAAAAAGGTTTCCCCATCCAAATCATCTTCGTGTCGAATCCGCTCAATCACGATGATTGGCTAGCGGAACAATTTCCCGAGAGCAACAAGATTCCGCATCGCCGCTACTACAGCGTGTCCATTTACGATAACGCGCACAATCTTGCCGATGACATGATCGCGGGCCTCGAGGCTGCGTATCCGCCCGAACATGCGAAACACAAGACGGTGATTCTCGGCCAGCGCGGCGTGAACGTCGAGGGCGATCCCGTCTACAGCAAATTGTTGCGCCGGAAAACGCATGTCCGCGATCTGACGCTGCTCGGCAACTCGAAACTATTTGAAGCGTTCGATGTGTGGAAACACAATTTCGCGTGGGTCGTCGCCGAGCGGCCGTATTTCGGCGGCTTGTGGTTTCATGGCGGCGTGCTCGGGCAGCGCGTCTCGCTCCAACATTTTCTGGATATCGTGAAGCAACAACGCGCCGACTGGTTTTCCACGCGCCCGATCGCGACGTGTTGCGTAGCGAGTTCGAAAACGACCGAACTGAAACGCGAGCGCTACACCGCCGTGACGCTGCTCCGCGAAGCCGGCTTCATGCCGCAGTTCCGCGACAACGGCAACGAGCCGGATATCGTGTTGGCGATGATCGAACGCATCGCGAGTTACATGCGGCAGCGCGGCGCGACGGGCGATGAACTGTTCGGCATTCACGAATCCGATCAGCGCTGGCTCCGCGTCTCCAAGGAAGGCATCGTGCCGTGCCAATTCCTCACGGAAGCGTTCGAATCCGGGTACGTGTGGGATGACCATTTCGTGTCGGTGAATTCACTTGAAGTCAAGCAACCCAAAGCCGATGACTGGTTCGAGCATGGGATGCGCTGCGCGGAAACGCTGGAGCTGAATTTCGGCGCGAGCCGCCCCACAGACGACGAAGCGGCGAAGCGCAAGGCTGCGAATGCGAGGCGTGCGCGAGCCTTCCGCGAATCAGCCTTGACACGGGCCGATGGGTGGTTAGCCTCCTGAAAACGTGGTAGACTTTCGCGCAATCCCCATGCCGTTATCCGCCGATGAACTCGCGGAACGTCTGTTGCGCCGGCCGGTGACCGAAACGCGCGTGTTGAAACTCCGTCGCCATCTGCGCAGCTCCGAACAGACCGACGAAGTGCTACAAGCGATTCAGGACCACCGCAGCGGCGGCGACGATGTGCGCGCCTTCGTGCATCAGACCCTCACGAGCGCACGGCCGCAAGTGATCCCGCCACTCCCGCCCGATATCCAAGCCAAAGTCGATGCGTTCAAAGCGCAGCGAGCGCGCGAAGCCGCGAAGCGTCCATGAGTGAATCCGCTGTCAAGTTTCAACGTCGAGAAATCCGCCGCGCGTTCGGCTCGCAAGCCATCGATGCGATGACGACGAGCATGTCAGCGCGCGATGCCAAGATCGCGGAACTCGACGCGAAGCTGCTTTCACTCGGCGTGTATATCGAAGGCTTACAGAAGTCGCATGATCTCAAAACGCTGACGCTTGAGAATCGCATCGCGCGGTTAGAAGCGCGTCGCGTGTGGCATCGGGATTTCTGGAGGCGCAGCTAATGTCGGCAGTCTCACGCGCGCAGCAACGGCTCATGCAGGCCGCGGAGCACGGAGCAAAATTTCCGATGGCTCGCAAGATCCGCCAATCGATGAGCCTTCAGCAGATGCACGACTTCGCGGTCGGCTCCGAGAAAAACAAACCCGAACACGTTGCGAAATCGAAGCGGAAGTAATCATGGCGACACTGTCAAGCCTCGGCCGTCGCGCGCTTGCGTCCTCGGAATTCGCTGAACCGGGCAAACGCAAATATCCAGTCAACGACAAAGCGCACGCCCGCAATGCGCTGGCGCGCGTCTCGCAGTTCGGGTCGCCCGCCGAAAAAGCCAAAGTGCGCGCGAAAGTGCATCGGAAGTATCCCGATATCGGGCAGAAGTAATTCGTGGCGGTCGATCTCGATCTCGCGCGTGCGCGTTTCAAACTCTGGCGCGAAGCCGATCAAAAACAACTGAAACGCGAAGAAGAAGACTGCGAGTTCTACGACAACAAGCAGTGGCCCGCCGAGATTCTGCGCATTCGCCAAGGCACAGCCGGTAATTCGAGTTCATCGGTGCCAGCCGTGCCGGCGCGGCCGTGCATCACCGTCAATAAAGTCAAAGACCGCGTGCGACATGTCCTCAACGAAATTCTGCAAGCCGATCTCGGCTTATCGCTCGTGCCAGCCGATGACTGGGGTGGCCCGACCATCAACGAGGATGAAATCGAAACACGCGAGGGACTGATCCGCCGCATTCAACGCGACTCCAAATCGCAGGCAGCGATCTCGTGGTCTGGCGAACGCGCGACGATTGCGGGCCGTGGCTACTTCGGCATCATGACAAAGTTCGTGGATGCCCCAGCCGATGCGCCGTTGACGCCCGCACATTTCGATCAGGAAGTCGTGTTTCGCCGGTTCTACGATCAGCGTGCAGTTGGGCTCGATCCGGCACATGAAGAACCCGATGGCTCAGACGCGGAATGGGCGTTTGTGCGCACGTTCATGCCGTGGGAGCAATACAAAGCCGATCACCCGCGCCTCGCGAACGGTCAGAAGAATCAGGTCCTCAGCGCGTCTGATAAAGACTTCGGCGAATGGGTCCGCGAACTGCCGGAGTGGTTCGAGCTCCAGAAAGAGCAGAAAACGCTGCTCGTCGTCGAGTATTGGTATTACGAATACTCGCCACGCGACATCGTGCTGCTCGACGACAGCTCGGTCATGGATGCGGAGTTGATCGATGCCGAGACGCTGAAAGCGATTCCCGACGAGCGCCGCCGCACGGTTTACGACAAGCGCGTGAAGATGTGCAAGATCGACGGGCGCAATGAAACGCCGCTCGACGAATGCGTATGGCCGGGGCGTTACATCCCCATCATCAAAGTGCTCGGCGAAGAAATCCAACCCTACGATCAGCAAAAACGCGCCGAAGGCATGGTGCGGACAGCGCGCGATTCACAGCAAGCGTTCAACTACCTGATTTCATCGGCGGTCGAAGTGATCGGACTCGGTCCGAAGGCGCGATTCATGGCCGCGGCAGGACAGTTCGAGCAGTTCGAAGGCATGTGGGATGCGAGCGTCACGCGCACGATTCAGCGGCTCGAATACAATGCGAAGACGCCCGCGACCGGCGATGTGATTCTGCCGCCACCGCAAATTCTCGGCATGGAGCCGCCGATTCAGGCGATGGCAATGATGATCACGCACTTCGATGCGGCCATCGCCTCGACGACGGGCATTCCCGATCCGATGATGGGTAATGTCGATCCGGCCGTGCGTTCCGGCAAAGCGATTCATGCATTGCTCGATACCGCACTCCGTGGCACGAGCAATTACATGAATAACCTCGTGCGCTCCGTGCAATATGCCGGCAAGATCGTGAACGATTTACTGAAACCGATCTATGGCAATCGACCGGGGCGACTCGTGCGGATGGTGACCGGCGAATCCGATACGCAAACCGTGATGCTCGGCCAACCGCATGTGATGCAGGGCGATCAGCCCGTTCCGGTCGGCATGGCGCCAGGACAAATGCCGCCGTCGCATCCACAAGCCGCGCAAGCGAAAACCTACGAACTCACGGATGCTGGCGCGAATGGGAACATCGCCGTGAAGGTCTCGAAGCATTTCGAGACACGACGCGAACAGGAATGGACGCAGATCGCGGAACTGCTCGCCGCGAATCCGCAGCGCGATCAACTTTACGGCGATTTGTTTTTCAAATACTCCGATGGGCCTGGCAACAAAGAACTCGCCGAGCGCGCACAGTTCGGATTGCTTCCGCAGATTCAACAAGCGATCCAGTCAGGCAAGCCGCCCGATCTCGTGGCGATGCAGAAGGTGCAGGCGCAGGATGCGATCATCAAGCAGATGCAGCAAGTGATCGAGAACATGCAGCGCAAGATCGATGCGAAAGAAACCGAGTCTGCCGCGAAGTTGGCGCAAGCGGAAATGGACAATTCGACCAAAATCGCCGTGGCGCAAATCCAAGCTGGCGCGCAGCAAGCCGTCGCCGAGATGAAAGAAACCATGAAGGCGCTCAATCAGCAAGTCGAGCAAAATTTTGAGCGTATCCGGCTGACGCTCGAAGGCGTGCAGGAACATCGGCTCGCGGAGAAGGAACACATTCACACGCTCGAGACGCAACGCGCGCAGCACGGCCATGATCTGCATCAGCTCGCGCATGAACACGAACACGAAATGAATCTGGCTGCACTGGAACCGCAAGTGGAGACGACGTAAGTATGGATACTGCTACTGAAGTCGGAACACCCGCCGCCGAAGGCATCACGCCGGAGCCCGCCGCACCAGTCGCCGAGACGCCAGTCAAGCCGGAAGCCACACCGGAAGAAACCAGCATCTCGGCGCACGCCGCCAAATACAATCCGAACCGAGCGCGCGGAGCTGACGGGCGCTTCGTGGAAGGTGGCAAAGCGACCGAGACGCCCGTCACCGCGAAGCCCGCGCAGGAAGCCACGCCAGCGCAACCACGGCGCCGCGAGAAGGACGTAGCGACGCCTGGCGATACGCCGCGTATCAACGAACTGACGCGCAAACTGCGCGATGCCGAACGACGCGCGCAGGAACTCGAAGCGCGCACGCGACAAATCCAGCCCGATACGCGCCAGCCGACGAATGGCAACGGCGCGACGGACCATTGGGCGTTTCCCAAGCCCGAACCGAAACAAGTCGATTTCGCGAACGCCGATGATCCGTATGCGGCGTGGCTCGAAGCGCGACAGGATTGGCGGCTCGAGAAGCGCGATTGGGAAGCGAGCCTACAACAGCAGACCTCCACGGCACACGAAACCGAGCAGCAATTCTGGAATAGTTTCGACGGCAAAATGACGGAGTTTGCCAAGCAGACGCCCGACTGGCAAACCCTCTTTGCCGGCGATGGCCCGGAGCACATGCGGGAGCACATGCCCCCCGCAATGCAGGCCATGATTTTTATGGATGACAATCCGGGGCGACTCATGTATGCTTTCGCACGCGACGCGGCTTTGTTTGACGAAGTGGCGTCGTGGTCAGAAGGCATTCGCATTCCTGCGGCCACCGCCTCAGAGGATGAACGGAATGCGGCTCTGGCTGCCGTCTCTCGCTTGAGACGCCGACTCGATCGCCGTGGGTTTCAGACCGCCGTCACCGCATCGGTCCCCGCGACGCCCCAAGTAACCGTGGTCCCAAAGCCGCCTAATGCGGTGCGGACAGGACCGATGAGATCGGGCGACGAACCGCCCGGCGACGGCCACACCATTGCGGATCATGCCCGCACATGGGGTCCGAAAGGCCGACGCTAATCATCGGTTCGGTCGCCCCTGCAAGGGGCTACGGTGGCGAATACATTCATCACGCCTAATTGGGTCTCGACCGATGTGGCGATGTTCTGGCAGAACAACATCAAGTTGGTCGCCATGTTCGATCGCACCTGGGAAGGCATGTGGCGGGACAAACCCGATGGCGCGCAGATCGGGTATACCGCGCAAGTCCGACTCCCGCAGCGTTTCCGCGTCAAGCGCGGCCAAGCGCTCCAGCAGCAATCCATTCTGAATCAGACCGTGCCGGTCACGCTGACCGATCAGCTCCAAGTCGCAATGGGCTGGTCATCGGCCGATGACGCCGTGGCGGTCGAAGAAGTGCAGGAACGCTACGACATGCCGGCCGGTCAGGCGCTCGCAAACGAATGCGACGTATTTGCCGGCGCCCAAGTCTACAAGTCGGTGTATTACTCGATTGGCGCACCGGGTGTGCCGCTCACGAGTAACCAGACCTGGACCGATGGTGTCGCGCGGCTCCGCAACGTCGGCACGCCGTCTGACCTCTACGCGATCGTCGATCCGCTGACGCAGAGCAACCTCCAGGCGACGAATCTCGCAGTCTTCAATCCCGCCGCGAAAATATCGAAAATCTTCAACGAAGGCTTCTTCGGCTTCGGCGCCCTCGGCGTGGACGAATGGGCGTGGGACCCGAACTTGCCGACGCACACGACCGGCACGTTCACGGCCTCGACGCCACTCATCAACGGCGCCAATCAATCCGGCACGTCGCTCACCACAGACGGCTGGGGCACGTATGCGCTGAAGGAAGGCGACGTGTTCACGATCGATGGTGTTTACACCGTCAATCCAGTGAGCTACGCGAACACGAATCAATTGCAGCAGTTCACGCTAAGCGCGGATGTGTCGGGTTCGAGCACGGCAACACTGACGTTTACGCCGTCGCTCATTGCCTCGACCGATTCACAGTTGCAGTCGGTGAACTCGCTGCCGGCCGACAATGCAGCGATCAACGTGCTTGGCGCGACTGGTGCAGTGGCCGGCACGCTGACGACGACGCTGTCGCGGCAGTCGATCGTGTGCAACCCGAAGGCGTTCGCTTGGGTCATGGCGGATCTGCCAGTCAAGCTGGCTGGCGCCGTCGCGGGGCGCGTGAGCGATCCGCAGGCCAAGGTGAGCATCCGCTACGTGGATCAATACAACATCCAGACCGATCAACTGCCTCGGCGCATGGATGCGCTCGTCGGCGCGGCTCCGATCGAGCCGTATTTCGCGCTGCGCGCGTGGAGCTAAGCACATGGCCTTGACCAACACAACGCTTGCCGCCGCGTGCGATGCGAAACAGAACACGCTGAGCATTACATCCACCTCGAGCGGATTCCCGGCTGTCGGTGCGTATTCGACACCGCTCCAGATCATGCGCGTGGACGGCGAAGACATGCTCATCTCGACCGTCGTTGCCTCGGGCATCGTGAAAGTGGCGATGCGCGGCTACAATGGCACGGCCGCGGTGCCGCATGATCTGCTGGCCGTCGTCTCCACATCGTCGGCCGCGAGTGATTTTCTCGCGGTGCCCACTGGCGGTGTGAGTCAGCGGCCTCCGTATGTCGATGACATCGTGACGCTCGGCGAAGACACGGTATTCGCCGCGGCGGGCACAGCGGCGACGGCGGGCGTGCAGCCGTATCCGATCAAAAACACGACCTACATCATCACGAAGGCGAGCGCGTGCGCGATCACGTTGATCGCGGTCGGCGCGACGACCCCGGCTCCGTCCTCGGCGACGATGGGCGTCACCATGACGTTCATCGCCGGCACGGCGCAGGCCCATACCGTCACCTATGGGCCGGGATTCGACGGCGACACCACGACGTCAGATGTGGCGACGGCGAATTCCAAGGTCGGCGCGGTGCTGATCGTGAAAGTGGGCTACACGGGCTTGCTGGCCGCGGCGAATGCGTCTGTGAACGCTTCGACGGGCCAGTGGACCCTCGGTTAACGAAAGGACGCTGAACGCATGGGCGTGGTTTGGACTCCAGAATCAGAACACGCGAAAGAGATGCGGCGCTGGGAAGCCCATCATACGCAGTATGGGCCTCCTGGTCGCCCGCACGAATACCGGCCATATCCGGCCGCGATGTATAAGGCGGAACGACTCGCCGATGGCACGCGGCGGATTCTGCCGATGCAGACCGCGAAAGACGAGCAAGAGCAGCGCAACTTCGAATCGCGCGGCTACGTGGCTGGCGGGCCGCAGGCGGCGCTCGACGAATGCGATCGGATTCACATCCGCGAGGCAGGGAAGCTCGCGGCGGAGCGTGAATTCTCGAAGCGGCGCATGAGCGCGAAAGCGCGAGCCGAAGCGGACGCGGCCGAAGCGGCGCATGGCGCACGGCATTTGCCGGATGTGCCGGAAACGCCGATCAAGCGACGCGGACGGAAGCTGAAGATCGAAACGCCGGAACCTGCCCCGGTCGCATAAGCGCCGTGGCCGCGTCGTAAGACGCAGGAGCAGCCATGCCTGGATTGACGCCCGTCACTGGCGGGGGAGCCTTTACCCGCCAGAACATCGCACAGATCAACGCCAACTTCGCGGCGATCAGTCAGCCGGATTTGTGGGTCCGTCCGCAGAATGGCAACGATGCCAATCCGGGCACCTACGAATCCCCGCTCGCGACCTTCGGCGGCACGTCGAAATATCTCAAGCCTGGGATGGTGATCGGGCTGCTCGGCACGGCATTCGAGTGTTGGGCACCGCCAGCCGTCAACGACATCACGATCGTCGGCATGGCGAATCAGCCGCGGCAGGCGACGGATTCAGGCATTCCGAATGGTGGCGGATCAACGTGGCTCAATGCGACGCACACCGGCACGCCCACCGCCTCACCGCTGCTAAAGATCGGCGGCGCCGCGACGGAACTGAAAGTCTCGCAGGGCTGGACGCTCCGCAATATCTACATGAATAACAACGCGACGGGCTCAACCACGTCGTGCGTCGAGCTCATGCGCGGCGACGGCGCGGGCGTGGATGTGGGGCGCGATGCCTCACATTTCGCGGCCTACGGCTGCAAGTTCACGGGCGCGAATTTCGGCATTCGCGATAGCGGCGGCGCGTCGTTCGTGCGGCTCGAGGATTGCGAGTTTTTCAACTTTGCCGGCGCGGGCGACACGGCCATCAAGGAAGGCACCGATACCGACGTGGCGCTGCCGCTTCAGTGGGTCGTGCTGAATAACCGCTTTTGGAACAACACGGTTCACATGACGGTGCCGCTGTCATCGGCCGTGATTCAGGGGAACAGTTTCGGCTACATCGGCTCCTCGATCACGACGACGACGCAGATGACGCTCACGAGTGGCAAGAACAATTCGATTCACGGGAACTTCTTCGAAGTGCCGTATAGCACGAATGGCATTACGGCGATGTTCGCGCTCGGCACGAATGATCGCTTTTTCCTGAACTCGTTCGGCTCGGCCGTCACGACGACGATCTTCGGGTTTGGATCGCCATCGTCGTAAGGTTGAACTCCTCGGCGGCGGGCTCACGATCGGCGACGTGCCGCCACATGATCCCGCCGCAGAACGCTGGGGGCTGAACCGGCTGATGTTCAGCCGGTATGCCGGGAATTTTACCGACTGGCATCGCTGGTTTGACCTCCACTCCACGGCGCACATTCTGAGGTATCGGCCCGATGCGTATGCCTGGTATACACAGCAACCCGCCAACAAGCCGATCTACCGATGGGCGCACGATGCTGCACTCCCTGGCTGTTGCGTGTATCCGCGCGAGCGCGTCGCCGATGCAGATGAGCGGGACTTTGCGTGTTCCCTCGCCTGGATGTTCGCTCTGGCTATTGCCGAAGGTTTCGATGACATCGACTGCTTTTGGTTCGTCGTCGATCCGAACGAACCCGCCTACCGTGACCAAATCGCCAGCGTGCGTTACTGGATCGGTCGCGCCCGTGGAGCCGGTCTCCGCGTGACCATTCACGGCGATTCATTCCTGAAGCCCTCAGGGCGTCTCTACGGATACGAGTCGTGAGCCTGACCGCTCAGCAAGTCATTGACGGCGCCGCGTTCATTGTGGGCGCGCGAGCGGCGGGCGAATCCACGCCGAGTTATCTGGTTCCGGAAGGACTCATCAGCCTGAACGACATGGTGCGGTCCTGGTGGAATGACAATTTGTTGTCGCCGTTCGTGGGGCGCGAAGTCTTTCCCCTGGTGGCGAATCAGAATACTTACACGATGGGACCGGGCGGCACGTTCAACACGACGCGGCCGATGGGCCTGACTGGTGCCGCGCTGCTGTTGAATCCGACGATTTCGACCGACGCGATCACAGCTGTCTCGACGACGAACAATACCTTTACCGTCGCGACGAATCGCACGTCTACGTATACGTCAGGCACCGAATTTATCATCACGGGATCGACGGGCAACAACGGGAGCTATACCGTCGTCACGTCCGCGTTTAGCGTGTCTACGGTGATCACGGTCGTCGAACCGGTCTCGAGTTCGACGGCCGATGGCACGATTACGGTCTTGTTTCAGACGAACTCGACGACGGAAGTGCCGACGCCAGTGATCACGGATGATCAGTATCAGAACATTCTCATCAAGTCGCTGCCGAACTCGCAATTTACGACGGTCTACTACAACCAGACCACGACGAACGACCTCGCGACGATCTTCCTCTGGCCGACGCCGAATACTGCGGCCAATGGCATCGTGCTCTATCGACTGGAGCACATCGCGGAGTTCGCCAGTCTCAGCAAGACGTATTCTTTTCAGCCAGGGCTCGAGAAGGCACTGAAATGGAATCTCGCCTTCGATGTCTGCACGTCATGGGGCCGTGCGCTGCGTCAGGATATCGTGGACACCGCGCGCAGCACACTCGCGGCGATCAAGCGGCAGAATACGCGCTGGAATGATTCACCGAACGAAGCCGCCTGGGCGATTCGCGGCAATCCGCGCTTCGGCTACAACATCAACACGGACAGCGGAGGCTAGATGGCCGGCAAATCGCAGCTTGTATATCCGCTGACGGAACAAACGCTGAAACCTGACGCGTTGACAGCCGATTCGTTCTGTATGTTGCCATTCGTCGTCGGCCAAGCGCTTGAGATTACGATTTACGTCTCGTTTCTCGACGGCGTCACATCGGGCGTTGTGAAGGTCGAAAGCTCGTATAGCCCCAGCTATGCCGGAACGTGGCCGGTCGAAGCCACAGTGACCTTTACCGGGACAGCGCCGAACATGCAGGTTGTCCACCTCACGGCATTGAATCAGGCGATGCGGTGTCGCATCTCGACGACGATCGCGGGCGGGAGTGATCCGAAGGTGCGAATCTTTGCGATGGCGGCGAATCAGTCGTAGGGAGCGGCCCGATGAAAATGTCTGAACTTTTTCGCAAAACCGACGAAGCGCTGGATCTGGTCGAAGCCAAGCGCGCCGCACACGATCAAGCCGTCGCGGCGCACGCCGAGACCGCCGAGAAGGCGAAGGCGAAATTGGTGAAGGATATCGACCTCGCCAATGCCAAGCATGCCAAAGCCGTTGCGGATGCGCAGATCGCCTACGATGAAGCGGTCGCTGCAACGGCCCGAGAACAGCAGCAGTCCGCAGGCGAGCTCGAATCGGCACAGGCCGAGCTCGATGTCTTACGAGCGCAAGTCGGCACGCTCCTCGGGCTCGAAAAAGCCAATTCTCGCGCGACCGTGTCGGGCTAAACGTGTCCTCATGTCCACGAGAATTGGCGGTGTTGCCGAAGTCACCGAAAGCGGCTTGCGCCTGCCGATTTACGATTACGTCTCGAACACGTCCGCATCCACCTCTGATACCTACATCTTCAAGCTAGGCGGCTCGTCTGGCGAGACGGTCTGCACGGTCGCAATCGTCTATACCGACAATACCAAAGCCACGATTTTGACGGTCACGCGGACGCCGCATCTCTAAATGGGCGTCACCTTTAATCCGTTCAGCGGGACGTTCGATTTCACCGGAACCGGCGGAAGCAGTAGCGGCATCGGTGGATCGATCGCGGATACCCAAATCGCATTCGGCACGGGTGTCAACACGATCGGCGGTGAAAGCACTTTTACTTACGATTCCGCAACGAACATTCTGACGGTTGAACGGCTGGCGCTATCTGGAGGTTCTGGCGCCACCAATATTTTGAGTCTCACCCAAGCCGATGACAGCCCGTGTGCAATCGAGTTTATTAACGCCACGATTCCAAGCACGACGACTTGTGTCTATGTTGCCAACGACGGCAGTTATCACATTTCGGGACCGGGCAACACGAGTCTGATCCTCGGCAATGCCGCTCAGGATGTCGAGATCGGGCCGAAACTGTCCGTTGGAGGCACCAGCTCATTTCTGATGTCCATCGATGACGCGGCCAGCGCACCAGGGCTTGTCGTCAATAAATTCGACGCGTTCATTACCGAGACGGATCTCGTTGCGGGGAATGTGCTGACGAATCTTCAGGTCTCCACCGCCTATGGGCAAGGCGCTGTGGCCTCGATCGGGACGTTACAGAACTTCGTCACTTTCATCAATGTCGTTGGGAGTGGGTCGGCGAGTAACGAATATGGGAGCGCCGTAAAAATTCTGCGCGCAGACCTCGGCACGGGCTATACGCAGACTGGGCTGCCCACGGGACGTTTCTGGCTTGAGGATGCAGGCGTGCATGGCCCCATTGGGATCAAGCCGAACACGCTGAACGGGAACGTCCTCGTCATCAACAATTACTACAACGGGTCGCCTAACGATTCCGCCTCGGCTGGGATGTGGATCACGACCATCAAGGGCGGCGGTCCCGGCACCGACGCGACTCATGCGGCAGCGAACACGTATGCCGTCGATGTCGGCCTCGGCATTACCGGAGTTGGCAACGACGGCAGTAATCACGTTGGATTTACGACGGGGATTCAGATTGGCGGCAGCGGATCGCCGTGGAATGAACCCGCCTCATTGATTGGGACTGGGATACACATCCGAGACTTCACCTCCATTGGTCTGCTCATCGACAACCCCAGCGGTTCGCCCTCATTCACGATCGATGCGAACACCGGCACCTCGCGATTCTCAACGCTGCTCGCTACGGCGACGGCGACGATCGGCACGCAAGGCAGCACAACGGGGGCAGTGCTATTTAAGGGGACCTCGGCTGGCACCGTGACACTGTCGGTGGCCGACACCGCTGGCACTTGGACGATGAAGCTGCCCACGACGGCCGGGACGAGCGGCTATTCGCTGACGACGGATGGTTCAGGCAATACGACGTGGACGAACATTTCTGCGAGTGGCGCCAATACCGCGCTCAGCAATCTCGCCTCAGTGGCGATCAATACGACGCTACTGCCAGGCAGCGATGATGGTGCCGCGCTCGGGAACGCGACGCACGAATTCTCCGATCTGTTCCTTGCCAGCGGCGGCGTGATCAACTGGGCGAATGGCGACGTCACGATCACGCACGCCACGAACACGCTGACCTTTGCTGGTGCCGCCTCGGGCTATCAGTTCGATGGCCTGGTCGCCCCGATCGCGAATGATGGTGCAGCGCTCGGCAACACGTCGCTCGGCTGGAGCGATCTCTTTGTCGCATCCGGGGCAGTGCTGAACTTCAATAACGGCAACGTCACCGTCACGCATTCGGCCGGCATCCTGACCGTTGGCGGAAGCGCCACGAATGGCGTCAACCTGACCTTGGCCGCGGGCGGCACGTCGCGAGCCTCTCTGACGATTCCCGTCAGCACGTTGACGACGACTGCGAGTCAGGGAGATATCGAAGCAGACGCGACGAACTTCTACGGCACGACGGATGCTGGCAATCGCGGCATTTTCCCAGTCGTGAACTTCATTCGGCAACATGCGGATCGCGCGGCCTTCGCGACTGGCACCGCGCAACAAGCCATCTTCGACAGTGTGGCGAATGGCACGCTGACGCTCGAGACCGGCGCCTATCAGTTTGAATGCATGATTCAGATCAAGGGCATGTCAGGGACGAGCGGAAACCTGAAGTTTAGCTTGGCCGGCGCAGGCGGTGCGTCCCTCGCGAGCATTCTCTATGCGACCTATGCGCTCGACAATGCGAATGATACGGGCGGCACGAATCCCACAATGATCTCGCAGATCATTTCCACGCAGACGGCGACAAACATCGCGTCACCAACCGCACAGACGGTCTGCACGTTTTATGCGACAGGTAGCTTTGAAGTCACAGGCGCCGGCACGATCATTCCGTCCGTCGCGCAAACGACTTCGGTCAGCACGGCGGTCACAACGGCCGGATCATATTTCACGGTCTATCGCATGGGCGTATCAACTGTCGTTAGCGTGGGGCAATGGTCATGACGTGGAAGTCTATCGTGATCGCGGTGCTCTGTGGTGTCTCATTGTCTGGACAGACCAAAGGCACAGGCATCACGCCGCCGAAGTCCGTTCCCCTACCTCCGCCTGTCCACATCGACGCAATCGAGATCAGCGCGGACATTCGCGGCAACGAAGGCACGGAAGGGCTGACGAATCTTCCCAAAACGATGCCGCAGGCGACGATCAATGGGATCAATAACCTCTTCGTAGTGGCGGCTCCAAGTGTCGATCAGGTGACGCGTTCGTGGATGAATTGCGAACACGACATCGCAGGCTTCGACACAATCAACGACTGGTTTACCTGCCGCCTGCCGCACATGCCGCCGATCGCGGTGGACGGGCAGACGGTGACGATGAGCGAATTCGACCCGGCATGGCAGGAAGACTTGACGCTCACGTATCAGGCGGTCTTTCCGCGCTATATCGATCTGCACGCCACTTTCGTTCCGCACGACGCCGCGCTGTTCACGAACGCGGCTGGTTTCGGCGGCTACGCCGTTCAGATGTTCGCGAGCTACATGCCGCAGACGACGGACGTCGGGATCTATACGCTGTGCATTCCGTCGGCTGGTGCGTCGGAGCAATGGTGTCGCCTGAACATGGCCGACTCGGGCGGATCGTGGCTGCACGTCAACGCCTCGGCGCTCCCTGTTGATCCGGCGCCCGCGAACACCTACGGCTTCGCGACCACTTACAAAGGGAATCTCAAAAGCGTGGACTATCCGCGCTACATACAGCCCTTCTACTGCGGGCACATCACGAGCACAGGCATGGTCTATGAAATCATGTTTGACCGCACCGTGACGGCGACCGATCAGATTCGCTTCACGCAATACAAATGGCTCGTCAAGAGCGAAGCGGGCACGCCCGCGTGGGACTGGCAATACGTCATCACACAGCTCGTCTCTGGCGCCACCTACGGCTTCAATGCGCGAGTCGCGGTATTCCCCTACGATGCCGCGACGTTTCAAGCGTCGTGTCAGGCCGAGTTCGCGATCTATCAGACAGGACTGGGACAATGAAGCGTCTCGCCTTCGTGTGCGCGCTCCTCGCCGTGCTGACGATTCGGTCGTTTGCGTCCACGTTCGTGCAGCCCATCGTCGTGCTGGCCGCGTATCGCGAAGGTGGTGTGCCCTACTGGCCGAGTCCCACGGCGACGATCGCAAACGTGCAGGCTGACAACGTGCGCCAGATGGCGGTCTGGGGCAAGTCGTCCTACGGTGACTATACGCTCGTGCCGCAAAGCTACGGCTGGTTCATTGTGCCGCGGACATTCAATGGGAAAGACGCCTGCGGGCCAGCGAACACACAGTTGTATGGCGCGGAGGTTGAACGCCAGGCCAAGGCGGCGGGTGTCGTCTATCCGGCTGGTGCGCGCATCACGATTCAATCGGACTGCGGGCATTCACAGCGGCAGTATTATTCGACGCTTGGGACGGCTGGCCCCTTCACCGATGGCAAGACCTTCAACTCGATGTGGTGTATGGTCATTGGCTTGCCGTGGATACATTCCAACGACTCGCCCGTGCTCGGCGCGAACCACTTCGATCCAACGACACAGTGTGGTCTGCCCGGAGGCCCATACGCGGGCACCTCGAACGGTGGGGAACGCTGGCGCAAAAGCTGGCTGCTCGCGCCGCAGCTCGCGATTGACTCGGGGACTCCCACGGCGATTCAGACGAAGTTCATCGAAGCCCTCGAACTACCACGCGGGACGAGAACCAAATACTGGCGCTTTGGCATCGGCGCGGTGGACGTGCGCCAGGGTGGACCCAGGCAAAACCCGACCGTGAACGTCTATATTGGCGACAGCATCCAGGATCTCGATCCGGTTAATCCGTGCCGATATTACACGCTCCCCGTGGGGCAGACCTACATCATGGTCGATCAGAGCAGCGGGACGGGTGATCGCTACCTCGGTATCAGCAATGATGGATTTGCGGCTGACCAGACCGGCGCGTGGGTCAGCGTGTTTCCGGCCACGCAAACACAAAATACGATTCGCTGTCAGGCAGGTTCCCCAAAATGAAGCAACTCGATCCAGGCGATCTCGCCTATCACGCCTTTGTGCATAAACAACTCGCCGATGCGCAAGCGGTGGCAAATGCGTGGGGGCGCTACTTGGCGCAGAAATACAAACTCACGCAGGCCGACAACGTGAACGAACGCGGCGAAATCAACGGCCCGAACAGCGATGCTGGTTGAAACCTTCGTCGGTCCCTCGAACGTCAACTCCGCGCTGACCTTCGACGCCGATCGCACGATTAACGAATACATCGAACCGCAGAAGCCCGGAAATGGCGGCAAAAGCGATGTAATGCTCGTGCCGGCGCCGGGCTTAACGCTGTTCGCCGCAGTGCCTGGCTCGAGCGTGCCGCTGCTCTTTCAGCAGGACGGCCGCGCGTTTGGTGTCGCTGGCGATCAGTTCATTGAAATCTTCGCCGATGCGTCGTGGACGAGCTATGGCACGGTCTCCGTCGTCACCGATGTCTATCCGACGCTGTGCAGCAATGGCACGGCTGGCTTTCAGCTCTTTCTGACGGCTGGGCTGAATGGCTATATCTTCGATCTGAACACGAACACGCTGACGCTGATCGCCGATCCGGACTTCCCGCAGGGCCAAGCCTTGATGGGCGAGTTTATGGACGGGTATTTCCTCGTGCTGGTGTCAGGGACGCGACGCTTCCAAATCTCTGCGCTCGAGGATGGCACGTCATGGGATGGGCTCGACGTAGCGGAGCGCTCGGAAGCCTCCGATAACCTCTCGGCGATGCGCCGCAATCATCGGGAAATCTGGTTTCAAGGCACGCTCACATCGGAAGTCTGGTATGACAACGGCGATCCGCTGTTCCCCTTCGCGCCGATTCAGGGCGTGTTTCTCGAGGAAGGCGTGCCATCGTCGTGGACGACGCGGCGGTTCAATAACACGCTCGTCTATGTGGCGAAGAATCAAGACGGCGCCGGCATCGTCATGCGGGCGGATGGCTACAACCCCGTGCGGACTTCGACGCACGCCGTGGAGCTCGCGATTCAGAATACCGGCCTTGCGACCGCGCGGGCGTGGGTCTATCAAGAGCGTGGGCACTTGTTCTACTTGCTCCACTTGCCGACGAATGAAACGACGTTCGTGTATGACGTGGCGCTCGATCGCTGGGCTGAACGCGCGACCTTGGTTGATGACAGCGTCGAGCCGTGGGTATGGGCGCCGAATCGCCCAATCTCGCACTGCTTTGCGTTCCAAAAACATCTCGTCGGTGACATTTCCACCGGCACGATCTACGAGCAGTCCGTCACAATCTTTACGCAGGAATTGGCTGTCTGATGGCGTTCGTCAGCGAAATTATCCCGTTCAACATTCGGACTGGCACCGGCACGCAGACGGTCAATCACATCCTATTCCCGACCGTGCAGGCGAAAGCGTATATCTTCGCCTCGACGAGCCGCGTCGGCACGAATTCATGGGCCTCGCATAGCCGCGGGTTTGATGATGGCGTAACGCATGTCGGCACCGGCATGGGCGCGGCGGAAACCTTCGGCACCAATCTCACGGCACGCGGGCTGAGTTCGGAATTCTCCCTAATCACGGAGCAGGCGCAAGTCTCGTTCGGTGGCGCACAGATGCGCTTCCGCGGTTATGTGAGCGCGATCGGGGTCGGCAGTTTTGAAATCACGACCGATCTCAATAACACGCCAGGGGCGCTCTGGTATGCCATCATGCTCGGCGCCGACGACGTCTCGGACGATCTGCAATGCGCCGTGGGCGTGCATACGTCCAACGCGCCGGGATCGGAAGTGGTCGGATTCTCGCCGGTCGCGGTCCTCGGACTGAGCGTGGTCGTTGGCACGTCTGAGACGACGGGCGCTGCGCAGCATGTCGGCTATGCGACACCATGTAATTCCAAACAGGCGAGCTTTGGTGTGGCGGCAGCATGGGGCACAAGCGATGCGAAGTCCTATGAAGTCGCCGACATCATCGATGCGGTAATCGCGTCTGACACCGCGCCAGGGGCCACGCCGGGCAGTCAGCGCACCGTCTCCGCGTGGGATGCGACCGGCTTTGATATCGGTGGCGCGACCGTCACGACTGGCGATTTTCGGATCGGCTATCTCGCGATTGGCGGCGCGGCGGTGGCGGCGAATCTCGTCGCGGCGAATCAGAAGACGAGCACGGGCGCACAGAACGTCACGATTGATGCGGTCGCGCCGAAGCTCGTGCTGTTTGGCTCCGCGAATCACACGACGGCGACGACGGTCTTTGTGAATGCCAATCTCTCGTTCGGCGCGTTCGATGGCACCTCGACGCTCGGAATGTATTTCGCTTTGACGAATGGCTCCGTCTCGCCCTTCAGTCAAGACGGCGATACATCCACCACAAGCTGCATCATTATGCGGACGGCGACGGGCCATGCGACCAGCACGCTCAATGCTGAAGCATCCTGCACCGCGATCACGAGCGGGAATGTCGCGCTGAATTGGTCAACGGCCGACGCGACGGCGCGCGAGTTCTACATGCTCGTGCTCGCCGAAGGGCAGAATAACGGTCCCTGCGGCGCCAATCCGTTCTTAAGCAATAGCCTGACGGTCACGAAGATTGCTTCGCCGCCCACCTCAGAATTGTTCACGTTCACCACGACGGGCGGGCTGTCGCCGAGCACATTTTCACTCGCCGATGGTGCCTCGCGGATCTATACCGGCATTGCTGATGGCACCTATGGCGTGACGGAGAATCCGCAAGCGGGTTGGACGCCGAGCTACGGCGTGAGCAGCGGCGATCCGCACACGGCGATTATCATTAATGCGAGCACACAGCCGACCGTCACCGTCACGGTCAACAATACGTATCGCACGACGGTCCAAAAGTTGCGAAGGTATCGGCGGTTCAATCTGCCGTGGTCGGAGAACTACAACATTTTCATTCGGCGCGCAGAATTAATCGCGCAGATGGGCGTGGGCACGAGTATCCTTGACCCGACCGTGACGCTACGTTTCTCGAAAGATGGCGGGAACACCTATCCGATCGTCCGCACGGTGACGCTTGGCCTACAAGGTGACTATACGAAGCGAGCCTATACGCTGGCGCTCGGCGAAGCGCGGAACTGGGTCTGTGAAGCTTACTGCGATGATCCGGTCTATTGCGGCTGGATCGCGTTCGACGTGGACGTGGATAAGGGCATTAGCTGATGCCGAATCATCTGCTCTATCAAGCCCCGCAACAGCAGATTGCCGATCCAGATACCGGCACGGTGACACGCGAATGGTATCTCTGGTTCATGGACGTGTTGCAGGCGCTCACAGCAGCGGGTGATGTGTTCGGGCCTGGATCGAGCGTCAACAACGCGATCGTGTTGTGGGATGGCACAAGCGGCACGCAGATCAAGGTTGCGACCGGCACGGGTTTGGTGCAGGCGGCATCAGGCGTCTATGCGACGACACCAAACACGGCGGCGTCGAAGTTGGTCGGGCGTGGGAGCGCGAGCGGCGCGGGACCGTGGGAAGAAATCTCGATCGGCACGGGTCTGACGATGACCGGCACGACGTTGAGCGCGGCGGTCTCGGCCGATTATGTCGTATTGAGCGATGGCGCCAATCCGCCGACGCCAGTGAACGATGGCGCGGGTAACTTCATCTACGTCGCCTACACGCCATGAGTGATACCGCCCTTCCCGTCATCTTTCATTACGGCACGAATGCCGCGCGACTCGCCTTCACGCCATCGCCGGCAGCCGGAGTGAATCAGCTCTACATTTGGTATGAGAGCGACACCAACTCAACATGGGCCTACACGACGGGCTGGCATCAGATTTCGAGCACAGGCGTCGGCGTCACCGCGTCAGGCACACTCACCGCGAATCAAGTCATCATCGGCGGCGGCACATCCGTCGTCGCGGCGCTCGGATCGCTTGGCACGACGACAACGGTGCTGCACGGCAATGCGGGCGGGGCGCCATCATTCGCAGCCGTCTCGTTATCAGCGGATGTTAGCGGCACGTTGCCAGGCACGAAGGGCGGCGGGCTCGTGTTGCTCGAGCAGCACGCAGCGAGCAATTCGGCTTCGCTCGATTTCACGACGGCGATCACGTCTACGTATGACGAGTATCTGTTCGAGCTGGTGAGCCTCGTGCCGGTATCGAATTCTGATCTGAAGATGTTGGTCTCCACGGACGGCGGCGGCACCTGGGACACCTCAAACGTCTATCGCTGGCAAAACCTCAGCGCATGGTCCGCTGGCACAGGGCAAAATTCAGGCGGCACGGCAACATCCTGGCTGTTGCGCGGGTCGAATACCACGCTGATTTCTGGTGCGTCCTACAACGGCACCTTGCGGCTCTTTAATCCGCTCAGTGCATCGCTGAACAAGTTAATGAAAGGCAGTCTGCCGATCGATGACAACACGCTCGGCTTGGTGATTTTCGAGTGGCTGGGGACGTGGCGCACGGCGACGGCGGTCAATGCGTTGCAATTTTCGATGGCGAGCGGGAACATCACAAGCGGAACGGTGCGCTGTTATGGGCTGTCGAAGTCGTGACAGTGCGTCGCGCCGTGCTCGCGGATGCGCCCGCGATTGCGAAACTCGCGGTGCAGGCGTGGCCGGAGACGCCGTTTCAGACGCCCATGCCGTCAGCAGCCTTCATGGTGTCGGCGATGCAGCGGGTAGCCAGCGATGAGCGGCAGGCGGCATTCCTGCTATTGGATGAAGCTGAGGAACCCATGGGGATCTTCGCCGGCATCCACTTTCAGCATCCATTCGCGGGGCACCAGATTGTGTCAGAGCTGATGTTATGGGTGGCGCCGGAAGCACGCGGATACGGGCTGCAACTACTTGCGGCGGCTGAAGATTGGGCACGCGCACGGCAGGCCGATGAGTTACACTGTTACGCGCATACGCCCGACCTCGAACGGTTGTATGCCTTGGCGAAATTCCGACCGTTGGAGCGAACTTACGTGAGGGATCTGCGATGAGTTCTGGAGCCCAAGCCCAAGCAGCGGCCTCGCAAGTCTCAACGCAAGCGCAAGCCGAAGCCAATCGGAATGCGCTGGACTTCGCCAAAGAAGTCTACGGCTATGAACAGCAAGCCCGTAGTCCCTATCTCCAGGGTGGCGCCGCCGGCATGGGCGAACTCTTGACGCTGCTCGGCCTCGCGCCGATGGCGAGCAGTGTCGGCAGTCGCTCGAGTGGCACTGGACTGCTGACTTCAAATAGCGGTGCAACGCGACGCGCGCCCACCTCAGGATCGGGAGGCGGCGGAGGTGGATCAGGGCCGGCGCCGCTGCAATCTGGACCGGGCCCAACGCCCAGCGATCCATATCAAGCCTTTGTCAACAACGAGCAAGGGCTCGGACGAGTCGTGTTACCACCCGTGCAAAGCGGCGCTCCAGTGACGATGACGGCGCCCGATGGCACGACACGGCTCGTGCCGGAAAGTCTCGTGCCCTACTTCCAAGAGCGCGGCTTGTCGGTCCAAGGCTAAGCGATGGATCAGCAAACCATCCTCGCGATTCTCGCCAAATACGGCAGCACGATGACGCCGGACGCGTTGCGTCAGGCGGATGCCGAATTGCGCGCGTTGGGCATTACGCAGGAATTCAACTCCGCAGGCGAACCGCGCGGCCGACTCTATCTCCCCGATGGGCGCACGGTGGATCTCGGCGATTTCGGCGGGCCGTGGCAATGGGTCGATCGCGGCGTTATGGGTGGCGGCGGCGATACGAGCGGAGGCGGAGGAGATACCAGCGGCGGGGGCGACACGGGCGGATCAGGCGGCAGCGTCTCGTCTGTCGGCGGCGTCGGCTCCAATGGATTGCCGACGCCCGGACCTGCGGGTGTCTTAAATACGGCGGGGATCACCGAAGCGCTCCGCGGCACGCCAGGCTATCAATTCGCCTTCAGTGAAGGCCAACGGGGCATCCAATCAAGCGCGGCGGCTCGAGGGACGCTGTTGACAGGCGGCACACTCAAAGCCCTCGCGCAATACGGCACGGGCCTCGCGGATCAGACCTACGGCGAAGCGGTGAATCGATATCAGAATCTCGCGGAGCTCGGCGCGCGAGTCGCGACCTCACCCATCTAGGATCATCTATGGCAGTTCCCGTCTTTTCGCAATCGGCCGGCATGGGGAGTTCACCGATCTGGCAGTTCGCCAGTCAGGGACTCGGCGCGGCTGGCAGCGCAGTCGGCGCCTATGGACAGCAGGGCCAGTTCGGCTCCCCGCAGATGAATGCCCCACCGCTCGCGGCTGGCAATGGCGGCACGACGACGAGCGATATCATTCGACTGCTCTCACAGCAAGGGGCGATTCAGGGGCAAGGCGCCGTCGCACAAGGGCAAGCGGCAGCACAACAGGCGCAGGACACGGCGAACAAGTGGAAAACCGTGCTCTCGATCGCCGCTATGGCCGCAGCGTTCATCTAAATGCCCATCAGTTCCGACATCATCGCGCTGCTGTCCCGTCAGGGTGATCCCCAAGCGGCTGGAGCGCTACGTCAAGGCGAGATCGCGGCGCAAGAAGCGGCGCGCAAACAAGCGCTGTGGGCGTCGATCATTGGCACGGGCGTCAACATCGCGACGAACTTGCCCGGACAAATCGCGCAGATGCGCGACATGCGTGCGCTCGCCGATGAACGTCGTGCGAAAGTCCAAGCAGCACAGATGGACATGCAAGGGCGTGCCGCACTCGGCCAGACCATTCATGATCTGACAGATCCGCAGACCGGCCATGCAGACCCACAAAAAGTCGCCGATACGCTCTCGGCGAAAGGCTTCCCGCAAGTCGCAAATGCCTGGCTGAAGACGAATACGGAGAATGCCGAATCACTCGATAAACTTCGGAAGATGGAGGAAGACCGATCCAAAGCGCAGCTCGCACTCGTGGGGGATCTGGCGTATAGCGCGGGCGATGATCCAGACAAGTTCGCCGCGGGACTCGGACTACTCGCCACCCACAAAGTCATTGATCCAAAGACCGCGCTTCAGTTCGGCGAATTGACACAGTCGGACGATTGGAAGGTGCTACGCGATAAAGTGCTCCCGCTCTCGCCGAAATGGCAGGCTGAACAGGCCGAAAAGAACAAGCCGCAGAAAGTCGCGCCTGGCGAGAAAGTCATCATGGGCGGCAATGTCATTGCTGAAGGTGGCCCGAAGCCGATGACGAACGAAGCGGAGCTTGCTGCTGATGCCGCCAATCCGCAGAGCCCAACAGCCGCACGTTCAGCCGCCGCCTTACAGTCATTGAAAGCCGTGACGCCCTACCAGCAGGCGCAACTCGCTCAGGAAGCGAAGCGCGATCCGCTGATTGCCGCGCAGACGGCAGAAGCACGAGCCCAAGCGGCGAAAGCGAATGCAGAAGTCAATCAGCCGCCGCCGAATCTGACGCCGGAAGGACTCGACGCCGTGGCGCTGTCCTTCGCGAAGACCGGCCAATTGCCGCCGATGGGCTTCGGTAAGAAAGCGGCAGAACTGCGCACACAAATTATCAATCGCGCGGCTGAGATGAATCCGAATCTCGACCTCGCGACGAATCGTGCGAGTTTCCAAGCCAACGAAGGCGCCTTGAAGCAGCTCCAGAAGCAGCGCGATGCGATCGGCTCATTTGAGCAGACGGCAAAGAAGAATATCGATCTGTTTCTCGAGCAAGCCGGCAAGGTGGTCGATACTGGTTCGCCAATGGCGAATGCCCTTGTGCGCAATGTCAGCGGGAAGATGCTCGGCAGTCCCGATGTGGCCGCCTTCAATGCTGCACGTCAGGTCGCCGTTAATGAGATCGCAAAGATCACGACCAATCCGAATCTCTCAGGCCAATTGAGTGATGCGGCTCGGAAAGAAGTGGAAGGCTTCAATCCCGCCAGCGCCACGCTCAAGCAGTCCGTCGCCGTGATGCGCGTATTGAAGCGCGACATGGACAATCGCACGAGTGCGCTCGACGATCAAATCTCAGCCATCAAAGGACGTATCGGCGGCAAAGCAAGCGAACCATCAGGCGGCGATGCGGATCTGGTGAAACGTCTCAATGAGCGGCGGAAGTCTGGCGGCTAAATGGCTGACCAGCAAGAGTTCTCCGACGACGAACTGCTGAGACTCTACAAAAACCCTGCGTCCGATCTGTCGAAGCTCACATCCGGCGAACTCAAGCGACTGGACGCCTTAACGGCGGCGCCAAAGTCCAAGCCCGTCGAATTCCCGCGCACCTACACCACGACGGCCGGCACACGGCAAGTTCCGCCAATCAGCGAAGATCCCGATCAGGCACCGACCGGCATCGCGAATACTGTTAACGCACTGAAAGGCATGGCGCAGCCGCAAGGTGCGGGCGATCTGCTGAGCATTGCCGGCATGACGAATGTGCCCGCTGCGGCCAATGCGGTCGCCAAAGGGGCGCAAGCGGTCGCGCCGTCTGTCGGGCGAGCCTTGGAAGCCACGGGAGACGCAGCACAAGCGGCGGCACGCTCGAGAATGGGCAACCTATCGGCTGGCGGGCTATTTCTGCATGGGCTGATACAAGGCGACTGGAAACAAGCACTTCTCGGCATGACGATTCCGGCGCTCGTGCGCGGCGGTGGCAAGATGTTATCGAATGCCGGCCAAGCGATCCGCGAAGGCGCGACCGCCAAAGCGTTCATGCAGCACGCCGAATCATTGCCAGCCGACATTGAACTGATTCGCGAGTCGATCAGTAAAGGCATGAAGCCGGAAACCGCGATCCGCATCGTGGCCGATGGCGCCGCCGCCTACGCTGACAAATTGCGCGCCGCCTATCAGTCATCGGTAAAAGTCGCAGGCGTGCCCGTTCCGGAAGCTGTGCAGAAGCTCCTCGCCACGCCGTCATTTCAGCGATTGCCGAAGCCATGATCGCTAATGTCCGAGCACATGGCACAGTCGCGTGAATCGCCCGTGTTCCAACTGATCCGCGCGAATGATGAGAAACACGAGGCGGGCCATAAACGTCTCCGCATCGATCAGCGTGAGCATGAGGAGCGGATCGTGAGCCTCGAAGCCACGCGGCAGTCGCATGAACTGCGACTCGCGGAACTCGGTGCTGCCTTAGCGGCGCTCAAAAGTGCGCCGCAGGATTTGTCCAAGATCACGCTGTCGCCAGGACTCGTCGCCGCGATTGTGCTCTCGATCGGCGGCGTCATTGCCGGTCAAGTCGGATCAACGTGGGGGATGCGCTCCGATATTCGCGACATCAATACGCACCTGAGCACGCAAGCGGAAGCCGATAAGAACAAGCAGATATTACAAGACGATCGCGCCGCTGCGCTGAAGGTCGCTGTAGACGACATCAAAAAGAAACAGGATTTACAGCAGCTCGAGATTCAGAACCTTCGAGAAACCATTCTGCAAGGAAGGACGCGCTAATGGCGATGAACGGCGGCGGCAACGACCAGCAACAGAACTGTATCCTTGAGGTTTGTTGCGGTGGACCGGACAGCAGGCAAGTCAAAGCCCTGACGGACGTAGCGCAACATGCACTCTCGTTTCTGTCACATGACGAAGCCGCCGAGGTGGCCGACTGGATCGCGCGCAACTGGGATCTGGCGCCGAAGGGCACGCTCTATGCGTTCAAACAAGCCATTGTGGCACTCGCAAAGGGACCGGCATACTCCGGCTGATCGCGGTGACCGACGTCGCGCTGAAAGAGTATTTCGATCGGAGACTCGATGACTTGGATCGGCGGTTCACGGATCGCTTTGTCCTCGCGGACTCTGCCGTGGCGAAAGCCGAACGCACGATGAACGAGCGGCTCAATTCCATGAACGAGTTCCGCGAAGCCCTACGTGATCAATCCGCCCGCATGGCGCCCCGAAGTGAAATGGATAAGATTGACGAAGCCGTGCGGGAACTCCAACGGGCCAAGGCTAACCTGGACGGGCGACTCGTCGTGTTGAGCGGGAGTATCAGTCTCGCGGTGTCGGTGCTGCTGTGGACGATTGGACGGTTTCTCAAATAGGAGTATTCTCCATGCCGCTGTTCACCCTCCTCGTCTACATCGTCGTCGTCGTGCTGCTCGTCTACCTCGCAATATGGGTGATCGACAAGCTGGCGCCGGGCCATCCAGCGATTATCGACAATGCCCTGTGGGTGCTCTGCGTGATCATTGTGGTGCTGATGGTGCTACAGGCGCTCGGGCTCCTCGGGAGCGGCCCGATGGTGCCGCGGCTTGGAAGCGGGCGATGATCGAGGTTGTATGAAAGCTACCCAAATCGCTTGGCTCTGCGGACTCATGGCCTTTGTCTGCACGACGCTGATTGGGCAAGCCGAACTCATCGGCGAGCCGTGGCGGCACTACGTGACGGTGGGAGGCGTGCTCGCAACGGCCATCGCTGGGTTCATGCTCCAGCATCCGTGGGACGGGCAGACTGATCGTCGGCTGGAAGGGAAGCCCACCTACATCGTGATTCAGGACGGCGTGGGAAAGCCCGTTACGCATGATGGTGCGGCGGCGATTCTTAAGGATGCCGCTACAGACATGCCGCAACCGTTACCGGTTGTCCCTGGAAGGACTATCGCCTAATGGCTGATGTCCTGACGCCAGTCGGCACGCACTTCTTTTCACCCGATCAACTGCAAGCGGCCTTGGACCGCGCGATTCCCGCCGCCGACATCGGACCAGGCCAACGCGGCGCTGCCGCTGCTGCTGTAGATGCTGATGGCGTCAAGGTCGCGATCATCTTCACGCCAGCGGGCGATCATTGGCGCATTCGCGGAGCCTACGCGCATGACTGGAGCGGCGACAATAAAGTCGCAGGCGATATCCTGTATCGGTTCTAGAATAGGACATATCCATGAAACGAGAGCGGGGGGAATTCGAAGAAATCGAACGCTCGCTCGCGCTCCTACTTCGAAAGGTGAATCAGATGGCCCGCACACTCGCAGAAGTTCAGGCCGATCTCGCCGGCATCAAGGATGATCTCGCCGCTATCTCAACCAAGATCGACGCACTGAATCAGCAGATCGCGGACCTGAAAGCGGCCGGCGCTGGAGCCGTGACGCAGGATCAACTCGACCAGCTTGCGGCCGATGCCGATGCGCTGAAAGCCCAGGCCGACGCCGCCGCAGCCAAGTAGCTGGATGGCTCGCACGGCGTATAGCGATCTGATTCGTCAAGTCGCGCTGTCGTGCGAGCTACCCTTCGACATGCTCGAGGCGCAAGTGCTCACGGAATCCGGGGGAAACCCGTGGGCCTTCCGCTACGAAGACGGCTTCTTTCAACGCTACATCGCGCACAATCCGGATGCGCTCGGTGGAAAGTATGGCCCGTTCGCGGCCTGCTCCTGTGGGCTCATGCAGATCATGGTGGAAACCGCGCTCGATATTGGCTTCACTGATCGGCCAGAGCATCTGTTCGAACCGCGCGTGGGGCTGGTGTGGGGCGCGCGCCAGATGGCCCGCCTGCTGAAGTGGTCGAATGGCGAATACCGCCAAGCCCTCGCCGCCTACAATACCGGCCGCGGGAATTGGAACTCGCCCGCTGGCACGCTCTACGTCAATCGCGTCCTGTCTGAACTCTCCGCCTGAATACTGAGACTCAGTCTCATTATTGACCTCTGAAATAGCTACTTGACAAACTAGTCCGCCATGTCTATATTAAAGGCATGACGAACACGACATCGGCTGTGGCGAGTCAGTTCTCAGTGGGCGACGTGGTAGATGTGCTGAATGCGATTCGCTTGCCGAAGGTGGAACAGGTCATCCATTCTGGACGCATTGAACGCATCACGTTTGCCACGGCGCATGGTGCCCCGATTTACTGGGTCGCTGGCCGGCTCTGCGGAGTGAGCGGGCACGTGTTGCGACCGCACCAATCTAAGCCAGACGACAGCATGGTCCGCTATGAAATCACGCTGACGGTCATCCGGCCCGTGCGCTATGACCATGACGAGCCGATGGTCAGGCATGGTCGAAGCCTTGGCTGAATCTCCACGGCAGAAGCGGTTCACGCTCAAAGAAGCCCGCACACTGCGTCAGTTGACCCAGGAACAGCTTGCGGAACGTGCGGGAATGCAGCAGTCCGATATCAGCGCGATCGAGCGTGGACGGCGGGAACAGCCTGAAATCGCTACGATTGCAAAACTGTCAACGGCGTTGGGCATGGACGGATTGTTGTCGGTGGCGGGGCTCGTGTTTGAGGAGAAAAGCTCATGACTGAAACGATCACCGCACAGGACATAGCCTACGCCATGAAAGATGCCCCAATGACGCACGCCTATCTGGCGCTGCTCATGAACCAAGGGAACGATCTACGCGCGGCTGAAATCCTCCGCGAACAGGTGCAATACGTCAAGCGATTCCGCGCGATGCTGGATCGCAATGTCGAGCATGGAACTGAGGCTGCGCGATGACCTCGCATCAGCGTCAGTCGGCGATTGACCGCGTCGAAGAAACGATTACTGTGTTGGAATCGTTCATCGATGCAGGCCGCGATTCCGTCTATCGCGGATTCCGCGAGAAGATGGCCGCGAACATCGTCGATGCCGTGATCGCGTTGACGGCGGAACGCACTCCAGAAGAACTCGCCAAGATCGCGCAGTCCATGCGGCATTCTCAAGAACGCTGGAGCCGTCTGAAGAAAGCCGAGACGCATCTATGAGCCAATTCGGACGCGCGGCCTACTGCCATCTCTGCGAAAAGATCGTGCCGCACCGCGCGAAGTGCATTTGGTGTTCGCGGAATATCTGCTTCACCTGTAAATGCACCTGTCCGCTGTCACAGCCAGGCGCAGCGAAATTGGACCCACGACGTGCCGGCCATCCGACGAAGGACGATGCGGCATGATTTCAAAACTTGACCGCGCCACGGAATACGTTCTGGCGGGTGCGCTGGTTATAACGGTGATACTGATTATTATCACTGTGACGATCGGATATGCGCTGTGGTAGTGCTCTCGCAGCGGCAAGAGGCGATCATCACGTTGCTGGCGCAGCCTGATCCGATCGATTTGAAACCGCGGCTCCATGCGTGGCGCTGGCGATCGCCGCGAGATCGGGAAGCGATGAAACAGGATCTACTGGTGCGCTGGATGGTGCGCCGAGAAATCGAGAGCGTAGCCAATGGTGCGTGAATGGGTTATTCCGATGCTAAGCTTCTGTATCATTGGAGCGGTGCTAGCGAGCGCCGGAGTGTTAGTGAGAGAACAGCCGGTTAAATTCTTCATACTCGCCGGGATTCTCGACATTCTAATCTTGATGAATCGCCGATAGATGGACGCTGAAGACAAAGCCCGCACGCCGTCAGAAGCAGGCCGCGATCGGCTGCTCCGCATTAAGGAAACGCTCTTTCCGACTCGTCGCGGCTACTGTGCTGAGCCGCTAGATATCGATGACGCACGCTGGATGTATTATCGATTCAGCGGCGTGCTCACCGCGAAGCAGTGGGACATCGTGCTAGAAGACGCGCTATGGACTAGCGATGGATGCCGAAGACAAAACCCGGACGCTAAGTAATAAAGCGAAGCTGCTCCAGTCCTTGCGCGAGCGCGGCTCACTGACGAATGAGCAAGCCCGACGCATCGCCGGCAGTCGAGCGATGGCTCGCGCTTGGGAACTCCAGCGAGAAGGCCATGATGTCAGCATTCGTAAGCTGCATGGTGGGCTGTGGGAGATTCGCTTGAACATGAAGCCGCTCGGGCGTGACGCCGGCACGCGGATGCAGCAAAAGACGCTGTTTGAGATGCACAGCCGATGATAAGTGATGCCTATATCGTAGGCACGGCGGCTGCTGTCCTGCTGTTCAAGAGCGTTTTTGACCGGCATCAGGACGAGTCCATTCGCGAGAATCTAATAATTAGCGTTATCGTGTTCGTCCTTTTTGTGGCACTCTACGGAGCAACGCGGTATTGGCTCCATGTCTAAACCTGGAGGCCCCTGCTATCAGAAGCCACTCAGTGCACGACGCAAGCGAGAACTGCGTGTGCGTCGGAAGCTCGAGAAGGGCGAACGCGAAGCTATCTTGGTAGCCATGCGAGCACGACGCGATGGCATCAGTTGACGGCCGCTCGGCGATTCATCCTGACAGTGCGTTCGGGCAAAAGATTGCGGCGCAGAATCATCGCAACAAAGCCTACGATGAGCGCGATGAAGTCATCAGCGCGCTCTCAAAGCAGTTCACCGCTCACTTAATGCGCGATGAATCCCGCATGAACTGGAAAGATCTCGTGTGCGTGCATCTCCCAACTGGCAACGTCGCATGGCGCATCTCAGCCGAGAGCCGGCGCAAGCACTTCGCACACCTTCACGAAGTCGCCAATCATTTCCAGCGCACGACTCATGCGGAGCGCACAGACAGATTGTTGACGCTCAAGTAAGTCATCACGAGCGCGAGTGCGCTCCATTCATCGCCGCTGATTCCATAGAGCGGACCTGGCTGTTTCTTCGTGCCGATCGCACGCTGTCGCGTTGAGCCGAACAGATCGAGCACCGCTTGTCGCACGTTGGCGTCCTTCGCTCGAGAGTCATGACATAGCGCCATCTTGACTTCAAGCCGTTTCATGCGCTGCCATTCGCCTGGGCCTTCATCTATCCATGTCTGCGCGAATCGTCCTGACCAAAACACAGTCTCGAATACCTCAGCGCCGACAGCCATACCGTAGCTAGCGACCTGCTCAATGAGCAGCAACGCGCTCGACTCATGGCGAGTGAGCCGCATCAACATATCTGCATTCGCGTATATCTCATGCTCAATGATGCGCTGACCATCCCACACCACGAGTGCGCTCTGCTCGCATCCTGGGTCTATGGCGTAGATTCGGCTAATCATTCGTGCGGGCCTCTGGAGA